>Ga0302325_10026349_pt1 | contig 12073 bp, 9 predicted proteins | sample Palsa_T0_2_FD_201948 | JGI IMG/M metagenome (GOLD analysis project Ga0302325, IMG submission 201948) | Peat permafrost microbial communities from Stordalen Mire near Abisko, Sweden - Palsa_T0_2 | ecosystem: Environmental > Terrestrial > Soil > Palsa > Peat permafrost | place: Sweden: Abisko...
GAAAAACTGGTCTGAAAGCGTTACCCTAGAGGCGAGCGCAAGTTGCTGTAGGGGAACCATCTGAGAATCAGTCCCTTAGCCCGCCTCCGGCCCCCTGTTGTCCTCCCCGGCGACACACAGGCATCGTGCGGCCTCTTCCCCAAAACTCTCCCAGGCGGTGCTTACTGAAGCCGCCGCTCCGTACAAAATCAGTCGGCACGAAGGTCAGCGAGGCGGAGTTCGCCTTGCTGGAGGAGCGTGCGCGTGGGGCCGGGATGCGTCTGGCCGAGTGGGTTCGGGAGGCGTTGCTGGCCGCGCCGGTGGAACCGGGCGTGGACTCCGGCGCGGTCGCGCTGGCCGAAGTCCTGGCCCTGCGGTCGCTGCTCTTGAATCTCCACTTCCGTGCCGCGAAGGGGGAGCCGGTGGCCGAGTCAGAGATGCGCGGCCTGATCGAGCGGGCCGACGAGACGAAGATGCAGCGGGCGCGGGAGCGCATGGAGTCAGTTCGGACGGCGGCGCGGGCGACCGATCCCGAGCCGGAGACGGCATCTGAAACGGGAGCAGAAACCAATCCAGAGGAGGGCTGACGATGGCGGAATGGGGACGTAAGGAATACTCGAAAGCATGGCCGAGCCGGAGGCCGGTGTGGACGTGGACGGCGATCTTCGTGTCGCTTCTGTTCTTCGCGGGGATGCTGACGCTGGAGTACGAGCAGAGCTGGACAGCCGCCGAGCGGCTGTACCTGTCGGACTACATGAAGAGCGGAGCGAGGGGCAAGGCATCGGCGACGGCGGCGAGTAAGTACACGCTGCTGGAGGCGGTGGTCGGGAAGGGCCAGCGGCTCGTGATGGGCGACGAGATCGAGCAGGTTCCATCGCTGGACGGGAGGCCGGGATACCGGCTAACGGACGAGGGCGTGAAGGACGGCATCGTCCGGCTGACCTGGGTGCCGGGAACGTTCAACGACCGTGGGCTGCACCGTGTGATGAGCGAGGCGGTGTACGCGGGGCATGAGTCCTGGGACTTCTACCAAAAGCCGGTCTATCTCTCGCTGGCGTTCTTCGTTCTGGCCTTGTTCGTAGCGGTGCCGAAAGACCGGGCGCGGCGGATGCTGTACAAGCATGGGCGGAGGTTGCGCGGGCCGGAGCTGGTGACGACGGCGGAGTTCAACGAGAAGCTGGGCAAGTCGAAGGCACTGCGGGTGCATCTGCCGGACGGGGTGTCGTTCATCAATGAAGAGATCGGGTGGTGGGACAAGACCTTCCATAAAAACCTTAGCCGCTGGGCGCGTGTTCCGCGCGACCGGGAGGCGATGCACTTCCTGATCGTGGGCGACTCTGGCACGGGCAAGTCGGCGGCGATCCGGCAGCTTCTCTCGCAGATATGGGAGCGTGGCGAATCGGCCATCGTGTACGACCCTGCGATGGAATATCTGCCGCAGTTTTATAACGAGGCGCGGGGCGATGTGATCCTGAATCCGATGGACGCGCGGTGCCCGTTCTGGTCGCCGGGGGATGAGGTTCCGCACGAAGCAGAGGCTCTTACCTTAGCCGCCAGCCTGTTCCCGGATCAGGGCCGGGAGAACCGGTTCTTCGTCGAAGCGCCGCGCAAAATCTTCGCTCACTTGCTCAATCTGAAACCGACTCCGCAGGAGCTTACGTACTGGATGAGCAATGCGGAGGAGATCGACAAACGGGTCGAAGGCACGGAGCTTGCGGCCATGATCGACAAGGGCGCGGCCAACCAAAGATCGGGTGTTCTAGGGTCGCTGAATATGGTGGCCGATGCGTTCAAGCTGCTGCCCAAAGAGAGCGAAACGAAGCGCCGGTGGAACACGGTCGAGTGGGCGAAGGAGCGCAAGGGCTGGGTGTTCCTTACGTCGAAAGCGACGATGCGCGAGAGGATGCGGCCACTGGTCAGCCTGTGGCTTGACCTGCTCGTGTTGCGTCTGATGAATGAGGAATCGAGCAAGCGCAAGACGTGGTTCGTGCTCGATGAGCTGGCCAGCTTGCAGCGTCTTCCGCAGCTCACGACGGCGGTAACGGAGAACAGAAAATCGAACAATCCGATGGTGCTCGGCTTCCAGGGCAAAGCCCAAGTGGAGGCTCTGTACGGCCATGTTGCGGAGGCGATGCTGTCGCAGCCAGCGACGAAGATCTTCCTCAAAACCAGTGAGCCTCATGCGTCGGAGTGGATCTCGAAAGCCATCGGCGAGGTGGAGATCGAGCGGTTCCGGGAGACGCGGACGCATGGGCAGTTCCCGGTAGGCCGGAAGTCCGAAAGCGAGGCGCGGGACATCACGCGCGAACCGTTGGTGATGGCGTCGGAGGTCGCGGGGCTTGATCCACTGCACGGCTATCTCAAGCATGGCAATCTCGTCTTACGAATGCGCTTCCCGTATCTGGAGCTTCAGGGCCATGCGGAGAAGTACATCGAGCGCAAGGTGACGACGGCTGCGCCGTCGCCCATCGTCGCAACGCCTGCGCCTGTTGCTGCACCGCAGCCCGAAGTCGTGCAGGTTGCACCGTCCGAGAAGAAGCCGCCGAAGGCCGCGAAGCAGCAGGAGCAGAAGCCCGCGCAGGTGAACGAGCAGCATCCGTACTTCGAGTAACGCTCATGGTGAATATCTCCAAACCGATCAGCGCTGGACAGGCCCAGGCGTACCACAAAGAGGAGTTCGCCAACGCCAAGGAGAACTACTACACGGAGGGCGAACGTGTGCGCGGCGAGTGGCAAGGCCAGCTTGCGGAGCGGTGGGGCTTAACGGGTGAGGTGAACGAGCAGCAGTTCGCGCGGCTCTCCGAAGGCCAGCATCCGGCGACCGGCGAACAGCTTGTGCGCTACCAGGCCGCGCGTGAATACACGAACGAGCGCGGCGAAACCGTGCGGTCGATGGAGCATCGGGCCGGTTGGGATGCGACGTTCAGCGCACCGAAGAGCGTGTCTCTGACGGCGTTGGTTGGCGGCGACGACCGCATACGAGAGGCGCACAGGGAGAGCGTGACGGTCGCTCTCGATGAGATGGAAAAGTATGTGCAGGCGCGGATCGGCGGCAACGTCCCGGCGCAGACGACGGGTGCATGGGCTGTTGCCAAGTTCGAGCATGACAGCAGCCGACCGGTCGAAGGCTACGCGGCGCCGCAGCTCCACACTCATGCCGTCGTCTTCAATGTGACCGAGACCGCCGATGGAAACACGCGGGCCTTGCAGCCGCAGGAACTCTATAAGACCCAGCAGTACGCGACGGCGGTGTATCGGTCGGAGCTGGCGGCGCGGTTGCAGGGCATGGGCTACGAGATCGAGCGCGGCGAACATGGGCAGCCGGAGATCAAGGGATATAGCCGCGAGTACCTGGAGGCGTCGAGTCCGCGGCGGGAACAGATCAAAGAACAACTGCGAGAGCAGGGCCGCAGCGGCCCCGAGGCCGCGGAGATCGCGGCGCATCAGACGCGCGATGCGAAGCAGCCGCTCTCCCACGACGAGGTGCGCGAACGTCATCAGGCGATGGCCCGCGTACATGGCGATCAACCGCAGCGAGTCATGATCGAAGCCGCCGAGCGGCCAGGTGTGGAGCTGAGGCCGGAGTCTTCGAGGACCGCCGCGCAGGAGGGCATGAGCTACGCGCGAGAGCGCGGCATGGAGCGCGAGGCCGTGACCGACGAGCGTTCGATGATGCGCGATGCCCTGAAGCACACGATGGGCGAGGCCCGGTTGCCGGAGATCAAAGCCGAGTTCGAGAAACGTGTGCAGTCTTCGGAACTGATCGAGGTTCCGCGTCGAGAGGGGCTTGCGGGACGTGCGTTCACAACCGGCGAGATGCAGGGTTACGAGCGCGAGCTGATCGACCGAATGAAGAGCAGCCAGGGCAATCGTGATGTGTTGGCCGATGGCAACGTGCGCGAACAGACGATGCAGCAGCACTCGCATCTGAGCGTGAGTCAGCGGAACGCAGTCGATACGGTGCTGACGAGCCGCGATCAGATGATGGCTCTTGAGGGCGTAGCCGGGGCCGGGAAAACAACTTCCTTAGCCGCCGTCCGTGAAGCCGCTGTCCATGCGGGCTATGAGGTCGAAGGGCTTGCGCCGACATCGCGGGCCGCGCAGAAACTCGGTGAAGCGGGCATGGCGACGGAGACGCTGCAACGTCATCTGACGCGCGGCGACCGTGCGGACGATGGACAGAAGCGTCTCTATGTGGTCGATGAATCGAGCATGGCGAGTACCAAGCAGATGCACACGTTCGTCGAGCGGCTAAAAGAAAATGATCGTGTGTTGTTCGTCGGCGACACGCGGCAGCATGAGGCCGTCGAAGCTGGCAGGCCCTATGCACAGTTGCAGGAGGCGGGGCTTCGGACGGCGCACTTGGATGAGATCATCCGGCAGAAAGACCCTGCGCTCAAAGAGGCGGTGGAGCAGCTTGCGCGGGGTGAGGTGCGCGAGGCCATCGGCAATCTGAACCAGCAGGGCCGGGTGCATGAGATCGGCGACCGGCACGAACGCATCGACGAAATAGCCCGCGAGTACGTGCGTTCGCCGGAGCGGACGTTAGTGGTCTCGCCCGACAATGAAAGCCGCCGCGAGATCAACGGCAGCATCCATCGCGCAATGCAGGACGCGGGCCAGGTCAAACCCGAAGAGCATCAAGTCGCCGTGCTGTACGCACGGCAGGACATCACGGGAGCCGACCGGCAACACGCGCAGAACTATGAGCAGGGCGACGTGATCCGCTACTCGAAAGGATCGAAGCCTCTCGGCATCGAGGCCGGAGAGTATGCGCGTGTCGAGCGTACCGACCGAGAGAGCAACACAGTCACGGTGACGAGAAAGTCCGGCGAGGAACTGAGCTACGACCCGCGCCGCTTGCAGGGCGTTACGGTGTATCGAGAGACGGAGCGCACGTTCGCCGAGGGTGATCGGGTGCAGATGACCGCGCCGTATCACGAGCAGAAGCTATCGAACCGTGAGCTGGGCACGGTCGATAAGATCGACGGCGACGGCAACCTGAAACTGAAGATGGACTCAGGCCGCGAGGTCGAGTTCAACGCAAAGCAGCATCCGCATCTCGACTACGGTTATGCCGTCACGAGTCACAGCAGCCAGGGCCAGACCGCCGACCGTGTGCTGATCCACGTTGACTCTTCACAGGCGCACGGCGAGTTGCTGAATAGCCGCATGGCGTATGTCTCCGTCTCGCGGGCGCAGTTCGATGTGCAGATGTACACGAACGACGCGAAGACGCTGGGCCAGCAGCTCAGCCGGGACGTGTCGAATCCATCGGCGATCCAGCAAACGAGCCAGCCAACGGAGATGCAACAGCAGACGCCGATCCAGCCGGACACGGGGCAGAAGATCGAACCGCAGCCGGTTGGAATGGAAATCTCGCAGGGCTTGAGCATGGGCCGCTGACGCGGCGTACCCTCCGCTCCGGCGTCCGTAAAGGCTCTCCGCTGCGCTCCGATGAACGCGCAAAAAACGCGCGGCCTTGACTGACGCCTCCGCTGCGGGTGGTTCCCTAGTATGAGAAGAATGTCTTCTTCTCATGTGTTCAAAAACACATGAAAGAGCGACGGCTCGGGCGGCTATCCGGTGGCGCTGCTTAAAAACTGGTCGATGGTCATGATGAGAGCTTCCTGCTTGCGGCGAGGCAGACTCTCGATCTGTTCCAGACGGCGCAGCACCTTGCGGCTGGGTGCCTTCCCCAGAGTCTTCTTGACGCTTGTGTACAGCAACTCATCGGTAGTGACGCCCATAGCCAACGCAAAGCGCACGGCCATCTCCGCAGAGAGCTTGAGGCGGTCAGTCTCGTAGTCGGAAACGAGCGACTGAATGATGCCAATCTGCTCGGCGAGTTGCACCTGCGTAAATCCTCGTTCCTTGCGGATACGGGCAAGACGCTTCCCCAGACCCTCGCTCCCAAAATCAATCGGCGGCAATTTTAGAGTCGATTTTTTCGGCATAAGTGCAGTCTATGGCTTAGAGCAAACAACGCTTGAAGACATACGTTATGATACGTTATTTACGTACACAGCAAAAAAGACTGAAAAAGCGCTTGACAGGTTTTAAGCGGAGGACTGAAAAAATGGCAAGAATCCCGGAGGATGAGGTCGAGCGGCTGAAACGGGAGGTGTCCGTACAGCGGTTGGCCGAGGCGCGAGGGATCAAGCTGACCCGGCACGGCGCGGACCTGATAGGCAAATGCCCGTTCCACGACGACCGGACGCCATCGTTGGTTATCACTCCGGCGAAGAATCTCTGGCACTGTCTGGGAGCTTGCAACGCGGGCGGGACGGCCATCGACTGGGTGATGCGGGCCGATGGGATCAGCTTCCGCCATGCCGTCGAGCTGCTGCGGGCCGACCATCTTCCCTTAGCCGCCGCTCCGATCCAGCCGGTCAAAGTCGGTACGGTGCGCAAGCTGCCGCCACCGGTTGCGCGGGAGGCGGACGACCGGGTGCTGCTGAAGCAAGTGGCCGACTACTACAACGAGACGCTAAAACAGTCGCCGGAGGCGATGAAATACCTGTCCTCGCGCGGCCTCACGTCGTCGGAGATGATCGACCGGTTCCGGTTGGGCTTCGCCAACCGGACGCTCGGATACAGACTGCCGGCGAAGAACCGCGCCGCCGGCGCGGAGATGCGTGGCCGGCTGCAAACGCTGGGCGTGTTGCGCGAGAGCGGTCATGAGCACTTCAACGGCTCCATCGTGATCCCGGTCTTCAATAGCTCCGGTGAAGTGGTCGAGATGTATGGCCGGAAGATCACACCGAACCTGCGCGAGGGGACGCCCGACCATCTCTATCTGCCGGGAGCGCACCGTGGCGTGTGGAACGAGGATGCTCTGGCCGCGTCGAAAGAGATCGTGCTGTGCGAGTCGCTGATCGACGCGCTGACGTTCTGGAGCGCGGGCGTTCGCAACGTGACGGCCAGCTATGGCGTCAACGGCTTCACAGCCGACCATCGCGCGGCCTTCGAGAAGCACGGCATCGAGCGCGTGTACATCGCCTACGACCGGGACGAGGCGGGCGACAAAGCCGCCGCCGCTCTCGCCCCGGAGCTGATCGAGATGGGGATCGAGTGCTTCCGGGTGGAGTTCCCCAGGGGCATGGATGCGAACGAGTACGCGCTCAAAGTGACGCCAGCGGCGAAGAGTCTTGGAGTGCTGTTGAGCCGCGCGGCTTGGCTGGGCAAGGGCAAGCGGCCAGAGCAGCGCGTGGTTGAACCGGTCATCGTGCCGGTGCCAGCGGTGATCGAAGCAGCGGCTAAGGAAGAACGGATCGAAGAAGAATCCATCCTGTCCGAGATCGTCGAAGCCGAGATCGAAGCCGCCGCCGTTGAAGAAGAGCCAGAGTCATCCCCCGCCGCAATCCCCGACCATGTTCTTCCCTTAGTCGCCGAGCCGGAGCCGGTTGCGGCGATGGAGTCCGCGCCGCCGCCGACTCTGGACATGCCGGTCGAGGTTCGCGGCGAAGACATCTTCCTGATGCAGGGCGACCGCCGTTATCGCATCCGTGGCCTGAGTAAGAACATGAGTCACGAGCTGTTGAAGGTAAACGTGCTCGTCTCCGGCACGAATGCGCGTGGGGCGACGGGCTTCCATGTGGACACGTTCGACCTGTATACCGCGCGGCAGCGCGGCATGTTCACGAAACAGGCCGCCGAGGAGCTGGGGATCAAGGAGGAGGTTCTGCGCCGCGACCTGGGCCAGGTGCTCTTCAAGCTCGAAGAGATGCAGGACGAGCAGATCAGGAAGGCGCTGGAGCCGGTGAAGACCGAGGTCGAGATAGGCCCGGCAGAACGGGCCGCCGCGCTGGAGCTGCTGCGCGATCCGCGCTTGCTGGAGCGGATCGTCGAGGACTTCGCCCGGTGCGGCGTCGTGGGCGAGGAGACCAACAAACTCGTCGGCTATCTGGGCGTGGTGTCGCGACATCTGGACTCGCCTCTTGCCGTGATCGTGCAGTCGTCTTCCGCCGCTGGCAAAAGCTCGTTGATGGAGGCCGTTCTCGCGTTCCTTCCCGAAGAGCAACGGGTGCAATACTCCGCGATGACGGGCCAGTCGCTCTTCTACATGGGCGAAACCGACCTCAAGAATAAAGTCCTTGCCATCGTCGAAGAGGAGGGTGCACACAGCGCGTCCTACGCGCTGAAGCTCTTACAAAGCGAAGGCGTGTTGACCATCGCATCGACCGGCAAAGACCCGGCCACCGGGCGTCTCGTGACCCATCAGTATCGCGTTGAAGGGCCGGTCATGATCTTCCTGACGACCACGGCGATCCAGTTGGACGAGGAGCTGCTGAATCGCTGCCTGGTCCTCACGGTCAACGAAGAGCGCGAACAGACACAGGCCATCCATCGGGTGCAGCGTGAGGCGCAGACCCTCGCGGGACTGATGAAGCGGCGCGACCGCGATACGATCCTCGCCGTCCACCGGAACGCGCAGCGTCTTCTCAAGCCCATGCCCATCGCCAATCCTTACGCGCCGGAGCTGACCTTCCACGACAGTCAGACGCGCACCCGGCGCGACCACATGAAGTACCTCATGCTCATCAAGACCATCGCGTTGCTGCATCAGCATCAGCGCCCCATGAAGACCTTCGAGCACAACGGCGGCCCGGTCGAGTACATCGAGGTTGCTATCGCCGACATCGCCATCGCCAACCGTCTCGCGCATGAAGTGCTGGGCCGGTCACTTGACGAGCTTCCGCCGCAGACGCGGCGGTTGCTTCTCGCCGTCGACGAGATGGTCACAGCCGAGTGTGAGCGGCAGAAGATGGAGCGGGCGGACTACCGCTTCTCGCGCCGGGATGTGCGGGCCTATACGGGCTGGGGCGATACGCAACTCAAAATCCATCTGCACCGGCTGGAGGAGCTGGAGTACCTGCTGATCCATCGCGGCGGCCGAGGCCAGAGCTTCGTATACGAGCTGATGTTCGTGCGGTCGAGCGACGGCGGGAAGCCGGTGCTGGGCGGGCTGATCGATATCGAAAAGCTGGGCAAAAAATGAGTACGACGAAAAGAAGTCGGGGTTGCGAGGCCAGCGGTCGTGGCCAAGTCGGCCCCAAGTCGGTAGGGTGTCGGGTCGGTCGAAATCGCCTCATCGTCAATATCCATGCGGGTTATCGACGTTCAATCGTTCGAGCGTGAAAAAACACAGATACGGGGTGCAGAGAAATCGCCACTTCGTCCTAACCATATAAGGGGGTATCCAATGGCTCTTCGCCGCAATCTTCGCTCACCCAAGAACAAAGCCAGCCTGCTGCCCGTGCCCAGGACGGTGTTCGAGTCGCTGCTGAATCAATATCTGGAATCGCTGCTCGTCCAGGGCTTCACCGAGGCCACGGCGCGGACGCGGCGCAAGCAGATCGAGAGCTTCCTTGAATGGCTGACGGAGCGCAGTATCTCTGAGCCGCTGGAGGTCACGCGGCCTGTGCTCGAACGCTATCAGCGGAGCCTCTTCCATCATCGGAAAAAGAACGGGGAGCCGATGAGCTTCCGGTCGCAACACGCCTTGCTCGTGGCCGTGCGCCAGTGGTTCCGGTGGATGACCCGGCAGAACCACATCCTGCACAACCCGGCCTCGGAGCTGGAGCTTCCCAAGCAGGGCCATCATCTGCCCCGCCATGTCCTCAACATCCGCGAGGCGGAACAGGTGTTGCAGCAGCCGGAGATCGGCGACCCGCTGGGGCTGCGCGATCGCGCCCTGCTGGAAGTCCTCTACTCGACCGGGATGCGGCGCATGGAGGTCGCCGGACTGAAGCTCTACGACCTGGACTTCGACGGCGGGACGCTGCTGATCCGGCAGGGCAAGGGCCGCAAGGACAGGATGGTTCCTATCGGGGAGCGGGCGGTCGCATGGGTGCTGAAATACGTCGGCGAGGCTCGTCCGCAGCTCGTCTCCGAGCCGGACGACTACACGATTTTCCTCTCGAATGCCGGGGAGTGCCTTGAGCTGGAATACATCAGCCACATCGTCCACGCTTACGTGGACAAAGCCCAAATCGGCAAGGCAGGTTCGGCCCATCTCTTCCGGCACACGATGGCGACGCTGATGCTGGAGGGCGGGGCGGACATCCGCTTCATCCAGCAGATGCTTGGCCACGTCAGTCTGAGGACGACTGAAAAGTACACGCACGTCTCGATACGGACGTTGCAGAAGGTGTACGCGGCGACCCATCCCGGAGCCAATCTGGAGCGCAGAAAACCGGCGTCCCAGGAGTCGGACAAAGATGCACTCAGGGCCGAGTTGCTGGCCGCTCTCGACGATGAAGTCCGAGCTGGAGACGACGCCCCAATCGACTCGGAATCCGCTTAATATCTTCTTCTTTTAGTAGCTGCTTTTAGCTGCTAAAGAGGGTCGAACTCCGCTCGGAATCGACACGCGAACTCGCACAGAATCGCTTCCCAAAGAGTACCGAAACCCGCACACAATCTCTCCCAGAAATAGCCGTCGAACCCGCTCCCGAACCGTACAATCATCTGTACATGCAACTCGGTTCCGACGCGCAAATCCCAGACGGTCTAATAGCGGCGATGACGCTGCTAAACGAAAACTCGCGTCTGGGGTTCCGAGCATCCGAAACCACACTGCATCCGGGCTTCGAGCAGCGCAAATCCATGACCGCACAAGGGGATAGCTGGAGCGTTGCTGCGAGAGTGCAATGGACTCATGAGATGGGCCGGTTCATGAGCCCCGATCCAAGCGGACTAGTTTTTGCTTCGTTTGCGAATCCACAGAGCCTAAATCTCTATTCCTATGCGCAAAACAACCCGCTCATCTATTCCGATCCGACAGGGCTTGACTGCGCGTACCTGAACAACTCCGGGAGCGGTGTCGAGAGCTTCGATCAGCACAGCAGTTCTGGCGAATGCGGGAAGACCGGAGGGTATTGGGTTGATGGCGGCTTAACTGACGCCAAGATCAATGCCGATAAGGGCACAGTTCAGTTGACGGGAACAAACGACGGCACGGATGTCACGCACGCTTCCTATAAAGACACGAGCGTCTATGTGGATAGCTGGCTGAATACCAGCCTGAACGAAGCGGGGCACATTACCATGGGCCTTGTCGGGCAACAACAAGTGGGACAGAATCCCAGAAGTGACGCAGCCTTCTTATCGAACATGCTGGTCGGGGGGCTTAAGTATAACGTCGTTCCTGGAGCTATCCAGCCTGAAACACCGGGTCAATTACGAAGCTTCGCGCTAATCCCGGTTACCGGGATGCAGGCCCAGATGATCCAGAACTCGATCAACCAATCGACGGCTGCTCCTCCAAACTACTCGCTGAATCCTGCTCTGGGGCTGGACTGTGCGACATGGGCGCAGCAGGTTCTAAAGGATGCTGGCATCCAAACAGGGCCGATGCAACCATATCCAAACGACCTGATGAAACAGCTTAGCAACCAGTTCTCGGTTCTTCCGGGACATCAGTGATGGTGAAGAAAGGACGTAGCGATGCTTCTTGACCAGTACGGCACTGAGGTTCCTAGAGAGGCCCATCTGAAAAGATGGTTTCTAGCGAGTGGCGCAGTAGGAGTTCTGTTGGCGCTTCTGCTGGCCATCGGGCTGCACTATGACGCCGTGTCGTCAGGCGTGGTGTTAACGCTCTGGCCTGCGGCGATGGTGCAGTTGATCGATCCGAAGACCATCGGGTCCAAAATCGCTGTCGGGCTGATCGCCTACGGCAGCAACTTCGTCATCTACGGCTTGCTCGGCATGGTGGTCGGTTTTAGTGCAAACCGCCTGCTAGAGCTTCGGAAGCGTTGATAGCCCCTCAGCTTCACTCGGATAGAAGAAACCTTACAGGCCGCCGCGAGGCGGCCTGTGGTGCGTCTGGGGTGGTGGGTTGAGGGTGAGCGCGGATCGACCTTCGCTAAGGTCCGTCTCTTCGGAGGCGTCCTTGCTGCGTCTGGGGCTTCCATCGGGAGCCGTGGCGACCGGGAGAAAAAGCACGCTGCTTCGCATCGGCTGTAAGAGGTCGCGGTAGGGATACGGCTTTCGCCGTACCCCCCGCACAGATCCGTACGGGCGGATTTCCCGCATACGGCTCTTGCCTCAGGTGGTGACGCGCAGGCGGCGCGTGGGATACGGATGGCAG
>Ga0302325_10026350_pt1 | contig 12073 bp, 8 predicted proteins | sample Palsa_T0_2_FD_201948 | JGI IMG/M metagenome (GOLD analysis project Ga0302325, IMG submission 201948) | Peat permafrost microbial communities from Stordalen Mire near Abisko, Sweden - Palsa_T0_2 | ecosystem: Environmental > Terrestrial > Soil > Palsa > Peat permafrost | place: Sweden: Abisko...
TCGCTCGAGAGCCCATCGGCTTTCCCCTTCTCAACAACGGTGTCCGCGAAAGACGGTGGTCGCGGGCTTGGGTCCGCAGAAGCGGTGGCCACAGAAACGGTGGGCGCACACTACGCCGATCGGCCCACATTCCCGGGGCAGCCACGATGCTGGCGAAATTGGCGCTTAACTATGCACCTGGCTTCACAGGCCCCGCACAAAGGGCCGACAGAGGGGGTGCCATGACCGAAATTTCGGGTCTGCCGGCGGAACGCACGAGCGCGGGTGTCGGGACTCGCCCATCGGCCGGATGGCGGCGTCGGCTGACGCCAAGGACGATCCAGGTCGCACTGGGCGGGATCTGGATCCTCGATGGCCTCCTGCAGTTCCAGCCGCACATGTTCGGGCAGGGCTTCATCACCAAGGTCCTCCTGCCCAACGCCCAGGGGCAGCCGGCCCCGGTGGCCTGGTCGATCACGACGATGAGCCACTTCCTGCGCCCCGACATCGGGGTGTGGAACTTCCTCTTCGGCACCCTCCAGCTCCTTATCGGGGTGGGCATGTTGTTCCGGCGGACGGTACGGCCGGCCATCGTCGCCATGGCGATCTGGGCCTTCGGGGTCTGGTGGTTCGGCGAAGGGTTCGGCATGCTCTTCATGGCCACCGCGTCCCCGTTGACCGGGGCACCGGGGGCGGTGCTCCTCTACCCCGTCGTCGGATTCTTGGTGTGGCCCACCGGGCGCGCCCGGGACGAGGAGGCCACCGGGATCGCGTCGTCGGCGGGCGCCACCGGACCGCTGGGCTCCCGTGCTGCCCTGGGCGCCTGGGCGGGCTTCTGGACCCTGTCGGCCGTGCTCTGGCTCCTCCCCGCCAACCGGGCCGGTGGTGCCATCAGCTCGCAGATCTCGGGCGCTGCCTCGGGCGAGCCGTCGTGGTACGCCCATCTACTGACCTCACTGTCCGCCAACATCGGACCTCACGCCACGTTCATTTCGTGGGAGCTCGCTCTCGCCTCTCTCGTGATCGGCCTCGGCCCGCTCCTCAGCCGGCGCCCCAACGCCTTCCTGGTGATCGGTGCTGTACTCGAGCTCGCGTTCTGGCTCACCGGCATGGCGTTCGGGGCGCTGCTGACCGGATACGGGACCGACCCCAACGCGGGGCCCCTGATCGTCCTGCTGGCGCTCGCCCTGATCCCGACGGTCGCCACCGCCCCCGCGGTGGCGCCGATTCGCGCCATGCTCGCCCGCCACCCCATCGGGGTGGGAGGGGTGGCCGCGGCCGGATTCGCTGTCCTGCTCCTGAGCTCGACCTACCCGGTGGCGGCGTCGGTCTCTTCGGCTGCCGCTCCCACCGCCCCGTCGAAGCCGGCGGCCGCCGTGGCGGCAGGGTCCACGGGGTCAGGCTCCACGGGGTCAGGCTCCACGGCCATGGGCTCCATGTCGATGCCGGCGAAGACGACGAAGGGGTCCGGTTCGGGCTCGAACCACGCACCCAGCATGAACATGTCCGCCATGGCCGGTCTCGATGTGACCGCTCCCAACTGGAAGTACACCGGGCCCGCACTCCCCGCGTCCGAAGTGTCCGAGCTCACCACCGTGAGCGCGGAGACCGATGCCGGCCACAAGATGCAGACGCCGAACTGCACCGCCGCACCCACTTCAGAGCAGGTGCTCGGGGTCACCGAATACGTCCAGGCGACGTCGGCCGCGGTGGCGAAGTACAAGAACCTGAGCGCGGCGGTCGCCGCCGGCTACTACCCCATCACGAACACCAACTATCCCGTGGTCCACTACCTCAATCCGGCGTACATGAACCCGCAGGACCTCATGAACCCCAACACGGTGGACTCGCTGGTCTACGCCACCACCCCCTACGGGCCGGTTCTCGTGGCGGCGATGTACCTGATGCCAGGGCAGGGAAACGGGCCCATGCCGTACGGCTGCCTGGTGCAGTGGCACCAGCACACCAACCTGTGCACGAACGACCAGACGCACTTGATCCAGGGTTTCAGGCCCTGCCCGGCCGGGACGTCCCCCGAGGGTCCGACGCCGATGATGACCCACGTCTGGCAGGTACCGGTCGCCGGCGGGCCGCTCGCCATCGACCCCTCGGATCTCCAGGTGGTGGAGGCGGCGATCATGGCCCAACAGGAGGGGTTGGCGCCCACGACGACGGGTGCGCCACCTTCCGCCACCACCGTGAGCGACGGCGCCTAGCGAGAGCCTTGGCGGCCCTCCGACCTCCACCCACGGGTGGAGCTTCGCCGCCGGGCGAATCCACCTGCTGAGCCACCCACGGGCCGATTCGTCTTTTGGCCTGCCATGTGACGGTTGAGGGGTACCCCAATCGAAAGGTGGCTCCCATGCCGACCGATGTGCTCATCGTCAATATCGCAGTGCTGTTCGCGGTGCTCGAGGCTGACCTCGGTCGCCGGAGGATCACCTCGTTCCGGATCCTGCGACCCCTGTTGCTGGCGGCCGGAATCATCCCGCTCTTCATCGCCCACCCGGCCACCGCCGGCAACGGCGAGATTCTCGAAATAGCCCTCGCCGGTCTCGGCGCCCTCCTCGGCCTCGTCGCGGCAGCCGGACTGATGAAGGTCACCTACGACGACGCCTCGCAAGAGAGCATGAGCGTGGCCGGTGCCGCCTACGGCGTCTTGTGGGTCCTCGTCATCGGAGCCCGGTTGCTCTTCACCTACGGTGCCAACCACTGGTACAACACGCAGCTCGGCCACTGGCTCATGACCAACGGGATCACGGTCGACGCCCTCACCGACGCCCTCATCTTCATGGCGGTCGCCATGGCCGTGACCCGCACCATCCGCCTGGCCGTGGGCCGGGCCCAGGTGCGCCGCGGATCCGCCAACCAGCTGGCGGTCTGACATGACCTTCACCACCATTGCCATCGCCGCCGTCCTCATCGTGTTCGTGCTCGCCAAGCGGGTGCGGGGTGAGGCGGTTCGAGAGCCCAAGAAGCTCTTTCTCCTTCCGATCGTCGTGGGCCTCATCGGACTGCAGAACGTGACCCACGCCACGCTGAACACCATCGATATCGCCGTCGTCGCCGCCGGGGCCGTGCTCTCCCTCGGTCTCGGCCTCCTGCGGGGCAAGTTCGACCGGGTCACCCTGGTGGACGGGTCACCGTTCATGAGCTGGACCGCCGCCTCGGTGGCGATCTTCGCCGGCAACGTGCTGGCCAAGGTGGCCCTCGATGCAGGTGGAGTTGCCGCCGGTGGCACGACGGCGCTGAGCAGTTCCATCCTGCTCAGCCTCGGGCTCACCTTGCTCGGAGAAGCCGCGGTCGTGTGGTTCCGCTCCCAGTCGCTCAGCGCGGCCGGCCCGGGTCCCTCGGCGGGACCCGGCACATGGGCGGGACCCGGCTCATCGGGGGGTTTTGGAGGCGGACGGTACCGTGGGGCCGTGCAGAAGTCCGGCCGGCCCACCAACTGGCCCCCGATCCGGTGAGCGAGAGGTCGGACAGCATCTACCTCGTGTTCACCGAGGGCCGCGTCATGCGGACGGTGCGGCTGGTCGCCCTGGCCGTGATCGTCGGGACAGCGTTCATCGGCCGGCCCCACCCGACCCTCAGGGGTGACGGGCTGGTGATCCTCATCAGCCTCATGGTGGCCGCCACCACCCAGGTCGCCCTCACCCTGGCCCCTCGCGGATCGCGCGCCCTGAAGGTCATGACGGTGCTCGCCGCGCTGAGCGGCGGCGTGGTAGCCGGCTACGAGCCGTCGGTGGGCACGGGAATCCTGCTCATCTTCGTCGGGCTCAGCGCGGGCGCCGGCCTGGAGTTCGGCCCCGGCGGGCTGGTGACCGCGCTGGCCGTGGTGACCACCGCCATCAGTGTCCTCGCTGCCGACCAGAGCACCAGCAACGTCAGCTTGGGGGCTATTGCCGTCGTCGGATTCCTGGCCGCCACCGGCCGCAAGCAGTACGTCCTGCGGGCCGAGGAAGCCGAGCTGCGCCTGGCCGACGCGGAACGAGCCCGGGAGGAGCACGCCCGGGCCGCCGGCCTGGCCGAGCGGGCCAACGCGGCCCGCGAGATCCACGACATCCTGGCCCACAGCCTCGGCGCGTTGGTCCTCCAGCTCGACGCGCTGGATGCCGTTCTGAGCGACGAGACCCCGGATCACGGGAGGGCGGCCGAGGTCCTCGCCCGCGCCCGCTCCCTGGCGGTCGACGGGCTCAACGAGGCCCGGCAAGCCGTCGGCTCCCTGCGCGCCGATCCCCCGCCCCTCGTCAATGCGCTGCGCCACCTCATTGAGTCCACGCCGGGAGCATCACTGGAGATAACCGGCCCGTCCCGGCCCGTCCCGGCCGAGGTTTCGGCGGCGCTGCGGCGCACCGCACAGGAGGGGTTGACCAATGCCGTCAAACATGCCCCGGGAGCCACGACGGCCGTGCACCTCGCTTTCAGCCCTTGCGCCGTCGTGCTGACCGTGACCGACTCCGGCCGCCCGGACGGCCACGCCCCCGGACCACTCGCCCAGAGCGGGGGCGGCTACGGCATAGATGGGCTACGGGAACGGGCGGAGTTGATAGGGGCGTCACTGGTGGCCGGCCCACAGGGAGCGGGGTGGGAGGTCACGCTCAGCGTGCCCGAGGCTCACCAGGAAGCTCCATGAGCGACAGCGCCCCTCCCCTGCGGATTGTCGTCGCCGACGACCAGCGAGCCGTGCGCGAGGCGTTGGCCACCGTGCTCGACGCCGAGCCCGGCTTCCAAGTCGTGGGTCTGGCCGCCGACGGCGAGGAGGCGGTCGAACTGGCCCACCGCCTCTCCCCCGCGGTGGTGCTGATGGACCTGCGCATGCCCAACGTCGACGGGGTGGCCGCAACCCGCCGTTTGGCGGCCGAACTTCCCGCCGTGAAGGTCGTGGTCCTCACGACCTTCGCCGACGATGCCAGCATCATGGGTGCGCTCGAAGCCGGGGCACTCGGCTTTCTCACCAAGGACGCGGGGCGCGCGCAGATCGCCCTGGCCGTCCGCTCAGCCGCCGCCGGCCAGGCTGTGCTCGACCCGGTGGCCCAGGCAAGCCTTCTGCGCGCCGCGTCACCCGACGGAGCGGGTGCCGGTACGGGCGCCGGAGCCGAACCATCCGGACCGGCCGCTCCGACGCCGGTGGCGGCGCCTCTCCCCGACGACCTGACGCCGCGGGAAGCTGACGTCCTCCGCGCCATCGCGGCCGGACAGAGCAACGCCGAAATCGCCGAGGCGCTGTTCATCTCCGAAGTGACAGTGAAGAGCCACATCAACCACCTCTTCGCCAAGATCCATGCCCGTAACCGTGCCGAAGCCGTCCGGTACGCCTACGACCATGGGCTTGTCACGCCGGGCGTATAGGTGGCTGCAGGCTGCACGCGCCCGGAAATCAACCGTTCACGATCGCATGGGCTTCCGCGACAACCTGCGTGAGGCCGGCCGCGACGCCAAGAAGGGCAGTGAGCTGTTCTTAACGAGCCACCAAGCCCCCGTCGGCGTGGATGACGGTGCCGGTGACGAAGCTGGAGGCATCAGAGGCGAGGAACAGCGCTGGCCCGATCATCTCCTCCGCCGTGGCGGCCCGTCTCAACAGGCCGGCATTAGCCATGGAGGCGGCCACCTCAGGACCGTTCGCCCGCACCATGTCCGTGTCGACCGTCCCGGGGGCGAGAGCGTTCACACGGATTCCCTCGGGAGCCAGCCCGGCCGCCAGGGCTTTGGTATAGGAGACCATGGCTGACTTGGCGGCGGCGTAGTGGGCCACCGTGGAGGAGAACAACCACGCACCGGCGGAGACCACGTTGATAACGGATGCATGATCGGAGGCGCGCAAGGACGGAAGGGCCTCTTGTATCAGAAAGACAGGGCCTTTGAGGTTGACGTCCATGGACTTCGTGAATCCCGGCTCGGTAAAGGCACCAATGGGCTCCGTCAGGGCGTTCGCTGCGTTGTTGACGATGATGTCGATGGCGCCGAACCTCTCGACGGTGAACTCCACCAGCGCACGAACATCGTCGAGCGAGCCCATGTGACAGGCGATGCCCGCGGCGTCGATCCCCAAGTCACGCAACGCGCGTTCGGTCTCGGCACACGCCTCGGGCTTCCGACTGGCGACCACCACACGAGCCCCGGCGAGCCCGAACCCCTGTGCAATTGCCCGACCGATCCCTCTGGTGCCTCCGGTGACAACTGCCACCCGACCATCGAGACGAAAGAGTCGGTCGACATCGCCCGGTTCTTGGAGGTTCATCACACACCCGTTCCGCCTCAGCAACCCACTGCCCCGAAGACTGCATAGTGACGCGACGTGAGACGAGCGTGCAAGTTCGCTCGCAAGGCACGCACTGCGCTGTCGTCAAGTCTTTTGCGCCAGTGCAGCGGCACGGTCGGCCAATGCCGGATCCCTGAAGTGTCGGCACACGTCCTCGAAGTCGCTCTTCGGCCCCCGCCAGCGCAAGGAGGCCACATTCCGGAGCACCGGCGGTTTGGTACGAAGGGTGGCGATGTCCTTGAACAACTGCGCCAATTCTCGCTCGGTGGCCAGTCGCTCAGCCAGCTTCGCCGCGCCGCGCAGCTCCCGGCGCACTGCGGGATCCCAGGCCGATAAGACGTCAGGAATCTCACTGAGGCTCCCGTAGTGCGCCAACACGACCGAGGCCGATCGCTTTCCCCATCCGGCCAATCCCGGGAAGCCGTCGGCGGTGTCGCCGACAAGGCCGAGCCAGTCGGGGATGGACTTGGGCGCTACCCCGAACTTGGCCCAGACCCCGGCCTCGTCGGTGACAATGTTCTTGCGCCGGTCCAATTGCACCACCCTGTCGTCGACGACGCATTGGGCCAGGTCCTTGTCAGGGGTGCAGATGAAGACCTGCTTCACGTCCGGGTCCTTCGCCGCTACCGCGGCAGCCGACGCCAGGGCGTCATCGGCCTCGAGATCCACCATGGGCCAGACGCCCACGCCCAACGCCTGCAATGCCGTCTCGAGGATCTCGAACTGGGAACGCAACGCAGGATCGATGCCTTCCCCGGTCTTGTAGCCGGGCCACAGATCGTTGCGGAACGACTCGATGACGTGATCCGTGGCCACCCCGACGTGAGTGGCGCCGTCGGCCAGCATGCTCAGCACCGAGGTGACCACGCCACGGGCGGCTCCTATCTCGCTGCCGTCGTCGGCCTCACGAGGGGGTTGGCCGTAGAAGTATCGAAAGAGCTCGTACGTGCCGTCTACGAGATGGACATCCATAAAGGCAAGTCTGCCAGCTGGGGCTATACGGGACCCCGTCCGGGTTCCTCGCCACCTACCCGGGGTGGTGGGACGGAGGGACACCACCGAGCACCGCCGACACGGATACGGCAGACTGATCTCTCTTTCGTGGAGAAAGGACACCCCATGGCCAAGAAGACGACGGACGAATTGCTTGCCGAGGTCCCTTTGTTCGCCGGGCTCTCCAAAAAAGACCTTCAGGAGATATCGAGTCTGGCGACTCGACTGGACCTGGCGGAGGGACGCGAGCTCACCCACCAAGGCGGACGCGGCTATGAGTTCGTCGTTGTCCTGGAGGGCACGGTGGACGTGGTCATCGACGGCAAGGTGGTGGCGACGTGCGGCGCGGGCGACTTCTTTGGGGAAGTGGCTCTCCTCGAAGATCGGCCCCGCACCGCGACAGTCGTCGCCAAGACCGACGTCACCGTCGACGTCATCGGTCGACCTGAATTCTCGGTCCTCCTCGAGGACCACCCCCAGATTGAGAAGCAGCTCCGCGCCGCGATGAAGCGTCGCCTCGCCGAGGACGAGGCACTTCTGGGTGGAGCGACCAGCGATCCCTGATCCCTCGGATGCGCCCGGTGCCCAGCGCTAGGGCGAACCGGACACCTACATCTCCCGCGAGATCACACTACGAACACCCGCTGGTGGTCCCGCAGCTGCCGCAGACGTAACACGAGCCAGCTCGCTGCATGGCGTTGCCGCAGCTGTAGCAGTACGGGGCGTCACGCTGTTCGGCCCGGGCCAGCGGATAGCCGGCGATGCCGGCCGATGCATTCGGACCCGTACCACTTCTTGTACCAGTCACAATTCCATCCCCGGGTCGCGCAGCCACGCCGGCGCCGGCATCAGCCCCGGCGATCCCCGCCGGACCGTCATCGACCAATCCGACCGATGGGGTGGCCATCTCCTCGACGCCGGGCAGCGTGGGCTGCATGCGCTCGGAGGTGGACAGGATCCCGAGGTCGGTCCGCTCGTCGACCGAGAGGTAGTCGAGGGCGATCCGGCGGAAGATGTAGTCGACCAGGCTGGTGGCGATGCGCAGCTCGGGGTCGTCGGTGATTCCCGCCGGCTCGAACTTCATGTTGGTGTACTTGCGCACGTAGGTGGCCAACGGGACCTGGTGCTGGAGACCCAGGCTGAGCGAAATGGAGAAGGCGTCCATAATGCCGGCCAGCGTCGAACCCTGCTTGGAGACGTTGATGAAGACCTCGCCCGGACGGCCGTCCTCGTACTCGCCGACGGTGACGTAGCCCTCGCAGTCGGCCACCCTGAAGGCGAACGTCTTGGAGTTGCGGCGCCGCGGCAAACGCTCCCTGATGGCACCCACCACGACCGACTCGGTCTTGCGCTCCTGCTCGTGCAGGAGCGCCGCCTCGAGCTCGGCGATGCGGACGGCGACAGCGCGGTCCTTGGCCTCGGCCGCCGACCCCGGAGGGGCGATGTCGCCGCCCATGGCCTCGACGTCCAGACCGGCGCCCTTTTCCGCGCCTGCCATCTTGGTGGTCGACAGGGGCTGGGCCACCTTGCAGTTGTCCCGGTAGACGGCCACCGCCTTGATCCCCAACCGCCAGGCGTCGATGTGCAGCTGTTCAATGTCCTCCACCGTGACGTCCTCGGGCAGGTTGACCGTCTTGGAGATGGCCCCACTGATGAAGGGCTGGACGGCGCCCATCATGCGGATATGTCCCGAGTAATGGATGGTGTTGTCACCCATGGAGCAGGCGAACACCGCCAGGTGCTCGGGTGCGATGTGCGGCGCGCCGAGGATCGACATGTGCTCGTTGATATACATCACGATCTCGGACACCTGATCGGGTCCGTATCCGAGCTTGACCAGCGCACGGGGGATCGTTTGGTTGACGATCGACATGGTGCCGCCGCCAACAAGCTTCTTGGTCTTGACCAGACCGAGGTCGGGCTCGACACCAGTGGTGTCACAGTCCATGAGCAAGCCGATGGTGTTGTGGCTCACGAAGCCGTTTGCGACGTACGTCACGTTTTCCGGCACCGACACGTCGTAGGTGAACTCCTCGCCATCGAGTTCTGCCGACTGCACGGTGTCGTAGAAGAACCCCAGCAGGTGCCCGAGCTCGGCATCACCAGTCCGCGCGAAGAGCTCAGTGGCGATACGCCGGCTCACCCGGCCCCGGGACTGCTCCATGAGCAGAACCTTGCGAAGCCTGTCGTTCTCCGGGGCGAGCCGGTCCACCAGTGCCCGCGTCAGTGGCAGGTGGTCGTGGCGACCGGTTTGGGCGATCGCCTCGTCAACCACCCGGACGCCCGCGTTCTTCCGGTCGCTCATGAAGCCGACCTCCTCGAGCCACCTGGCGCTGTACGAGGCGTTGAGCGTCCGCAGCACTGCGATCGGAGCCTTGCCCCAACTGGTGGAGTGCTCTGTTCGATCCCTCACCGAGAGCGTGGTGGGCAATCCCAGCGCGAGAAGCATCGTCTGGCTGTCCCTGACCATCTGCACCGAAGTGTTCTTCAGAGTCGGATACCCCGCGCTCGTATCCCCGTCGGCCTCGTAGAGCCCACGCAGGAACGCGGCGTACACCTCACGGTCGTTCGAGTGAAGGACGGCATCAGGAATATGGGCGACATACCCCTTGCCCACATGGCCCTCCGTCGGTGGACGCTTGGCGAATCCACACGCCTCCCACCACAGCGCAAGACGCACCGAGTCGATACGCACCTCGGCGTACCCTTTCTGCGGCGTCACCTTGGCCGGAATCCCGAAGCACTCCTTGGCCAGCATCTGGAACCGCTCGATCACGTCGAAGTCGGTGTTGGCCACGCAAAAGCGCAGACCCCGGCTGTGCAGCGAGCCCTCGCCCATGAAGTAACCGACGATCTCGGCCAACGCAGCTGTCATCCGGCGCGGCACCTGAACGTGGTGCTCCCCCGTCCAGTACGCCTCGGCGAGCGGCGGCAACGTCACGTCCTGGGGCTCGCCCAGCAACGAACCCAACGCCAGCGGCACGAGATCCCCGGGCCGCACATCGCTGAATCGACGCCAGACCCACTCCCCCGAGTCCGGGTCCACCACCTTGATCCGGTGCATCGTCGTCCCCTGGACCCGATGGCCGCGGGCGGTGTCCACCGTGACCACCGGCTCGAGGCCGTTAATGAAGAACTTCGTCGCCTCCCGTGGTCCCTCGTCGGTGGCTACCTGGACGCCCAAGTCCTGCCACTTTGCGCCTTCCGGATCACCCAGCGAGTGCAGCCGAACGAGCCCCCGGCTGGTCGACAGGAGCGTGCCACCAACAAGGCATCCCGTCGGCGCCAAAACGCTGGCCTGCGAGTTGCGCACGCCGTACTGCTCGGCCAGTTCCACGGCCTCGTCCCACGACTCCTGGGCCGCCGAAAGCAGCTCGGGTGGGACGACCTCCTCGTCAATGCGGGAGGCTTCAGCCTGATGCATGCGCAGCACCTTGATCATCGCTTCGGCGTTGTCGTGGAAGCCGGAGAACGGTCCCATACGGGCCGCGGTGCGAGCCGACGTCGCATAGGCGTGACCGGTCAGCAGCGCCGTGATCGCGCCGGCCCAGGCTCGTCCGGCGTCCGAGTCGTAGGGCAGTCCCTGCGCCATCAGCAGCGCTCCGAGGTTGGCGTACCCGATACCCAGTTGGCGGAACGCGCGCGTGGTCTCACCGATCCGCTCGGTCGGGTAGTCAGCGTTGCCGACGATGATCTCTTGTCCGGTGAACATCACGGACACGCCGGCCTTGAAGCCTTCGACGTCGAATTCGTCGTTTTCATTGAGGAATTTGAGCAAATTCAGAGAGGCCAAATTGCAAGCCGAGTTGTCGAGGTGAAGGTACTCGGAACACGGGTTACTCCCGTTGATCTTCCCCGTCAACGGGGCGGTGTGCCAGCGGTTGATGGTGGTGTCGTACTGGAGACCCGGGTCGGCGCACTCCCAGGCCGAGTGGGCGATCTGGCGGAACAGGTCGCGGGCGGGAACCGTGCGGATGACGGAGCCGTCGGTACGGGCCAGGAGGTGCCAGTCGCGGTTATCGATCACGGCCTCCATGAACTCGTCGGTCACCCGCACCGAGTTGTTGGCGTTCTGATACTGCGTCGAGTGGCTGTCCGCCCCATCGAGGTCCATGTCGAAGCCGGCGTCACGCAGGACGCGCGCCTTGCGCTCCTCAATGGCCTTGCACCAGATGAAGTCCTCCACATCGGGATGGTCGATGTCGAGGATCACCATTTTGGCGGCGCGGCGGGTCTTGCCCCCGGACTTGATGGTGCCGGCGGACGCGTCGGCGCCGCGCATGAAGCTGACGGGGCCCGACGCTGTGCCGCCGCCCTTGAGGAGCTCGTGCGACGACCGGATCTTCGACAGGTTGACCCCGGCCCCCGAGCCGCCTTTGAAGATGATCCCCTCCTCGGTGTACCAGTTGAGGATGGAGTCCATCTCGTCCTCGACGGAGAGGATGAAACACGCTGACCCCTGCTGCGGCACGCCCGGCACACCGATGTTGAACCAGACCGGGGAGTTGAACGCCGCCTTCTGGTGGATGATCAGGTGCTTGAGCTCGTGGTTGAAGACCTCGGCCTCTTCATGGTCCACGAAGTAGCCGTCCTTCAGGCCCCACGCGGTCAGCGTGTCGGCCACCCGATCGGCCACCTGCTTGAGCGACCACTCGCGCTCGCCGGTGTTCAAGGTCCCACGGAAGTACTTCTGGGCCAAGATGTTGGTGGCGTTCAGGCTCCAGAAATCCGGCACCTCGACGTCCAGCTGCTCGAAGGCCACCGCGCCGTCCCGGTAGTTCGTGATGCGGGCATCGCGCCGCTCCCAGCGCACCTCGTCGTAAGGATGCACACCGGCCGTGG
>Ga0302325_10026352_pt1 | contig 12073 bp, 12 predicted proteins | sample Palsa_T0_2_FD_201948 | JGI IMG/M metagenome (GOLD analysis project Ga0302325, IMG submission 201948) | Peat permafrost microbial communities from Stordalen Mire near Abisko, Sweden - Palsa_T0_2 | ecosystem: Environmental > Terrestrial > Soil > Palsa > Peat permafrost | place: Sweden: Abisko...
TCGGCCACTGCCCACTGGCGGTACGTGGTGTAGTCCGCCGCGTCGTACCCGCCCAGAACGGGCTCCGCTTTGAGCAGGGTCTCGGTTCTGGTGCCCACGTCGATCTGCGCCACGCTCGATGGTGTGACCATGCTGGTGCGGCCGAACCGGAGCGACGACACCAGCGGTTCGGCGTTGGCTCCCAACCAGGTCGACGACGGGCTGTCGGACGACGGGATGAGCCAGCTGCCGGTGAGCAGGTCGGCGGCGAAGGGGTCTGCTCCCGCGGCGAGCGGCACCACCCGGACCATGGGGGTGGCCTCGGCTCGCTCGCTGAGCACCAGCAGGCCGCCGAACACATCGACGTCCTCGATGCGCACGCCGGGTCGGTGCGCGATGACTTCGCGCCACCCCTCCGGAGAAGCCAGGTTGGCCACCGGCGAGGCCACCACCCGGAAATCCTGACCCTCGTCATTGGTCAGCACCACGAACCAGCCCTCGCCGGTCGGCGGGGTCAGGTGGTCGACGGCGTACTCGAGACCCTCCCGGCGCGGGATCACCAGCCGGGGCGCCGCCTCAGGGTCGGCCGCACCGATGGCATGCCACTCGGTCGTGTTGGTGCTGTGCAGCGCCACCAGGATCAGGGCGCCGTCGCGGGTGTTGCCGGTCCCGAGCGAGAAACGGCGGTCAGCCTCCTCGATGACGAGGACATCGCCGGCAGGGTCGGTGCCCAGCTGGTGGCGCCAGAGTTGATGGGGGCGCATCGACTCATCGAGGCGGACGTAGAAGACGACGGTGGAGTCACTCGACCAGGCGAGGCCGTACCCGGTGTCCGGAACCACTTCAGTGGCGGGAGTGACCTCGGCGGTGACCCGGCCCGGCGGAGCGATCGAGCGGAAGCGCAGCCGGTACTTCTCGCCCCCCTCGGTGTCGGTCCCGTAGGCCAACCAGGTGTGGTCGGGACTGACCACAGCCGTCCCGACACTGAAGTACTCCGTGCCCTCGGCCTCGACGTTCTCATTGAGCAGCACCTGCTCGTCAGTTCCGGCCTCGCCGACGGGAGGGAGCTCATCGGGGCCAGCGGCGGGACGACGGCAGTGGATGGCGTAGTCCTTCCCCTCCTCGGTGCGGCCGTAGTACCACCACGGACCGCGGCGGACGGGGACCGACATATCGGTTTCCCTGATGCGGGCCTTCATCTCCTCGAAGAGCGTGGCCCGCAGTCCGTCGAGGGGTGCCAGCGCCTCGTCGGCATAGGCGTTCTCGGCCTCCAGGTAGGCCAGCACCTCGGGATCCTCCCGCTCACGGAGCCAGTACCAGGGGTCGATCCGGTCATGGCCGTGCGTGGTGAGTGTCTGGGGGCGCTGCGGCGCCCTCGGGGGAGTTGGCATCCGGTGAGCCTGCCACGGCTGTGACCCCGGGCAGACCGCCCAGAAGCTGTTTCAGCTGGCCCGGGTAGTTGTTACTATGGCCGTAGGGGAAATTGCCCCCGGACCCAGGAGCCCAATGGCGACAACCGATCTTGACTTAGGCCGCTACCAGCTCGGCTGGAGCGATGCCGAAGACTACGTCTTCAAGCCCAAGAAGGGCCTGAACGAGTCCATCGTCCGCGAGATGTCGGAGATGAAGAACGAGCCGCAGTGGATGCGGGACTTCCGTCTCAAGTCGCTGAAGCACTTCGAGCGCAAGCCGATGGCTCCCTGGTTCGCCTCACACATGCCGCATCTCGACTTCAACGACATCTACTACTACATCAAGCCCACGGGTGGACAGGTGGACGACTGGAACGACCTGCCGGACGCCATCAAGAACACGTACGAGAAGTTGGGCATCCCCGAAGCGGAGCGCAAGTACCTCTCGGGCGTCACTGCGCAGTACGAGTCGGAAGTCGTGTTCCACCGCAACCGGGCCGACCTGGAAGAACAGGGAGTCCTGTTCTGCGACATGGACACCGCGGTGCGCGAGTACCCCGAAATGGTCCAGAAGTGGTTCGGCAAGCTCATCCCCCCGGGCGACAACAAGTTCGCCGCCCTGAACTCGGCCGTGTGGTCGGGCGGGTCGTTCATCTACGTGCCGCCGGGCGTCAAGGTCGAGATGCCGCTGCAGGCGTACTTCCGCATCAACGCCGAGAACATGGGGCAGTTCGAGCGCACGCTGATCATCGCCGACGAAGGTTCGCAGGTGCACTACATCGAAGGCTGTTCGGCACCGGTGTACTCGACCGACTCATTGCACTCCGCCGTGGTCGAGCTGGTGGCGCTGCAGGGTGCCCGCATCACCTACACGACCATTCAGAACTGGTCGACCAACGTCTACAACCTGGTCACCAAGCGGGCCCGCTGCGAGGCGGAGGCCCACGTCGAGTGGATCGACGGGAACATCGGATCGCGCCTGACCATCAAGTACCCGTCCGTCTACCTGATGGGCCCCAAGGCGTCGGGCGAGGTGCTTTCGGTAGCCTATGCCGGTGCGGGCCAGCATCAAGATGCCGGGGCCAAAATGTTCCACATCGCCCCCGAGACCACGTCGACCATCGTGTCCAAGTCGATCTCCAAGGACGGGGGGATCACCACGTACCGCGGCAAGGTGCATGTGGACAAGGGCGCCACCGGGGCCAAGTCGTTCGTCCGCTGCGACGCCTTGCTGTTGGACGACGAGTCCACGTCGGAGACCAAGCCGTACATGGAGGTGGGCGAACGCGACGCCCGCATCGGCCACGAGGCCACGGTCTCAAAAGTGGGTGACGACCAGCTCTTCTATCTCATGAGCCGGGGCCTGTCGGAGAGTCAGGCCATGGGCATGATCGTCAACGGGTTCATTGAGCCGGTGACGCGGACGCTCCCGATGGAATACGCCGTGGAGTGGAGCCGCCTGATTGAGCTGCAAATGGAGGGCTCGGTCGGCTAGGCCTGGTTCGGCGTGGCACCATGGTGCCGTGCCGATGCGGGAGGAATGTACCCACTTCCAGAGCCGGACCTACGACTCCGGCGAGGCGGCCAGATTCTGCCGGCTCGACCTGGCCCCCGAGGCGCCCTGGCGCTGCCCGGAGAATTGCCCCTCGTACCACCGGCGCCTGGCCGATGTGGGCTGGGTGCACGGCTCGCTGGTCGAGCCCGCGATAGAGGACGAGCCCGGCGGCGGCGGCCCTGAGGTGGCGGCCCTGCTGGAGTCGGCGGAGGATTTCGTCAACGAGGTCGGACCGGCGATTCTGGCCGAGGTACGGGCCGAGGATGCCAAGCGGGAACGTTCCGCCGGTCGTTGGTGGAAGCGGAAGCGCTGATCAGCGCCCGGTGAATTTCGGGTCGCGCTTCTCCATGAAGGCCATCATGGCCTCGACCAGGTCGTCGGAGGCCAACATGCCGGCGTTCCAGGTGGCGACGTAGTCCAGCCCTTCGGCCACGGTGCGGCCCTCGTTGGCGGCCAGCACGGCTTTGGTCCCCTGGACGGCGATGGGGGAATTGGCGGCGATTTCATGGGCCAGCTCGTAGGCCGCCTTGAGGACACCGTCGGCGTCAGCGGCCACGTCGTTGACCAGCCCGATCTCCTTGGCCCGGGCGGCGCTGATGTCCTTGCCGGTGAACGCCAGCTCGGCCAGGTGCCCGGCGCTGATGATGGCGGGGAGCCGTTGCAGGGAGCCGAGGTCGGCCACAATCGCCACTTTGGCCTCCCGTACCGAGAAGGTCGCGTCAGCCGAGGCCAACCGGATGTCACAGGCCGAAATGAGATCAACGCCCCCGCCGATGCAATAGCCGTGGACGGCGGCGATGACCGGCTTGGGGCAGCGGGCCACCGCGGTGACGGAGGCTTGCAGGCGCAGGACCTCGCTGCGGGTGCCCCGGGCCCGGGCGGCGGCGGAGGGTGGTGAGGACTTCTCGCCGGCGGCGCTCCCGCTCCCGCTCCCGCTCCCATCGCTGAGCAGACCCCCCATGGCCTTGAGGTCCAGCCCGACCGTGAAGTGGGGGCCCTTGGCGGCGATGACGACCACCCGGACATCGAAGTCGCCAGTCACGGCCTCCATGGCCAGCGGCAGATCACGCCACAGGTCCTGCCCCATGGCATTGCGGGCTTCTGAACGGTCCAGCCAGACAGTGGCCACGGCATCCTGCTTCTCGATGCTGAGGACCGGCGATGTGAACGTCTCGATGTCTCCCATACGGGAAGGCTATCCCGGGCGGCAAGTCCGTTCCTCCTGGCCAGTAAGGTGCATGGGCCACACACGCTTCTGAAAGAGGTTCATTCTGCACACGTTCAACGCTGAGGGCTCCCTCGCCCTGGCGGGACCCACATGGCTGCGCGACCGGAGGGCTGCGGGCCACCAGGCTTTCACGTCGGCAGAACTGCCATCCGAGAGCGAGGAAGTGTGGCGGTACTCGCCCATCAACGAGCTCAGGCTCGACGAGTTCGCGCCGGCGGGGCCGGTCGGGGTCCCAGAAGCCGGCGCGGCATTTGTGGAGTCGGTGTCGTCGCTGCTCGGCGGGATCTCAGGTCAGGTGCTGGTGCACAACGGTCACCCTGGCGCGTTCATCCGCTCCGGGTCTGACGCGCCGTTCGCATTCGGCGGGATTGAGGACGTCGCCGGAGCCACCTCCATGGTGGGGAGCGTGCAGGTCGGGGGCGATGCTGTGGTGCTCCTCAACGACGCCTTCCTCTCCGATGCCGTCCTCATCGACGTGCCGGACGGTGTGGCCGTGCCCGACCCGGTCCTCATCGTCCACTGGTGTGATCAGGACGAGACAGCAGCGGCGGCGACAGCGGCCTTCCCGCGCACCTGTGTGCGGCTCGGGGCCAACGCCGCGGTGTCCGTGGTGGAGGTCTACGCCGGACCGGAGGGATCGCGGCGCATGCTGGTGGCGCCGGTCACCGAACTCGATGCCGGTGACGGCGCGTCGCTGTCCTACGTCTCCCTGCAGATCCTGAACGACGCGGCGTGGTCTCTGGCCCGGCTGTCCGCCCGTGGGGGCAGCGACTCCAACGTGCGCACGTTCACGGTCGGACTTGGTGGCGCCTACGACCGTGTGCGGGCCGACGTCTCGGCCGTGGGAAAGGGTGCCCACAGTGAGATCCTCTCGGCCTATCTGGGCAACGGCACGCAGGTCCACGACATCCGCACGCTGCAAGATCACGTGGCACCGCGTACCAACAGCGAATTGCTGTGCCAGGGAGCGGTGGCGGGCACATCCCGGTCGGTCTATAGCGGACTGATACGGGTGCACCGCGGCGCGATCCGCACCGATGCCCGACAGACCAATCACAACCTCGTCCTGGACGAGGGCGCCCACGCCGACTCGGTGCCCAACCTCGATATTTTGGAGAACGATGTGAAGTGCTCCCACGCGTCCACCGTCGGGCCGATCGACGAGGACCAGCGCTATTACATTGAGTCGCGCGGGGTCTCCCCTGATGTGGCCGAGGGTCTGATTGTGCAGGGCTTCTTCAACGCCATCATCGGGCGCGGCCCCATCCCGTCGGTGACGCCCCTCCTGCTGAGAGAAGTGCACCAACGCTTAGTCGTCGCCTTCGGGAACAGATCGGTACCGGCCCATGTCTGAGACGGTGACGCTGTGCCGGGTCGATGAGTTGCCTTCGGGCCAGGCCAGGCGCTTCGACGTGGCAGGCCATCGGATCGCCCTGGTCCGGACGGATGACGAATTTCATGCCGTGGATGACCGGTGCAGCCACGAGGACTACTCGCTGGCCGAGGGGGAGGTCTGGGTCGAGGAGAGGGAGATCGAATGCCCCCGCCATGGGAGCACCTTCGACCTTTTGACCGGGAACCCCTGCTCCATGCCGGCCACCCACCCGGTGGCCGTCTATCCGGTGTCGATCAGCGATGGCGTCGTGTCGGTGGAACTGCCGTGACGACCCATGTCTTCGAAGTCGAGGGATTGCACGCATCGGCCGGAGGGCGTGAGGTGCTGCGCGGCATCGACCTTGGCGTCAAGAGCGGCGAGGTGCACGTCATCATGGGACCCAACGGCTCGGGAAAGAGCACGCTCGCCCATGCGCTTATGGGCCGTCCGGGCACCACGGTGACCGCGGGAAGCATCCGCATGGATGGGAAAGAGTTGGTCGGTCTCCCGTCATGGGAACGTGCCCGGGCCGGCCTCTTCCTGGCCCTGCAGCATCCAGTGGAGGTCCCGGGGGTGGAGCTGCGCTCGCTCCTCAATGCGGCCGTGGACGGCGTCGGCGCGGCCACGCTTGAGAAGCGGCTCAATGCCGAGGCGGACGCCGTCGGACTGGAGCGGAGCCTGCTCACGCGGGCGTTGAATGTGGACCTGTCGGGCGGGGAGAAGAAGCGCACGGAAATGGTGCAACTCGGCGTGTTGCAACCGGCGCTGTGCATTCTGGACGAGATCGACTCCGGCCTCGATGTCGATGCGCTGAGCGAAGTGGCCCGGCGCCTGCAACAGGCCACCTCAGAGTGGGGAGTGGGCATTCTCGCCATCACCCACTTCAACCGCTTTCTGGTCGAGTTGGAAGCCGACATGGTCCATGTGCTCGTCAACGGGAGCATCGTGGCCAGCGGCGATGCCGATTTGGCCCTTGAACTCGAACGCACCGGGTATGCCGGCTATGGCACCGACGGCTGACCGGGTGCCCCCAGCAGCGACCCTTCACTTGGTACCGTAAGCGGCCATGGCGAACGGTCGTCCCCCGGACGGCGGGTCCAGTTATCCCCCTCGCAGACGGGGACGGGGGAGTAGGCGGGGGAGTAGGCGGGGGAGTAGGCGAGGGAACGGGAGGAGCGCATCGAGCGCCACCACCGGCGGCCTCGAAGCACTCGGCTCGCAGATGCGGGGCGGCGTCAGTCTGGGTTCGGTGGCCAACGAGGCCGGGCTCCAATCCCTCGGTGCCCGCATTGAGAAGTCGGGTGGGAAGGGCATGGGGAGCAAGGGGAGCAAAGGGAGCAAAGCAAAGTGGTCCAGGCGGCGCAAGGTGGTCACGGTCCTGACCTCCCTGGTGGTGTTGGGGCTGTTGGCGGTGGCCGGTGGCTACGGGTACCTGCGGTACCGCTTCGATCAGATCAACAAGGTCCACATCAGCGCCGAAGCGAGCGTGCAGAGTGGGGCTCCCTTCACCATTCTGGTCATCGGCTCCGACTCGCGGGTGGGTGAGAACGTCAAGGACTTCGGCTCGGCGGCGGAAGTGGCCGGTCAACGCAGTGACGTGGTGCAGCTGTGGCGGGTCACGCCGGCCACCAAACAGCTCCAGATCATGTCGATTCCACGCGACACGGTGGTGACGATGTTGGGCAGCGACGCCACCCAGTTCGGTCAATACAACCGCATCAACGCGTCCTTCAACTCGGGAGCCAACCAACTGGTCAAGACCATCACGGCCAATTTCGGGATTCAGATCAACCATGTGGTGCAGGTGGACTTCGCGGGATTCGAAGGGGCGGTCAACGCTCTCGGCGGGGTCTATCTCGACTTCAACTATCCGGCTAAGGATTCCTATTCCGGCCTCGACGTCACCACCACGGGATGCCAGCTCATGTCGGGCTTCCAAGCGCTCGCCGTCGCCCGAGCCCGCCATTACGAGTACTACGAGGACGGGTACTGGCAGTACGACCCGACGAGTGATTACGGCCGCATCGAGCGACAGGACGTCTTCATCCGGGCCCTCATCGCGGCGGCCAAGTCAAAGGTGAACCCGTTTACGGTGAACGCGTTCATCGGGTCGATCCACGAGGGCATCGTGATCGACGATGGCTTCAGCCTGAACCAATTTGTGGGCCTGGCCGAGACGTACCACTCCTTCAATCCGAGCGCGCTGGTGGCGCAGACACTGCCCACCGTGCCTTCGAATGCCTTTGATGGCCTGGGCGACGTGCTCACCGTGGACCAGCCGTCCACCCAGCAGGCCCTCGTCGCGATGTTCGGCTCGTCACTGATTGCGCCGACCGATCCGCCGCCCGACATGTACGGAAATTCCGAACCGCCACCGACCATCTCCCCGACAACCACGGCGCCCACCACACCGGGTGCGGCCACCACCACTCCGACCACGACGCCACCGCCGTCGTACAACCCCACCCCGTGCGCCCCCGGCTAACAGTTCCCTCATCAATTCAGCACAGGCTGATGACGCACGCGGTGCAAGCTGGCGATGTGCAGGTGACCTCGCTGACCACTGAGCTTCGGGACTCCCGGCCTTTGCTGGGGGACTTTCAGGCATTGCGCGACAGAATCGCCGAGGACGGGTACGTCTTTGTGCGTGGGCTGCTCGACGCCGACATGGTCCGCGCCGTCGGGCGGACCGGGCTGGGGTTCCTGCAGGCGGCAGGCTGGACGGAAGCCGGGCCAGATCCGGTCACGGCCGGTCCGCAGACACCGGTGCGGGCCGTACGGATGCTCGATGCGCTGGGCGACCCCGGTTACCGTCGGATCCTGACCGATCCCGGCTTCAACATGATCCCGTTCGTGTCACCCATGGCCGAGTTGATGGCGCAGATTCTGGGACCGGCCGGCATCTGTTACCCGATGAAGCTCCCGCGCCTGGTGTACCCCGTCTCTGCCGTGCCCCATCAGCCCGGGAACTTCATCCACAAGGACTACCGGGCCGTGCAGGACATGTTCACCTGCTGGGTGCCGTTGGGCGACGTACCCCGGACACTGGGCGGCCTGGCCGTCCTTCCCGGCAGCCAGCACAGCGCCACGGTGAGGATCCGGCCGCTCAACCGGCTCGAACGAGGGTGGCTGACCACCGACTACGAGGCCGGCGATGTCCTCGTCTTCCATTGCCTGACCTCCCATGCCGCCCTTCCCAATCACGAACAGCGCATGAGGTTCTCGGCTGAATACCGTTGGCAGTTGGCCGACCAACCCGCACCGCGCCGGGTAGTCATCGGCCCGCACGGCCAGGAGATCGGCTCGCGCCTCTTCTCACGCACGGACTGGTGGCGCTCCGTCATGCCCTGGTTGACCGTCTTCGACGACGGGGGAGACGGTGCCGGGCCTGCATTGCCAGTGGCTCCGTCCCGGTTCGTGTCCGTCTCGTAAGCACCTCTCGTTAGAGTGACCCCATGACGTTGTCCGGGGATTACGAGCCGAGCCCGTGGGAATGGGTGAAGAACCAGGTGGACGAATACGAGAGCTCCGGGGGCCAGCGGGCGAACACGCTGGCAGACACCGGATTGCCCGTGGTCATCGTCACCACCCGCGGGAACAAGAGCGGGAAGATCCGCAAAACGCCCCTCATGCGTGTGGAGCAGGGCGGCGAATACGCCCTCGTGGCTTCAAAGGGTGGGGCACCCGAGCACCCGGTCTGGTATTACAACCTGGTGGCCGATCCCGAGAGCGTGGCCATTCAGGACGGAGCGGTGGTGGTGCCCATGGCGGTGCGCCAGGTCACCGGCGACGAGAAGGCCACGTGGTGGGAACGGGCCGTGGCGGCCTACCCGCCCTACGCGGAATATCAGGCGGCGACCGACCGTGAGATCCCGGTGTTCGTGGCCACGCCGAAGAACTCCTAGGAAGCTTCGGCGGCCACTTCGTCCAGACCCTGGGCCAGCGCGTTCCAGCTCAGTGTGGCGCACTTGATGCGGACGGGGAACTTCACCACGCCCTGCAGGGCGGCCAGTTCGCCCAGCCTGTCCAGATTGATCTCCTCGGGTTCCTCGACTTCGCCGTCCCGGCCGAGGATCGCCTCGTGAATCGACATCATGCCTTTGAAGGTGTGGATCAACTGGTGCACCTCTTCGACCGTCTTGCCCTTCACGGCCGACGACATGAGGGAGGCCGACGACTGGCTGATGGAGCAGCCCGAGCCACCGATCTTCAGATCGGCCAGCTTGCCGTCCTCGACCACCAGGCTGATCACCACCTCGTCGCCGCAGAGGGGGTTGAAACCCTCCACCCGATGGGCCGGTGGTGACTCCAGCTCGCCGCGGTTACGCGGGGAGCGGTAGTGGTCGAGAATGATCTCGCGATAGAGCTCTTCGAGGTCAGCCATTACCCGAATAATCTACCGGCTTCGACCAAACCTTCGATCAGCACCTCAATGTCCTCCTCGTCGCTGAACAGGGACAATGAGGCTCGAGCCGTGGCCTGCACGCCGAGTTTCCGCATGAGTGGCTTGGCGCAGTGGTGGCCCGGCCGCACGCAGACGCCGTACTGGTCCAGTACCTGGGCCAGATCGTGTGCGTGCACGTCGCGGTAGGCGATGGAGAGCACGCCGCCACGATTCTCGCCCGCCGGGGGCCCGAAGACACGGCAGTCCGGGCCGAGCTTCTCGTCCAAGCGGGCCAGGGCGTGTGTGGTGAGGGCGTGCTCGTGCGCCCGGATGCGGTCCATGCCGATCTCGTTCAGATAATTGATGGCGGCGGTGAGGCCGACCACTTCGGCAATGGGCGGGGTTCCGGCTTCGAAGCGGGCCGGCGGGGGGGCGGCACGGAAGGAGTCGAGCTTCACATCGAGGATCATGCCGCCTCCACCGAGAAACGGGGGCATGGCGTTGAGGAGTTGGGAGCGGCCCCAGAGCACCCCAAGTCCGGTGGGACCCATCATTTTGTGAGCGGAGAAGGCCAGGAAATCGGCGTCCATCGTTGTCACGTCAACCGGCGCATGGGGCACCAGCTGCGCTCCGTCGACCACGACGACGGCGCCGGCGCGGTGCGCCACGGCAGCGATGGAGGCCACCGGGTTGATGGTCCCCAACACATTGGACATGGCGGAGACACCGACCAGCTTGACCCCGTCGACCAAGGTGTCGAGTTCGTCAAGGTCGAGGTACCCCTCGGCATCGACGGGTATGTATCGGACGTCGAGGCCAACCTCTTCGGCCAGCATCAGCCACGGCACGATGTTGGCGTGGTGCTCCATTTCGGTCAGCAGAATGCTGTCGCCCGCCCGCAGGTTGGCCCGACCCCATGCGTGGGCCACCAGATTGAGTGACTCGGTGGTGTTCTTGGTGAAGACGATCTCATGCGCCGGATCGGGGGCGCCGATGAAGCGACCGACGACCAGGCGGGCGCCCTCGTATAGGTGGGTCGACTCCTCCGCCGTGGCGTAGACGCCACGATGCACGTTGGCGTGCGTGGTCTCGTAGTACTGCCCCATGGCATTGATGACTGCTTGGGGCTGCAACGCGGACGACGCCGAGTCAAGGTAGACGATGGGCCGGTCGTGCACGCTGCGGGTCAGGAGGGGGAAATCCTTGCGCAGCGCCTCGACGTTGAGCGGGGCCAACGGCGCCGGGGCCAATGGCTCCGCGGTCATCGCCATTTCTCGTATCCGAAGAGTTCCACCTGTTTGGCCAGATCCGGCCCGCCGCTCTGGACGATCCGCCCGTCGACGAGGAGGTGCACGAAGTCCGGCACCAGTTCGTCCAGCAGGCGCTGGTAATGGGTGATGGCCAGCACGCCGAGTTCGGGTCGCTCGCTGCGCACAGCATGCACGCCGCGGCCGACCACCCGCAGGGCGTCAATGTCGAGTCCGGAGTCCGTCTCATCGAGGACGGCCACTCGGGGCTTGAGGAGCGCCATCTGCAAAATCTCGTTGCGCTTCTTCTCGCCGCCGCTGAAGCCCTGATTGAGGTGGCGGCTGGCGAATGAAGGGTCCATGCCCAGCCGCTCCATCCACTCGGTCATGAGCACCCGCACTTCGAGGACAGAGACTTCATTCTGCGAGCGAGCGGCCATCGCCTGGCGGAGGAACTGGGTGACCGAGACACCTTCGATCGATTCGGGGTACTGGAAGGCCAGGAAAAGCCCGGCCTTGGAGCGCACGTCAGTGGCCCAGGCGGTGACATCCTCTCCGTCGAGGAGGATGGCGCCCGAGGTCACGGTGTAGGAGGGGTGGCCCATGAGCGCCCCGGCCAGGGTGGACTTCCCGGCCCCGTTGGGACCCATGAGGGCGTGGATTTCGCCGGCGTTGACGGTCAGATCCACGCCACGGAGTATCTCGGCGTCTTCGGTGGCGACGTGGAGGTCGCGGATCTCGAGAAGGGGGGTCATTTCTAAAAGTCTACCTTTTTGGTCAGGTTTTGGGAACGGGCGAGTTGACTCATCTAAAACCTCCGCCTGACCCCATACGTTGCCTCATCTGGGAATCTCCGCTTCGGCACTGAGATCGACAGCTGCCCAGCGCCGGGT
>Ga0302325_10026355_pt1 | contig 12071 bp, 11 predicted proteins | sample Palsa_T0_2_FD_201948 | JGI IMG/M metagenome (GOLD analysis project Ga0302325, IMG submission 201948) | Peat permafrost microbial communities from Stordalen Mire near Abisko, Sweden - Palsa_T0_2 | ecosystem: Environmental > Terrestrial > Soil > Palsa > Peat permafrost | place: Sweden: Abisko...
AGGCGAACCGTGAGCGATCGCGGGCGAGCATCCAGAAATAGGCGAGCAGATGGTGGCCGAGGTACACGGGCTGGGCGCGCTGCAGGTGCGTGTAGCCCGGCATCGGCCAGTCCAGGTGCTCCTCGGCGCGCGCGAGCACCGTGCTCATCAGGCCCGTGATCGCGGATCGGGCGGCGACAGCCCGCTCGCGCGTGTAGATCGCGAGGTCGGTCACCACCTGGTCGTTGCGCGAGCGCGCGGTGTGCAGCCTGCCGCCGACGGGCCCCACGATCTCCGTGAGCCGCCGCTCGATCGCCATGTGGATGTCTTCGTCGTCGTCGGCGAAGCGCAGGCGGCCGCCGCTGAGCTCGCGTTCGACCGCATCCAAGCCCACGAGCAGTGCGTCGCAATCCTCGGCCGTGATGATCTCGCGCTCGGCCAGCATCCTCGCGTGCGCCCGCGACGCGGCGATGTCCTGCGGCCACAGGCGCTGATCGAAGCCGATGGAAGCGTTCAGGCGGTGAAAGTCGGGGTGCTGGGGCTCATGAAAGCGGGACACCGGCGATCAGACTACTGCCCGAGCGCCGCGCCGAGACCCTCTGCGACGCGCGCGACCTGGCCCTCGCTCATCTGCGGGAAGAACGGCAGGGCGAGCGAGCGAGCGGCCACGTCCTCGCAGACCGGGAACTCCCCGGGGCGATGCCCGAAGCGCTCGCGGTAGAAGCTCATCAGGTGGATGGCCGGAAGATAGGGCTTGCTCTGGATGCCCGCCGCCGCGAGTGCGCGGACGGTCTCATCCCGATCGACTCCGCGCGGGAGCTGCACGACGAACACGAACCAGCCGCGCGTGTTGCCCCCTTCGTCGGGACAGGGCAGCTCGAGCTCGTCGATACCGGCCAGCGCGACACGGTAGCGCTCGGCCAGCAGCGCACGCGCGCCGAGCATCTCATCCAGTCGCTCCAGCTGTGCGACGCCGAGCGCGCAGGCGATGTCCGAGAGGCGGTAGTTGAAGCCGAGCCGGTCGTGGTCGAGCCAGCCCATGTCGGGCGCGCGGCCCTGGTTTCGCTCGGAGTCGATTCGCTCCTTCAGCGCGGGGTCGCCGAGCGTGATCATGCCGCCCTCGCCGGTGGTGAGCTGCTTGTTCGCGTAGAACCCGAACACAGCGGGATTGCCGCGACCGCCCACGGGTGTCCCGTCGGGGTGCTGTGCTCCGAGCGCCTCGCAGGCGTCCTCGACGATCGCGAGGCCGTTCCTGCCGGCGAGCCGCTCGAACGCGGGCATATCGGCCGGGTAGCCGAAGATGTGCACCGGTAGCAGCGCGCGCGTTCGCTCGGTGACGGCTGCGCCCGCCGCCTGCGGGTCGAGGTTGAGCGTCAGCGGGTCGATATCCGCGAACACCGGGCGCGCGCGCTCATACACCGCGACATTGGCCGAGGCGACGAACGAGAAAGGGCTCGTGATCACCTCATCGCCGTCCTCGACGCCGATGGCGCGCAACGCGAGATGCAGTCCGGCGGTGCCGCTCGAGACCGCGCTGGCCAGAGGTGCGCCCACGCGTGCGGCGAACGCGTGCTCGAATGCCGGCAGGCGCGGGCCGAGCGACAGCTGCCCTGAGCGCAGCACCTCGAGGATCGCCTGCTCCTCGGCCTCACCGATCACCGGACGGGCCAGCGGCACCGGCTCGGTGCTCACGACGCCCGGCGGCTCAGCGCTCACGTACCGATCCAGCCCCCTGCGGCGCCTGGCCCTCGCCGGGGGGCGAGGATGCCTTGCGCGGCTGCATGCCGTATTCGAGCGAGTCCACGAGCGCATCCCAGGACGCGGCGATGATGTTCTCCGAGACTCCGATCGACCCCCACACGTCGTGGCCGTCGGAGGCGTCGATCAGCACGCGCGTGACGGCGCCCGTGCCGTTGGTCTGATCGAGGATGCGCACCTTGTAGTTGACGAGGTCGATGTCCTTCAGGTGAGGGTGGATCTCGCCGATCGCGTCGCGCAGCGCCCGGTCCAGCGCGTTCACCGGGCCGTTGCCCTCGGCGGTGCGCACGTAGCGCTCGCCGCCAACCCAGATCTTGATCGTGGCCTCGGTGGTCGCGCGGCCATCGGAGTGCTTTTCGACGATCACCCGCCAGGACTCGAGCTTGAACAGCGGCTCATACTCCTCGGCGGCCTCACGGCGGACGAGCAGCTCAAACGACCCGTCGGCCGTCTCGAACTCGAAGCCGGCGTGCTCGAGCTCCTTGACGCGCTCGACGATACGCGCTGCCAGCGCGCCGTCGGCCGCGATCCCGGCCTCGCGCGCCTTCTCGACGATCGTGGCCCGGCCGGACAGCTCTGAGATCAGCAGGTCCCGGCGGTTGCCGACGAAGGCGGGGTCGGTGTGCTCGAAGGTCTGCGCGTCGGCCTGAACGCCCGCGGCGTGCATGCCGGCCTTGTGCGCGAAGGCGTTCTTGCCCACATACGGTTGCGCGGGATTGGGTGAGCGGTTGAGCAGCTCATCGAGCAGGTGCGCGGTCTCCGTCAGCCGCACCAGGCGATCTGCCGGCAGCAGCTGGACGCCCATCTTCAGCTGCAGGTCGGCGATGATCGTGATCAGGTTGGCGTTGCCCGTCCGCTCGCCGATCCCGTTGATCGTGCCCTGCACCTGCGTGGCGCCGCATTCGACGGCGGTGAGCGTGTTCGCGACGGCACAGCCGGAGTCGTCGTGGGTGTGGATGCCCAGTGCGACTCCCGGCAGCGCTTCGCTGACGACCGCGAGGGCCGTGCGGATCTGCGACGGCAGCGAGCCGCCGTTGGTGTCGCACAGCACGACCCGCTCGGCGCCCGCGTCGGCGGCGGCTCGCAGGCAGTCGAGCGAGTAGCCGGGATCGAGGGCGAAGCCGTCGAAGAAGTGCTCCGCGTCGAGCAGCACGCGCTTACCCTCGCCGATCAGGAACGCGACCGAGTCGCCGATCATCTGCAGGTTCTCCTCGCGGGATACGCGCAGAACCTTCTCGACGTGAAGCACGGAGGCCTTGCCCACGAGCGTGCAGACCGGCGCGAAGCAATCCGCCAGCACGCGCAACCCCTCATCGGCATCGGCGCTCGTATCGCGACGGCGGGTCATGCCGAACGCGGCGATCTGCGAGACCTCCAGAGGCTCCTCGGCGAGCAGCTCGAACAGCTCCTGCTCCTTGGGGTTCGACGAGGGGAAGCCCGCCTCGATCAGGTGCACGCCGAGCGCGTCGAGCGAGTGGACCACGCGCACCTTCTCCTCGGCCGTGAGGCTCAGGCCGCCGCCGCCCATCCCGTCGCGCAGCGTGGCGTCGTATAGCTGTATGTCGGGCATGCCGGGGCCTATCCCGCAGCGGTCGCCCGCGCGTCGGGCGCCGAGCCCTCACCCGTGGGGGTCTCCAGGGGAGTCGCGTCGACCACGTCGAGCCACTCTCGGTAGCGCTCGGAGCGTCCGTGGATGGCGTCGTCGAAGGCGGCCTGGAGCACACGGGTGATCTCGCCCGGCTTGCCGGTGCCGATGCGGTGGTCGTCGACCTCGCGCACGGGCACGAGCTCTGCGGCGGTGCCGGACAGGAACATCTCTTCCGCGAGGTACATCTCGGCGCGGGCGATGTTCCGCTCGACGACCGTGTAGCCGAGGTCGCGGGCGATCTGGAAGATCGAGCGGCGGGTGATGCCGTCGAGGATCGAGTTGTGCTGGCCCGGCGTGGCGATCTCGCCGTCGCGCACGATGTAGACATTCTCGCCGGTGCCCTCGCACACGTGGCCGTGGTCGTCGAGCAGGATCGCCTCGTCATATCCGCACTTCACCGACTCGACCTTCGCGAGCACGCTGTTGAGGTACTGTCCGGAGGCCTTCGCGTGGGGGATCAGCGAGTCGGGGCTGATGCGCCGCCAGGAGGACACCTTTGCGCGGATGCCATTCTTCATGCCCTCCTCGCCGAGATAGGCGCCCCACTCCCAGCAGGCGATCGTCACGTCGACGGGCGCCTCGAGCGGATTCAGGCCCATCTGGCCGTAGCCGCGGTTGACGATCGGGCGGATGTAGCAATTGCGCAGGCCGTTGCGGGCGACGAGCTCGAGCGTGACCGCGCGGAGCTCCTCGGCCGAGTAGGGCACCGGCATGTAGTAGAGCTCGGCGGAGTTGAGCAGGCGGTCGATGTGCTCGGCGTTGCGGAACACCGCGGGGCCGAGCTCGCCGTCGTAGCAGCGCATGCTGTCGAACACGCCCGTGCCGTAGTGCAGTCCGTGCGTCAGGACGTGGACCTTGGCGTCCTCCCAGGCGACGAAATCTCCGTTCATCCAGATGAGGTCGGTGGGCTCCACGTTCATTGCACTCCTATTCGAGGTTTTCGAGCACAGCCCTCGTCGCCTGCTCCGTGTCCGCCTCTCCTCCCAGGTCGGGCGTACGCAAACCCGCGGCGAGCGCGCGTTCCACCCCCGATTCTACAGCCGCCGCCTCGCTTTCCAAGCCCAGGCCATGGCGTAGCATCATCGCCGCCGAGAGGAACATCGCCAGCGGGTTGGCAAGGCCCTTTCCAGCGATGTCGGGCGCGGAGCCGTGCACCGGCTCGAACATGCCCGGGCCATCACCCGAGAGCGACGCGCTGGGCAGCATGCCGATCGAGCCCGTGAGCATCGCGGCCTCATCGGAGAGGATGTCTCCGAACATGTTCTCGGTGAGGATCGTGTCGAAGTCGCGTGGCGCGGAGACCAGCTGCATGGCGGCGTTGTCAACGAGCACGTGCTCGAGCTCGACGGCGGGGAACTCCCTTGTGTGCAGCTCGCTGACGACCTCGCGCCACAGGCGCGAGGTCTCGAGCACGTTGGCCTTGTCCACGCTCGAGACCTTCGGGCTCGAGGATCTCGCCTCAGCCGCCGCGAAGGCCGTGCGGGCGATGCGCTCGATCTCCTCGGTGGTGTAGATGCACAGATCCGAGGCGGAGGTGGCCGTGCGGGTCTTCTCACCGAAGTAGATCCCCCCGGTGAGCTCGCGCACGACCAGCAGGTCGGTGCCCTCGATCCGCTCGCGGCGCAGCGGCGAGGAGTCATAGAGCGCGGGCAGGGGCTTCACGGGACGCAGGTTCGCGTACAGCCCGAGGCCCTTGCGCAGCCCGAGCAGACCCTGCTCGGGCCGCGGCTTTGACGGATCGGTGGTGTCCCACTTCGGACCTCCCACGGCCGCCAGCAGCACGGCGTCGGCCTTGCGGCAGTCGGCGAGGACCTCGTCGGTGAGCGCCACGCCGTGAACGTCGATGGAGGCGCCTCCGAACAGGTGCTCCTGGAACTCGAAGTCGCCGAGCCCTTCGAGCAGCTCGAGCGTCGGCTCCATGATCTCGGGGCCGATCCCATCTCCGGGGAGCGTTGCGATCAGGTGGGTCATGGCTCGCGACGCTACCAGGACGAGCCGGCCCAGAGGAGTAGCCTCCATTGGACGACGCCACGAAGCCGAGCATGAGGAGGGCATGCCGTGAGTACGACGAGCCGGAATGACACGCCGCTCGATGAGGTGCGTGTCGGAGACCTCGAGAATTTTCAGAACGGGCCGCCGCTCGAGCTGTTCCGGCGGCTGCGTGCCGAGTGCCCCGTGCACTGGACTGACGGCATCACGGAGTACCCGGACGAGGACGGCTTCTGGTCGGTGACGACAGCCGACGACGTGCACGAGGTGAGCCGCGACTGGGAGACGTTCTCCTCAGAAACGGGCGGCTTCACAGCGATGAAGAACGCGGGCCTGTCGCTCGAGCTGCAGCAGGCGATGTTCATCGGCATGGATCCACCGAAGCACGACCGCCTCAAGGCGCTCTTCCAGCGGGGCTTCACGCCCAAGCGGATCGCCGAGCACGAGGACGCGATCCGCGCGATCACCATCGAGGTGCTCGAGCAGCTCGAGGGCCGCGAGTCCTGCGACCTGGTGACTGACGTGGCACAGCCGGTCGTCTCGCGGGTGATCGGGAGCTTCATGGGGCTCCCGCCCGAGGACGACGAGGCCTGGGCGGCGCTGATGAACACGATCGTCACCGCCGGCGACCCCGACGCCACGCCCGAGGGCACCGAGATGATCATGGAGCAGCTCGTCCCACAGGTCTTCGAGCGCTGCGGTGCGCTCATCGCCGAGCGCAGGGCGAAGCCGACCGACGATCTCACGAGCGTGCTCGTCAATGCCGAGATCGACGGCGAGGGACTCGAGGACCATGAGATCGTGATGGGCTTCGTCCTGCTGATGGCGGCCGGCAACGACAGCACCAAGGCGACCTACTGCAGCGGTATGCGAGCGCTGATGGAGGACCCCGAGCAGCGACAGCTGGTGCTGGATGACCCGTCGCTCGTACCGGCCGCCGTGGAGGAGTCGCTGCGCATGTTCCCGGCCTTCGCACACTTCGCGCGCACGGCGACCCGCGACACCGAGCTACACGGGCAGCCGATCCGCGAGGGCGAGAAGCTGGTGATGTGGTACCCGTCCTCCAACCGCGACGAGACGCGCTTTGAGGATCCCGACTACTTCGATCTCAGACGCAACGCGGAGCACCAGGCGTTCGGCGCTGGTGGCCGGCATTTCTGCCTGGGCACGGCGCTCGCGCGGCTGGAGCTGTCAATCCTCATCGAGGAGACACTCAAGGCGTTTCCCGAGATGGAGATAGAGGACACCCCGAGATGGGTCGAGTCGGGCTTCGCCAACCAGCTGAAGACGCTGCCGGTCCGGCTGCATCCGTAGCGCCGCGCCGACACCGCGCCGGCGCCGGCGCTCAGAGCGCGGTGGTCAGAGCGCGGTGGTCACGGGACCACTGCGCTCGCGGTTCTCCTCGTAGTCGGCGATCTCGTCAGACTGCTGCAACGTGAGCGCGATGTCGTCGAGACCGCCGAGCAGGCGGTGGCGGATCTCGTGGTCGATCTCGAAGGCGACCTGGCGGCCGGCGAAGCGGACCTCCTGTTCGCGCAGATCGATCTGGCCATGTCCGGCGGCCGCGAGCGCGTGGCAGTCCTCCTCGGAGAGCACGATCGGCAGCAGGCCGATCTTGGTGCAGTTGGAGTAGAAGATGTCGGCGAAGGAGGGCGCGACGATGGCCTGGAAGCCGTAGTCCTGGAGGCCCCAGGGTGCGTGCTCGCGCGAGGAGCCGCAGCCGAAGTTCTCACCGGCGACGAGGATCGGGTTTGCCGGCAGGTCCCAGCCGGGCTCCTTGGCCCAGTCGTAGAAGAGAAACTCGCCGAAGCCCGAGCGCTCGACGCGCTTGAGGAACTGCTTGGGCATGATCTGGTCGGTGTCGACGTCGGAGCGGTCGAGGTGGCTGACCGGCCCGCTGATGGTCTCTATCGGCTGCATGCTCAGCTCCAGTCTCGGATGTCGGTGAAATGCCCCGCGATGGCCGCCGCGGCCGCCATCTGGGGGGAGACGAGATGGGTGCGCCCGCCCCGTCCCTGACGGCCCTCGAAGTTGCGGTTGGAGGTCGACGCGCAGCGCTCGCCCGGCTGCAGGATGTCGGGGTTCATGCCCAGGCACATCGAGCAGCCGGCCACGCGCCAGTCAAAGCCGGCGTCGCGGAAGATCCGATCGAGGCCCTCGGCCTCGGCCTGGGCCTTGACCTGCTGTGAGCCGGGCACCACCATCGCGCTCACGCTCGCGGCGACCTTCCTGCCCGCGACGACCTCGGCGGCGGCACGCAGGTCGCCGATGCGGGAGTTGGTACAGGATCCGATGAACACGCGGTCGAGCGCGATCTCCTCGATCGGTACGCCGGGCTCGAGCGCCATGTAGGCGAGCGCCCGTTCGGTGGCCTCGCGGTCGGCGGGGCTGTCGAAGTCGTCAGGCGAGGGAACCGTCTCGGTCACGGCCCGCACCATGCCCGGGTTCGTGCCCCAGGTGACCTGCGGTGAGAGCGCGGAGGCGTCGACCACGACCTCGTGGTCAAAGACGGCGCCCTCGTCGGTGCGCAGCGCACGCCAGCCCTCGATCGCGGCGTCGAGTTCGGGGCCACTCGGAGCGCCGGGGCGCTCCTGATTGGTGAACCAGGCGAAGGTGGTCTCGTCAGGCGCGATCATGCCCGCGCGGCCGCCGCCCTCGATCGTCATGTTGCAGACGGTCATGCGGCCCTCCATGCTGAGCGCCTTGATGGCTGGCCCTGCGTACTCGACGACGTGGCCGGTGAGCCCGCCAACGCCCTCCTGGCCGAGCGTGCCGAGGATCAGGTCCTTGGCGGTGACGCCGAAGCCGAGCGAGCCCTCGTAGCGCACTCGCATCGAGCGGGGCTTCTGCTGGACCATGCACTGAGTGGCGAGCACGTGCTCGACCTCACTCGTGCCGATACCGAAGGCGAGCGCGCCGAAGGCGCCGTGGGTGGAGGTGTGGGAGTCCCCGCACACGATCGTCATGCCGGGCTGTGACACACCGAGCTCGGGGCCGATCACGTGCACGATGCCCTGGCGATCGGAGCCGAGCGAGTAGATGGGAATCCCGAACTCCGCGCAGTTGCGCTCGAGCGTTTCCACCTGCACGCGGGAGAGCTCATCCTTGATGCGAGCCGCGACGGGGGTGCCGTCGGTGGGCGTGTTGTGGTCGGCCGTCGCGAGCGTCCGATCGGGCCGGCGCACCGTGCGCCCGGCCAGGCGCAGCCCGTCGAAGGCCTGCGGGCTCGTGACCTCGTGGACGAGGTGCAGGTCGATGTAGAGGATGCCCGGCTCGACCTCGTGGGCCTCCCAGATCTTGTCGAACAGCGTGGTTGGCATGGTCATCGGCCCTTCCTGTCGTGGGTGCTTTCCCTTTTTTTGATGAGGACCCCTGACGGGGTCGGGCGGGGTCGGTCGGTTGCGCTACGCGGCATCACGTCAACTCCGACGCAGTCCCGCGGAGACGACGGCCAGGAACTGCGCGTCGTCCTTCCCCGGGTTCTCGAAGTGGTGGGGCAGGTCGGCGTCGAAGGTCACGCAGTCGCCCTCCTTGAGCAGGTAGCGCTCCGTGTCGCACACGAGCACCAGCGAGCCGCTCTCCACAAGCGCGGTCTCGCGGCTACCGGGCTCGTGCATCGGCGGATCGTCGGCTGCGCCGGTGGCGCCGCCCGGAGCGAGCGTGTGACGAGAGAGCTCGGCGCGCTGGCCGGGCTGCGAGGAGGTCATCACCTCGAACTGGTGCCCCCGGCGCCTGTTCCCCCCACGCTGGCGCCCGCCGGCGCGAACGATCGTCACGGAGCCCTCCTCGTCCAGACGCAGCAGCTGGGAGAGCCGCAGCTCAAGGCCGGCGGCGATGCGAGTGGCGACTGTGAGCGTGGGACTGGTCTCCCCCCGCTCGACCTGAGAGAGCATCGGCGCGCTCACGCCGGAACGAACGGCGAGGTCGCGAAGGGAGAGCGACGATGCCTCGCGCAGCGCCCTTACCCGCGCCCCGATGGCGGCAGGATCGAAGCGCTCGGCCGGCACCGCCCCACGAGCAGCAGTTGCAGCTTCGGGGGCGCCGGCCCGCGGTCTCGGAGGTGCAGCCCGGTCCACGACTCTCGTCATACGAGCGTACGTTATCACAGACGCCGGGGCGCCGCCCGTGCGCAGCTGACGCGCTAACGACGCAGCGTGAGCGTGCTGCTGAGCACGAGTCGAGGGAACACCGGCCCGCTGAACGTCTCAGCCGCCGTGACCCGCAAGTGGGAGGCGTGCGCTAGCAGCGCCCGTCCCCGGCGAGTGAGCTTAATCAACAGACGCTCCTCTCCGGGGGCAGGAAGATGCAGCGTCCCGGCGGCGATCTCCACGGCGGCGCCGTGCAACCCTCTGGCCGTCCATGTCAGAACGAGCGTCCCCGGGCCCGGGCTGTCCAAGTCGAACCACTCGCCGCGGTCATGCAACAGGCGGCCGATTCCGTGCGCCCTCATCGCCGCGAGATCGCGTGAGAGCAGCGCTCGTGCCGGCGCAGTGAATTCCTCGAGCGAGACGACGGTGTTGTGGGGCGGTGGCAGGACTGCGTCTACTTGAGGCCCTTGCCATGAGCCCGTAGGCAGCCCTAGTGCGGTCGCCGTGACGGCTTCTGAACCGTATTCGACCCGCAGCGGGGGCGCCGGCTTGCCCGGCCCACAGCCATCTAGAGCGCTGGGTTCGAGTACCTGGCCGTTCGAGATCGGCGCGCCCCCGAGCCCGGAGAAGAGGCCGGATACCCCGCCCTGCGCCCTGACGAGCGTAAACCTGGTGTCCGGCTGAACGCAGGCCTCGAGCAAGGTGAGCTCGGCTGAGCCGAGCTTGGCTTGACCCGTAACCGTCACTTCGCGTGGTTTGCCGTTCGGGTTCTCTTCGATGACGAGGGTCGAGGCGCTGTCGAGAGACAGATTGCCGTTCACTTCGAGCTTTCCTCCGCTCCCGGGGAAGCCGGGCTCCAAGCCCGCGCCTTCGAGGGTCAGCGGACCGACACGCCCGCCAGCCGACAGCGACCCGCCCTTCAAGTCGACGGGTTCGCCGTCGGATCCGTTCAGGTCGCCGTTGGCTTCGGGCCCGCCGAAGGCAACACCGGACTTGCCGGTGATCGTTACCGGCCCAACGTCGATCTTGCCGGCCAGCTCCAGTGGGTCCCCTTCGGCGAGCGCGACCGCGAGCGGATAGTGGCCTGTCACCGTGTTCCACACATTCAGGCCCCCGGGCGCTGGCCCCACCGACCACGAGTTGGCGGCGCCGAGCACCAGCGGAAGGTTGAACGTCGTACCGCCGCTGCCCGCCAAACCCTGCCCGGCGCCTTCCTCCGTCGTGTGCACGTCGATTCCGCCCAACAGTGTGAGAGGTTCGGTGCCAGACACCAAGTAGCTAACCGGCCCTGGCGCGAGCTGCGGCGGTTCCTGCGGCCCTTTCGACGTGTAGGCGATCACGCGGGATTCGAGGGTGACGGTTTCTACCGTGAGTCCCGCAACATCGTCCTTGGTGGTGGGACACCCGAACGGATCCGGCTGGCACGTACTCAGGGGAAAATCGAGGTCAACGGGACCATCCGCTTCGCTTGGCGCCGCAGCCCCTTTCCAGCCGGTGCCTTCGCTCCACGATCCACTGAGTCCGCTCCATGTGAACGTGACAGGCGCGGCCGTGGCCACCGACGCGTTCACCAGCACGGCCGCCAGCGCGGCCAGCACTGCAGGCCAAGCCGCTCTTGTCCCCCTCCCCATAGACGGAAGGATGTCAAACGCGGCTCTCGGCCCCCTCCGCAGTCGGCGCTACCGCGCCTCGGGAATCGGCACGGCGACCACAGCGAGGTCGTCGATCCCGGTGAAGTCAGCGGGATTGCATGTGTAGATCGGGAGATTGTTCGCCAGTGCCGTGGCAGCGATCATTGCGTCGTAGGTCCTGGCATTCGTCGTTCGGCCGGCCCGGCGCAACGACGCAGAGACGCGACCAAACGCTCGCGCAGACGCCGCGTCGAAGGGCAGCGGGTCGAAGTCGGACTCGGCCAGCTGCAGCTGGGTCTGGCGCGCGGAACGCTCGTCCTCGTCTGTGACGATCAGTGGGCCTACCGACAGCTCCGCGAGCGTGACCGCACTGATGAGGGGCTCGTGGGGCAGATTCCCGTGATCGAGCTTCTCGAGCACGATCAGCGTCGATGTGTCGAGCAGCCCGCGTGGCAGTCGGGTCGCGGGCCGCGTGCCTCGACTGCTCACAGACTGGCGTCGATCAGACTGTCGATGTCGGCCCGCAGCGCCACGGGGTCGACCGTCGGCAGCGCCTGTCTGCGCCCTATGAGCGCCTCCGCCGAGAGGGCCGGCCGTGGTATAGCGCGCAACTCGGCTACGGCCTTGCCGGCTCGAGTGATCGTGATCTGCTCGCCGCGGGCAGCACGATCGACGACGTCGCCGCCACGGTTGCGCAGCTCGCGAATGTTGACCTCAGCCATGCAACACAGTGTATCACGCGTGATACACGCATTCGCAGGATTCGGGCGGCCCGCCCCAGGCATCGGGCGGGCCGACCACGAAATAATCAAAAAATCAGGGTGTCGCGGCCTCCGGCAGGCCGATCGTCTCCCCCGCGTGCGAGCGTGCGACGGCAACCGACAGCGCCCGCACGTACGCGCGCGCGGCGGCGTCGATTATGTCCGTCGAGACTCCCTGACCGGCGCCGGTCGAACCGTTCACCTCAACGACCACCGA
>Ga0302325_10026356_pt1 | contig 12071 bp, 15 predicted proteins | sample Palsa_T0_2_FD_201948 | JGI IMG/M metagenome (GOLD analysis project Ga0302325, IMG submission 201948) | Peat permafrost microbial communities from Stordalen Mire near Abisko, Sweden - Palsa_T0_2 | ecosystem: Environmental > Terrestrial > Soil > Palsa > Peat permafrost | place: Sweden: Abisko...
GTATACTTCGTTCGACCCAAAAATTTAGAGACACGATACGATGCGGTTCCAACGTAGGGCACTTTCAAAAATAAATTACTTCAATGTCGGTGCACGCATAGGGCCGTAGCACGCCATATCAGACTCCTAAAGCTAATACAATGTCGGGAACATAGTCTCCTTAGGTTCTGTATACTTCGTTTGCCACGAGTCCCGTGGCATCTGACTCTATCATGTGGGAAAAGTCCGCTTTTGAGCGATTTCGACGCTTGTTTATAGGATATCTAGACTAATTGTTACTACAACATCCTTGTTCAGAAATATTCCATACAGTATGATATGGTAAGCATTTTCACACCACTTCCAAGTGCGTAATATGTCTGTCGTTAAGTCGTTAAGTTTTCTCTAGTCACTTTGCGGAGCTGCACCGATCCTCTCCGGACGAGCGCTAATCCTCCCCTCGGTGCTGATGATGCGGGATTCCGTAGTGGACCCAGGTAACAGTGCCTTGATTCATATAAAGCCTAGTCGCCCCACTGATTTTTTTTCCTCACACACACTCCCAGCGGGAATTTCTGTGGACCTCGCAAACTCGTGTCTTTGCGGCAGTTTACCAGTTCATATTTGGTGCATTGCGCATTCTGTAAAGTTCATTTTTACAGCTGCAGTGGCTTTTGTGCCGGGTTACAAGTTACCAGGTCTGTGTCCCTTTGTTGACGTGCGGTCTCGAAGATGATCCAGTCCTAACCCAACGGAGTTGTAACAAAATATCCACGGCAATATGGCCCTGACGCGCGATCTCACCGCGGGTGTACATCTGCGATTCCCGCAGCACCGCGCCGCCGGCCCGGACGGCTTTGAACCCCGTTCGGGTCACATATTCGATCATGGGGGTAGGTTCCGGGAATGTGTCATGCAATCAGTTTAAACTTTGGGATTTAAATCACTTGTGCTACCAAGTTCGGGTTATTGTCATTGCAGGTTTTCAGGACCAGCTCAGTCGCATGACCGATTTCGATGCAACTTCAAAAGGGCCCGCCAGCCATCGAAATTTTGAACTTTCGTCAAAATGACTACACCATATCCCCAAGACAGCTCAATGCCCGTCCCTACTACCTCTCCCATCATCGCGTCGCAACCGGTGGAGCCAGGGTTCCAAACCACGGCGTTTCCAACATTCCGCGGGGCAGCGGTATCTCGGGAAGCAGCTAAAACCAAAGTCCACGACTACCTGTCGATTAACTGGAAATTCGGTCTGCACAATTACACCCTAGTGGAGCATCCTCAATCTGACGGCGCTCCTGGAGTGTACCGTTTTGCAACTCCCAAAAACGAGGTCCACAAGGTGATCGAAGAGTTTGTGTTCGGGGCAAGTCAGGGATTGAGCAAGAACATTTACAAGCATTACACCATTGGGCTTGTTGTTAATGGAATGACGCACAGGGAGTTCCTCGATTATTGCGAACAACACTCGGGTCTGCGAGAATTGGAGACTGTCTTGGAAATGTATCTCACATGTCTCAGAACGAGTCTGACCGTAGACGGAATGAAATCAAGGGTGGGCAGTTGGAGATCGAATTGAGGCAGCTTGAGAAGCGGTTCAAGTTTCTTCTATTTGGAGTTTGTAGTGGCTTGATGGAAAGCTTTTACCTTATGGTTGTGTCGAAGTCACCGATTGATAAGGCAGCCTTTGCTGGTGTCTTCGCACAGATGGAGAAGGATTGTTCAGCAAGTGATGTACAGAATGACTTTGAAAAAGGCTAACGGTAGTTGGAGGCTAATCGATCCATGGAAGGGACTAAGGACAAGATTCAACATATTGTAAAGAGGTTCAGCGATCAGCTTGCTTGATACCAATCCTACATATTTGCTTACTAGAGTGCTAGTGTGTACCTTTTATATATTTAATAATACAAATAACCCCCTATGACAAGTATTGCGAGCTATTGGTTCCATTATGCTAACGGCAACTGCAACTGACTTAGCAACGCTTATAGCTCCCTTGCGCGAAAATCAAGCCATCCTTCATCATCAAGTCCAAATGTCTTGCGAAGACCCTTACGCCCGGCGCTTTGTTTCCCTCCGAGATTATAAGAGGCATCGACACGGTAATCTTTGAACGCAGGTCTAGAAGAACTAGTAGTAGTACTACAAACGCTACCATGATATGGGTACTTCAAAGCCACAGGAACAGGGGGAATGCAATTAATATCAATATTAACAATTGCAAAGTTCCAACATGAAGTTTGAGTACGTATACTAGCTATCACCGACTTTAATTCGTCAAAAGAAACTGTACATGCAATATAACTTCAAGCGCCACGCATTGCTTTCCCTCCCGTAAAAATATCGTCATCAGGATCCGGATACCTCAGCCTTCCTCCTGGAATACTTTCTTCCACCGGCTCCTGCCACTTTGGCACTCGCTTCTTGTCCCTCAGCTCGTATCCCCATTGTTTATCCTCTCCTTTCAAAGTCTCCACATAACTTTCCGCATCAAGTTTCACCCTCCCGGCTCGACTTCTATCTACCGTCTGAACAGCTTTCACCTTTTCCATCCGCTTTCGATCAAAATATGCTTGTAAGTACACCGCCACAAAACAAATAACAATGATCCCCCCTATAATTCCTCCAACGATACCACCGATTGTGCCTGACGAAATTCCTTTACTCGATGCTTGTGTTGAGGTGTCTACAGTAAGCGCCCGTTTTTCTCGGTGGAACCAGTTCCTGAGAGGAGCAGCGTCGCAGTTGCGGCGCCCGTTGCCGCTGTCGTTGTCGTCACAGGCGGCGTATCATTGTGAACGCTGAAATTCCCGGTAATATAATAAAACGGTCCTTCCGGCCCCGGATCAGGAACATAAATATCAAAGTAATACTCATCGCTGGAGGGCATATTCCTTGGCACATTCCACAGATACCATCCCGTATTACTGATGTTTGCAAACGGCGCCGTACAATTTGTAGCATAGTCGTCGACATCACAGTTCGTGCCATTGCCGATCCCCGCGAGAGATGTATTTGTCCATAATTCAATGCTCACTATTTGCCCTCGATTGGGGGTCCAGGTGATGTTGTACGTGCTTCCTGCTTGAATCACGTCGCCCGGTTGAGGGTGCGAAATCGGATTGTCGAAACGCGAAGGGTCATTGGGGTCGAGATAACTGGATGCTGTCGGGAGAAGAACGAGAGTTCCGAGAAAGGAGAGGAAGGAAATGACACGACCGGCGCGCATTGGAAGGAAGGAAGAGAATCGATCACGCGAGGTGGCGAAAGGAGCGTGTGGTGAGAACGGGGAAAGTTTTCTCCTTGCCCCTGAATTGGCGGTTGGGCCGCCTGTTTTTTTAATTTGACAGAAGTTAAATGAGATGCAATTAAACTCAAAATTTATTCTCGTCCTGCTGGCCCCTAGGGCATAATGGAAAACACTGCTCATAAGGCATTCATTGCGAACAAGGTGCGGATGGACTACGGACGTTTTCGTTATCGCCTAGTACTGCAATTGCAATGGCATGGACTGAGGCAACGCACTAGACGTCGAAGATAACGAGATTAGTATCGGACCAAGGCTGCTTCGACCTTTCATGATTGCACACCATGTACTCCCAAAAACCCCCGTGAGACGCCAAGCGAGGTGCTAAGCTAAGCCTGTGCATTACAAATCACAAGCGAGAAATCAGAGCCACCGAACATGTGAGGTATTTTCTAATAATATTTACACAATAACATGTACGATCGCGAGCTTAGATCTAAAAGAACAAACATGCATACTCCGAAGGATTCAACTTAAACCGTCTGAACATCCTCCCTCTCCTCGAAAGTCATCTTCTCGCGAACAATATCCAGATCAACATGTCCCACAGCAGCCGCATCGCCATCAAAAATCTTTGCCATCTCCTCCAACGTCGGCCCATTCGTCTCCGGATAAAAGAAGTACACCGTAAGCAATTCGACAAGTAACCACACATCATATACAATATAATACTTCCAACGAATCGCTTCAAGGGCAATGGGATTGACATAGTTGTTGAAGAACAAAGCGGCATTGACGCAGAAGAACATGATTGCGAGGCCCTTGGCGCGAAGCGCGTAGGGGACGATTTCGACGGCGTAGGCAACGAGAAGACCGGACCAGGCCATCGAGTATGCTGCGCCGTAGAGAACGAGCATTGCGATGACGGCGTTGCCCGCGGCCTTGACTTGGGTACTATCGTATTGAGCTGCGCAGACGGTCATTGCAGACTACATTAATTAGAAAGTCCCTGTTAAGGAGGGGTACGTAGACAAGCATCATGCTGAAAGTGGAGAGCAAGAACATTTTCCGTCGACCAAATTTATCGATCATCAGGGAACAGCTGACGGCCACGATCCAGCCCCATAATCCCAAACCGCCGTTAATCTCCAATTGTTCCTTCTGATCTGTGATGCCGACTTGGTCAAGGACTTTGGTAAGGTAGTAAGAGATGATTGCATTGCCTGACCATTGCGAAAAGAAGCCCATTGTCACAAGAATGAATAGTCTGTGTCGATTGCCTTTCGTCTTGAAGAATTCAAAAATACTGTACTTGGAGAACTCCTTTTCCAGCGCAAGGGTCGTTTCGATCTCCCTGTGGACGAACTGCACAGTAATATCCTGTTCATCGTCGAATGCAAAATAATGGGCAAGAATTTTGAGCGCTCGTTCCGGCTTGTTCTTTTGGACATACCAACGGGGAGATTCCCTGTATAATGAATCAGCCAAGACTAAAGGGGGGGCTAGTACGGTACAAACCAGATCCCAACAAGCTGCAGAGCCGCGAAAATCCCCTGAACCAGAGATGGTAGTCTCCAGCACCAGGTGCTTTGGATATTTTGCGCGGTCCCAAAGGTAGTCCATGTCGCGACGATGTTGCCTACGAACCATGTTGTGTTATAAATTGCCGTGAGCCGCGCACGATGTTGAGGATGAGCCAACTCGGTAAGGAGAAGTGGTGCGCAGCCTTGGCCTACTTGAACACCCAGACCGATCAAAAATCGACTGGCAGTGAACATGGCCAAATTCTGAGATGCAGCTTGAAGTGCGACGGCGATCAATCTAACGTCAGTGAGTGCTACGCCGGCGAAAGTAGACGTACATGAGGATGGCGCCGGTGATGATTCCCCAGCGACGACCGAATCGATCCGCGATGATTGGAAAAATAGGCATCGCGACCATCGAACCAACCGCATAAATCGCATTGAGAAGACCCAGTGGCGCCCCTTGAGGATTCCCGAAATAATCTTTCCAGTACGTAACCGATTGGAGAGAGTTCCTAACAATCAGCCAAAGGGCGGGTTGGGCGCAGTACATCAAACTGCCATCAAATCCCGTGGTTGCAGAAGACGATATAACAATCAGAAGCAGCTACGGTCAGCGAGAGGTCCGTCAAGGGACGAACGGCGTAGAGTTTGATCAGCCCGGCATGCTTGTACCAGGTGATGCGCGGAAGATCCGGCGCCTCTTCAGCGGCATGTCCAGAGCGTTGTTTAGTTCCTGCGATAGCGCCTCCAACAGCCATGATGAGTCGAAGATGTGTCTCAAGACGTGTCCTTCGTCCTTGTCTTTATAGAAAACGTCCCCTGATCTGTTTTGCGACGCATGGAGTCTTTTTCACTCGGTCTTCCGTTCAGCGGGGTAACGGAAGCAAAACGAGACGCCACAGAGCCATCTTGTGGAACAGTCGTTACTTGCTATTGGACAGACGACGTGTTTTGAGTTGCCGACACTCCCCATAATGTCCGCTCCGCGTGGATGATTAATCGACCCCAGAGTTCGCACGTTCTGTGGCTTAGTCCGGGGAGTGGAGGCAACTTGCATTTGAGCCAATCACCGCCGGTGCAGGCCATTCAGTGACCAAATCTGAGTGCGGCGTTGTCGGTCAATCGGATGCCCGCCATGCAAATAGTCTAATTCCCGTTTAATTTCAAGCGGGGAAGGGGAATTGCTCCATCATTCCCCGCATTTCCCCAGACGCCCGCGACACGCAACATATCCAAAGATAGGTACACACGAGCCTTATTTCACGAGGTGGAATCTTTCATCTTCATTCGGGATCCGGAGTGCATACAGTCTCCCCTCATGCGTATGTACCTTAATTAATAACTCCCTGTCACACGCCCCCCCGGCCGATCAACCCCCTGAACCCCCTCCCCTCGCGCCTCCACCAAAACCCTCCCCCCCGGAATCTCAGCCTCGACACCCCGCGTCCCCGACCCCAATGGCGCCCCCGGAGTCTCATCTTGCGCTTCGGGAGTCTTTTCCGATGGAGACTTAGGCTGCGGCAAATCCTGTAGTGAGGATCTTACTCGTTGACGATGAACAACCCAGTATGTCCCAAATGCTCCCAATAGCACAAATAGTGCTATCAGACCTCCTATCAGTCCCCCGAGAAGTGGTCCATCTGGGCTTCCTGTTGAGGCGGAAGCTGTGGCGTTAAACTAGATCTCAGAACGAATTTAACGAGACGTTACGGAGTGCGAACTAGTCTCTGTAGGCGAGACGTTTGTTGCTGTAGTGGATACGGCACTCTAATATCAAAGAAATCCGAGATGAATCTTCATACCCTGGTTGCACCAGTGCTTGCTACAAGTAACGGCGGCACCGTAATCCTACATAGTCCCATTAGTAACTCTGAACACCAAGTCGAATGCAAGCAGTACATACATCGTCCATCCACTCCCCGGAATATCCCCAAACATCGTCTCCGTCTAAAAAATCACTTTTAACTTCCATGCAACCCCAAACTTACCAACGTGATCACCTCGCCCGCCACAGATGCCAGCGTCAAATTAGGGTACGCCCACGTCACAGGGAGTATATTCGTCGGGCTTTTCCAGACCAAAGTATTCGGGACGGCGAGATATGTTTCCCCCCCGACGTATGCCGTTGCATAGGCTGTTTGAGCGGGGAAACAGCCTTTGAAGTAGGGCGGGCCGGCGGTGGCGTTACCTGAGTAGATCAGGGTTCTGGGAGGGGAGAGGTTGGTGAAGAAGGTGGCGAGGTTGAGGGACTTGAAGAAGTTAACTTATGTAGCTTTGGGGGGAGTAAATGGGGGAGTGCCTGGAGGATGCCGGACCATGTTGCGCCGCAGGGGTAGGTCTGTAAGGTTGTTGACGAGAGTGTCTCGTTCATCGAAGTCGTGACTATATGAGAGACACCTTTGAGTGGCGATAGTGAACCTTGATGATAAGAGAGTCTTCATCAGAAGCACATGCATGTGAAAATTATTTTCCACTTACCCGAATGTGTGTGATGGGGTTTAACGCTCATCCTGGCAGCTCTCCTTCGATGCCAAAACGCTATTCACGAAAGCCTATTTTAAAAGGGATATCATACCGGGGGGTAATTGGCCTAGGATGCTTTCCATTGCCTTGGTTATCGCAGACTTTGTGGAGAACTCATCATTGAATTCACGAGGTTTCATTCCAACACGGGAGCGAGATGGTATAATTGCAGGAAAACTTACGCGATTGCAACCTGAATACTAAGTACTATAACTCTCTACCAAGAAAGTTCCGATCCATCAAAACTCCAAAACCTCCCACTGTCACCAATAGTAGCCTGATCAACAACACTCAAAACACCCCGTGCACTAACCTCCGGTTCAAGATCAAACCTCTCCATCCCAAAAACCGGCGCAGCTCCAAGTCCCATATCCGTATTCACCGTCCCCGGATGCACCGGAAACGCAATGATCCCCTCCTCCTTATGTTCCATATGTATTTTCTTGGTGACAAAGTTCAACGCCACTTTGGAAGTCCCGTACGCGACGTCCGGGACCGGTACCATACTGTCCCCGATGGCCCCAGCAAGACTCGAAATGGTGATGAACTTGCGAGTCGGTCGGGCAAGAAGTAGCGGATACACAGCCTGAAACAAAATCAACGGTCCCAGAGCATTGACGTTGAAATGTTCCACCACGGAAGCAGGCGTAACGTCTAGCACTTTATGCCAGTTTTGCGCGATCCCTGCGTTCGCGATAACTACATCCAGACCCCCCGCGACTTTGCGGATTGTTTCAACCGCGGCTTGGACGTCGGTGTAGGAGGTCGACTCGAGTTGCAGGATGTGGATGTTTGGACAGTGAGATGCGAGAGTTTGGAGGGCGGGGGATTTAGTGGGATTGCGTGCCCCGGCGAAGATGGTTGTCCCTGGTCTTTGGGCGAGGATTTTGACAATTTCGAAGCCGATGCCACGGTTCGCGCCGGTGATGAGATAGGAGGATGTCGACATGCTGAAATTTATTACTGCGATGACTTGGTGATGGGATTCGGATGACCATTTTGAAGTCCCCTCGCGCAGACTTTATACACTTTTGGGATTAGAAATAGAGCTCTGTCCCAGTATACCGCGCGATGAGAATTAAAGAATTAGAAATGAAGTCGGCCGCCTTGACGCGAGAACGTGAATGGCCCAATTTAAACTTCAGGGGATTTCTAAGCGGGATCGCCGACTTGATTTCTCAGCTGCACAGACCTTTTCGAGTCGCTGATTGGCTCAGAAATCACACCGGCGGACACGTCTTTGTTTCCGTTTTTTCACGAGTGCCGTTGTTGTTTCGGCTGATTGGGGAAGCTGAGGAACAGAGCTTGAGACGATTGAGGTAGTGCCAAGCAAGCTTCAGGTGTCCGGTTATTTAGGAAGTGGTTGGCGATTCGTGGTACGGTTCGGCGCAAGTCAAGAAACGGATCCGTTTTCCCCTCAATTTGGGCAAGCGGGGGAATTCTATGCGCCTCAACTTTGCTTCCCGCCGGGTTCATTGTCGGTAGAGTCGTGGAGGAATCGAGCTAAACCGGGTATCACTCTGGGTAAAAGGTAACTCGAGACTGTTTGCAAGTGAGTTCCGGCGCGGAGGATGTGGGTTAGATCCCGTGCGACGCTCATTTTTGGGGAAGCGAGTTCTAACTCCATTTTCTATTCGAGGCAGGACGGTCCTCTTGCCTTAAGATTTTGATTTCTGGCCGCTTCATTGCACTGTTTTTCACAGAGTAGTATTCACACGTGAAGGTCCTATGGCATGTGGAACTCAATAGACTAGGCCGCAGGCGCCCCCCACATTTGTCAATTCGGCGGGTGTGTTTTTGCACGTTTAGACATTAACCTACAGGTTATTACGCAATATGATCGGTTTGGAATATAATAGGATGACTGAAGACTCGCCAGACGTGGCAAACGCTCCTGATATTTATAGCTTCTCATGTAATGTCCAAAAACCGAGGACCGAGACGTGTCGCAGGGCGGTGACTAGATGACGCATGCCACTGCGGACGCCCCATGATATGCCACAGTGCAGCCGTCCGTCCACTCATTCTCACGGTATTTGCAAAGCACATCCTTAAGTGATGGCGAGTGCCACAACGTGTAGACCCTGAGGCCATTTTGTCGGGCCAACAATTGGCTGGTGAGGCAAGATCGGCGTCATGAAATTTGATTTGAGTTTGGCCAAAAAAAGTGACGACACAACGACATCAACCGTCCCACCCACCCACCCAACAATGGCTCTCGCCAGCAAGCCGTTTATAACCCCCAGCACGCTCACAATGCGCCGACATCCACAGCAGCAGACACTACGCACTCCCAATGGCAGCACTACTCGAAAAGGCGCAGGAGACATTGAGTCGTACGGCGGCCGATGCAACCAAGAAAATGCAGCAGTTGAAGGAGAACGACAAGATCAAGCAGATGGACTACAACAAGAAAGACCCTTCTGACAAGTCAATCTTTACCACAAATACCGGGCAGGGAGTCGATGACACCGATGTATGGCTCAAGGTGGCGGGCGACAAGCAGGGTCCCGCGTTGTTGCAGGATCATCACGGGAGAGAAAAGGTATCTTCCGGGGGGGATTTAGCTGATGTAGATTCACCATTTCGACCATGAGAGGATTCCCGAGCGTGTCGTCCATGCACGGGGCGCGGGTGCCCACGGTGTCTTCCGTCTGCATACCGCCATCCCCGAGCTTTCGTGCGCAGACATCTTCAACGACACCTCGTATGAAACCCCCCTTTTCATCCGATTTTCCACCGTTCTCGGATCGCGCGGGTCGGCGGACACCGTCAGAGATGTTCGTGGATTTGCCATCAAGTTTTACACCCGTGAAGGAAACTGGGATCTCGTCGGGAACAATATCCCCGTGTTTTTCATTCAGGATGCCATCAAATTCCCCGACGTCATCCACGCTGGGAAACCAGAGCCCAAGACCGAGGTCCCACAAGCTCAATCTGCCCACAACAATTTCTGGGACTTCCAAGGACTCGCCCCCGAGACAACCCACATGATCATGTGGGTTATGTCTGATCGGTATTTCCCCCCTTGGTTCCTTCTGATCGCAGTGCCATCCCCCGAAGTTATCGAATGATGCAGGGGTTCGGTGTCAACACGTATTGCCTTATCAATGAAAAACACCAGCGCGTATTTGTCAAATTCCACTGGACCCCAGAACTCGGAGTCCACTCCCTCGTCTGGGACGAAGCCCTCAAGATTTCTGGCCAGGACCCCGATTTCCACCGCAAGGATTTATACAGCGCAATCGATAACGGCGCCTATCCCAAATGGAAATTCGGTGTTCAAGTCTTGAAAGAAAGCGAGGTGGACAAATTCGATTTCGATATCCTTGATGCCACCAAAGTCTGGCCTGAGGAATTAGTCCCTGTTCGATACATTGGCGAGATCGAACTCAACAGGAATGTGGATGAATACTTCCCCGAGACCGAGCAAGTTGCTTTCTGTACCAGCAATATTGTCCGTGGAATTGATTTCTCCGATGACCCATTGTTGCAGGGCCGGAACTTTTCTTACCTCGATACTCAATTGAACAGAGTATTCCCCTCCCAGAAAGTAAAATTAATAGTAGTTTGGCGGATCTTTCAACTTCAACGATCTCCCAATCAATCGTCCCATGTGTCCGGTCATGAACAACCAACGCGATGGTTTCATGAGATACGCGATCAACAAATCTGAAGTCAACTACTGGCCCAATCGGTTCAATCACATCCCACCCAATCCCGATGCCAAGGGCGCATTGATCAATTTTGAACAAAAAGTCGCGGGAATCAAACAACGACTGAACGCACCCAAATTCAAGGAATATTACAATCAAGCTCAATTGTTCCTTAACTCGCTTGCTCCGCATGAGTATGAGCATTTGGTCGGGGCTTTGACTTTCGAGTTGAGCAAGTGCGATGACGAGATTGTTACGCACAATATGATCAAACGTCTCAATGACATCGATTTCGAATTGGCAAAGGTATGATTCCTTATACTCTGATTTGTTAATTCTAGACTGTTGCTTTGAATGTTGGTGTCCCTGCACCTGCGAAAGCAGCCCGTCCAAACCACGGGAAGAAGGACAAGATGCTTTCACAGACAGCATTCATCCCTAAAACCCCCACAATCGCGTCCCGACGTATCGCAATTCTCATCGCAGACGGCTTCGATCTCAGCCAAGTAACCGCCGTCCGCGCAGCATTGTCTGCCCAGTCTGCCCTCCCCTTCATCATCGGATCCCGTCGGGCACATATCAAATCATCTTCCCAGTCCCCCTCGAAGGATCCCCAAGAAACTGGTCTCGGCGCCGATTATTCCTGGGAGAACGCCAGGTCCACACTCTTCGATGCGATCTATATCCCTGGCGGCGCCCAATCCGCATTGACCATGCGCGAAAACGGCCGAGCAATCCACTGGGTAAGAGAAGCGTTCCATCATTGCAAGGCTATCGCTGCCTCCGGCGAGGGCGTCGACTTTGTCCACCAGGTCTGTCAATTACCCGGCATCAATCTCGCCATCAAACCAAACGACACCTCCGTCGTCGTGGACAAGGGTGTCGTGACAGTGGGCAAATTTGACACGAGCAGTGAATTGAAAGCGAAATTTGGTGGCACTGATTTTGTCTCCCAATTTGTGACTGAGATCAGCAAACATCGTTGTTGGGAAAGGAGCGCGTTGGCCGCAAAAGTTCCCGCTTAGAGGGTGTATATGAGGCAAAAAGTACAGTCGTTTTTAAGCAAAGGGACGCGTGGATTATATTTAATGGAGGTAGCTGGTACATAGGAAATAAATTTGTGCGAATGGAAAC
>Ga0302325_10026357_pt1 | contig 12070 bp, 16 predicted proteins | sample Palsa_T0_2_FD_201948 | JGI IMG/M metagenome (GOLD analysis project Ga0302325, IMG submission 201948) | Peat permafrost microbial communities from Stordalen Mire near Abisko, Sweden - Palsa_T0_2 | ecosystem: Environmental > Terrestrial > Soil > Palsa > Peat permafrost | place: Sweden: Abisko...
CCCGCGTTCGCAAAGAGTATGTCGATGTGACCATGTTTCTCTTTCACAACGGCATAGAGGCGATCCAGATCTTCCAAGCGCGATACGTCGCCTGTGACCGTTGTAACGTTTCTCTTGATGAAGGCTGCGGCCTCCTTCAGCTCGTTCTCTCGTCGCCCAGTGATCGCCTAAGCACGTTGATGCACTGGTCCCAGGAGTTTGCGACAAACACAGCCGCGCAAGAAAAACGCGGGTCAAATGAGGGTCTCATTACTCGTAACCTTCCGTGTCCATGCATGCCCGTGAGTTGTCATCTGCGCCGCTAGCTTAGCCAAGCTAGAAAATCGCCAAAGCAATCGCCGATGCTAGAGCAACGAGAACAATTACAAGACTGGTCCGGCCCACCTGGAGCAATTCGCGTAGGCGACGACGATATGCCTGAGCACGTTGACTGAAGAACTCGTGAATTGCGTCGTGAAGAACGGAAGCCTCATCCGGTAATCCGGCCTCCCGGTCGAGATCCACTACCAGGGTCATTCCTGCCTAGCGGAACTGGGTTGTTCCTCGTGAGCGCCGAAGGCAATAACCCTCAAAATCCTTGGAAGGGCGAAGAGGCGGCGCAAGCTTGTGACATCGCCTGATTGCGACAGTTACTTCGCCGCAACAGGTGCTGCGGCTTCGCCTTCGCCTTTGAGTGCCCGTCCGGTTCTTTTAGTGTCAAGCCATACATAGATTGCTGAGGGTATGAACATTCCAATGAACAATCCGCTGGAGCAAAAGAAGCGGACCGTGACCGGAATGTGTCTCAGCTCGGAAATGACCACACCATAAACAACGAATCCGATGAATAAGGCGACAGACGACATCAGTACGACTTTCGCGCTCTTCGCATGGATGATGGTTCCCCCCATAGCGACGATCACCCCACCCACCAAATGTCTTACAAAATACAACGCGGTGAAGGTCGCCGAGGATTGCAGATGACCGATGTAGGAGTACCAGAACAGATCCAACACGAAAGACAAGATGAAAAGGAGTGCAACCACACCTGTTGCTACCTTGGCCCGATTTCGATGGCTTCGCCCAGATTTCAGAAAGAAAAATCCAAAAAAGAAGCTGGCTAGAAATTTCAAAAGAAGAATGATCTTGCTTATCACGGGCACGTGCACTTTGTTCAAACCAATGGCCCGCCGGGCATTTTCGGTGCCTTGAGCGGCGGCTTGGTGGAACAAACGGCTGGCCTCGACTCGGTCCTGCGGTACTCCGTACCCGTAGTAGTACATATAGCCGAGAGCGTATTGAGCATCGGCATAACCTTGTTCGGCGGCTTTGCGGTACCAGGCGGCAGCCGCGTCGTAGTCCTGCGGCATTCGCCACCCGTCGTGATAGACGTTGCCGAGGGCATATTGAGCCCTCGCATAACCCTGCTCGGCGGCGCTGCGACACCAGTTGATAGCCTGGACCGGGTCTTGCGGGACACCCTTCCCCTCGCGATACATCAGACCGAGACCGTATGCAGCCTCCCTGTTTCCTTGATCGGCGGCTTTGCGGTACCAGGTGACAGCCTCGGCGTAGTCTTGCGGGACTCCTTTACCGTAATAATACATTCCGGCGAGGTCGTCCTGCGCTTTCGCGTCTCCCCGCTCGGCCCGTGCACGGACTAGGCTCGCGGCTTCGGTGCGCTTCCGTTCATAGGCTCTACTCTTGTATACCCGCCAACCGATCCCTGCTCCGCAGATTACGGCAGCCAGAAGTAGAACACTTGCCAGCGGGATTCGCATGTATGGAACCGTACACCCAAAGCGGACATGAGGTTAGTAATTTTTCCTCGGAAACATTTCCGGCGTTGTTGTTGTAACATCGCTTCAGTGCGCCGGGGTAAACCGGCATGAAGTAGAGGATGAAAGAGCCTTTTGCGATGGAACAACAGCGCCTTTGATAGTCAGGTCAGCGAGATGGGTGTACTATTATCGCCGTGTTTGTAGTCAAAAAGGAGATTCGTGCTCAATCGAATGGAGGATTCCCGTTGACCGACGGAGACAATTATGAAATTTCAGCCATTCGCTGCTTGCTCGCGGTCGTTTCTCTTTTCGTGATGTCACTGCCAGGTAGCGCCGACACCGAGATTGGAACCAAAGCCTACCTCGCCAAAGATTTCGATACGGCCTTCTTGGAGTTCACCAAGTCTGGCAATCAGGGCGACATGCTCGCAAAACGATACTTGGCCAACATGTATTTCCTCGGTCAAGGTACCGCCAAGGATGAGGTACAAGGCACGAAGCTCGCGCATGAGTGTGCCGGGGACGGTTACTGTTATCTGATGTATGCCAAGTCCAACCTTGGCGGACTTGGAATCGCAGTCAATTACGCAGAGGCTCGCATTTGGGCGCGCAAGGCGTTTGCGGGCGGTGTTGCCGGGGTATGGGAGCCTGCCGGCGTCCTACTGGAACAAATTTATTTGATAAACCCAGCAAATCGATTTCTCGTGGACGGTAAGAGAGACATGGAAAAGTACAACGCACTTGCGCGCCGGACCCTTGAGCAGCGGGCCGAAGAGGTGGAGGCTCTCGATGCTCTGGCCGCATCGGCCCAGGCCGGCTTCGCCCCGGCAAGATTGTTGTTGTCCACGGTGCTGTTTGACACTGGAGCCGGTACTGCAGAAAAGATCTGTTCCCTATTAGCCGGGATAAACGATTTACCAGAAAGGCTCCAGAAAGATTTGACAATTTCTCAGCAGGTAGCACAGTTAGGCCCGACCAGGGCTTCGCCCAAGCTGGTGATGGATTCTATGCCTGGCGTCAGCGAGGCAGCTACGATCCAGGCGAGCCACGCGGGAATCCAGCAGCCGGCCAGTTGCAAGGATTTCAAAGTGCTGAGGTTCTTAGGCGCAACGCCCATCGACCACGCGACGTGGCTGCCGCTCACGCAGCCGCTTGTGGCCAATACCTATCCGTTGACGGGTGTCTGGTCTGAAGACTGGAGCGTCAGCCTTTGTGGCCGCGTGTCTACCGTGAAGATCCAGTTCACGGCGGACGGGATGGGCGGCGCTTACTGGCACATGGGCCCGAATCAGATCCCACCTCCGTAGAAACCCCATTTGGCAGCATCCGGCGTGGCATGTATGCTGACAGTGCGATACTTTGCACACTGCTTCACGGCTGGTGGAGGGTGAAAAAGCACGCTGAATGTTCTTTTCAGCGGTTATGTTGCCTCTAGATTTTAACTTCCAACTGATTACTTGTTGAAATCCCCATAGCGCGTTTTGACCCAAGACCGAAAGTCAGGGCGATTCTCGGTGAGCGTAATCGCCTGATTACGTAAACCATCCAGACGCCTCTCCCGGCCTGGCTTTCCCCGTTATGGGATTACTTCCTGTTTGCCGGTCAACCGGGCACAACTCCATGAATTGCTGATTATTCCGGAGAACATTCCTTTGGCCAAAGGCTTAGTGCGCAGGGCGCATTCCGGTGAGATGTGATGTGTATCATTGACTGCAGCCATCGCCGGTTCGATACTTGGAGACCGTACTCAGGAGGTCTGTCCGTGAATAGTTTCTGTGCGCGCATATTCGGTCTCACTCTGTTCGTTTTTCTCGTTTTGGCCATTGCCGTCCAACCTGCCATTGCTCAGCAGGATCAAGCCCCGCATGTGTACCATCGGGGGATTCCAGCCGGGGATACCTGTTCCAGCTGCCACAAGGTGATTTATGACCAATGGAAAGCCAGCCCGCATGGCGCCAACGGTGTCGAATGCACCGTGTGCCATGGCGAGACAACATCACCGGACTTCGCGGGCACGCCGGCGTTAAGCACATGCGACACCTGTCACACCGATCAGGTGGCACAACTGAAGTCTGATCCATTCATGAAAGGCAAGACGTGTGTGAGCTGTCATCAAGCACACACCTTCGTGGAGCACAAGAAGGCGGCCCCGGCAGGCAAGTGATAACAATTTCCAGGCGTGGCATTCTCGAACTGCTGGCCGGTGCATCCGCGCTCACCGCCCTGCAATCCGAACCAACCACACTAAGCGAGTCTCCTCAATTGTTGAAACATCGCCATTTCGCTAACCACCGTTGGCTATCCTACCTCCACAGTATGGTCATTTGACCAGGTGTCGGAGAATTTCTGTCGCAACTGCGTCAGGCGCCTCGCGGTGCGGGAAGTGGCCGATGCCATCCAAAAGAACACGCCGGTAGCTCCGTGTGAAATAGGCCTCAAGTCCTTCCGATTCACTCGGCGCATCGCAGAAATCCGACCCTCCTTGGATCATGAGCGTTGGAGTGGACAAGGCTTCGACCTCACCAAGCTTTCGTTGAAGCGAGTCGTACCGTGCGTCCCAAACTTCCCCTGTGAGCCAACGAGACCGATATGCATTTGCTGTAATGTTGACCCAGTCCGGATTGGAAAAACCCTCAGCTGTCCTGGAGAACTCAGTTTCGTCCAGCCAACCTGGTGGACTCCAAGTCTCCCACTGTATTCGGGCGAATCCGACTGCGTCGTCGCGGACCTTCGTCATGCCGGCATCCACACACAAGAACCACTGGTACCAGAACCGCTTGGCTTGCTCAAACGAAGGAATCTTGAAGATGCCTCCCGGCTGGTAGGCAAGCGCCAATGCACTGATGGTCGTGACTCGCTCGGGAAACAGAGCCGAAAGTGTATACGCGACCCTGGCTCCCCAGTCGTGTCCGACAACAGCGAAACGATCAATCCCGAGTTTATCAACGAGATCCATTGCATCCCGCGCAAGTGCAACACCTGCACCAATGCGAGGGGTTTCATCGTGTAAGAATTTTGTTGGGCCTGTACCACGAAGATACGGTGCAATGGTTCGCCAGCCTTTGGCGTGCAACCGCTCAGTTATTCTTTTCCAGCCGCGTGGCGTGTCCGGCCATCCATGAAGCAAGAGTACCAATGGACCGCTTTGGTGGCCCCCCTCTTCGTAGGCAATCTCCAAGAGCTCCGTTCTGATTGTTTTCACAATTTCGCTCCAAGCCGTGTCGGATAAGATTCTATTCATCTACGCCGGGCTAGCCACGGGTTTCGCAACGAGCTTACTGAACGGCTCGCTGCGAATCTAGCGATTGAATGGTAAATCGTCAACTGGGGACATTATTGGCGAAATATCGCCTTTGAACTTATTGACTGTTATCGGGAAATTCTCAATGAGCGAGATCGCCTGTTTTCGACAGGTCCCTCGGTCCCTCTCAGGATTCGCTCTGCCTTTTGTCGGTAGCCATCTAAGCAGTTCACTGCTAAGGCCATCCCAAGGATTCACAGACGATTGTGACATCGCCCACACGCTGCTCACAGTGCTGCTGGTCGCCTGAGCGAACGTGATACCTGAGACGTAAGTGACGATTGTCGAGCCACTCGACATTCACATCGTCGAGGGAGCTGGGGCCACCATGCCAGAAAGCAGTTACGTGCCGACAGCAGCCAGTGAATTTTAGGGCGACGTGCGTATAGTCCCGCCCCAGAAAGCCCGCGTCATAGCTAACCTCGGCCTCTTGGCCATCTTGCGACCGCACGATACGGGTCGCGGTTGGCGGATTGCCCATCGCGAGTAAGAAACCCAGAAAAACAGCAGGTAGCATAATCAAGCCAGGCACGATCGCGGCCACGCCAAGAATGCGGGACATTATCCGCATCCAGCGCTTGCGGACGTTAGGTGCCCATAGCAGGAGAGCTGAATGCAGCATCGGCAGCAGCCCGTTTCTGCAAAGCCAGAACCGATCGCCTACGGACAGTCTGCAACCGGGACCGCCAACACGCGAGTCTTTTTCTCGACATGACCTGATGTTACGCCACCAATCGCATAGTTTCCGGTTTGTTCCTTTCGATCTTCCCGCCTCAGGACAGTCGAAATGAACGCCCGGCCTTCTCATCAGAGTGAAGGCCGGATTAGTCCTACGCGGCCACTTGCTTACTTTTCTTGAGAAATGCCAGCAGGTCGGCATTGATGGTTTCGGCCTCGGTCGTCGGCATTCCGTGCGGAAAGCCCTTGTAGCTTTTGAACGTGCTGTTCCGCAGCAACTTTGCCGACAACGGTCCGGCGGCGACGTACGGAACGATCTGATCGTCTTCGCTGTGCATTACGAGGACGGGCACATTGATCTTCTTCAGATCTTCGGTGAAGTCGGTCTGGGAGAAAGCGACGATGCCGTCATAGTGGGCCTTGGCGCCGCCCATCATGCCCTGCCGCCACCAATTCAAAATCACTGCCTGAGCGGGTTTCGCTCCCGGCCTGTTGTAACCATAGAACGGTCCAGACGCCACATCGTAATAGAATTGGGAACGGTTGGAGGCCAGTTGCGCCTGAAAATCATCAAACACTTGTTTGGGCTGCCCAAGCGGATTGGCGGCCGTTTTCACCATCAGCGGAGGGACGGCGCTGATGATTGCCGCTTGGGCTACACGGCTTTCGCCGTGCCGAGCCAGGTAATGCACTACTTCGCCCCCGCCGGTCGAGTGGCCGACATGGATTGCGTCCTTGAGGTCGAGATGTGCGGTTAGCGCCGCCAGGTCGTCGGCGTAGTGATCCATGTCATGGCCATCACCGGTCTGGGAGGAGCGTCCATGTCCGCGCCGGTCGTGGGCTATGACGCGATAGCCGTGGTTGAGAAAGAACATCATCTGGTTGTCCCAATCATCGGCCGACAGCGGCCAGCCGTGGCTAAAGACAATAGGCTGACCTTTGCCCCAGTCCTTGTAGTAAATCTGCGTTCCGTCCTTTGTAGCAATCGTGGGCATAAATAACTCTCCTTGTAGTTGCGATTGTTTCTGCCTTTAAGACTGATCGGTTTGCACTTTACCAAATCAGGCAGAGTCGCATCAATAGTGACGGCGAGACGATTGGACTCTTGTTCGTGACCTTCCGTCATCCGCGCGTCTCGCAGATCGAGTTGAACCGAGAGGGGGCTGGCTACCGACTCTTCGAGCCGGGGTTCTCCCGATAGATGATGAAACCAGGCGTTTGCGCTCATCGAAAATTTGGCCGAGCCACGAGCGTATCAGCGAGCGAAACCGCGATATTTTGCCAACTTAACGCTTTCCATTTGCGTCGTCGGATTCAGATGATCGCGTCCAGTTGACCAATTTGGGCCAGTAACCGGCGTTCTTGTTGGCATACGTTTCATCCATTCTGCTCACAGCAAAGTGACAAATCAGCAGGACTGCAATTGACGCGACAAATACGAGCACCTGGATTCCGCTACGCAACGGGCACAGCCAAAAGACCACGGCGGACATGGCCGCCAAATACTTGAGGACGATCACGACCTTTTGCTTAATCGGACTCACCGAATGCGCGTTGATGTTGTGGCTCGGTGGAATCAAGGGAGCAGGAAACTGGAGCGCTGCCTCGCACTTCCCACAGAAGATTCGTCCTGCGTCAGCGAGAGTACCGCATCGGCTGCACGTCATTCCGGGGGTATTTCGATCAGCGTCGTCCATCCAATAGGTATCATCACGCAGGCCGGCATAGATTTCGAGAACAGATATCTGAGTAAGTCTGTCAATAGTTTGTTTATCTCCTTTCACGACCGTGTTCACAAGGTATCCACAAAGATTTCGCAGGATTGTTACAGTAGCGAGCGGTGAGTTTCGTTTCGCAAGCGAAGCCAGATATCTGCGCTCGTCATAAGCCACTCGATCTTTCCAGCAACGAAAAACAATGCGAATCCATTTGAAGGCCAACCCTCGTACCGCCGCGGGGTGCCCCTTGCCTCGCTCCCGCTGTTGTTGGTAGTAGCTTCGCGCCCATTGCGAGTGAGCGATGGAATGTCCCGCCCGCTCGTGAAAGCTCTGCCGCAAAAACTTCGGACAGGCCCAACGAAAATGTACCCACTTCTTCTTCCCACTCTATTCTGTTACCGGCGCGATCCCACTGTAGGCTTGCACTTCCTTCGCATTGGCGTAACGCTCCCGCTGCGAGCCCATTGCGGCCAACAAGCGCGGCGCCAGCACCGCCCCCGCTCCCGGCAGCGACTCAAAGATAAAAAAATCCGGGTGCGCTGCCGCCGCCTCCTCGATCTTGCTGTCCAGATCCGCAACCCCACGGATCAGACTTCGGATCACTCGCGCGCTCACCTTCACCACCGCGCTCTTGGCCTCGATCACCGCTCGATCCCGAATCGCCGGCATCGCTTCCCGGATTCCGACCAGGCGGCGCTCCACCAGCTCTGGATAGTGACACCGCTGCTTGCGGAAGAACGCTCGCAGTCGCGCCGGCGGAACCTTCTGCAGTTCCTCCAACGTCGGCCACTGCTCCAGAAATGCGCACACCAGTTCCGTATCCAACCGATCAAACCATTCCTGCACCTGCGGAAAGTAGATCTTCAAGTGGTTCGTCAACCGATTGCTTTGCGCCGTCTTTTCCTCCACCAGGTGGCGCCGTTCCTCCACCAGGTTCTGTACCCGACGCGTAGCTTCACTGTCGGGCGACAAACGCCGCAGTTTGTCGCGATGCTGCATCAACAGATCCACCAGCAGATCCGCATCCCGCGGGTCGTCCTTCGCTCCCGACGGATACAACGCTTTGCGCAGATTGGCCGACATCGCCGGCGGCACCGGAAACAAATGTAAGGGCTCATACTTACTGAGCATGAACACCAATGCTCCCTTCACTTGTTCCACCGCCACCGCAATCGGTCGATTGCCGAATCGTTGACAGAGTTGCCCGATCCAGGCCTCGACCGCTTCCGGCGTATGCTCCACCTCTCCGCTTTCTCGCTGCGTCGTACCCGCCGCTTGCACGCACCACGCATGTTTCTGATCCGCCCAGTCGATCCCCACCAATGCCGCGAACTCGGGCTCCTGCCGCTGAACTTCGCTTTCTGACATAGCTCCTTACTTACCCTCCTTATCCATTGTGCAGGCCGGCTTTGCTCCCGCGAAACCCTTATAGTACGAGTCTTGCTTGTTGTTGCCCCAGACCTCATCTGAGTATTCGTTTTGGAAGCAAAGCACGTCCCGCGGCTCGAGACTCTGTTCTAAAACATCTTGTGTTTGGCGTTAATACTCGTAGCCGCAGGACGCCTGCTGGCTGCTATTGTAGGCAGCCCGCAGAAATCTTCATCCGCAGTTGCTCCACAGAGATTTTCACAGCGGCGCCGCGCCACGACGGCTGTGGAAATCTATTCTTCAAAATCTCACTGTCTGACTAACTATAAGGCGTTCACACTTGTAACCGTGTGGTTACGAGTTTAATGGCGATGTTTCAACAATCATCGGGTGAGCCGGGCGAATCGCCCTCCGTCTTGTTGCGTTACATTGAAAGCATATGTACGAGTGTCGGCAGGTAGGTCAGCATCAATAAGATGTTGCTGCGAATGCCCACTTCTCTTCGAGTGGGTCGGCCAGTTCTTGCTGCGAGGAAGAAATGGAACGCCAGCGCGAATACGGCCACATAGCAAACAAAGCCCAAACGGCCTGCGGTCCCGTGTTTCCAGAAGCTGATGAGGACGCCCGAGATGCCAAGTGCGCACCAAAACCCGTAGACTTTGGAGGGAGCAAACCAACCTTGCGCTGGTTCGGGCGGTGATTGGAGACTCTCGAACATCGCAGCCATTGTCTCATTAATATACAAGTTTTCAAACTCAGATTGATGCTATCAGGCGATCTCGCTCATTGAGAATTTCCCGATAAGGTCAATAAGTTCAATCGCGATTTTGCGACAATTGAGGACTGCCCTAAGTGGCGGACTGTACAATCGTGACCAGAGCAACCGAGCAAAACAGTATGGCCAAAATGGTTCTGATTGCCTTCTTCTTTGCAACATCCGCATTAGCTCAAAATTCCTCTGCAGCGTGCGGATCCGAGAATGTCAGCTTTAACGTGACTCTGGACAAGTCTCACCCATCGCTCCCGACAGCAGAGCCGGGGAAGGCGACTTTCGTCTTCATTCAGGACTCTGGCGAACGGAAATTCGGCATCGGAGTGCATGTGATCGCTAGGATTGGCGTCGACGGAACGTGGGTTGGCGCAATCAAAGACAACTCCTATCTTTCTGTGTTCCTCGAACCAGGAGAACACCATATTTGCGTGAATTTAGATTCCGACTTGCTCGGAAAGCCTGTAGAGTTTGCGCACTTCACAGCAGAAGCTGGAAAGGTGTATTACTTTCGGTCGCGATACCTGTCCGGCGGAAATTTGCTTCTCGCACCCGTCGATAGTGATGAAGCAAAGTACCAGATCGCGACGTTTCCACTAAGTGTTGGGAAGCCGAAGAAGTGACAGGTCACAGTTTCAAGTTACGTATAACTGGCAAACCGGGAAGCTGTCGAAATCAGGCGTGTGTGTTGAAAAAGTCCCTTCGCCGCAGCGATTTTCCTTCGGTACTTTCCTCTGTGTATTTCTAGTTCTTAGTTCTTTGGTGACTTCCGACTCACGCGGCCGCGGTTTGGAGTTCAGGCCTACGGGTGAGGAACCGCACCAGCCGTTTCAGGTTCTGCACCGTTGCCGCCAAGTAGAATTGCTCACGAACAAAGCGCATCCGGCGCAGCCTCAGCCGGCGTAGTCCGATGTAATTCTTTAGTTCTGCGAACAATGCTTCCACCTTCCGCCGAGCTCGTTGCGAGATCGCGAACGCTGGTGTCTGGGCCAGGGCGTAGGCACGCTGCCGCGCTGGCTCACAAGTATGGATGGCAAGCATCCGATACTTGCCTCGCGTGCAGCGGCTCTTCTGCGAGCACTCGCGACAGCGCTTCAGCGTCGAAGAATAAAGGTGGGTGCGATTGCGCGCATTGATTCCGACGTACTTCAGGAGTTTGCCTTCCGGGCAGATATAGCAGTTCTCCTCGGGTACGTAGGTGAATTTGTCGATGCCATAGAGACCACTCGGCCCATTGGGGTTTTCTTTCACCCGGATGTAAGCAGCGATACCACGTTCATCCAGCCATTGCAGCATTTCGCCGTTGCCGTAGGTGGTATCCGCGCCCAGAGTTTGTGGCAGGTAGCCGAAACGCTCGCGATAGCGTTCGATCATGTCTCGGGCCGCTACGCTCTCCTGACTCAACCGCGCCGGCGTAGCTTGCACCCCAACGATGACGCAACTGGCGTTATCCACCAGATAGTTGTCGTAATAGCCGAGCCGCGCTGGACCGCCTTTGGTCGCGTAGGTCGAATCCGGGTCCGTGGTCGAAACTTTCTCTTGCTGGGGAACGGGAGGTTCGACCGGATTCTCCCGCTCCAGTTCGACTAGATACGCGCACCGTGTGGTTCACCTTAGCTATCTCTGGTAGTTGCTCGGGGGATACGCGGCTGTGATGGTCGGCATTGGCCTGGATGAAACTGCCGTCCACCGACATGTGCTCGCCCCTCACCAATCCGGCCTCTACGCAGCGGGCGACGATCTCCTCAAAAATCTCCTGAAACAGATTCGATTCCTGGAATCGTCCATGCCGGTTCTTGGAAAACGTAGAGTGATGCGGAATCTCCTGGTCGAAGCCGAGTCCCGTGAACCAACGCCATGCCAGATGCATGCGTAGCTCCTCCACCAGCTTCCTCTCGCTCGTGACCCCGTAGAGATAGCCGACCAACAGCATGCGCAACAGCAGTTCTGGGTCGATCGATGGCCTTCCCGTGTCGCTGTAGGAGTCCTTCAACTTGGCTCGTATAAATTCAAAGTTGACGTGGCGATCGATCAGCCAGGCGAGATGTGAGGTTTGGTCCGGCTTCGGCTACCTTTATCTTTTGGCACCTTCACGCCCTCGACCGGATTCTTTACCAGGATGCCGTATTCGACGGCGGAGCGCAGGACCGTCCAAAAGTCTTCGTACCGTCCAACGAGGCTGCGCAGCCAGGTGTACTCCAGTTGCTTGGTGCGCCATAGCTTGCTCAGTTCAGCGCCCTGGCGGGGGAACTTGCGGTCGCAAAGTGCGATCACCGAATGCACATCGAACAACGTACCGTAAGCGTCGAAAACTAGAGCTTGTGTGCAGAGTTTCACCGTGGCTCGCTCCTCATCGATTTCAAACGGATGCGATTGCGGATCAATCCGCGCTGCGAATCAGGTAGCGAGGGCCGACTTCTCACGAAGGGTCTGCGGCTTCGGGGCTCTCCTCCTCCACAAATAGCCAATTGCATAA
>Ga0302325_10026358_pt1 | contig 12070 bp, 15 predicted proteins | sample Palsa_T0_2_FD_201948 | JGI IMG/M metagenome (GOLD analysis project Ga0302325, IMG submission 201948) | Peat permafrost microbial communities from Stordalen Mire near Abisko, Sweden - Palsa_T0_2 | ecosystem: Environmental > Terrestrial > Soil > Palsa > Peat permafrost | place: Sweden: Abisko...
GTCAGATAACTGGAGAAAAGCTAATTTGACACAGTCTCTGGGGCAGATGCCGCACACCGTAACTCGCCATTACTTGCCGGCCGAGCAACCAAATCTACTCCTGTTGCCTCATCTCGCTTCGATATGAACTTCAAGGGTTTTGATGAAATGGTTAGGAAGAGGGAAGAAGAAGAGCTAAACAAAGCCATTGAAGCAGATTATGACTCTGGAGATGATTTGAAGGAGTACAAGGAAAAATGGAAAGCGAACAGGTTGGCAAAGCGTGCAGAACTTGAGGAATCCATGAAATCTAAGAAGTGTAAGTACGAAAACTCGATTGAAAAGTGACGAAACCACAAAAATCAAGAGCAGTTATTGTTCAATGCCCGAAAAAGCCTCATATGTTGGATCAATCGCTGACCTTGTGTCCAGAGAATCAACACAGGGAGGAGCGCGTCCGGTAGTTTGGTACATTGGCACACAGCGAGAGAAAGAAAAACAGTTGTAGTATGAATCAAAATCTGTTTTTCAGTATCCTTGCACCAGATTCTTCACTAGAAACCCCTCGTGACTTGGTTTCACATATCATACTGTGTCGCACGATTATGCTTTAACGACGACAGCAGAGCTCCTCCAGAGTTTGAGCTGCAAATAATTTTAATGGCTTTTTTGGCAAAAAATAACCTATATCTTGATATTGAAACAAACAAAGAAGATCAATTGGAATGGGGGATGGTTAAAAGTGATCTGGACCCATGCTTGTAATAGGATCTCAGCCTCGTCAGCCTCGTCAGCCTCGTATCGTTCAGGAGTTCGCTTAGGCGCGACAGAAAAAGAACGCCATCAAGATCTAAGGAGTATCCATATCATCATCCTGATCACCCTCCCAACAAGGTGGCATTTGGCTCGATACACGATGATATGAGATTGCTCGCGTGCGCGACTCCTTTTCGAAGCATTTCGCGCCCAGGATGGCTTCACGCCACCTCCCAATGTCGTCCCTTCCACCTCTTGCAGGCCACCTTCCCTGGAGATGTGCATCCTCTGGCACCCTCAAGGCGCGAGATCCTCGATTTCGGCCCTGCGAACTACAAGAAGCCATCCAAGACACATATCCACCTTCGAACCCACAAAGATGGCAAAGTCCATGAAATGAGCCTGGAAACGGCGTTGTTCAAGTTTGCCAAGCCAGGCAAGCTTCTTCTTCCAGTCCCGCAACCGAAAATGCACAAGGCCAACGACCGTCTGTTACATTCCTTCCGACCGATTGATAACACGTGGGTACAGCACCAGATCAGCCGTGGGCCGTGGTCACACGAGTACCACTTTTTTCCAAGTCGCGCTGACGACGGTGGACTCTTCGAGAATTACATGGCGGCCATGGTGGAGATATGGCTGCTGTTGCTGGCAGGGAAAGGGAAACGTATCGAGATACAAGTACATGCGAAAGGCCCGAAGGATAGGAATGCGTTTCAGAAGATGCTGAACCAGAATATATACCTTCGACCTGATGTTATTCTCGCTGCTATGCCGCAGCCCTCCAAAATCATCATCGAGCCGTACACGAATTACGAGAAAGTTTGCTGGGTAATGGAAGGCCCAATTCTACGCCCGTCGACCTTTGGAATTATCAAGCCACTAAGCGAAATGGAGGAGTTTCACAAACGGAGGCTGGAAGTCATGAAAGCGGTCACGGATAAATATGGTGCAGGAGTGCAAGTTAGGGGAGAAGATCATGCTCACATGCCATCCGAGCTCAAGGACGAGGGAATGCAGGACATGGATCGGAATACAACCAACCTACCTGCTAGTCTAAAGGCATCGCGGGAAGGAGGGGAGGTGCAGGCCAAAATGCTGCCCGAGTTCCTCGGTAGTGTCCCGGTACCCCCGGCACTGTCAACTCTGTCGCTGGAAGAGCAAGAGATGGAGGATTGTAGGAAGCTGGAAGAGATAACTGGCTTCAGACCGCCCGAGCCTTGAGACGATTCAATCTAAAATCGAAGTTACATTCGAGCAGCGTGTTGCAGAGTGCATACGCGCAGACTAAAACACAAATGCCAGGTATATTTCCACTCCATAACCGTCCATGAAGTCCGGTGAGTTGTCACCATACGATAAGGCCAAGGTCTAGCAACAGATGAAAGGTGGACAAATTTTTGCTAAAGGTGCCTGACTCCCTTCTCATTCGATCCTTTTTGTTCGAACGCCCCCACCACCTCCTGACCCATACTCTCCTTCTTCCCCTGGAATTGTGATATTGAATTACAGACCACACGAAAATCTTGCATTGTCCTTCATCCTTCCATTCTGCAGTGCTAAGCGAAGCTGTAGCTCGAATCTCTCCTCGAATTATTTCTAGTGCATTCCAGTAATGCCGTTTTCTTCACAAGTCCCATTCATCCTTTGCTTGCTTGATATTCAGAGAATCCGAGGGTTTATGAAAGTTCTCCCTAGAACATTGAATCTAAGTGGCAGCATGCATCATTGCAGGCACTTCGGTTCTAAAATTCTTTATTCTTTCGCCCTAGCCATGAATCGCATGTCCTGACCCATGTAGATCATTCTGATTCCCCAAACCACCGTATTGTTCTAGTGACCTATGGAAGGTCCAAGATTTGGAAGGCTCCTCTCTACATAAACATGCTGCAACTTCCCAAATCCGCAATCCACTGCTCCGATTAACCACATTCTCATCTGAAGGCATCTGGACTTAGAACACGTTCATCGCGGTCAGCATGGCATTCAAATTCCCTGTCGCTGCGTACATGCAACCCATACTGGATAAGGCAGGTGTTGCTCATCCTTCTTGATTTTCAGTTCTTACTGACCCCATGGAGAATCTACCAGATTTGAGCGAAGAAGACAAGGCCTATGTCAAATGCGTCGTTGACATGAAAGTGCCCATATTGGCTGAGTTAATGCAAGTATGACCATCAACTCTTTCTAGGAAATTTGGTGCTTCAGCTAACAACATGAATAGACCCCTCCCGCTGATCCAGGTTTCGACTTCTCCCACACAACTCAAGGCGCATCAGGCTGGGGCATGCTGACTCCTACGCACGAGCGGTTGCTTGAACAATATGTTGACAAGGTAGCGGCCAACGTACCCTTCCTGCCACTGAATGACAAGCACTTGGCGTTGGCAGAGCATATTGATCAAGCCGAAGCCAATGCTCTGCTTGCGAAGGGAATACCGCTCGACGTCATTGGCTGGTTCTTCCTCACAGCCCAGCATTGGCCTCAGGAGTTAGCAAGAAGAGATATTCTGGAAAAGGTTCAGGAACAGTATCCAAACGGTTTTGTAAGGCTCCTTGACACGTGAACTAAGGTCACTTTACATCTTTACTGACTGGCAACTTTACAGACCAGAGAAGAGTATGTTGCAGCCGTCAACAAACTTGACGAAGCAACCAGAAGAGAGAATTGGACGAGAGAAACCTTATATGAGCTCCGATTGTTAAGGACACACGAAGAAGTGGTTGCGATGGCGAAGGAGCGCGGACGAAACATGATCGAGGGCTGGGAAGAGATGATTAGACACGAGGGCTCTATGGGTTTGTTCCCCGGCACCGCCGACACAACCAACTTCGAGGAGTCCAAAGCACTGGCCATCAAATGGCGCAAGGAGGATTTGTGCAACTCAAAATTCTACTCGCAAAATTTCGCAATTAGACTCGATTTTGTCCGAACTTTCTATGAAACTTTCATGGTTGTTCTCAGGGACGATGATCCCTTTGTACGTCTCAAAACCAGGTTTGAAGACGAAGAGGTAGAAAAATTGGTACGTCTTGATGAGTCCTGTCAGCCGAGAGAAATGGGACTGAAGAATGTACAGTTTACCCCCGACAATGACGAAGAGTACAATAACATGACCTTGAACGAACAACAAGAGGACAGGTTGAGACGCATGATGGAAAAGCTGAAGAGCTACGAGACACCCGAGGAGGCTACTGAGCTAGGAAAACGCGTCGGCAAAGCCTTGGTAGAGCTGCAGAAGCAGAAGGGAATGCTCTTGATAAAAGTATTAGACGATGGCTTCGGTGTCATTCCTATTCGTGTTGCGCTTTCAAAGGGGATTGAGCAGTGTGACGGACATTTAGCAAGGACGTACGAAATTGTCAAAAAGTTTGGCGTTGAAGCAGATTTCGTGAGAGCTTTCTTCAATGGCGAGAAGGAAATCTTCGTTGCAGAAGCTCATGCAAGGAGAGAAGCACTGGATCTCAACGATATGTACAAGGCAGGACAACCTTTTTGTTCACAATCCTCCTGAGTCTCAACTAACATCTGAGCTCCATAGAACAGCGAGGGATTCTGGATCAGCAAATCTGACCAAGAACGAGCCAATGTTCTTAACCGTTGCGAAGCAAATATGAAGTACGCTCCTGAAAATCAACAAGTCCACCTCTACATCGATTCTGTGAAGGAGATGGTTGCTTACTCCGTTGCCAATGATCCGAGCTACGATTTTTTCCTCAAGGGATATTTCAAGGGCTCGAGGGTGGCGCTCCTCAAGGGCGTTAATGATGGCATACACGATTTGGCTGATGAAAAGATTGCTTGGAAAGCGTACGGGAATATGGAGGAGGAAAGCAAGAAAGCCTTCGCTGTCAAGATGGGCGACAACACAGATACTCCGAGTGCTTCGACTGCCTTCGACACCCGAGAGTTTTTGCGCAGTCTACCTGGCTGTGTTGTCAACGAACTCGCAGCAGCGTTGGAGAAGCTTCAGGCAATCTGAGGGGTAGCGATTGTAGTGGATATGTGACTGCAATATTGTTGTCTTTGAAGCTGTTGATGTTCTAACCCTGAATTGATTCCATCCTGGAATCGAATATCTTGCGGGAGCATTGAAGAATGAAGTCCTAACATTATGTTGTGGGATAGGAGCAATGACACTTGAGACTTACACTGCCTGCAGATCCCAATTTCCTGATAGCCAAGTCGAATTGAAGTCTCAATAGAAAATTATCCATCCATCCCTAGCTATGCCTTGCTGTCTTGTTTCGGCTCATGTTTATGTTGATTTTACTCTTGCTAGCCTACTTCCCTTCGCTCGAACTCGTTTCAACTTTTTTGATCCTCATCTGAATTGTTCCCTTCAATATCAGGGAAGGGATTATGTTTATTCTGCTTTTTGGTTAATAATTGTTGTACTGATCTACTGTTGCATTGTAATTGCCCGCCACCAAGAGCATAAAGAGGTTCAAACTCCACAAAGCTTCTACCGATGTAGTTATATCTTGAAATAGCATATCCAGAGATGTTTCGAGATATTAATATTTGGTTGACAAGCTGCAAAACTCAGTGGCTCGCTCTGTACTGCTTTTTTATAATTCCTGATAAAATCTGCTGCGGTAACTTCTAAGTTCTCTCTCGAGAAGGCGCACTTGATAAATAATATACAACTCTAAAAAGTTCAAGCCAGATCTCAGTACGGTCCTTAGTATTAACATGTCCTAAAATAGAGCTTGAAAACTTTATTCTGTTCATTTCTCTTCAAGAAATAAAAACTAAAAAGGGGCTATTCCCTGTTCAAAATTTCTAAGATCTTGACGGCTCTTTCACAGCAAGGTTCTGGACAGAAAGCTCACAAATGAAGGCATACGACCTAGTCCATCATCACCCAGTAGGTTATGAACCATGTCCAAGAGTTATCTGTCTCAATTGATCACCTTTCCTAATCTCAAGTCGGTAACACTGGCCTGCACTCGCTCCAACTGATTTTGATGACATCGTCTCATTGCTCTAACTGACTTTGATGACATCGTCGCATCGCTCCAAGGGAGCACTAGCTGCGACTTGCGACTCACACGTCTTCTAGAAGCAGCCGGAGCACGCTCTGCTATGCATAAATAATCTCAGAGCGAGCACATTTTCTCAACTGCTTCCACACAACAACAACAACGACAAAGCTCCATAATTCTCTAACTCAAGCCAACATGCTTTCAACCATGAGAACCCCTAAAGCTAAGCGAGCTTGCGAGGATTGCCATCGGAGAAAGCGGCGTTGTACGCACGTCGTTACCGAGAATCAACAAAACCCATCCGACCAACTTGACGATCTCTCCAATCACCTTGACAGTCTCACCACCAACAAAGACAACATCGCAGCCATGGATCGTGAGTACGACTACGACTACAACATGAACAAATCCTCCGCCACCAAGCGCGTTCGCAAGGGTGCTCAGAGCCAAGAGCCTCTCCCTTCCGCCGCTGGTCCCTCCTCCGCCGCTCCCTCCTCATCTTCTATTAGCAAGGGTCCTCAGGGACAACAACCTTTCACTTTCGCAGCTGGTCTCTCCTCTGCCGGTCCCTCTTCTTCTTCTATTAGCAAGGGTGCTCAGAGCCAAGAGCCTCTCCCTTCAGCAGCTGGTTCTTCCTCCGCCGGTCCTCAGGGCCAAGAACGTCTCCCTCCCGCCGCCGGTCCCGTCTCTTCTTCTGCCCCAAACGCGGCCCCGGTCCAGGCTGTCTTTGCTGGCATCCCAACCACAGTCCCGTCTCCAGAGGATCCGGTCAACATGTACGATGTTGAGGAATTTCTCTCCAATTTGGAGGTGATGGTACGCGATCTCACCTTTCCCCTCCCCCTTTTTACTACAGATCGCGCTAACAATTCGGTCACAGAAGGGCATTGGCAAGCCTCCCCGTGATGTCAACAAGGCTGAGGACAAACTTCTATCTATTCTCGGCAAGTGGAACTCGGTTTACACCATCAGCCAGAATCCTGCAGCAAACGTCGCTGAGAGCCGTGGTCTCGAAGTTGGTCGGAACCTGGCGAATCTTGCGATCTTCAGCAATCGTGAAGGTCTGCTGAAACATCTCCTCGAGTACTTTAAGATGCTTGAGCTCAAGGCTGAGGAAAATAAACGTGCCTTCACGGCAAAGGACCATCAGGAGTACGCCGAATTTGGTCATGTCAGTTGGGTTTATATGCAGCTCTCGCAGGCATGCTTCGCCAAGCATGTCTGCCATGGAATCACCGAGGCTGCGCATGCGGGGGGTGTCTTTGATAGGAAGGAGGAGAAGGCGCGGAAGGCGCGGTTGGAGGCCGAGATGAAGTTTTGAATGTACTATAGATCAAAGAACATTCAGAACCCAACTGCCATATTCCCTTTTAAATGTTCCCTAATGTGAGGAACAATCTGAACTTTACGGATGTCAATGTTCCATAAGTTATAGTACATTGACATGTATCTTTGCGGCACGAATTCTGAGGCTCCTTGAGTAAATTGCAATTGATTGCTAAAGTCAAACTATAAAAAACAATTAAAGATATAAAGAGATTAATTATTGATGCTAATATTTCAAGCATCTCGTCTAATACTTCACGCTGCTGGAGGTCCTTCTCAAGCATCTCCTGGAATATTTCAAGCTGCTTGAAGTCAAAGCTGAGGAAAATCAGCTCGCTTTGACAGCGGCTGATCATAAGGAGTACGCTAAGTTTGGTACGATGAGTTGGGTGTACATGCAACTTTCACAGGCGCCTTTCGGTATGTATGCCTGCTATGGTTTCATAGAGGCGTTACAAGCAGGTGGTGTCTTCGACAGACAGGAGAAGAAGCGCATGGCGCGATTGCAGGCTGAGCTCAAGGAAGTACAGGGTGGGGGTACTTTGGCAGGCGGCGAATCTACCAGCTTCGCTGGAACAACTGACACTCAACAACAACAACAAATATACGTCGTTTACTTTACCATTATCTTCCATGTTCCAAAATCCTTGATTTTTAAGCTGCCAATATCTCCTTCTAGCAAGATAGCTATTCAAGAGACATCCACGCACGCTATATAGCCTAGCTGGCCATTCCTATCAGGCCTCTATCTCGTCGTCTTGCCCTCGACGCCGCTCACCGTGCCCTCACTCTTGCCGAAGCCCGCACAATCGCCGCCTCCGTTGCTATTCTTAGAGGAACCGCTACTGTGCCAGAGTCGCCGCTGCCGCTATCGAGCGTGGCTTCCGCCCACTCCGCCATCAGTTCTTTCTCCGTGTCCCTCGTCCAATAATCAAACTTGTAATATTCCCCTCTATAGTCAATTCTATAATTACGAAGTGCCCCTCGTATTCCAACACGACCGTCTTCAGCCTCGGGAATATCACAGTAAGATTACAAGTCTACAGCGTGTAAATCGGACTCAAGTAATATTTCTCAACCATCAAATTCTCCACCTTTTTCACATCAAATTCTACTTCCTTATCAAAAGTAGCCTCAGACTCCGTGGCGCAGAGATAAGTTTCAATATACCATAGCATAACTTATAGAACATTCGGTATATTCAGGTTGTCCCTCAGATCAGGGAGCATTTAGAAAAATGGCATTTGGGCTCTGAAGACTGAATGTCCCTCGAGCTATAGTACATTAAAAGCCAATATTGCGTCACAAATTCTGAATCACTGGTACCTGGTGTCAGCAGCAAATATTTCAAAGGTGAATGCAGCTCACCCTTATGTAGATAAATAGCTTGCCGTTATGTAAAAGCTTGCAATTATTCACCTTTCCTTGGGCTGAGACTCAACGCTCACTTTCTCAAGGCTTGCTCGGATCTCCAGCTTATGCCCACCCGACCCTCGAAGACCAATACCGAGTCGCAGTCATGTTCCATTCATGGATCAAAAAGGCCCTTACTGCAAAAGAAGGCGCTAAAAAGGGATACAGCGTTGCACATGTTATCATTGCTCGAGCATTGTATAGAGAAGTGAAGCTGAGGGAGTCGATGCGTGCTTAAAGCAGAACATTGACTTCTGGGTAGCACTTATAGTGAACGAAAGTGAGAAGCTGAAAGGGGAAACCAAAAGCAAAAGTATCAGGGTAGCGGAAGAGGGGAATGTCGAAAGAGGAGGTGATCAGGGTCCTGGCTACTAGGTTGATGCTGGGTCTGTTGATATCTGTGATCGAGCTGGTGGATGAGGTTGCGGATGCTAAAGGCGAGGTTCTAGCTGGCAGGACTCAGCAATATTTAGTTCCCGCTAGGTTGGAAAAGGCTTGATCTACTCGTTTTCAGGAAGGAGAAGTTCATAGTCGCTCGACTATCTCTGGTGATATGGTTTACACAAATACGGCCCCAATGGGCACTCGTACTCTACCACACTTCTACCAAGAATGGGATTTGATTGGATGTGCGACAAGGGATAAACTTACAATTAGTATTTGCCCTGAACTCCCGTCAGAAATCAGTATCGGGCCAGCTGTATATAAGCATGTTGCCAATTAGCTTCTGCTGCATCAAGTCATTGGCGACTGTATTTTCGCAAGTGTGTACAGGTCAAAGCAGTTTAGTTACCCAAAAAATCCTTTTACAAGAGTCAAACTCGATTCCCGAGTATTTACCACGACAAGGCAAACTATTCAAAGACATTGGAAATCTAGGTATTGATTTAAGACAGTGGGTTCCTCTCTGACAGAGATGGGCGGAAAGGATGTGACAACAAGCCAAAAGTTGGCAACGAGCCGAAAGCTGACAACAGACGGGACAAAATTTTGAAGCAAGAAAAGTCTTGAACCATAGCCTTTTTTGAATTCTTGTTACCCGAAGGAATCGGTCAAATTTACTCCTTAAAGACAAATTGCACATAGTTAACTAAATTCTTCATTATAAGGAATGGTTTCGATCTTATTCCCTTTGTGTGAGCTCCTTCCGAAAACATACCCAAACGGTTAACCTCACCAACGTTATTCCCACTCAAATCAGCCACTTCCATAACTTCAATCACGGAAGGCAGTGATCCCAGATTGAGAAGCCTGCAAGCATTTTGAAAGCCTTAGTGCTTTACAATCTAAGCCAATGCAATTTCAAACCAAAGCACTGTACGACCGATACCGATATAAGCAATAGCGAGGGAAAGGGGCATCACGTGATCCATAAATGGTGTATATAATCAGGCTTTCAAACTTAGAAAGCTAAATTGCAAAGACCACACTCGCGAATCTCGAATGGTCAGGAGTCGGGCTAAAGAGATTTTGCTGTAGACATGAGCGAATAATGAACAACTTCCGCGGAAAACGAACATGTAGGTAGCCGAAGCCTCCGCTTCAGAGGCTCCTCTTGACCTCTTCACAGTCCTGCTCCATAATGCTTCTTTCTCTTACTGTCAAAATTCATTTTGTTGTCACTTGATTATTCTCGTCACTTAATTCACTCTTCGCTCACCTATCGGCGAAGAACAGTTAGAATCTGTGGAAAAGAAAAAACAAAAGGTGCAATTTCTTGGTGCTGGGGCAGGTTGCTGATGGACAGGCAGCATTGCTGTTGGGAGAAGCTTCTCTTTGTGACCAATTTCCAGGAAGTCCTAGCAGTGACTACGAAAATGGTTCGGCAAAGAATATATATATATATATAGGCGCAACCTCTTAGTACTGGGGCAGTTCGGCTAATTAACAGGCAACATTGCTGTTGAGGGAAGCTTCTCCTTATGGCCGAGTTAAACGAATGGTCTAGCAGTAACTACAAAGATGGTATAGAACATATATATTGATGAAACGGCTTGGTGCTGAGACAGTTCGGCGAAGAACAGGCAACATCCGCGGCAAAGAATAAATAGATATAGGCGGAAAGCTCTTGGTAGTGTAGCTGGCTAGACCCCCTTATATAAACCTCTTTGTAGTAGTGCTTAACACCATCCTTTTGTTGTCACTTAATTCGTTCTTGTTACTTGATTCACTCTTCGCTGAGCTATCGGCGAAGAACAGGCAACATCTGCAAAGAATAAATATATATGTGTATAGTCTCTTGGTGCTGGGGCAGGTTGGCAAAGAGACAGCATGCTGTTGGGAGAAGCTTCACCTTGCAGCCAAGGAACGGTCAGCAATGACTCCGAAAATGGTTTGGCGAAGAACAAGAAACATGGGCGAAGAATAAATATATATAGGTGCAGCCTCTGGGTACTTGGGCTTAGCGAAGTATAAGCAACATTGCTATTAGGACAGTTTGCCTTGTGGCCAATTTAAACGAACGGGCTAGGAGTGACTATAAAAATGATATAGAATAAATCTTTATAGGTGCAACCGCTTAGCGCTGCCGCAAGTCGGCGAAGAATAGGCAATATCCGCAAAGAATAAATAGATGTGGGCAGAAGGCTCTTGGTGGTGTGGCTGGCTAGGCACAACCTATACACATCTCTTTATTGAAATTCAAGTTTATTTTTTCGTTGTCAATTTATTTTTTGTTGTTAAGGAACTTATTCTTCGCTAAACTAACCGCGAAAAATAAAGATATATATATATATGCAACCCCTTGGTGCTGAAGCGGGGCAGCAAAGAACAGACAATATTGCTATTGGGAAAAGCTTTATCTTGTAACAAAGGAACTGTCCAGCATTGACTACGAAAATGGTTCAGCGAAAAATAAGTAAAATCCGCGGAGAATAAATATATTTATAGGTATAACCGCTTGGTGAGGGGGCAGGTTAGCAAAGAACAACTAATATCTACAAAGAATAACAGGTATAAGGGAAAACTCTTTGGTGGTGTAGCTATAACCCCCTATACACACCTCTTTGTGGTAATACTTAAAATTATCCTTTTGTTGTCAATCATTTCTTGTTGTCGACGATCTTATTCTTCGCTGAACTATCCGCGAAGAATCAAGCACCTATAAACGTCTGATAGCCTTTATCAAAGGCGGATGAGGATGTTGACCTAGACACATAACTCCCAAGCGAATCCAGGTAAACTGCAGCATTGAGGAGAGGAACAAACTTTGTAGTGATATTAGGAGAGTAGTTTGTGTATGAAGTGTCAAAGAGAAGTACAGTCCCTTAAATAGGTCAAGCCACAATATAGAGACTTGCTTCCATGACTCATAAAACAGGGGTCCAACTACAACTTGGCATTATGAGCAAAGCTACTTCCCTGTCCATATGAGTCATTCCAAACGCCCTAATTCCTATTAAGGAAGTGCCCGATTCCAAAATTCATGCATAAGCGATCCTACCACCACTATATAATCCTCACACCTGAGCGCAGAATGATTCTTACCATAAAGACTAAACCAGAAACTACTGACTATACCTGGCTGCTTGCCAGGGGAAGCCTGTTAAGAACCACATGACTTTCTCACCTTGAGGTTATGCTGGTTTATGTTCCATTATCTGCAAGAA
>Ga0302325_10026360_pt1 | contig 12069 bp, 12 predicted proteins | sample Palsa_T0_2_FD_201948 | JGI IMG/M metagenome (GOLD analysis project Ga0302325, IMG submission 201948) | Peat permafrost microbial communities from Stordalen Mire near Abisko, Sweden - Palsa_T0_2 | ecosystem: Environmental > Terrestrial > Soil > Palsa > Peat permafrost | place: Sweden: Abisko...
TTCATCACCTGACGGCATCGCCCTACAATTATGTGCCCGGCGATTGGGCCGGCGCGTCACTGCTTGCCACATTTGCCAACGTCGGGATCATCGGGAGCTATGGCTTGCCACCGCTCGAGCCAGGGGCAATCGCCGCGAGCGCGCCGGAGTTTCGCGGTGAGGCCTACGTCGTCGGTCCCCCGGGAGCGGGGAGCGCCAAGGTCGTTCACTGGACGCCGAACACCGCGACGATCGAATACTCGCGGACCGCTGCCGGCTCGCTCCTCGTCTACAACATGAACTTCGACCCGAGTTGGCGCGCCGACGGGAAGCCCGCCATCGACTATCGGCACGCAGTAGCGATACCCCTTGCTCGCGGGACGGGTCGCCTCGAGTTTTCGTATTATCCGCGCACGCTCAACTGGGGCCTCGCGGTCTTTGCGCTGACATGCGCGCTGGCGTTTGGAAGCAAGCTTCACGCGCCTTCGAGAGCATCGCGAGCGTGGGCGAGGGCTCGCGCCCGCGCCGTGTTTCTCAGCCGGCCCTCGTAGAGAACCCGTAAAGCATCGAGCGATGTCCGCACCGCAGGGACCGACGCGCCCGTCCAAGAGGCGACTCCGAGGTGCCGCCAGAGAAGCGACTCGAGGGCGCGGGGCCGACGGGCCAAGCCAGCGATCGCGCGCTCGAGGACGTCGACCGCTTTCGGGTCGGCGCGTATGGCACGGAGATAGAGCCCTGTCGCATTTGCCGACCCCGCGACACGTTTCCCGACGACGTCCGCCGCATCGCACAGAGCTAGAGCTCGAGCGCGGCCGTCGGAGGCGGATTCGATGATCGCCCGAGCGGTCCTCAAGGCCTCTCGACTGGCCCGCCCGTCTTGGCTCCACGGCAGCGCGGGCCGCACTCGCCAGACAACTAGTCCTAGAAACGCGGCCGTGGCCAAAACGAGCGGGGTCGACCAATCCTGCATGGCTCGCCCAAGCCTAGTGTCCCGAGTCCGGAATACGCCACAGAATCCCTGAGGTGCCGGGCAGAGCGAGGGCCGCCTGATTCTGCGGCTTTGCGAAACCTCTGCCCGCTGACCATAATGGAACTTGCGGGCGGCCTGGCTTCTTGGCACCATTTGCTTGGAGTCTCTTCTTGCCCCGACTTTCACTCTCCGCCGCGGTCCTCCTGGTGCTTCTACCGGGTGTCGCCCAAGCCGACATCTATACGTTCACCGACGGCGACGGCACCGTCCACTTCACGAACTCGGCGGGCAGCGACAAGCGCTATCGGCTGTACATCCGCGGCAACGGTTGGCAAAAGCCAGGCGCGGCCCCCGGAGTGATTCCGGTCGCCCCGAGCGACCGCGACGTCGCACGTTTCACCCGCTACGACGAATGGATCGTGGAAGCGGCGACGCTTTACCAGATTCCGGAACAGCTCGTTCGTGCCGTCATCCGGTGCGAAAGCGATTACGATCCGCGCGCCGTCAGCGTGTCGGGTGCGCGGGGGCTCATGCAGCTCATGCCGGAAACCGCGTCGATCATGCAAGTGCGCGATATGGACGACCCGCGCGACAATATTTTCGGCGGCGTGCGGCTTCTGAGGGTGCTCGCCAACGAGTTCAACGGGGACCTCGAGCTGACCGTTGCCGCATACAACGCTGGAGATGGGGCGGTCATTCGCTTCGGCGGAATCCCCCCGTTCGCGCAGACCCGGGATTACGTCGTGAACGTGACCAAGTATTACCGCCGCTACCGGACTATCGGCGACGCCGCCGAAGCCAGTCTCTCGGTCGACTGAAGCGCGCATTCTCGGGCCCACGTCCCGAGGAGCCCATTGCGCGTGTTGCGCGAAGGAAGCACCCTTGATAGCTTCCGCGCCCGTTATTGCCGCGCGAGTCATCTCGCGCACCCTTCGAAAGGATTTCGCGTCATGACAGCCAAAGCACCGCACGCTGCGGTCAAAGAGAAGTTCGGCGACAAGGCCAAGCTCGTCGCTGCGCTCGAGAAGCTCACGGGCGACGAGCTCTGGGTTTCCCGCACGAACAAAGAAAAAGGCCTCGCACACGTCTCGAACGCGAAGCTCTTGCGCCTCCACGCAACCTTCACCGAGGTCAAAGAGAAGTTCGGCACGCGCGAGAAGCTCGTGGAGGCGATTCTCCAGGTCGACAATCGCGCCAAAGACACCGGGCTTCGCCAGAAGCTCTCCGAATGGCCGGTTCCGCGACTGTTCGACGCCTACAAGTCCGCGAACAAGCGCAAGGCCGCGGCGGCCGCAAAGAGCTCCTCGCCCGCCGCCGGCGGCGCGGCATCCAAGGATCCCCCCAAGCGGGCTCCGAAAGCCTCGGCCGCCAAGGCGACGAAAGAAGTCCCGAAAAAAGCGACCCGTTAGGGCAGACACGACCGAAGACTTCGCATCGGGACGGCCCTCCTTTTTCGCTTTTGCGAAGGGCCGAACCGAGTAACCTGGCGCCGCGCTGACATGGGCGCGCGGCGTGCGCTGCACTCAATCGGAGGCCCCGAAGGCGATGAAGGGTAAGAAGGAAAAGAAAGACCGGATCGTCCTTGGGGAGAGCGGCTACCCGGTTATCCACGAGATGTTCGTTCCGAAGGCGATCTTCTTTACCAATGGCGTCGGGGTGCACAAAGATCGACTGTCGTCCTTCGAGCTCGCGCTTCGCGACGCGGGCATCGAGAAAGCCAACCTCGTGACGGTGAGCTCGATTTTTCCGCCTCACTGCAAGGAGATGAGTCGGAAAGAAGGAGAGAAGCTCATCATGCCAGGACAGATCGTCCACTGCGTGATGGCGCGCCAAGACACGAACGAGCCTAATCGCCTGATTTCGGCCGCAATCGGGCTCGCCCGCCCCGCGGACAAAGATCGTTACGGATATCTTTCCGAGCACCACAGTTACGGCGAGACAGCCCGCAAGTCTGGCGACTACGCCGAGGACCTGGCTGCCACGATGCTGGCAACCACCCTCGGCATCGAGTTCGATCCGGAAAAACAGTGGAATGAGCGAGAGCAGGTGTTCCGGCTCGAGAAGACCATTCTCAAGACGCGCAACATCGTGCAGAGCGCGGAAGGTGACACCAAGGGGCTCTGGTCGACCGTCATCGCCTGCGGTGTGTTCATCTTCTAATCACGGGTCACCAACGGGTCACGACCTGGCAGCACGCCGAAGAGGAGGCAGCGATCCAGAATCGCGGTCGGTCGTTTTAGTCCGCTTCTCCATAGACTTCGTTGACCACTCGCTTGAGGCGCACGCCGTAAACGATGGCAAACGTCGCTCGACTGTCGGGAAAGAGCTCCTCGGCGCGATCGGCCACCGCGTCGATGATCGCTTCGGCGTCGCCCCTGCTCACCCCGCCGGCGCGGATCGTGATTTCTGCCCAGTCGACGGCTCGGCGTAGAAGATAGACGCGCTTCGTTTCGTCCCGCCCTTCGGGACTGCGCAAAATGCGGATCGCTTCCTCGAGCGTCATCCCCTGAAATTATAGCGAGCGCCGCGCGCTCGAGCGAGCTGCCGCTGACCGGGCGGTGATGGAACCCGACCGCCGACGCCGCTGCGCATAGCTTACGAGAAGGCTCACTAGGGCCCGAAAGTCGATCCCGAAGGCGCCCGCGGCGCGCGCCATGCCCGCATTGGGTGACAAGTCGCAATTCGGGTTCACGTCGACCACATACGGGATGCCGCCTGCCGCCAGCCTCACGTCGACGCGCCCATAGTCGCGAACGCCGACCGCTCTGAAGGCATCGGTCGCAACCCGGCGCACGCGCGCCGCCACGGCGCTTCCGAGCGATGGATGAAGCACGGGCACCGTACCCAAGTCGTCCTCGGAACCGCTCGACCACTTGGCGTCGTAGGAAACGATGTGCGGAGCACCCGCGGGGAGGCCCCCGAAGTCGATTTCGCTCAGCGGCAAAACGCGCGGCGTAGGGTGGCCAAGGAGGGCAACGTTGAACTCTCGTCCATCGATGAACTGCTCGACGAGGCAGGGCTGTCGCAACGTCCCCATGAGGGCCTCGACCGCCGCGGCGAGCTGCGCCTCATCGTGAACGACGCTCGTGCGCCAAATGCCGACGGAGCCGTCTTCGCGGACTGGCTTGACGATGAGCGGAAAGGCAAGATCGCAAGGCTCGCCCGCACGCGCGACGACTCGACCCTCCGGCGTCGAGATGCCAGCAGCCTGGAGGCGTTGCTTAACGCGGTCCTTTCGGAGCCCAAAGCTCAACACCTCTGGCGGGGACCCCGTGAATGGGAGCCCGAGCAGCTCGAGGAGCAGCGGCACGGCGCTTTCGAGCCTGGCGTCTCCGGCCAGAGACTCGCAAAGGTTGAACGCGCAGTCGGGTTCGAGCTCGAGGAGACGAGTGCGCAAGTCGACGAGATCTCCGTCGACCGGCACCAGTTGCGCGTCATATCCCGCATCTTTGAGAGCTGCCCCGATCGACTCGGCGACCAGGCCCACTTCTGCCCGCGCTGCATAAGCCGGGTCGGTATCGGGCCCAGCGCCTTCGTAATCGATGTTGTAGAGGACGGCGATCCGTTTACTAATGCGAGTACGTCTTGGTGGGGGCCGCGGTTCAGGCATCGTCGGTGTTGTAGCGGCAGGCGCTTCCTCGACCGTCATTCCTTGTCGTCCTTATCGTGACCGCGCGCCGCCAAAAGACAACACGCGCCCTTCTTTGCGAATCTACCGGCCTACCTCTCCTGGTCAAGATGGAAGATCCTCGGAAGCAACCTGACAATTACCATCGAGGGCAAGGCGGACGACGCGAGGGGAGCGCGATCGCCTTTTTCAGGGCAAGCACCGCGGTGCTAATGAAGGACCTTCGCATTGAGCTCTCGACCGGGGAGATCCTCACTACGACGGGCTTTTTCGCGACCCTCGTCGCCATTCTCGAGGCCCTGTCGTTCTCTACCGGCCAGGAGGCGACAACGCGGGTTGCCCCCGGCGCCCTTTGGCTCGCGATTGTCTTCTCCTCGGTTCTGGCCCTCGGGCGAAGCTGGCAGCGCGAGCGAGAGGAATCCGCCTTTACCGGGCTTCTGGTCGCTCCCATTCCCCGCGCGGCCATCTGGTGCGGGAAGGCGCTCGGCGTCCTGGCCTTCGTCACGGCCGTCGAGCTCATCCTCGTGCCTTTCGTGGCGCTTCTTTTTCATGTCGATCTACCGGCGGTGGCTTGGGTGCTTACGCCCGTCATGCTCCTCGGCACCGTCGGCGTGGCTGCCACGGGTACGCTCTTCGGGGCGATGACGGTTCGAACCCGAGCCCGCGAGCTGATTCTGGCCGTCGTGATGTTCCCGCTGCTTTCACCGGCGATCCTTGCGAGCGTGGTTGCAACCCGCGAAGTGTTCTACGCAGCTGCGACCAGTCAGCCTGCGAGCTTTGCCGACGTGAGCGACTCGCTGGTGCTTCTCGCATTGTTCGACATCGTGGCGATCACGAGCGCGCTCGGAATGTTCGGAGCGCTGCTCGACGACTGATGGACCTTTTTCGAACCAAGTCGATCGACTCACTCCTCGCCCAGTCCTCCGGCGAAGGTGTCGGGCTCAAGAGGGCGCTCGGGCCCGCGAGCCTTGTGGCTCTGGGCGTGGGAGCCATCATAGGCACGGGTATCTTTGCCACGATCGGCACGGCCTTCGCGGGCGACGCGAGTCGAAGCGGCGCCGGGCCGGCCGTGATTGTTTCGTTCGCGCTTACCTCTATCGTCTGCGGGTTCACCGCCCTCTGTTATGCCGAGTTCGCCTCGATGGTCCCCGTCGCAGGGAGCGCTTACACGTATGCGTATGCGACCCTCGGCGAGCTCGTTGCCTGGATTATCGGTTGGGACCTTCTCCTCGAGTACGCCATAGGCAACACCGCCGTAGCCATCTCGTGGGCGGCCTACGCCGATGAGCTCTTGAAAGGTCTCGGGGTCGACCTCCCGAGATGGGTCGTGAGTGACTTTCGGGCTGCAGGTCGAACCCCGGAGGTCCTGGCGAGCGCGCCGCACATCTTCGGGGTGCCCATCGTCTTCAACGCTTTGGCCGTCGGTATCGTGGCCCTCGTCACCGTCGTTTTGGTTGTGGGCGTCCGGGAGTCAGCCCGCTTCAACGCGCTGATGGTGTTGGTCAAATTGGCCATTCTTGTTTTCTTTTCATGGTCCGGTGCGAAGTTCGCGCATGCAGGCCATTTTCATCCTTTCGCTCCCAACGGCCTCGCGGGGGTCGCGTCCGGGGCCGCCGTCGTCTTTTTTGCTTTCATCGGTTTCGACGCTGTGTCGACGTGCGCCGAGGAGTGTCGCCGACCCGAACGAGACATGCCGATCGGGATCATCGGTTCGTTGGTCTTTTGCACCGTGGTCTACGTGGTTGTATCGGCGGTCTTTGCGGGCTTGATGCCCTACTCCGCAGCCGTTCAGCTCGATCCCACGCAGCGCGCAGACGCGCTGGCCTCGGCCATGCAGTATGCGAGGATGCCTGGCTGGACCGTGGGCCTGGTCGCCGGCGGGTCAGTCATCGCGCAGACGGCGGTGCTCTTGGTGTTTCAGTTGGGGCAGCCGCGAATTCTCATGGCCATGGCTCGAGACGGCCTCTTGCCCCCAGTCTTTGCGCGGATCCATCGGCGCTTTCGAACGCCGCACGTTGCTACCGTCCTCACCGGGGCCCTAGTGGCCGCGGTGGCGGCCTTCGCCAACATCGACGAGATGGTCGATCTGACGAACATTGGAACGCTCTTCGCCTTCATCCTGGTGTGCGCCGGGATCATCATCCTGCGTTTGCGCGAGCCCGATCGGCGTCGTCCCTTCCGGGTCCCCTTCGGTACGTGGATCGTCCCGTGCGCTGGAATCGCGTCGTGCCTTTTTCTCGTGGTCTACCTGCCGCCGCCCTCGTGGTGGCGGTTCGCGGCCTGGCTTTGCGTGGGCCTAGTCGTGTATGGCGCCTACGGGTTTCGCCGGAGCGTCAACAGGCGCCTCGGGTAGTGGCGCGTCTTACCGGCGATAAATGCTGACGATAGGCACCCCGTCGTGCTCGACGATGTACGTCGGTGCGTCGGTGCCGAAGGTCACCCAGATCGAGTAATCGAGCTCGTTCATATGAAGCTCGTGCTCGACCAGCGCGAGCTGCGCTTCGTGCGGCGACCCCACCGCGCGTAAATCGCGCCGAACGCGCCCCTCATCTTGCATATGGGCCCACGCGTCCCACGTGGTGTCGTGGATGTAGACGGTCGCCGATCTTGGTGCGTTGTCGTTCAGGTATTCCTCGGCGGCGTTCTGCGAGGTGTAGCCCCAGAACTGGCGATTGAGCCCGAGGTCGGCACCCCCAGCGGTCCCGCCGACGAGGGGTACGTACGACGACAGTCCGAACGGATTGGAATGTGCGGTGACGGCCAGCGGTGCCGCGACGACGCTCGCGAACAGGGCCGCCTCGGCGGCCGACCTCTTGGCCCCCGCAAGCCCTGGCAACGCGCGATTCATTGCCGCGCGTACGAGGTCGAAGCCGCCGCCCGCGAGCAGAGCAAGAAACGGGTACGCGGGGAGCCAGTGCTTGGTGCCGCCGAAAATCGGCGTCTTGGAAAGAAAGAACGGGCCAACCGCGACGACCACCGCGAGCGCGATGAGCAGATCCGTCTCCCCCCGGTCGAGCGGCGCTTCTTCCGGGTCAGCGCGCCGCGCGGGCAAGATTCGCGGCAGCTTGGTTGTCGCCCACGAATAGAGACGCCGGCCACCGGCCGCCGCCCGCTCCGAGGCGCCAACCAAAAAGAGTGAGAGTGTCACCGCGGGGACGGTGGCGAGGACCATCACCGGCAAGTAGCTCTTCGGAGAAGGCGGCCCGAAGTAGTTCCGGCCCAAATATTCCATGTTGTAATATTCATGGTTCAGGTGAAACTCGAACCACCACTGAACGCGCCCGATCGTATCGTTCCAAATATAGGGCCAGCTCGCATAGAAGACTGCAGGGCCGATAAGCGCCATCGAAACGAGGCTCGAAGGTAGAGAAACGCGGCCGACCTTCAAACCGGCCACGATCGCGCGGCGATGGACGAAGAGCGCGTGCGGCACCACTACCGCCGGAAGAAACCAGGCGTTGTGCTTGGTCGAAAGGGCAAGGCCGAACGTCAGGCCTGTCGCAAGCGCCCAGAGAATCCCTCCCTCCTCCTGGGCGCGCCAGTGTGCGTACAAGCAGAGCAGCCACATCGTCATGATGGGCACGTCGAAACATGCGAGGTGTGCGTGAAAGAAGACGCGCGGCATCAGACCGAGCAGAATCGCCGCCACGAGCCCTGCGATTCGGCTTCGCGCACGCGCACCGAAGACGTACGTGATCCACAATGCTGCGCCCGCCGTACACATGGCTGGAAGCCGATAGGCAGTGCTTGCGTCCGTGAACACGTGCCACTTCTCGTGAAGCGTCCACCATGAGATGCCGAATAGCGTCTTCATCAGCGGGGGGTGCTCGTGGTTGAACCCCCACGCGGCGTCGATCGCCGATTGGCGGAGCGCCTCGTCCGGCTGCTCCAGCAAGAGGCGCCACCACCCGACGTAGCTGCTCGCGGCACGAAAGTAGACGCCCTCGTCGCGCGGGAAGCCGATCGTTCGCGCCGTGGCGATCAGCACCAGCACGTAGAGCGCTGCGAGCGCAGCGCCGATCCCATGGTCGCGCCACCCAATTCGTTCCGGAAGACGAAGCGAAGACACCTTCACCGCGTGTCCACCTCGAAGCAGTACATCCTTCGCTCACTGGTCGGGCAATCGATGTCCGCGACCACTTCGGCGCGCGTACCGGCGAACGCGCTCGTGTCGAGCTCGAACGGCTTCCACCCCTCGAGGTCGCGATGAACGGCGCTGCCTATCGGAGCCCCGTTGATCGTGAACGTGATCGTCACCGGTGCCTTCATGGAGTGCTCGGCTTCGACATACAGCGCGTGGTGACCATGCAGCACGTGCCCGATTCGAATGTCCGCGAACCGCAGTCGCAACGTGCGGCCGGCGGGCGGCGCGTAGATGCATCGGCGTGGGTAGTATTCGGTGTCTTCCACCACGCTGGCTCCCACGAACCCACCGCCCGCGCAGATGAAGCGATCCGCAGGTACCGCCGTTCCGAAGCCGAGCTGGCCGCTCTGAGGTGCCGCGTGGGAAAACGAGCAGTCCTCCTCACGGCCCCCATCGACACGCGAGACCCGAAGATGATCCGGGCTGACCTTCGACACGAGGTCGTCGAGCACTTGCGCGGGGGCGGGGTTTTCCAAGAGCGTCACCGACACGGCGCCAAATCGCTCGACTCCTAGCCGACGCCAGCCCGCGAGAAAGGGTAGGGCTCCCGCGCGGATGCCGACCTCGAATGCCCGCGGGAATCGCGTCTCGTCGGGCCGAGCCTCCCGTTCGAGCGTGGCCAGCCGCGGGCCGAAGACCTCTCGGCCGATGGGATCGACCCACCGGGGAGCAAAGGCGACGAGGTCCTCCGGCGCGGCGTGCGCCGCTACGTACTCGCGTGCGGCATGCCAATCCCGTTCGGGAGCGACCGAATGCGTCTGAACGACGTGCGCGCCGAGCTCGAAGAGCCCCGCCGCTGGCACGATGGCGAAAGCCCACTTTTGCCAGGGCCGCGCCTCACCGTGATTGTGACTCGCGACGGCCAAGGCGCGCGAGCTTACACGTCGCGTTCGGGCTCGTCACGGCCAGTCCTTCGTGTAACTTGGCCCGCCGTGAAGCCGCTTCTATGGCGCTGGCGGTGGCGCACCGCCCTTTATCTCCTCGTGGCCGTGCTGGCCTCAGCGCCCATGTGGATCGTGAAGCATCCGCCTCTACAAGACCTGCCGCTTCACCTCACGACGATTCGAATCATCAAGAGCTTTCACGACCCGGCGTTCGGGTTCGATCACGACTTCGAGCTCACCCTCGGCCGTACGCAGTACGTTCTCTACTATTTGCTCGGCGCGGCGCTGGCGTCCATCGTCGGCGTGTTCGCCGCCAACGTCGTGCTCGTGTCGGGGTACTTGGGCGGGACGGTGCTCGCGCTTCGCGCACTTCTCCGCGCGCTCGGCCGTGACGAGCGGCTCTGCCTCCTCGTCGTGCCGCTCCTCTACAACGTGATGCTTTTCTACGGGCTGTTTCCGTTTCTCCTAGGCATCCCGCTGCTGCTCTGGGGCCTCGCAACGGCCATTTCACACTTCGAGAAGCCCACCCTGCGGAGCGGGGCTCTCTTGTCCGTGCTCGCGTTGTCGCTCTTCTACTCGCACATCTTTCCGTTCGGAATTTTTTGCATCGGAATGGCGGTGCTCTTTCCATGGACACGACCGTCGCGATGGGTGGTGAGCGCGGCGCCAGCCGCCCCGGCCGTAATGGTCCTCGTCTGGTGGTCGACCCTTACGGCGGCAGGCCGCCTCGCTCGAGGCGCCGCTACCGATAACGCCGCCGACCCTCGTCGCAATCTCGACGGCGCGATCACCGACTTACCCAATTGGTTCATCAACGTCTTTCGCGACACGAGCGACGAAGTGATCACGATCGCTCTGGTCTTGGTCGCCGTCGCAGCCATCGGTCTCGCGTGGGGCGACGAGGAGCGCGTGAAGCCGGGTGTGCGTGGCTACGTCCTGCTTCCGATCGCGTGCGCGGTCCTCTACTTCCTGCTCCCCGAGTCGCACGGATACATCTGGATCATCGCGCAGCGCTTCCCGATTCTCTTCGCCATGCTCGCGATTCCATTGCTGAGGATGCCTCGCGGCGCGCGCGGTGTGCTCGTGACGGTGGCGGCCTTCGCTGTGGCTTTGACCTCGATCGTCAACACGTGCAAACACTTCATTCAGTTCGAGACGGAAGAAGTCGGCGACATCGAAGGGGCCATCGCATCGATGCATCCCCGCAAGCATGTGTGCGCGCTGATTTATGACAAAGGTTCGGCGGTCACAAACAACGTGCCCTTCATGCACTTTGGCTCGTACTACCAGGCCGAGGAAGGCGGCGTGGTGATGTTCACGTACGCCGGTTACGCCCACTGGCCCGTTGACTTCCAACCGGGCCGATATCCCCCCCCGGGCCGTCCCGCCCGCTTGCGGTGGGAGTGGACTCCCGAGAGCGTCTCGATGACGGAGATCTACCCTTATTACGACTACGTGCTGACACGCGGCTCCGGGTTCAGGCCACCACCGGGCACGTATCACGTGTCGTGGCGAGACGGCCGCTGGACCGTTTGGGAGAAGGGTTAGCAAAGCGCCGCCGCTCGACGCGAGCGTTGCGAGCGAGTTACTCGCAAGCGCCGAGGCGACCTGCCGCCGGCGCGGGTTACTGGATGGCGCTGTTCAGCGGGTCGTACTTGTTACCGCCGGTCGTAAAGCCCCCGAACTTATTCTTTGCGCTCGTGTGCGAAACCGCAGGCGCAGCGCTTCGTGCATGCGCTTTGGCCTTGAGGTCGCGTTGCTTGTCGGCGTCGATCAGTTTCTGCTTGAGGTCGGCCGACAATCGGTCCGGCGAGGCGGCGGTTGATACGCCGCTTTGCCCAGGCAAGCTCGCGTGGGGCTCGCTCGCTGGCAATACGGCTGGGCCGGGATTCGCGGGGGAGGTCGCCGGATCCGCGGCTACGGGCGGAGGGGCCAGCGTGGCAACCGAAGAAGTCGACGTGCTGTTGCGATGCACTGCACGAGTCGCTCGACTCACAAGCGCTTCTACGTTGGCCATGGCCGGCCGTACCCACCAGGGCTTCGTGGTGGACACCCCGGCAATCGTTCCGACGACGGCCAGCGCAGCAACGGCGGCGAACCATTTCTTGCCCGAGCGCGATCGAAAAGGGACGTCATCCAGGTCGCTCGGGTCGACCTCGGTGAGGTCGACGCTTACAGGGCGGAAGCTATTCGTGACTGGCACGCGTGGAGGCGGCGGAGTTTCCTCGAGCCCTGCCAGCTTCCCCAGCTTCGTCCATAGCTTTGCGCCTTCAGCGAGCACGAGAGTCTCTTGGTCGATGTGACCGGCCTGAAACGCATCATCGAGCTGATCGAGCGTGACTCGATGGACGTCTCCGTCGGCGAGCATCACGTACCAAAGGTCGGCATCAGGCATGAGTCGCGTCTCCGTCCGAAAGCATGACAAATCATGCTCCGGGTCGCACGTGGAGAACGCCATTAAAGG
>Ga0302325_10026363_pt1 | contig 12068 bp, 10 predicted proteins | sample Palsa_T0_2_FD_201948 | JGI IMG/M metagenome (GOLD analysis project Ga0302325, IMG submission 201948) | Peat permafrost microbial communities from Stordalen Mire near Abisko, Sweden - Palsa_T0_2 | ecosystem: Environmental > Terrestrial > Soil > Palsa > Peat permafrost | place: Sweden: Abisko...
GGGGGGATCCACGCCGGCTACCCGTCAAACAAGCTGCTTCGCACGCTGTCCAAGAAAGAACGCGCGCGCGTAAAGGGAAGGATCGTGCTCGCGCTGACGATGAACCCCTACTACGCGCTGGAGGGAGCGCGACCGGGAATGAAGCTCACCTCGGTGCCAAAACGGCTGCATCTCCACGAGGTCCTGCGCGCCCGCGGCAACGATTGGTACATGGCGCCCGATGGCGCAAGCGAAGGCGTGCTCAAGGTTCGCGGCGGGATCATCCAGGAGATCGGGATCGCGAATAAGGCGCTCACGGACGGACGCGCCGCTCAAACGCGCTTTTTGGCCAGCTTCAGCGGCGCCTGAGCGCCTGCTCCTCCAGCCGCTCGATCGCGGCGAGGAATCGCCGCCGCAGCCATGGAGCCGCGACAGGAAGGAGCACGCGGTCGAGCGGGCTTGCCGTGAGGATTGAGGCCGTCAGCTCGACATCGGTCCCATTCGGAATCGGCGTCAGCGCCCATGTCACTCGCGCCAGCGTACGTCGTCCGACCACTGCCGTCCCGACGATCCGCGAGCCGTCCTCGTCGACGTCGAGCCACGTGCGCGCGTGGCGGCGCAGGCCCCACGGTCCGCGGATAGTGATCTCCCCGCCCGTGCGTGACTCGACCGGACCGTGGAGCCGCTCGAGCGCCACGAAGCGGTCGGTCAGCAGCCAGTGGTTGTCGAGCGTGGCGAGGAATTCGTAAAGCGTTTCCAGCGGTGCGCGAACGCTCTTGCGTGCGCGGATGCTCCGCGGCGGCTCCGGGCTGGAGCCTCTGCTCGGGTGCTCTGAAGTGGTCTCGAGTGCCTTCACGCCGCTCCAACTATTGCCACAGGACGCCTTCCTGGACGAATGTCGTATCTAGCATTGTGCACGAGCGACCCACGGCGTATCTTCGCCCTAACGCTCGAAGGCAGGGAGGCAGATGTGTCGCGGATATCACGGACGATCGCGTTGGCGGTCGGCTTCTGGGGAGTCGCCGCGCTGGCGGCTGTAGCGCTCGCGCCGGCGGCGGCATCCGTGCCGGCACGGGTCGCGATCGGTTCGGCGCCGCGACCGGCGGCCGGGTCGACAGTAGTCGGCTCGCTCCCGAACACGGCTCGGATGAACGTGACCGTAACGCTGCGTCCACGCGATCCGGCGGCGCTCACGGCATATGCGAGCGAGGTCTCGACCCCGGGCTCGATCTTCTACCACCACTACCTCACCGTCTCGCAGTTCGCTGCGGCTTTCGGCCCGACTGCCGCGCAGACACAGGCGGTCGTTTCCGCGCTTCGCGCGCAGGGACTGCGTCCTGGCACCGCAAGCGCGAACGGGCTTGCGATTCCCGTGAGCGCCACCGCCGGTCAGGTAGCGAGCGCCTTCTCGGTCAAGTTTCATAGGTTCGCCCTGCCAAGCGGGCGGACGGCGTTCGCGAACACCTCGGCTCCGTTGCTCGATACGAGCGTCGCCGGCTTCGTGCAGGGCGTCGTCGGCCTCAGCACGCTCGTGCAGCCCAAGCCGCTGGGTTTGACGGTTGCGCATGGCGTCGTCGCGCACGTCACCCCCCACGTCGTCACCGGTGGCCCGCAGCCGTGCTCGGCAGCCTCCGGCGTCGGCGAGTACACCGCTGATCAGCTCGCCTCGGCGTACCGTTTCTCGAGCCTGTACGGCGCGGGCGACGAGGGCGCCGGTCAGACGGTCGCGCTGTACGAGCTCGAGCCGAACCTTACGTCGGACATCTCGGCCTATCAGTCCTGCTATGGGACGAGCGCGTCGGTGAGCTATGTCAAGGTCGACTCGGGGTCCGGCTCGGGCGCGGGGGAGGGCGAGGCGGCGCTTGACATCGAGGATGTGATCGGCCTCGCGCCGAAGGCGAGCATCCTTGTCTATCAGGGACCGAACAGCGGTTCGGGTGCGTATGACACCTACAACTCGATCATCAGCCAGGACAAGGCGAAGGTGATCTCGACCTCGTGGGGATTGTGCGAGTCGAGTGAGGGGTCGAGCGCCGCGAGTTCGGAGAACACGTTGTTCCAGGAGGCCGCCACGCAGGGCCAGTCCATCTACGCGGCCGCGGGCGACAGCGGCTCTGAGGACTGCGGAACGAACTCGCTCGCGGTTGACGACCCCGCCAGCCAGCCGTACGTCACCGGTGTCGGCGGCACCACGCTTTCGGCGCTCGGCCCACCACCGGCCCAGACAGTCTGGGCCGATGACACGTCGAGCCACGAGTGCGGCGGCGGCTCCTGCGGCGGCGGAGGTGGTATCTCGTCGCTGTGGAGCATGCCCTCCTACCAGTCCGGCGCACCCTCGTCGCTGAACGTGATCAACTCGGGCTCGTCGGGGTCGCCTTGCCAGGCGGCCGGCGGGAGCTACTGCCGCGAAGTACCCGATGTCTCCGCTGACGCCGACCCCTACACCGGCTACTCGATCTACTACGACGGGCAGTGGACGGGGATCGGCGGCACCAGCGCCGCCGCGCCGCTGTGGGCGGCCTTCACCGCGCTCACGAACTCCTCCAGTGCCTGCAACGGCACGCCGATCGGATTCGCCAACCCGGTCCTGTACAAGGCTGCCGGCAGCGCGTATTCGAGCGACTTCAGCGATGTCACCTCGGGCAACAACGACATCACCCACACGAACGGCGGCAAGTTCGCGGCCGGCACCGGCTACGACATGGCGTCCGGGCTCGGAACACCGATCGGCTCGGCGCTCTCGTCGACGCTGTGCGGTGGCGGTGGCGGTGGCGGCACGACGCCGACGGTCACCGTCACGAATCCTGGTAGCGAGACGGGGACGGTCGGGACGGCGGTGAGCGTGCAGATTCACGCGACTGACAGCGACGGTGGGGCGCTTACGTACGGCGCCACCGGACTGCCTGCGGGCCTGTCGATCAATAGCTCGACAGGCTTGATCACCGGCACTCCGACGACAGCGGCGAGCTCGAGCGTGACGGTCACGGCGACGGACTCGAGCGGTCCGTCCGGGACCGCGTCGTTCACCTGGACGATCAGCGCCGCAAGCGGAAGCTGCACGGCTGCCCAGCTACTGGGCAACCCCAACTTCGCGACCGGAAGCGCAGCACCATGGACCACGACCGCCGATGTGGTCGTACCGGCGTCGGACGGCGAGGCCGGCTACGGCGGCGCACAGTACGTCGCGTGGCTCGACGGCTACAACGACCCGCACACCGACACGCTCGCCCAGGCGGTGGCGATCCCCGCCGGCTGTCCGATCGCCACCTTCAGCTTCTATCTCCACATCGACACCACCCAGACCGGCAGCACCGTCCACGACACGCTGAACGTGCAAGTGCTCTCGAGCTCCGGATCGGTGCTCGGCACGCTCGCGACCTTCAGCAACGCCAACGCGGCCTCGGGCTACACGCAGCACTCCTACAGCCTGTCCGCGTACGCCGGCCAGACGATCACGCTGAAGTTCACCGGGACCGAGACTACGCGCAAGGAGACGTCGTTCGTGGTCTCGGACACGGGCTTGAACGTGTCGTAGCTCGGGCGAGGGCGGGGGGGCGGTGGACGGCCCTCCCCGCCCCAGCAAGTAAGTGGACATACCGGTCCGGTTTCTGTTAGGCTAAGCGGACCGCTGGGTCCGGTTAGTGCGTATCGTCACTTTCGTGGCCACGGCGGATCTCCACCCGATCGATCCAGGAGGCCCTCGTGCCCGCCACCACGTCCGCATCTCCGTCCACCAACCGCTGGCTCGTGCTCGTGATCGCGTGCCTGGCGCAATTCATGGTCGTCCTCGATCTGACGATCGTCAACGTCGCGCTCCCGTCGATTCAGCGCGGCCTGCACTTTTCACCCGCGAGCCTGCAGTGGGTGGTCAACGGCTACACGCTGATCTTCGGCGGCTTCCTCCTGCTCGGCGGCCGTGCCGGCGATCTGCTCGGCCGCAAGCGCCTGTTCAGCACCGGGGTCGCGTTGTTCACGTTCGCTTCGCTCCTGAATGGGTTTGCGCAGTCCGCAGGGATGCTGATCGCCGGGCGCGCCCTCCAGGGCCTCGGCGCGGCGCTTGTCTCGCCGGCCGCGCTCTCGATCATCACCACCACCTTCACCTCGAGCGAAGAGCGGACGAAGGCCCTGGGGGTATGGAGTGGCATCGCCGCGGGCGGCAGTGCTGTCGGCCTGCTACTCGGCGGCGTGCTCACCGATCTCCTCTCGTGGCAGTGGATCTTCTTCGTCAACATTCCGGTTGGCATCCTCGCCTTCACCCTGGCACTGCGGTTTGTTCCAGAGTCGCGGGCCTCGACCGAGCACCGGACCTTCGATCTCGCCGGAGCCGCGAGCGTGACCGCAGGGCTCGTGCTGCTCGTGTACGCGATCGTCAAGGCGCAGGCGTTCGGCTGGGGCTCCCCACGTACCGTGGCCCTGATCGCCGGCGGGCTCGCGCTGCTCGCGGCGTTCGTAGCGATTGAGCGTCGCAGCGCCGCCCCGCTCGTGCGGCTGAGCATCTTCCGAATCCGCACGCTGTCGGTCGCCGACGGGGTGATGCTGCTGGTCGCATCCGGCATGTTCTCGATGTTCTTCTTCGCGTCCTTGTACGTGCAGGACATCCTCGGTTACAGCCCGCTGCGCGCGGGGTTGGCGTTCCTCCCGGTCACCGCGGGGGTCGGGATCGGCGCCGCCGCCGCACAGCCGCTGATCCGCCGGATTGGCGTGCGCGCTGTTGCAGTCGTGGGAATCACGATCGCGACGGTCGGCATGGCGCTGCTCACGGGGCTTCCGGTACATGGCAGCTACACGGGCAATCTGCTTGTCGGGCTGATGCCGCTGAGCATCGGCATGGGCCTCACGTTCGTCCCGATCACGCTGCTCGGGATGGGCAACGTGCGCGACGATGACGCCGGCCTGGCCTCGGGGCTGTTCAACACGGCGCAGCAGGTCGGCGGCGCGCTCGGACTGGCCATCCTTTCGACGCTGGCCGCCAGTCACACCGCCGGGCTCGTGCACGGCGGCGTCGGGGCCGCGGCGCACGCCGCCGCCCTGGTGAGCGGTTATCACGTGGCGTTCGTCGGGGGCGCGATCGTGATGGGGTCCGGCGCGGTGCTGCTCGCCCTCGGGTTGCGGCGCCGGCACGTCGTTGGTATCGATATCGCCGCACCCGTCGTTGCCGCGTAGGACAATGGAGTCATGCCTGAGACCTCGAGGCCCCTGCGCGCGGACGCCGAACGCAACCGCCGGCTGCTTCTCGACGCCGCCGCCGAGACGTTCGCCGAGCACGGGCTCGAGGTCGGGGTGGCCGAGATCGCCCGGCGCGCTGGTGTCGGCCGAGGCACGATGTTCCGCCGCTTCCCGACCAAGGAGCACCTGATCGCGGCGATCGTGGTCGACCGCATGGACCAGGCGAGCGCGCGCGGCCGCGAGTTGCTCGCCGACCCCAACCCCGATGCGGCTCTGTTCGAGCTGCTCACCAGCATGGTCGAGGCGGCGCAATCGGACCGCGCCCTGTTCGAGGCGGTCGGCGACACATTTCTCGCCAACGAGGACATCCGCGCCGCCCATGTGGATCTCGTCGGCGTGCTCGATCAGCTGCTGCGGCGCGCGCAGGACACCGACACGGTGCGCGACGATGTCGGAGCGCTCGACCTGCTGATGATGTTCAAGGGCGTCTGTGAAGCAGCTCGGCCCTTTGGCGACGCCGATGTCGCCGCCCGCCAGCTGGAGCTGGTTCGCGCGGCGCTGCGGCCGGTCGCCGCGAGTGAGCGGCTGAGCGGTCGACCGCCGACACTCGACGACATGGAGCGTGCGTTCCCGCGAGTGAAGGGGAAGGCGAGCGCTTGAGCATGTACGCGACGATTCGCCACGACGCGGGCACCGACTCCGTCGCGGTCGAGGAGCCGCTCGAGATCAGGGTCGCCGGCAGGCCGCTGGCGGTGACGATGCGAACCCCCGGGCACGACGAGGAGCTGGCGCTTGGCTTCCTTTACGGCGAGGGCCTGATCGATGGTCCCCGTGAGGCGGGCCTGGCGGATGATCTTGCGAAGAACACGATCGAGGTGGCGGGGCCGCTGGTGCGCGACGTCGGCGGGCGGCGTTTCTATACGACGTCGTCGTGTGGGGTCTGCGGCAAGGGAGCGCTCGAGGAGGTCGCGGTGCAGAGTGCCCCATTGCCTGCGGGTCCGACCATCGGGCGCGCATTGATTGCGCGGCTTCCCGACCGCCTCGTGCAGCCTGCGTTCGAGCGCACAGGTGGGCTACACGCCACCGGTCTGTTCGACGACCGCGGTGAGCTGCTGGTGAGCCGCGAGGATGTGGGACGCCACAACGCGATGGACAAGGTGGTCGGTCACGCGCTGCTCGACGGCTTGCTGCCGCTTCACGACCGGGTCCTATGCGTGAGTGGGCGGCTGTCCTTCGAGCTCGTCCAGAAGGCCGCCGTTGCGGGCGCCCCGATCCTCGTCGGCGTCGGCGCGCCGAGCAGCCTCGCGATCGAGCTCGCGGAGGACCGCGGCCTGACCCTGTGCGGGTTCGCGCGTGAGTCCAGCGTCAACGTCTATACGCACGCCCGGCGGATCCTCGCGGACTGAACCGGGCATCCAAGCTCCGACCGACTCACGTCCGTGCTGTCTCTGCCCCGGGTACCGTTCTTGCCGGATCCGCTGCGCAGGATTCGGGTACCAGAAGATCTCGACGAGGTGTCCTCGTTCGGGGCCGAGGAGAGCGCGGAGCGGGCCGGTCTGAGCCAGGAATCGGTCGAGCGTATCTGGCGCTCGGCCCGCAGCCTCTACCGCAGTGGTGTCCATCCTGCGGTCCAGGTCTGCCTGCGTCGTGACGGCGTCGTAGTGCTCGACCGGGCGATCGGACACGCGCGCGGCAACGGCCCCCACGATCCAGCGCAGGCTCCGAAGCTGCTGGCCACTCCTGAGACTCCTTTCTGCGTGTACTCGACATCGAAAGCGATAACGGCCGTCGTCATCCACCTGCTCGGAGAGCGCGGCGTGCTCGACATCGCCGATCGGGTCGGCGACTACATCCCCGAGTACGCATGCCGCGGCAAGGAGGACACAACGATCGCCCACGTACTTTCGCATCGGGCGGGCGTTCCCGGGATCCCACGTGAGGCGCTCAACCTCGAGCGGATCACGGACCGCGAGCACGTCATGGGGCTGCTGTGCGACGCCAAGCCGTTCGCGAAGCCGGGCACGCTGCTCGCCTACCACGCGATCTCGGGCGGCTTCATCCTCGGGGAGATCGTCCACCGAGTCACGGGTAAGAGTATCCGCGAGGTCCTCGCATCCGAGATCCTCGAGCCGCTGCAGTTCCGTTGGACCAACTACGGCGTCCGGCCCGAGGACGTGGGCACCGTGGGCCTCGACTACGTGACCGGCCCGCCGCTGCTGCCGCCGCTCTCGACGCTCGTCAAGCGGGTCCTGAGCGTCCCCGTCGACGAGGTCGTCAGGCTCGCCACCGATCCGCGCTTCCTGACCGCGGTGGTCCCCGCGGGCAACATCGTCACCACGGCGAACGAGCTGTCGCGCTTCTTCGAGATCCTGCGCGCCGGTGGCGAGCTCGACGGCGTTCGCGTGCTGGAGCCGCGGACGATCCATCGCGCGCTGACCCAGCAGGCGCATCTGGAGATCGACTTCTCGCTCGGCTTCCCGATCCGCTACAGCGATGGAATGATGCTCGGGGCCAAGCTTGTGAGCCTGTATGGGCGCGATACCGACCTCGCGTTCGGCCACCTCGGCTTCATCAACATCGTCGGCTGGGCCGACCCCGAGCGAGCGCTGTCGGGGGCGGTGATCACCTCCGGCAAGGCCATCGTCTACCCCGAGCTACCGCGGTTCTACGGTCTCATGCAGCGGATCGCGACCGAGGTGCCGAAGGTTCAATTAAACTGAGCTGCGCGGGTCATGCCGCAGCGAGGTGGGCCACGGTCTCGATGTCCCGAGCCGAGGACCAGGCGCCTACGGACGCGCGAACCAGACCCCAGCCGGGGATGCTGCGAACGACGATCCCGGCTTCCGCCAGCCGCTCGACCTCCGCCTCGGGGTCCTCGACCCGCCACGAGACGAGCGTCGATCGCCCGCGGGGAGCGACCTCGAGCCCTCGGGCGTCGAGATCGGCTGCGAGCGTGGCCGCCATCTGCGCGGCGCGTTCGTGGACCCACTCCCAGCCGGGTGCTTCGAGGACCTCTAGCGACGCGAGCGCCCAGGCACTTCGCACGCCCGGCGGGAAGCCGTGGTCGAACCGGGCCGCGCCGTCGGCCGGGATCAGATCGAGGGGGTCCGAGCCGCGGGCCAGCGACCCGTAGTTCGGCCACGGGATCAGCAGGTCCTCGACGTGGTCGGGATCGACGAACAGGCAGCCGCTGCTCTCAGGTCCGCACAGCCACTTCTGGCCGGAGGCGGCGTAGAAGGCGCATCCGAGGGTCCGAACGCTGACTGGAATCGCACCGAGCGCCTGGGCGCCGTCGAGGAGCACCGGCGCGCCGGAGGCGGCGAGCGCAGGCACGTCCATCACGCGTCCTGAGACCCACGAGACATGTGAGCAGGCGATCAGTCGCGTCGCTGGTGAGACCGCCCCGGCGAGCTCCTCCCACGGCACCGTTCGGACCGTGATCCCGCTTCGGACCCGTGCCCTTGCGAGCGGCGCGAGCAGCCCCGGATGCTCCTCATCTGTGGTCAGGATCTCCTCGCCCGGACGCAAATCTAGCCCAGCGATCACCGTATTCACGCCGTCCGTCGTCGATCCGGTGAGCGCGACGGACCCGAAGTCGGCGCCGAGCGCCGCCGCGTAGCGCGCGCGCAACTCGGCAGCGAGCCCCATCAAGTCGTCGAAGTAGGGCCGCCCGCAGCGACCGCCCGAGAGCTCGCGCTCGATCCGCGCCGAGACAGCCTCGGCGGCAGCGCGAGGCACCGGACCCTCCGTGCCCGCGTTCAGGTATGCGACGCGGTCGAGCACAGGAAACTGGGCACGGAACACGTCCGGGTCGGTGGGTGGCGGCGGTGTCGATGGCAAGTGCGGTCCTTGATTCGTCTCAGGATCAACCGACCGGGAATCCGTCTCTGCGGCATGCAGCCCGGATTTCCTGAGCGGTCAAGCCGGTGTACCCGGATGGTTTGCCGGCGTCGAGGCACAGGGCTCGCGCATCGGCGCCGCACTGGTGCAGTGACGCTGCCCCGGTCACACCCGTGATCAGGACGTCGACGCAGCCGGGAGCGCTCGTCTGAGTCGGCCCGGTCAACGAGATAATGATCGCGATCGCGAAAATCGCCAGGCCGGCGACCACGCTTCCGACGATCCATTTCTCGCGCCTGGCGAACTTACGCGGGCTCGTGACCGCTTCATGGTGGCCCGGGGGCAGAATCATTCGGGCGGAGTCTACGAGGCGGTCGTGACGGCCGGCAGACGGCACGAGCGAGGCTTGGCGAGTGCTTGCAAATTTTGCTGGTGCTTGCTAATCTGTAAGCACCAATAGGAACGTCTACATCGGCGCCCACGCATCGATGCACGTGACGTCAGGAGTTAGATCGTGACCACTTCCCCGTCCAATCCGTTCGCCAATCTGCCCACGCCTGAGAGCCTCTTTGATAGCTGGCTCGACACCTGGGCGATCGGCGTCGCCGGCGTCACCGACTATGTAACCGGGGCGATGCTCCGCGGCCCTCGTCCTGGAGACCTCCAGCGCTGGTTCGGCCTGATGTCCACGCACACGCCGCCCACCTGGTCGACACCGAACGAGATCGTGTTCGAGGCTCCGGTCGCACGGCTGCGCGACTTTTCGACCGGCCGGCCGCGTGGTCTCGTGCCGACGCTTGTACTGCCGCCACAAGCCGGGCACGACTCATGCATCGTCGATTACTCAGCCGAGCAAAGCCAGATGCGAACGATCGTGAACGCCGGGCTCGAACGTGCATTCACGCTGGACTGGATCGGGGCCACCTCCGAGACCGCAGACGCGACGATCGACGATTACCTCGACGTGATCGACCGCGCCGTCGAGCACTGCGGGGGCCGCGTGAACTTGATCGGCGACTGCCAGGGCGGCTGGCTTGCAACGCTCTACGCCGCGCTTTCGCCCGAGTGCGTCAACACCCTCACGATCGCGGGAGCCCCGATCGACTTCCACGCCGGCGAGCCCGTGATCCACGAGGTGCTCCGCCATCTAGCTCCCGACGGTGACCTTCGCTTCTACGAGCAGCTTGTCGCATCCGGCGGCGGCGTGCTGAAGGGCGAGCACATGCTCACCGGGTTCATCCTGATCAAGCCGGGTGACGAGATGGAGCGCCAGCTCGCACTGCTCAGCAGCATCGACGATCCCGCGCACGTCGCGCGGTACACCGAGTTCGAGGACTGGTTCAAGCACACCCAGGACATCCCGGGCCAGTTCTATCTGTGGATCGTACGTAACCTCTTCCGCGACAACCTGCTCGTCAGTGGATCCCTGAAAATCGGGGAGCGGCAGGTCAACCTGAAGCGGATCGACATGCCCCTGAACCTGCTGGCGGGGGCGACCGATCACATCACCCCGCCCGCCCAGGTGTTCGCGCTCGCCGCGGCAGCATCGACCCCGGACGAGGAGATCATCCGCGACGTCACGTCCGGCGGCCACCTCGGCCTGTTCATGGGCCACGAGTCACTTCGCGAGCATTGGCCGCCATTGCTAGCCGCAGTCCACAGCCACTCGATCCCGGCACAGTCACGGTCCCGGACCACGGCTCGCCGCCGCGCCTAGACGGGCGCCAAACCACCCGCCGGGACGTTCGGCGCCAATACCACCACCCGGCCCGAGCCCTAGACCGAGCTCCCAATGACGGCGAAGCCGTCACCACCCGCCGGGACGTTCGGCGCCAATACCACCACCTCGGCTCGAGCCCAAGACCGAACTCCCAATGACGGCGAAGCCGTCACCGTCACACGGCCCGAGCCCAAGACCGAACTCCCAATGACGGCGAAGCCGTCACCACCACCCGGCCCGAGCCCAAGACCGAACTCCCACTGACGGCGAAGCCGTCACATGTCCTGTCCACCGTTGATGTTGAAGATCTGACCGGTGATGAAGGATGAGTGGTCGGAGACGAGGAAGTGCACGGTGCGGGCGACCTCGTCGGGGCGACCGAGCCGGCCGACGGGAATCTGCGCCTTGATCCGGTCGAGCACCTTCTCGGGGATGTGCTCGAGCATCTCGGTGGCGATGAAGCCCGGGGCGACGGTGTTGATCGTGATACCGATCGAGTCCTCTTCGAGCTTCCCCGCCTTCGCGAGCTGATAGCACGCCTCGCGCGCGAGCGTCTTGGTAAGCCCGAACAGACCTGACTTCGATGCTGCGTAGTTCGCCTGTCCGATGTTTCCGATCGACCCGATGATCGAGGAGATGTTGACGATCCGCCCTGACCCTCGATCGATCATGTGCGGCAGCACGGCCTGGGACATGAAGAAGGCGCCCGAGAGGTTGACGGCTATCACCTTGTACCAATCCTCGTCGCTCATCTTCAGGACGGTCTTGTCGATCGTGATCCCCGCGTTGTTCACGAGGATGTCGAGCCGGCCGTGCGTCTCGATCACCTCGGCGATCGTGCGACGGCAGTCGTCCGCCGAGCCGACGTTGCCCTGGTGGACGCTGGCCTCGACGCCGTGGTCACGGAGCTCCGCCAGCAGCGCGTCGGCGTGCTCGGTGTCGTGGCCGTAGCCGGCGGCCACGATCGCGCCCTGCTCGGCGAAGCTGCGTGAGATCGCTGCGCCGATGCCACGCGTCCCGCCGGTCACGAACGCAACCTTGCCCTGCAGCCGGGGACGGCGGTGATCGGTCTCAAATGGCGTTGTCCCAAGTGGCGGTGTGATGGTCGTCATGGTCTCTCTCCTATGGCTTACGTGCTGATCGGTGGTTCACGCGGATTCATCGCGCTCTCGCGGCCGCGGCGGACGGCGGGTACCGACCGGTTTCTTCGATGGGTCATGCCCGTTGGTCGATGCTGGCCGCGGTTCGCGCGCCAGGTCGTCACGCAGCTTCTCCACCTCCTGCAGGACGCGCTCGAGCTTGTCCTCTGTCCGGTTGAGCTGCCGCGCGAGCCGGGCGACATCGGCTCGCCCCGCGATGCGGA
>Ga0302325_10026364_pt1 | contig 12067 bp, 14 predicted proteins | sample Palsa_T0_2_FD_201948 | JGI IMG/M metagenome (GOLD analysis project Ga0302325, IMG submission 201948) | Peat permafrost microbial communities from Stordalen Mire near Abisko, Sweden - Palsa_T0_2 | ecosystem: Environmental > Terrestrial > Soil > Palsa > Peat permafrost | place: Sweden: Abisko...
GTGGATGATCGGACGGATGACTGCGCCTTCGGCGCGATGATGTTGCTGGCCTTGCGGCCGAAATTCAGAAAACTACGTTTTCAGATGATTGACGACAGATACCCCAACTCCCAAATCGAATCGGGAACGATTGTCTGGAGTCGCGCCGGGCAATCTCCCACCGAGCTCTCGGGTGTCACTTGCTTAGCCTTTCGCCCGACGAAATCCCGCTCCGCTCTCATCGATCACGTCCAGACACTCGCCCGCACTTTCGACTATTTAGTGCGCACCTTGATCCAGTAGCCTTTTCCGTGCCCGCGCAATCACTTCACGCCGCTCCGTGGCGCTGGCCGAGCTAAATTCCGCTTCGCATTCAGGTGCACATCCACGGCGCGGGACGTCCCCCACCCGGCACATCTTGCGGACAAATTGGCAATCCGGGTGCAAGTCCTGTTCCCGCGCGCTCAAAGAAGAAATCGAGCATAGTTCGGATGTGGCTGGTGATGGACCCGCTCCGCACGCAGCACGACCGCCGCCTTCAACAGTTCAGGGGCACGCCCGCGATTACGGCCGAGGAGCGTTGGAAGAATTCGAGTTGCTTCGGATTCCGGCCAGGCGCCGCGCGCATCGTCAGTGTCTTCGAGCTGACTGGATTCAGGCTGCTCGAAGCCGATCCTGTGCGACGGCCGCGAGTCCAAAGTCGAGAACTTTGACAACGGCCTCGGGTGTAACCATGATGTTGGCCGGTTTCAAGTCGCGATGGATGATTCCTTTTTCGTGCGCCGCCTCCAGCGTATCCGCGATTTGACCTGCGATACGAAATGCTTCATCTGGCGGGAGTCGTGCCCTTGAGTGTTTGGCCCGGAAGCAGTTCCATCGCCGGCACGTGGCCATGCTTGCATTCCTCGATGCCGAAGATCTGTGCGATGTTGGGGTGATTGAGGGAGGCCGGAGTTCATACCGCAAGGGAGCGGATGGAGCGAATTAGCGAGTACTTCCTGGAGTACTCTACTCGTTCGGGAATGCCGGTGGAGGAAGCGGAGAACCGGCGGCGAGGTTCACAACAAATCGCGGCCACCCTCGATATCTTGTGGCAAGTGGCAACAGCATCGAGGAAACTCAAACTGGCTACGCTGGAAAGCGCTGCCCGTCGGCGCTGGCGGCAGGGGAGTGCAAGCGCGGCGTGATGCGAGCGAACAGTGAAGTTGGATCTGAGTGTTGCCCATGCGCGATTCCGGGCGAGATAGCCCGATTGACCACGTTTGATGAATGCCCGCCGGCCATCTGTACGCCGGAGGAACGGCCAGCGGCTGGATTTTGGCTCAGCCCTGGCCGCTGCTCAAACGCAGCATGGAGTGGGTAAAAGGGGATTTTCGCGATACAGCCCTAATGATCTATCGCCAGAAATGCTAAGCTCCAAACGAACTATTCCGGTGGTCATCACTCGCTCATTATCTGCAAAGATGCTGTTCTTTACTCCGGGCGATGAGCATGCCGGCGTGAGGCGAGCGCTATCCGTTCGAGATCCAGCTTCATGGCAGTCGCCGGAGGAGCACTGCCAGAGCGGACGGGATGACCGTTTCGCATCGGCACCCGTCCCCCTCCGTCGCTCAACCCGATGCGCCGGCGGTGAAGCGAGCATTCTCCGTTCGCGCACCAGCCTCGCGGACTGTAGCGCCCGCCTACGTCCCACACCGGTACACCCGCCGCGACGACGCGACCAGGGACGCGCGCTCTCGTCAATGACCTGCCGACCGAAGTGGGGATGATATACACGCGGGCGACTCCTTCACCGGCAACGATGCGCCGTTCATCGACGAACGCGCGGTGTGAACAGGGCGGTAATCCGTTCGAGATCCCTCCTCGCGAACCACAAACGCGGGTGCCTTGACGCGTCGGCGCCCGCCGGAACGCCCGTAGCGAACGACGCGACCAGGGACGCGCAGGCTCGTCGATGACTTATGACCTTGGGGATTAGATGAGCGTCCGGACTCGGCCGCCTTCATCGCCGCCAGCGACGCAACGCTCATCGGCAATTGCGCCGCAAAGCGCGGGCGCAGCGCAGCGGAAGGTGGGGTTGAGCACGCCTGTGCGAAGAGGGCATTATGATCCGTTGGCGCGCCAGCTCGCGCGCCGGATCGAGCGGCGGGAACCTAACCCGTTGGCGGCCACGCGACCGCCTGACGTGTAGTGTCGGCGGGGCCGCACTGCCCGAGCGGACTGGACGAGCGTTTCGTGTCGTACTCGCCGTCCGTCGCCGGGCAACGATGCGCCGCCCATCGGCGAACGCGCCGAAACGCGCGGGCGTAGCGCAATGAGACTGGCGATGAGCGCTCCGGTGCGAAGAGCGGTCATCCCTTCGAGCGCCAGCTCGCCAATCCCCGCGGCGCACGACGCGACCAGGGACGCGCACGCTCGTCGATGACCTACGGCGCGACGGGGGCACGGCAGCATATTGACACGAACTGCACGCACTATCGGGCTGGATAAGCGGTTCGCGCCCGCGCTCGGCCGCTCCGTCGGCTCAACGATGCGTCGCTCATCGGCGAACGCGCCGAAACACGTGTGCGCGTCGCTTGGAAGGTGGCGATGAGCGCGGCGGTGTGAAGAAGGCGTTATCAGTTCGAGCGCCAGCCTCGCGAATCGGATTGAATACGGGAAGCTTGACCCGTCGGCGGCCACTCGATTGAGCTGCGCCCTTGCATTTACCTACCGGCTTAGACCGAAGTCACATTGGAAGCAGATGCCTTGCGCACCTCGATCTGTCCATCATGTGCGCGAACCGCAAGGCATGGCTGTGGATGAACAGCTGGTCCGTCGAGCACGCGACCGTCCTCCAACGCAAAGCGAGACGAGTGATATGGACACACGATGCTGTCTCCCACAAGTTTGCCTTCTGAAAGCGGCCCGCTAAAGTGGGAGCACGTTTCGGCCATGGCAAAGAGACGGCCTCCTCGACGGATAAGTAGAATAGGAGCGCCTTGACACATCACTCGGGTTGGTTCACCGTCCGCTAATTTCGATTCTGGCAAAACAGCGACGAAGCTATCCGGGAACACTTGGCCGTCTGTGCGATCAACGCCTACTCTGTGCTTATACACCATTTTGCCCCCGAGGTGAGCTGCATAAGCCATAACCGCATAGCCCAGAGCGCCGACGATGCGACCGTTCCTACGGGACTTCCTTCTTCGGAAAAGCAGTGACGTTACAAATAGTGCGGTACCACCAAGGTTCAGGAGCCCATGGATCAATCCGAGGCGGCGAGCTGGAGGATCAACATCGGACCAATCGGTCATACCGGTTGCGGCCGCGCCTGCCGCCCCAACCACACCTATTGCTATTGACGTATCGGCAGACACCGCGAACTCGGGCCGGTCAAGTACCAAGTCCAGGACATCGAAGACCATCGCGACAGTCCATGCGCCCGTGGGAACATCCTTGAGCACTACGTGCAATGGTTCGCCCAACCAAGTACCATTCAAGAAATTCCTGATCTGTTGTGCCACTGGCCGTCCGCTGGCATATAGAGCTTTATCGAGCACCTTCTGTAATCTTTCATCGATTCGCGCCGGGCGCGATGAATCGCGATCTATATCGACCCCTTTCCCACGGTCTATATCACGGTCTGAATTTTCCAGGGCATCCTCCATTCAGCATTCACCACGTCACAGCAATTGCGACTCTGATTTCTCGGATGACTAATACGTTAGCGCCGCGAGCCGGAAGTGTGCAAGGGGCTTGTGGCGCCGCTCATCGACGAACGCACGCAACGCGCGGGCGCAACGCAACGGAAGGTGGCGACGAGCCCACCGGCGCGCAGAGCGCGTTATCCATTCGCGCTCCAGCCTCGCGAACCGGATTAAACGACGGAAGCGTTGACACGACAGCCCCCAATATTCCCTCCGACGTTCCACAATGCAACGCCCGGCGGCGGCACTTGGGCACGGCGCCGCTTGAACATCTCGCGTCTACACCCGTCCGCCTCCGTCCGCTGCAACAATGCGCCACTCATCGGCGAATGCGCCGCAAAGCGCGGGCGCAGCGCAACCGAAGGTGGCGATGACCGTACCGGTGCGAAGAGCGCCATCCGTTCTCAGCAGTGGGTGCACACCAACATTCCACACCGGCACGCCTCCGGCGGAGGACGCGACCAGGGATGCGCGCTCTCGTCAATGACCTGCCGACCGAAGTGGGATGACATACACGCGGGCGACTCCCTCACCGGCAACGATGCGCCGTTCATCGGCGAACGCGCGGTGTGAACAGGGCGGTAATCCGTTCGAGATCCCTCCTCGCGAACCACAAACGGCGGGTGCCTTGATGCGTCGGCGCCCGCCGGAACGCCCGTAGCGAACGACGCGACCAGGGGACGCGCAGGCTCGTCGATGACTTATGACCTTGGGGGTTGGATGAGCGTCCGGACTCGGCCGCCTTCATCGCCGCCAGCGACGCAACGCTCATCGGCAATTGCGCCGCAAAGCGCGGGCGCAGCGCAGCGGAAGGTGGCGCTGAGCACGCCTGTGCGAAGAGGGCAATTATTATCCGTTCGCGCGCCAGCTCGCGCGCCGGATCGAGCGGCGGGAACCTCGACCCGTTGGCGGCCACGCGACCGACTGACGTGTAGTGTCGGCGGGCCGCACTGCCCGAGCGGACTGGACGAGCGTTTTCGTGTCGTACTCGGCCACTTCGTCGCCACAACAATGCGCAAGGCGATGTCGGCGTCAGTGATCGAATCGAGGAAGGCTTCCGCCTCCACCCAAATGTTGACTTGCTGGATGTTTGTCATCAACGCGCGCATAGCGTCAAACGAAGGTTTTCGCGACCGTGTTTTCTTGCTTCATTTGAACCAGGAGCGTCACGAACGCGCCGCGACGCGCGGGCGCATCGCGATGGAATGTCACGATGAGCACGGCGGCGTGAAGCCTGTGTTATCCGTTCAAGCTCCAGCCTTTCTCAATCCCTGGGTCCCCGCTAACGGCTCGCAACGAATTCCCGCGCGAGCGATGCGACCAGGGACGCGACATGTGAAGGCATGCCGAGCGTCGTCGGGCACGGCACCGCTGAGCGGTGGCCAGCCATCGCCTGCCATGGGTGCCGGGTCCCTTGATCGCGCGGATATACACGGGCCGTCACTACGCCACAGCGGCGAACGCGCCGTAACACGCGCGCAGCGCGACGGAAGGTGGCGATGAGCACGTGGGTATGAGGCGAGCGATATCCGTTCGAGATCCAACTTTATGGCAGTCGGCGGGGCCGCACTGCCCGAGGGACTGAACGAGGATGTTGCGTCCGCGCTCGTCGCCTCCGTCGCCGCCAACGACGCGCCGCTCATCGGCGACCGCGCCGCAACGCGCGGGCGCGGCGCAATGGAAGATGGCGATGAGCGCGGAGGTGCGAAAGGAGCAGTGGCGCCCCCACCGTTCGAAACCGCGGCGAACGACGCGACCAGGGACACGCAGGCTCGCCAGCACACCCATCCGCCTTCGTCCCGGCAACGACGCGCCGCTCATCACGAACGCGGCGCATCGCGCGGGCGCAGCATAACGGAAGGTGGCGATGAGCACGCGCATGGGTGAAGAGCCCGTCATCCGTGCGCGCGCCAGCCTCGCGACTCGGATCCAACGAAGCGCTCCTCTGCGAATACTGCGACGAGTATTTCGGGTCCTGGGTTAGACCGGAGCGGCAATTTCGACCAGTTCAGCATTTGTCGGAGTGATTTTTCCGACGCGCAGCAGCGCGGTCATCTCCGGAACAGGTTGAGGTCTGGCAAAATAGTACCCCTGCACTATCCGACAGCCCCAGGCTTTCAGTAGCTTGAGCTGCGCAGCAGACTCCACGCCCTCGACCACCACCTCGATGCCGACTTCGCGAGCCAGGCCGAGGGCCGCCCTCACGATCGCATCGTCTCCCGATACGATGCCAATGTCCGCGACGAAGTTCCGGGCGATCTTGATCCGGTCCACTGGGAACCGGCGTAGATAGTCGAGCGATGAATAGCCGGTGCCGAAATCGTCGATTGCGACGCGGTGGCCGCCGTTGCGAAGGCGGAGAAGGAGGTCGTTATGCTCGCGCGCTGCCATCATGAGGACGCTCTCGGTCAGCGCTAATTCGAGAAACCGCGCCGGCAGGTTGGACTCCGCCAGGATCGCCGCGATATCATCCTCCAACTGGAGCGGCATCTTGGATGGACCTACCGGGCCCCATGATGCCTCCCGAAGGATGATGCCAACTGCACCAGTGCTTCCAGACCTAGGATGCAGCTTATATCGATCTCGACCAGGGGCTGGTACATAAGAAACAGCTGGTGCGAGGCGATGGCCTCGCGGAGTTCCGCACTCATGCGCTCCCGATTGTTCATTAACATATTTTGATCCTCGTCAGGCCCACCGTCCGCTGGACGATGACGTAAAGAAAAAGAAAGTGACGAATTGGCGAAATGAAGCTGCAGGAGCCCTCCGAAGGCTCCGTATCCTCCCCCGTTCGGTCTACTCCGCCATGGTTGGTCGGCTACTCCTAAGCAATCCACCTTGACGCGTAGTCGTTTCGCTCTTTGGGCAGTCTCGGCAGAGCCGCACTGCCCGATGGGAATGGATGAACGTTGCGTCCGCACCCACCCGCCTTCGTTGCCCATCACGACGCGCCGCTCATCGACGAACGCGCCCCAACGCGAGGGCGCATCGTGACGGAAGGTGGCGATGCGCACGCCGGCGGTGAAGCGAGCATTCTCCTTGCGCGCACCAGACTCACGGGCCGTAGCGCCCGCCTACGTTCCACACCGGAACACCCGCGGCGAACGAGGCGACCAGGGACGCCCACGCTCGTCAATACACGCGGCCGCCTTTCGTCGCCCACCACGACGCGCTGGTCATCGTCGAACACGCCGCAACGCGTGGGCGCAGCAACGAAATGTGGCGATGAGCACGGCGGCGTGAACAGCGCATCATGCGTTAGCGCTCCAGCCTTAACGAGGCTATTCCAACGCGCTTTATGTGATTGAGGTTACCTCGCTATTTTCTTGGAACTCGCCGTAATGGGCTTTCCTTGCAAGATGGCCTTGGCCTGCGCCTCCAGGGCAATCGCTTCGGCCTTGCGTTTCATGCGCCGCAACATCGTGGCGAATGTTTTCAGAGCGCGGGCCAGTGCGAGGCTTTCTGCCGTCTGGTCCTTCTCCATGATGGCGAGCGAACGGCGATACAAGGGCTCGGCCCTTTCGAACCGATTCTCCTGCCGATAGAGTTCCGCCAGAGTGTAGAGGGTCTGACAGACTTGCCGGTGCTCGGGGCCAAGCGACTTTTCTTCGAGCGGAATCAGAGTCTCGTATAGAGACTCAGCCTCGCTGTTACGCCCCTGCACACGATATAGCTCGGCCAGGTTCATCATCGAGATGGTCACGGCTTGACCTTCCGAGTCCGGACCTTTGGCCAGAATGGCGAGGCCGTGCTGATAAAGTGGCTCGGCGGCTGCATACCGTTGTTCCGCATGATAAATCATTGCGAGCGTGAGGAGCGCTGTCGCTAGTTCGGGATCGTTCGGTCCCCTCGATTTTTCGTCAATCGCAGCCGCACGCTTGGCCACAGGCTCAGCCTCGGAAAACTTTTGGTCATCTGCATACGCTTGCGCCAGATTGTTCAGCCCTGTTGCCAGCGAGGCGCTCTCCGAATCATCGCCAGTCTTCTCCCAAATCGCGCTCGCTCTTTGGAACGCGGCAATCGCCTCATCGTAGCGCCCCATGCGGCGAAGGAGATCCCCCAGATTGTTCAGACCGGCCGCAACGGTTGGGTGTTCCGGACCAAGCGCATCCTCCCAGATCTTTAGAGCGCGGCGATACAGCGGTTCGGCCTCTTGGTGTCGACTCTCCTTGCGATAAACGTCCGCTAGATTGTTGAGACTCAGTGCAGTATCCGTATGGTTCGGCCCTAAAGCCTTCTCCCGGATCTGTAGAGCACGAATCAAGAGCGGTTCCTCTTGAGCGTACTGGCGGCGCGCGCGTAGCACCATAGCCAGATTGTTCAGACTATTCGCCAAATCGGGGTGGTCGGGGCCAAGGGTCTTCTCCTGGATTGCCATTGCACGCCTGCCCAGAGATTCGGCCTCGTCATAGCGTCCAATGCGGCGGCTCAATTCGGCCAAATTACAGAGAGTTGAGCCGGTGCTGGGGTGCTGATTTCCGAGCGTCTTCTCGTCCATGTCGAGCGCTTTGCGATACAGCTGCTCAGCCTCTGGGTAGCGGCCCTGAATGGTAAGCATCGTACCCAGGTTGTTCAAGCCGATAGCAGTTTTCGGATTGTCCGGTCCGAGTGCTTTGTCCCAAATGGCCAGCGCACGCCGCTGATTCGACTCAGCATCTGAATATCTGCCTTGAGTGCGGTATAGCTCGGCCAGACTGTTCAGACTCTCGGCGATTTGGACTTGGTCCGGCGACGACGCCTTTTCGCGGCCGGTCCATACCTCCAGCAGAAGCGTCTCCGCCTCTTTGAGCCGACCAGTTTTCAGGTAAACGAGGCCAAGGTTATTCATTGCCTCAGGGGCACGGGCCTGATTATCCGAGCGGCCGAGGGCACGCAGGAACTGTTTCTCCGCGTCCGCGTAGCGGCCCGTGTCGTAATACAGTGCGCCCAGGTTATTCCAACTGGCAGCCAGTTCACTTTCAGCCCCTGATTTTTCGGCTTCCGCGATCGCGGCGAGCGCAGCCTTTTCCGCTTCCGGGAACGCACCCTTACGGCGATAGACCTGGAATCGGTCGACATAAAGTTTCCACAACTCCTCATCCGCGCGGATTTCGGTCGCCGCGGAGAGACAAAGGATGAAGACACAATACGCCCAATGTAGCCGGTGGCCCATCGAATTTCTCCATGGCGCTCCGGCGCCATCGTGTGTCCCCGACTACGACTGGCCCACACTCCCTACGAAGCCGTCATTCACCCACTTCCAAAGAAACGAATGCACTTTGTTCGTCACGAATCCACGCTGTCATTGGCGCGATTAAGGGACGTTTGCCGAATATGACGCGCGCAACCGGGATCAGTTAGCGGTTCGCTTTTCGGGAAATATCAGTCTCAGGATCGTGCGCGCATTTACTGTGATTATTGTTACAGTCCAATGATTAGGACGATGCTGGATGCCGCGATATTTGCCGATCGCGCGGTCTATTTTCTCGGCGAGCTGAATGCAGCTCATCCGTTTCGGGAGGGCAATGGCAGGACGCAACGCGAATTCATTCGTGAGGTCGGATTGCAGGCCGGCCACTACATTGACTGGAGGGCGACGACGCCCGAGGAGATGACCGAGGCATCGCGGTTGAGTCCTATGAGCGGCGATGCGTCACTGTTCGCAAGGATGCTGCGCGCATCCATGCGCAGCAGCGTCTGAGCGCGCTGTTTTCCGAGAGTATTTTTGAGCCTGCCACCACCAGCGGCGCGGATTCTCTGTCATCGGCATTCCGGGGGACATGGCCGATCTCATCGCCAGACTGGATCGGGCGTTTACAGATGAGGCATCGGTGGCCAATCTCGGGGTGGTCGCACCGAAGCGGGCGGAACGTTAGGAGTCCCGTTCTCCCCAAGTTGATCCGAGGCGTTATCTTGCAGCATGATACCGCGGACAGCGTAGCCCTGGTCGACTGACCCTACACACCGCAGACTCTACGCCCTCGGCAACGCGGTCCCAGGATTTGGGTGACGCGACCGGTGTTTGAACGAAGCCGCTGGCCCGGCGGACGCTGCGCGTATCTTATGTAGAGACACTGGGCCGCGGGTGGCGGTATTTTGGGTCACAGGAGGTCCCTGCCGTCGCGATTGAACTCCGGTAACATTTATACCAACACTACAATAATGTTGTGTTGGGTCTAGCATCAAGCTCGGCGGGTCGCGCTCAGCCCATTACGAATACGCACGGCTCCAAACTCTCCACAGGTTTCCTCCAAATGTGCGGCGAACCCGTCTTAGTGAAAAGTGGTGCGAGCAAGGGAAGCATCATTTCTCCGCGGCCGGTAAGTCACCGACCGCCGCCGGCCCTCGAAGCTTGTGGCCTTCGCTATATCCCTGCGTACAAAGTAGATATTTTGGTAAAAATATACTTGACTAATACGTCTAAACCAGCTAGACTTGAATCATGGCAACCGAACCGACCACCCTTCAAGAGGCCGTTCAGTACTTCACCGATCCGGACAATTGCCTTCACTACTTGGTGGCACGCCGCTGGCCCAACGGCGTGACCTGTCCCACTTGCGGAAGCGCCAAGTTGGGGTTTCTCGCCAATCAACGGAGATGGCAGTGCAATAGCCGCCATCCGAAGCGCCAGTTTTCCGTGAAGGTTGGAACCATCTTTGAGGATTCTCCTCTCGGCCTGGACAAATGGCTTCCGGTGGTTTGGCTTATCACCAATTGCAAGAACGGCATTTCGTTATGGGAGATTCACCGCGCAATGGGTGTTACTCAGAAGACCGCTTGGTTTATGCTGCATAGAGTTCGGCTCGCCATGCAGCACGAACATTTAGGCGGCAAACTCGGTGGCGAAGTCGAAGTGGACGAAACCTTCATAGGGGGCAAGGCTCGGAACATGCACAAGGATCGCAAGCGCCGCGCGCAGGCGGGAGGCCGGAACATTGGCGGCAAGGGTATTGTGTTTGGGATTCTGAAACGGGGCAAGACTGTTCGCGCGACTGTCGTAGAGGATCGGAAGAAGGCTACCATTCAGCCGTTAATCCGGGAGCACGTCGAAGAGGGAACCGCGATTTTCTCCGATGAGCACGGCGAAACTTGGCAGATGGCTGAATACGATCATGCCATGGTGAATCACCTGGAACAGTACGTAGACGGCAATGTGCATACTAACGGCATTGACAATTTCTGGAGCCTATTAAAACGGACCATCAACGGTACCTACGTAAGTGTGGCTCCATTTCATTTGTTCCGGTACGTGGACGAACAGGCTTTCCGGTACAACAACCGCAAGCCAATGGACGATGCCGAGCGCTTCAGTTACGTGATTCGGCATATCGTCGGCAAGCGGCTTACTTATGCCGAGCTTACCGGGAAGGTGGGAGAAACGGCGGAGGAGCCGTTCTAATCTCCCACGTGGTCCGAAGAAGGCTCCTGCGAAAAGTGTAATCGGACCACGGCATGTGGGATACTGAAAAGGAGTGAGACTGGTTTGGTCGATTGGGTTACGCTATCACTGGAACGATCTGCTACCGAACGGGAGAGGCGCGCGGTGGAAAACGAGCTGCGGCTACATCGGATCACAATGATGCGCGCGTTCGCCGCTGATCTCTGGAAAGGCTTACAGGGCGCAGGTTCACCGGGATATCGAGCGCTACGAAATGCGTCGAAGCCGCGATGATTCCCATATTGCGTATAGTGACTTGATGTTCTCGGGTTTTTCTGTCGGAACTGATCGGTACCCCATTGTTTATCTGGCCCTACAGCCCGACCAGACCGGCCTACTCGCCCACGCGGAATACTCATTTGCCTCTGCGTACGGTCAAAATAGGAACTGGTCTCTTCGCATCGAAGTGAAAGGTAATAACGATAAGGACGAATGGTATGTGCGGTGCGAGGGCCAGCCGCCATTCACCCGAACTGAGCAGTTATCCGCGTGGCTCTTGGACCCGTTAACGAATCCACATTTCAAGCCGCCAGACCAATCTTGACGCCGTGACCCGGCGCAGGTTTATAACGGCCCTCCCTTTGGTTTTGGCCCGCGCCTATTTGGATTAGCTTTTGAACGCTTCGCGTATTCTCTCTCTCGCTTCACGATCACCGCGTGGGGCACCGCGAGCAAGGCTTTCATCGTCGCGTCGAAGCGGGCGAAGGCTTCCGGGCCTTCGAGGCATTCTGGTGATTCACCGTTCGTTTCTGGTACTTTTCCTGTCATTCAAGATGTCCTCTAGCCCGACTTTCGCAAGACCGGGCCTGTTTTCTGAGCGATAGGGCCGTAAACATTGATCCGGACGCACTCTTGTAACTAGATGAAAGAACTGATGAGCTCGGCGGGCTTGGCTTGAAGCGGCGCAACACGTTAACCCTCAAATTTCGCTGGCTGCCCTTGCAGGGCGCCACGCGCGAACGCCAGGCAGCGCTCAAGGCGG
>Ga0302325_10026365_pt1 | contig 12067 bp, 10 predicted proteins | sample Palsa_T0_2_FD_201948 | JGI IMG/M metagenome (GOLD analysis project Ga0302325, IMG submission 201948) | Peat permafrost microbial communities from Stordalen Mire near Abisko, Sweden - Palsa_T0_2 | ecosystem: Environmental > Terrestrial > Soil > Palsa > Peat permafrost | place: Sweden: Abisko...
CGGACGGCGAAGTGGGCCGGATCGGCGGGATCCTGCACAAGATGAGCGCGGCGCACGATGCCGGCGCGACGGTGTTTCTGGTGCCGGCCGAGAACTGCTACGAGGCAAATTCCAAACAAGTGCCTGGTTTGCAATTGGTGAAGGTCGACAACCTCGGTGGGGCAGTGGAGGCGCTGCACGCCGTCGCCGCCGGCGGGAAACCGCCGAGCTGCTGACGCCCGGCGACGATGCGCGCCGCAGAGCGGCGTGAGGTGGGGGCACCTCCCGCTTGCGGGGGAGAGCAGGGCAAATCAGACGGAGTGCGTACAGTTGAAAAGCCGAGGACAATCGAGCAGGGAGCGTAGCTAGTGGGGATGCGGCCCGCCGCCAGGATGCCGAAGCTGACTCGACGCAGTCGGACTCTGATCGCGATCGCTCTGACCGTGATCGGGCTGCTGCTGGTCGGCCCGCGATTCATCGACGCTTACGTCGACTGGCTCTGGTTCGGCGAGCTGGGCTACCGGTCGGTGTTCACCACCGTGCTGGTGACCCGGCTGATCGTGTTCGTGGTGATCGGTGTGCTGATCGGCGGCATCGTGTTCGCAAGCCTGGCCATGGCGTATCGCACGCGGCCGGTGTTCGTACCGAGCAACGGCAGTGATCCGGTGGCGCGTTATCGCACCGTGGTGATGTCGCGGCTGCGGGTGATCGGTATCGGCGTCCCGGTGGCGATCGGCCTTCTCGCCGGTGTTGTCGCACAGACCTATTGGGTGCGTATTCAGCTGTTCCTGCACGGCAGCGAATTCGGCGTTCGCGACCCACAGTTCGGCAAAGACCTTGGTTTCTACGCCTTCGAGCTGCCGTTCTATCGCCTGGTACTCAGCTTCTTCTTTGTTGCGCTGTTTCTGGCTTTCGTCGCGAACTTGTTGGCCCACTACGTCTTCGGCGGTATCCGGCTGTCCGGACGCACCGGAGCATTGAGCCGCTCGGCGCGCATCCAGTTGATCAGCCTGGTTGGAACGCTGGTGTTGCTCAAGGCGATCGCTTACTGGCTGGACCGCTACGAGCTGCTGTCCCACACCCGTGCCGGCAAGCCGTTCACCGGGGCCGGATACACCGATATCAACGCGGTCCTGCCGGCCAAGCTGATCCTGCTGGCGATCGCGTTGATCTGTGCGGTGGCGGTGTTCTCGGCTGTTGTGCTGCGAGACTTGCGAATTCCATCGATCGGTCTGGTGCTTCTGTTGCTCTCGTCGATGGTCGTCGGCGCCGCCTGGCCGTTGATCGTCGAGCAGATCAGCGTCAAACCCAATGCGGCGCAGAAGGAACGCGAATACATCAGCCGAAGCATTACCGCGACCCGGCAAGCCTACGGCCTGACCGAAGACGTCGTGACCTACCGCGACTACAGCGGTGACGGTCGGACAACCGCCGAGCAGGTGGCGTCCGACCGTGCCACGACCTCCAACATCCGACTGCTGGACCCGACCATCATCAGCCCGGCGTTCACACAGTTCCAGCAGGCCAAGAACTTCTACTACTTTCCCGACCAGCTGTCCATCGACCGCTACCGCGACCGCGACGGCAATCTGCACGACTATGTGGTTGCCGCACGCGAGCTCAACCCCGACCATCTGATCGACAATCAGCGGGACTGGATCAACCGGCACTCCGTCTTCACCCACGGCAACGGCTTCATCGCCTCGCCGGCCAACACCGTGCGCGGTATTGCCAACGACCCCAACCAAAACGGTGGATACCCCGAATTCTTGGCCAGCGTCGTCGGGGCCAACGGTAGCGTGACGTCCAGCGGTCCCGCTCCGCTGGATCAGCCGCGCGTCTACTACGGACCGGTCATCGCCAGCTCGCCCGCCGACTATGCGATCGTCGGAAAGAACGGTGTTGACCGGGAATACGACTACGAGACCAACACCGAGACCAAGAACTACACCTACACCGGAAGCGGCGGGGTGCGGCTCGGTAGCTGGGTATCGCGCAGCGTCTTCGCTGCGAAGTTCGCTGAGCGAAACTTCCTGTTCTCCAACGTGATCGGATCCAACAGCAAGATCCTGTTCAACCGCGACCCGGCTCAGCGGGTCGAGGCGGTGGCACCGTGGCTGACTACCGACAGCAACGTGTACCCGGCGATCGTCAACAAGCGGTTGGTGTGGATCATCGACGGCTACACCACGCTGGACAACTACCCGTACTCCGAGCTCACGTCGTTGTCCTCGGCCACCGCCGACTCCACCGAAGTGGCGTTCAACCGGTTGGCGCCCGACAAGCAGGTGTCTTACATCCGTAACTCGGTGAAGGCCACCGTCGATGCCTACGACGGAACGGTCACGCTGTACGAGCAGGACGCGCGCGACCCGGTGCTCAAAGCGTGGATGAAGGTGTTCCCCGGGACGGTCAAACCCAAGAGCGACATCACCGCCGAATTGGCGGCCCATCTGCGCTATCCCGAAGACCTGTTCAAGGTGCAGCGGATGCTGCTGGCCAAGTACCACGTCAACGACCCGGTGACGTTCTTCTCCACGTCAGATTTCTGGGACGTTCCGCTGGACCCGAATCCCACGGCCAGCAGCTATCAGCCGCCGTATTACATCGTCGCGAAAGACATTGCCAAAGGCGATGATTCGGCGTCGTTCCAGTTGACCAGTGCGATGAACAGGTTCAAGCGTGACTACCTGGCCGCCTACATCAGCGCCAGCTCCGATCCGTCGACCTACGGCAAGATCACCGTGCTGACCATCCCCGGCCAAGTCAACGGGCCGAAGCTGGCCAACAACGCGATCACCACCGATACCGCGGTGTCCCAGGACCTTGGTGTGATCGGGCGTGACAACCAAAACCGGATCAAGTGGGGCAATCTGCTGACGCTGCCTGTTGCCCAGGGTGGGCTGCTGTATGTCGAGCCGGTGTACGCATCGCCCGGCTCCAGCGACGTCGCCTCGTCGTATCCGCGCCTGATCCGGGTGGCGATGATGTACAACGACAAGATCGGCTACGGGCCCACCGTCGGTGACGCGCTGACCGGCTTGTTCGGGCCCGGCGCCGGCGCGGCGGCGGCGGGCATCGCGCCCACCGATTCGGGCGCGCCGGCCAGTTCCCCACCGGGTGGCGAGCCGCCGGCGAATCCGCCGCCCCCGGCCAATGCGGTGGCGCCCGTGCCGAGCGGGGCGGTCAGCCTGTCGCCGGCCAAATCCGCCGCACTCAAGGACGTGGAGACCGCAATGGGCGCGGCCCGCGACGCTCAGAAGTCGGGCGACTTCGCGGCCTACGGCGCGGCGCTGCAACGGCTCGATGACGCGATCAACAAGTACAACAACGCCAAGTGATACAACTCCGACGCTGGTGAGGGCGCGATTTGGTGGCCTCGCCGGCGTTCGGTAACCTGGTATTCACCCGTCGCGGGGTGGAGCAGCTCGGTAGCTCGCTGGGCTCATAACCCAGAGGTCGCAGGTTCGAATCCTGTCCCCGCTACTAGCGGAAATGGTCCTCGGAGACTTCTCCGGGGGCCATTTTCATGCCCGATGGCCACGTATTTGGACACATTAGCTAGGTTTACTAGTTAACTGACCTGCACCTTCGTTGCTGGATTCCAGCCTTTTGCCGAGGATGATGGCATTCCCTTGCTCCGGCGGCGTTTCGGTCATCGTTTGCCAAGGCGCTAATTTACTCGCTATTCGACCTCGGCGCCCACCCCAAGGAGACACCGCGGTAGTGACCGCGAAATGTCATGGATATCAGCGGTTATCCACCATGAATGCCGCATATTGCCTATCTCCTTGTGCAGCACAATATTTTGTCGTCGTGCTGTTGAGGTGAGGCCGTCGTAGTGGTCCATTCATTATGCGACTTCGTTGCCCGGTGTTCGGGCAGGAAGAATCGACAACGACATGGCATCGAACAGGCGCCGGCGGCATACGCCGGATCAGATCATCCGCAAGCTGGCCGAGGGCAACAAGCTCCTTGCGTCCGGCCAGGAACTCAATGAGGTGTGCCGGCATCTGGAGGTCGCTGAGTCGACGTGGCATCGCTGGCTGGCCCAATACGGCGGCATGAAAGCCAACGACGCCAAGCGGCTCAAAGAACTCGAAGCCGAGAACGCCCGGCTCAAGAAGCTGGTCGCCAACCAGGCTCTCGACATTGACATGCTCAAGGAGATTGCGGCGGGAAACTTCTAACCCCGAACCGCAAACGCCGCGCAGCCACGGTGTTGCGCGAGCGGTTCGGGGTGTCGCAACGTCGCGCCTGCTCGGTCGCGGGTATCCACCGTTCCACGATGCGCCTGACGCCGGCGCCGATCACCGATGAGGAGGCCGAGTTGCGTGCATGGCTGCGCGGCTTCTCGACCGATCGGCCACGGTGGGGATCGCGCCGGGCAGCCAAGATGGCGCGCCGGGCCGGCTGGCAGGTCAACAACAAGCGCATCCGCCGTTTGTGGCGCGACGAGGGCCTGCGGGTACCGCAGCGCCGCAAGAAGAAACGGTTGACCGGTATCGGAGTCGCCGTCGGCGCGATGTCACCGATTCGTCCCAACGTGATCTGGGCGATGGACTTTCAGTTCGACACCACCGCCGACGGCCGCACCCTCAAGATGCTCAACGTCATCGACGAATTCACCCGCGAAGCGCTCGCGATCAACGTTGATCGTGGCATCGACGCCGACGGCGTCGTCGAGGTGTTGGATCGCCTGGCCCTGCAGCGAGGAGGGTCACACTACGTACGCTTCGACAATGGCCCCGAGTTCGTGGCGCACGCCATTAGTGACTGGTGCCGATTCAACAGTGCCGGTTCACTTTTCATCGATCCCGGCTCACCGTGGCAGAACGCCTGGATCGAATCGTTCAACGGCCGGCTACGAGATGAACTGCTCAACTCGTGGCGCTTTGACTCGTTACTGGAAGCACGCGTGATCATCGAAGACTGGCGCTGCGACTACAACGCCAACAGGCCCCACTCCGCCCACGGCGAGTTGACCCCATCCGAGTTCGCTCTACAGTGGGCCACGACCCATCAACCCCAAGCCGCATAGCGACTGGACCACCAAAGGGTCCCCCTCGCGCGGATGTCAGCGCCGCCGCAAGTCACCTATCCGAGCTAGTGGCGGCCTCTTTACTGACAACGCGGGTTGTTGCTGCCAGGCAAAGGCAGCGAGGAGGCAGTGATGATGCCCGGCACGGACCACCCGGTACCGCAGGGGCGCTGCGGAGTCGCGAAACGAACTGGTTGACGGAGATGACGTGCCCGGACTCAAGTCGGGTGGGCTATCAGGCGTCTCGCTCAACCGCTCCCGAATGGGGCGATAAATTCCGGCTCACGGGACCGCAACGCGCTACCGCCCCAACTGCGCGTTCCTTCTGAACCTGGGAAGGCGTGGCCCGGCTGTTCAGCAGTTCCAGGGCTGGGTCTCCCGCGAGGCCGACGATGACATCGAGCGGCTGAATCAGCTTCACTCCTCGGGCGGATCGCGCCAATCATCTCGCAACTCCTAGTTTGGTTCTTGACAGTTGGCAAGACCGCGCGTAACCCTTGTTAAGGACTATCAATGGTTACAAGAGAGTGAAGGTGCGATGGGTTTCAACAGCCACAGGGGGCTCGATGTCGACCGGACGCCGCAAAAGGTTCGTGAAGCTTCGAAGCGCGACCACGAACCGGTCGCGGAACCGGACTCGGATTCCGAAGCAAGGACTGCGACTTACCAGGCGCCTTTGGAGATCGTCAAGGAACTCTACGCAAAGTTGACTGCCGGCGATCCAGGCGGCGCCCTCGCCCTGATGTCTGACGACATCGAGTGGATTACCATGATGGACTACAAGGTCGCCGGCCGTGGCCCGCAAAAAGTCCTTGAGGGCATGCTGATACCCGCAATGGAGGAGTGGGAACCGTACACGCTGACGCCGCACGAATTCATCTGTGAAGGCGATAAAGTCGTATCGGTTGGGCGGTTCAAGGGAACGAACCGTGCGACAGGTAAGCACGTGGAGGTTGACTACTCTCACATTTGGGAAGTGAAGGGTCACAAGATAGTGCGACACCGTCAATTCATCGACACCGGCAAGATTGAGCCGGCGCGCCATCCCGGCTGAGGCCGCTGCGGCGCAGAGGTCGCCAAGCAAATCTGCGTGGTATGACGCCAGCGCCGTCCACAGTTTCGCGTTCTCACGAACTTGATATCCCCAGCTGCGCAGGCCCGCTGATGCCATGAAGCCGGCATCAGACGCCAACGGTTGAAATTCGATTGGCTCTGAACCTGGGGAAGGGGTGGCCCGGCTGTTCAACAGTTCCAGGGCTGGGTCCCCAGGCTGACGATGACATCGAGCGGCTGCGTCAGCCTCACCTCCCCCGCCGGGTCAACCCAATTATCTCGTAACTCGTCACCTAAGGGTTGACAGGTCAATAAGCTAGCTCGTAACCTTTGAAACGTATTTTCAAGAGTTACACGGGGTGGGCAGGGAGTGAAGGTTTGCGATGGGTGCTGTCGGCCACGGGAGGATCGATGCTGACGGGGAGGCTGGATCCGCCCACGCGCCGACGATCCTGCTCCTTCAAGGGTTCTCATCATCGTCGTGCACGAGTGACTTCGCATTGGACACGGCTGCTCGGAAAATCGCCCAGTTCGTCGACGGCTCCCTCAGCCGCACACAAAGCTATTGACGCGGCGCAGCTGATCGGGGGTCTGGGGAGTGGGCGAGGCGTTGCAGGGTAAGACCGTTGTTGTGGTGGGGCAAGGGGGTGGGATTGCGCGTGCTGTCACGGTTTTGGTTCGATCTGAGGGCGCTCGAGTCGTTGTTGCCGGCCGCGATAAGGCGCGATTGGCACCCGCTTACCAGGACACGGGTATTAACGCCGAGTTTGTTGACGTTACCGACGATTCGTCTATCGCGGCACTTGCTGAACGATTGGGTGCTGTTGACCATGTCGTGTCGGCGGTGTCGGCCCGCGCACGGGGAAGGCTTGGCCAGCTGGAGCGCACGAGTCTGCTGAAATCGTTTGATACCAAGGTGATTGGGCCGCTGATGCTGACGAAATACTTCGCAGCACAGATCAAGCGGGGCGGGTCGTTCGTCCTTTTCTCGGGATTTCCCGCGTTCAAGATCAATGTCGGTTTTCTTGGGGTGGCGATCACCGACGGTGCGGTCGACTTTTTGACGCGCTCGCTGGCGGTCGAGCTTGCCCCGATCCGGGTCAACGCGATCTCTCCGGGTGTCATTGACTCCGGAGCGTGGGATTCGCTGGGCGAGCAGGGCAAGCGCGACCACTTCGAGAACGTCAGCCGCACCAACTTGGCGCAACGAATAGGGACGGCCGAGGATGTGGCCGACGCCGCGCTTTTCGCAATGACGAACACATTTGTGACCGGTGTGACGCTCAAAGTCGATGGCGGCCAGCATCTCACCTAATCCACCGGTGACGATCGCGCCGCCGACGTCGACGGTTCAGGTTCGCTGGTTCGTCTCTGAGCTGGCGGTTGTTCGGTGGCGCCGTACTTTGGCGCGGTTGCCGCAGAGTGCCATCGAACACCAGCGTCGGCGGTGGGCTTTGGTGCGGTCGTAGAAAATGATGGTGCAGCCTGGGCATTGCCGGATCAGGGTCGGGTCGCCCTCGGCGAGCAGGTGCGCCCAGGCCTGTGCGGATAGGACGAGAAGCTGTGTGGGCTGTTCCCAGTGCCGCCGCTCATGCAGCACGAGAGTGTCGTTGTCGGGGTTGAGCTGGGTATAGCGCCGATCCTGCGCCAGCAGCGCATTCAGCTCATCAATCACATCAACTGGGAACGGCACTGGCTTTTCGCCTGCCCACTCCAACAGAATCGGCCGCAGCTTTTCCCGAAGAGTACGGGCATCCCCGGCAGCACCGTCGAGTTGACCAGCGCTGAACAGATCTTCGAGCACTGCACGGTCTTCCTCGTCGATGAGTCCCGTGCGCGCGAGCCACCGCAGATAATTCGCCCCGTCTCCGATCAATTCGATCGGCTCTGAACCCGGGGAAGGCGTGGCCCGGCTGTTCAGCAGTTCCAGGGCTGGGTCTCCTGCGAGGCCGACGATGACATCGAGCGGCTGCATCGGCCTCACCTCCCCCAACGGATCACCGCAGCACTGGTAACCGCTCAGCTACAGGTTGACAGGTTATCAAGCGCATGCGTAACCTTTGAAATATTCTTTCAACAGTTACATGGGTGTACCGAGAGCAAGGGTTGCGATGAGTGTCATCAGCCACAAGAGGATCGATGTCGACGGTCTGGGCGTTTTTGTTCGTGAGTCCGGTGATCGATCGCGACCGACACTGGTGCTGTTGCCCGGATACCCGTCGAGCACCCGAGCGTATGTGCGGCTCATCGATCAGATGTCCACCCGCTGGCATGTTGTGGCGATCGACTACCCCGGCTTCGGTTCCTCTGACCCGTTGCCCGGCGAGCCGACCTTCGACAAATTGGCCGCGGTCACCGGCGCCACCATCGACGCACTCGGCATCAGCGACTATGCGGTGTACATGTTCGACTTCGGTGCACCGGTCGGATTCCGGATCACCCTCGACCACGACGAGCGGGTCCGCGCTGTCATCACCCAAAACGGCAACGCCTACACCGACGGTTTCGGACCAGGCGTCGCCGCGTTAGCAGAGTGGTGGGCCGATAAGGACGCCGGCGAGGCCACCGTCGACTGGTTCGTCAGCCTGGCCGGGACTCAGCATCAGTGGCAGGCCGGTGCCCGCGACCTCGAACACATCGATCCCGAGCAGGCACTGGCTGATCAGCTCGTGCTGGATCGTCCTGGCCGTGCCGCCTACATGAAGGCCCTGCTGTGGGACTACCAGAACAACCCGCCCCGCTACCCACAGTGGCAGGCGTGGCTGCGCCGCCGCCAACCAGCACTGCTGGCGATCTGGGGCGCAAATGACCCGTTCTTCATCCCAGCCGGCGCCCAGGCATATCGCGACGACGTGCCCGGCGCCGAAGTAATCTTGCTAGACACCGGCCACTTCGCACTGGAAGAAGAGCTCGACGAAATCGCCACGCACATCAACACACTGATGGCCACCACCTTCGGGGCGGAATCCCGATGACAACCGACACAACCTTCGTCTTAGTCCACGCAGCGTGGGCAGACAGCTCCAGCTGGGCACCAGTCATCCATCAACTACAGCAGCGCGGCCACAACGTCATCGCAGCACCACTACCACTGACCTCGTTCGACGACGACACCGCAGCGCTCAACCGAGTTCTCGAGCGCATCCCGGGGCAAACCGTTCTCGGCGGTCACGCTTACGCCGGCGCGGTCATCGGAGCGGCAAATACCGATTCGGTGACAGCGCTAGTCTACGTCGCCGCAATCGCACCCGACGAAGGTGAAACAGTCGCCAGCCTGTTCCACCGCGCCCCTGCCCATCATCTCGCCCCTGCCCTAGAGCCAGATCGTCACGGCTTGATTTGGCTGCCGCACAGCGCTTTCGCAGCAGCATTCGCACAAAACGCCACCCCCGAACAACACGCCATGCTCGCCGCAGTCCAGCGCCCCCTCTCACCATCATGCATCACCACACCCGCCCCACGACCCGCCTGGAAAGATCGCCCAAGCTGGTTCCTCATCGCCGAACACGACCGCATGATCGCCGCAGAAACCCAACACTTCGTCGCCACACGGATGAACGCAACCATCCACGCCGTCAACGCCGACCACCTACCCATGCTGACCCATCCCGACAGCGTCACCGAGATACTGCTCACCGCGGCCAACCACCCCCAATAAACCTCTGCCCCAGGCGATTCACGCTCATGGCCAACGGATGGTCAGAAGCACATTCGATCAAGACCGCCAACTGTCCCGACCTACCGACCGCAGGAGCTACCCCATGGTCCGCCGATCGCTCGCCCACTATCACTCGGCTTATGGCAAGGTTGCTGATTCACTGAACAAGTTCGACTGGCTGGCCAATTTATTCTTGCGGCTCAGCATTGGTTTCATGTTCTTCAGTGGGGCAGTGGGAAAACTCGGGAACCTCGGTAAGTTCACTGAGATGTTCAATGGCCTCGGAATTCCAGCCGCGCCGGTAGTTGCCCCCGCCGTGGCAATCATCGAACTTGTTGGTGGCGTGGCGCTGATGCTCGGACTGGCGACCCGAGCGATGTCTCTTGCGTTGGCGCTAGACATGGCTGGCGCTTTGTTGACGGATATCGGCCCCGGTCTGGCGGAAAAGTACGCGAGCGTGTGGAGCTTCCTGAGTAACTTATTTTATTCGTCGGAGTGGCTACTGACCGGCCTGTTGCTTTTTCTCGTGTGCGTAGGAGCCGGTCCCGCCAGTCTCGATGCCCGGATCGACCAGCGCCTAGCGTCATCAGAACGCACAGTGGACTCGAACACTTCGTGAGACAACACAATCCGTCGCAGCGCTCAATTAAGGACTTGGCGCGGCGCCGGTTTCAGTCGTAACTTAATCGCTCCACCGTCGGACTGGAGGGCGATCGAGCTCCGGATCGTCGCTAGGCGTGCGGCAACGCAGTGGGGTAGCGGTCGCACATGCAATTAACTGGCGCCGCCTTCTCGGCTGCCTCGCACAGAATCGAGATGGCGGCGGAGTGTGCTACAGCCTGACGGGAGAACGGTGAAAGTCGCGAAGTCGATCGATCGGGCGCGGATTTGTGTCACCGCAGTGTTCGCGGCGCATGCCCTTGTCTTTTCGTCGTGGGTGGCCCACATCCCGCACGTGAAAAGCGAATTGAGACTCTCCGATGGTGCGCTCGGCAATGCGCTGTTGGGCGCGCCACTGGGTGCTCTGGTCGCGACGGCGCTGTGTATCCGGCTGTTGCCGCGATGGGGAAGCCACATTCTGGTCCCGGTCACTGTCGCCGGCTACGCCGCGTCCGGACCCCTTCTGGGCCTGGCCAGGTCTGAACCGGAACTATTTCTTGCACTCACCAGCGTCGGGTTCTTCTTGGGCGGGCTGGATGTCGCGATGAACGTTCAGGCCGCCGCGGTCGAACGCGTCGCCGCGCGACCGATAATGTCTCGCTTCCATGGGATGCGTAGCCTCGCTGTGTTGCTGGGGTCGCTGGTTGGCGCAGTGTGCGTGAGCGCGGGTGTGGGCTTGACTGCCCAGCTGACGGTCATCGGGCTCATCATCATTGTCCTCGTCCGGCCCATTGCCGGCGACCTGGTCCGCGAACCGGCGCCCACCGCCCGCCAGAAAGCCGCAAGGCCGCAACCAATTCTGGAGGAATCCGACCGTCGTGATTCTGTCAGCCGTCGCGTTCGCGTCGTTCCTATGCGAAGGATCTGCATCCGATTGGTCAGGCGCTACCTGAACCGAGTCGTCGGCGCGGGGCCCACCGTGGCCGCGCTCAGCTACGTGCCCTTTACCGCAGTTATGGCCCTCACACGGTTGAGCGCCCCGCGGCTATACGGGCGTGTTTCCATCCGCTGGCTACTACCATCGTTGGCGCTGTTCGCCGCGGCCGGTCTGTGCGTAACCCTGGTCACCGCCAATCTCGTAGTGACCCTGTTGGGATTTGCCGCTCTCGGGGCGGGCGTGGTGTTATTGGTGCCCGCCGCGATGACCGCCGCATACTCCCCGATCGACGCGGGAACCGCGATCGCTGTAGTAGCCGCCACCGGTTGGGTGGGCTATCTGATCGGTCCACCGTTGATCGGGCAAGTGGCCCAGTGGGCGGGGTTATCCGCTGCGCTGACAACCGTCCCGATCATGATGACGCTCGTCGCGACCGCGATCCGCTTCACCAACGCGTTTGACGCAGCCGACGCATTTCCAGAAGCCGCCGCCCCGCACTAATAAGTGGCAGGTCCCCGATAGTCGGTCCGCCCGCCTTTAAGAGCCGGGTTGTGTTGATACCGATGTCAGTCGATCTCGCAGGCCACGGGATCTGCTCTACAGTGGACCGCGACCCATCAACCCCAAGCCGCATAGCGACTGGACCACCAAACGGGTCCCCTCACTGTAGGGCCGACCATTTCGCGCTCGCTTGGATTCGAGGCTCTCCCAACCAGTTTCGGGGTAGTCCGTTCAGCACCTAAACGCAGCCTTCCTGATTCATCGGATGAATCAGTTCCGACCGAAATTCATCGCTCAT
>Ga0302325_10026366_pt1 | contig 12067 bp, 10 predicted proteins | sample Palsa_T0_2_FD_201948 | JGI IMG/M metagenome (GOLD analysis project Ga0302325, IMG submission 201948) | Peat permafrost microbial communities from Stordalen Mire near Abisko, Sweden - Palsa_T0_2 | ecosystem: Environmental > Terrestrial > Soil > Palsa > Peat permafrost | place: Sweden: Abisko...
GTGGTGCTGGTTGGCCCCCCCCCCCCCCTTTGGCGGGCTCCCCTCTTTGGGGGGGTCTCCCCCCCCCCCCCCCCACCCCCAAACGGTCAGGGCTTCGTCGCGGCAATGGACAGCGCCTTGCCGTAGAGGTGGTCTTCCTCGGCGGTCACCATGCGCTCAAACCCGAAGTGCCGCACGGCCCCGATGATGTCCGCCGACGTCATCCAGCAGCACGTCGGCTCAACGCCTCCGAAGAATTTCCCGTAGTCGATGCCCTCGCCGTAATAGTGGGGATAAAGCGTGTGCCGGAAGCCCGCGTGGACGCTCTCGCGCCCGGAGCCAAAGCGGTCGACCAGGGCGGGCTGGCAAACGAAAAGCGACGGGTGATAGACCATGGTCCAGATGTAAATCTGCCGGCAGCAGCGGGCCATCAAGGCGATGACTTCGACCGGATCGATCATATGATAGAGAAATCCGGAGGCGAGGCCCGCGCCAAACGCGCGGTCCGCGGAGCGCAGATACGCCACCCCGTCGCCCAGCAGAAAATGCACGCGGTTCATGTCGAGGATCTCCTTGGCGACCAGGCATTTCAAATAGGCCCGCGCGTTGGCCTCGACGGCCACCACCTCGCGCGCGCCCATTCGATCGAGCATGTAGCTGTGGCCTCCCTCCAGCGGCCCAAGTTCCAGCACCGCCTGGTCCGCAAAACCCGGGGCGCCGAGACCGCGCAAACCGGCATCGGCCCACTGCAAGCGCGCATCTTCAAACAAGCCGGCCGTCCCTCCCGTGGTCACCGCCGCGCCGGACGGAAACCGCGAGGACCATTCCCCCGCAAAAATATCGATCGCGTTCTGGGGCGCCGGCGGGACAGTGACGAAGGGCTTATCGGTGACAAGGGTCGGCATCTGAATAAAAGTAGAAAGGTGAAAGGTGAAAGTAGAAAGTAGAAAACCATTCCTCATTTCACCCTTCCCCCTTCCCCTTTCCCCTTTCACCTTTCACCTTTCAACTTTCGCCTTTTACTTTCGCCTTTCAACTTTCAACTTTCCCCTTTTTGAAAACCCTCCTCGTCACCGGTTCCTCGGGCTTGATCGGCTCCGAGGTCTGCGGCCATTTCGCCCGGGAGCTCGGCTACGCCGTCCACGGGGTGGACAACAACCAGCGCGCGGTTTTTTTCGGACCGCAGGGGGACACCCGCTGGAATCAACAGCGGCTGCAGCGCGAGCTGCCGGGTTTCCAGCACCACGAGCTCGATATCCGGGATCGCGCCGGCGTCCTCGCGCTGGTCAGGGAATTAAAGCCCGCCGCCATCGTCCACACCGCCGCGCAGCCCAGTCACGACCGGGCGGCGGCGATCCCCTTCGACGATTTCGACACCAACGCCACCGGAACGCTTAATCTCCTCGAGGCGGCCCGCCAGGCCTGTCCCGAATCGCCGTTTGTGCACATGAGCACCAACAAGGTCTATGGCGATGCGCCCAATGGCATCGGGCTGAAGGAACTGCCCACGCGGTGGGATTATGACGATCCGGATTTTGCGCACGGCATCCCGGAGACCTTCACCATTGACCAGTCGAAGCACTCGCTCTTCGGAGCTTCCAAGGTGGCCGCCGACGTCATGGTGCAGGAATACGGCCGCTATTTCGACCTTCCCACCTGCTGCCTGCGCGGGGGGTGCCTCACCGGTCCGAATCACACCGGGGTCGAACTCCACGGCTTCCTGAGCTACCTCGTCAAATGCAACCTCGAGGGCCGCGAATACCGGATATTCGGCTACAAGGGCAAGCAGGTGCGCGACAATATCCACTCCCTCGACGTCGCCCGCTTCATGGCGGCTTTTGTGGGGGCGCCCCGCCGGGGCGAGGTTTACAATCTGGGTGGCGGCAAAGCCAACAGCACGTCCATCCTCGAGGCTTTCAAAATCGCCGAAGACCTCACGGGCAGGAAACAGGTTTCAACCTATGTGGACCAAAACCGCGCCGGGGATCATATCTGCTATTACTCGGATCTGCGGAAAATGCGGGCGCACTACCCTGCCTGGGACATCACCCAATCACTGGAAGAGACGATGCGGCAAATCGTTGAGGCATGGAGAGGGCGAACCGCCCAAAAGTAGGAAGTTGAAAGGAGAAAGTTGGAAGTGAGCAGCGGATTCTCCGGAAGTTTTATTTACGCGCACTTTCACCTTTCAACCTTCAACTTTTAGCGATTTGACGCAACTCGGGTCGTCATCTACCGTCTTGCTCAGAAATGATGTCCCCGGGACAGTTTGTGGTTCTTGCTGTCGCCGTGATGGTGGCCGGGGTTCCCCTTGGCGTCAGCGCCCAGAGCGCAGCGGCCAACGACTCCCCTTTTGCGCCGCCGCCAGGCGCCGTGGGCGCCCCCAGCGCGGCACCGGAAGCTTTCGAACTCGCCGGCGCCAGCGCGACCGGCCAGGAGACGGAAGTTTGCATTTATAACTCACAGACCAGGCACAGCAACTGGATCGCGGTGGGCGCCACCGCGGACGGAATCAAGGTGTTGAGCTTCGATCCGGACCGGGATCAGGCGGTCGTGACCATGAACGGCGAACGGAAGGTGCTTGCCTTGCGCAAGGCCGCGGTGACTCAGACATCCATGCCGGCATATTTGCAAAACCTCGCATCGGCCAGTCCGGTCACGCCCGTCCCGGTCTCCGATACGTCGTTCGTGCGGCCGGTTCAGGCGCCGGCCTCGACCGATCCCAAGGTGTTGAAGGACGAACGGGATGCCCGGGAGGCGCGCATGCTTATCAGCGATCTCATGGAAATCGGGGTCCAGCAGCGGAAGGCTTACGCGGAGGCCAAGGCGAAGGCGGCCGCGCAGGCGGCGGCCGGCGGCCAATAATCGTATTTACCGTCCCGGGGTTTTGCGTAACTGTAAAGGGATGCGAGTCCTGATCTCCGGTGTTTGCGGCTTTGTCGGCAGCGCGCTGGTCCGCGCCTTGGTGGAATCGGGTGGCAGCCACGAACTCCACGGCTTCGATAACTTCATCCGCCCGGGCAGTGAAACCAACCGCGCCGAACTGAAACGCCTCGGCGTCAGGCTCTTCCATTGCGATCTGCGCGCCGCCAGCGACCTGGAGGTTCTTCCCCCTTGCGAATGGGTGATCGACGCCGCCGCCAATCCGAGCGTCCTGGCCGGGGTCGACGGGCAGACCAGCTCCCGCCAGCTCGTCGAGCACAATCTGGGCGGCACGATGAACACCCTCGAGTACTGCAAGCAGCACCGTTCCGGCTTGATTTTGCTCAGCACGAGCCGGGTCTATAGCGTTGCGCGTCTCGCCGGATTACCCGTGACCGTGACAAATCACGCTTTCCGGCTGACGGAGGAAGGCGTCGCGGGGGCGCGCCGCCCCACCTCTGGAATCGGCCCGGCGGGGGTGACGGAAGACTTTTCCACGCTGGCGCCGATTTCACTTTATGGGGCGACCAAGCTCGCGAGCGAGGCGCTCGCTCTCGAATATGGCGAGGCCTTTGGTCTTCCGGTGTTCATCAACCGCTGCGGCGTCCTCGCCGGCGCGGGTCAGTTTGGACGCGCCGACCAGGGGATTTTCACGTATTGGATCAATTGCTGGCTGCGCGACCGCCCGCTCCGGTACATCGGTTTCGGCGGCCACGGCCACCAGGTGCGCGACGGACTTCACCCGCGGGACCTGGCGTCCCTGCTGGGGAAACAGTTCGCGGCGCCCAAGCTCGAAACGGGCGATCGGATCGTCAACCTGGGTGGCGGGAACGCCGCGGCGATGTCGCTGCGTCAGCTCAGCGACTGGTGCGCCGCGCGATTCGGACCGCGCAGCGTGGCGTCCGACCCCGCACCGCGGCCCTTTGACATCCCCTGGCTGGTGCTCGATTCCGCCAAGGCGGCGCGCCTCTGGAACTGGCGCCCATCGACGCCCCTCCCCGCCGTCCTCGACGAGATCGCCACCCACGCCCAGGCCCATCCCGAGTGGCTCGATCTCTCAGCCGCCTTATGATTTTGAACAGGAAGCTCGGGAAGATCGGGAAGAAAGCCTGATGCCTTGACCCCTTCCCGTTCTTCCCGAACTTCCTGTTCAAGGAATTGTCCTGTGACTCAACCTCTCAAACTCTACTCGGTCGTCATGCCCGCGCGCGACGAGGAGGAGTCGCTTCCATCGACCATCGCCGATATTTTCGCCACGTTCACGGCCGAGGGCATCCCGCATGAGATCGTGGTGGTCGATGACGGCAGCAAGGACCGCACCTGGGAGGTGCTGCGGGAGCTGACGGCACGGTTTCCCACGCTGGCGCCGGCGCAAAATCCGGGCCCGCATGGTTTCGGCAACGCGATCATGCACGGCCTTGGCGCCATGCGCGGCGACGCGGTGGTGATCATGATGGCCGATGCGTCCGACTCCCCGGCCGACGCGGTCAAATACTGGCGCCTGCTCAACGCGGGGCACGAATGTGTCTTTGGCAGCCGTTTTGTCCGGGGCAGCCAGGTGGTCGATTACCCGCGCGTGAAGCTCCTGGTCAACCGGCTGGCCAACCTCTTTATCCGGCTGCTCTTCCACATCCCGCTCAACGACACGACCAACGCCTTCAAGGCCTACCGGCGGACCGTGATCGAGGGCTGCCGGCCGCTGCTCGCCTCCCATTTCAACCTTACGGTCGAAATTCCCCTCAAGGCCATCGTCCGCGGCTATTCGTGGACGACGATTCCCATCTCGTGGCACAACCGCAAGCACGGCGTCGCCAAGCTCAAGATCAAGGAGATGGGCAGCCGCTATTTCTTCATTTGCATGTACGTCTGGCTGGAAAAATACTTCAGTCGCGGGGACTACCACCGAAAAGCGGAAAGCGAAAAGCGAAAAGCGGAAACAGGATGAAACTATGATCTATTTACTCGGCGGTTCGGGCTATGTCGGGCAGGCTTACCAGGCGTTGCTAAGCGGAAAGGGCGTGCCTTTTCGCAACCTGCGGCGCGCCGACCTGGACTACACCGATGCCGGCATCCTGCGGGACGCGCTCAACCGCGACCGGCCGGATTTCCTGATCAACGCGGCGGGCTATACCGGCAAGCCCAATGTGGATGCCTGCGAGCTGCACAAGAGCGAGTGCCTCTTCGGCAACGCGGTGCTCCCCGGCACGGTGGCCCGGGCTTGCGCGGAGGCGGGCGTGCCGTGGGGCCATGTTTCCTCGGGCTGCATCTACAATGGGGCGCGCCCCGATGGCGGCGGATTCACCGAGACTGACGCCCCCAATTTCACGTTTCGCGCCGGCCCCTGCTCCTTTTACAGCGGCACCAAGGCGTTGGGCGAGGAAGTGCTGGCGGACCAGCCGGGGGTCTATATCTGGCGCCTGAGAATTCCGTTCGACTCGCGGGATAACCCGCGCAATTACCTCACCAAGCTCATGCGCTATGACCGCCTGCTGGAGGCGACCAACTCCATCTCGCAACTTCATGAATTCGCCGCCGCCACGTTCGCCTGCTGGGAAAAGCGCATCCCCTTCGGCATCTATAACGTCACCAACCCGGGAAATGTCACCACCCATGAAGTCGTCGATCTCATCCGGCGCAGCGGCGTCTGCCCCAAGGAGTTCAGCTTTTTCCAGAGCGAGGACGAGTTCATGCGCGTCGCCGCGAAGACCCCGCGCTCGAATTGCGTGGTCGATTCCGAAAAGCTCGCCCGCGCGGGCATCCGGATGACCGAAGTGCGCGAGGCGGTCGAAAAAGCGCTGCGGGAGTGGAAAACCTCATGAACCTGCTTGTCACCGGCGGCTGCGGATTCATCGGGAGCAACTTCGTCCGGCAGCGCCTGCGGGAGGCCGGGTCGCCGGTCGCCCGGCTGGTCAACCTCGACCTCCTCACCTATGCCGGCAACCCCGCGAATCTCACCGGCGTGGCGGACGACCCGCGCTATGTCTTCTCGCATGGGGACATCGGCGACGCGGCGCTCGTCGCCCGGCTCCTCGCCGACCACGCGATCGACGCGGTGGTGAACTTCGCGGCGGAATCCCATGTGGACCGCTCGATCGATTCACCGGAGCCGTTCGTCCAAACCAACGTGGTCGGCACGCTGCGCCTGCTCAATGCGGTCCGGCGCCATTGGGCCGGCCTGACGGGCGCCAGGCAGGATGCCTTTCGTTTCCTGCACATTTCGACCGATGAGGTTTATGGCGCGCTCGGCCCGCGGGACCCGGCCTTCACCGAGCAGACCCCGTTTGCGCCGAACAGCCCTTACGCCGCCTCCAAGGCCGCCAGCGACCACTTTGTGCGCGCCTATCAGCACACCTATGGGCTGCCGACCCTCACGACCAACTGTTCGAATAATTACGGACCCTATCACTTTCCCGAGAAGCTGATTCCCCTGGTCATTCTCAACGCCCTCGAAGGCAAGCCGCTGCCCGTTTATGGCGACGGCCAGCAGGTGCGCGACTGGCTGTACGTCGCGGACCACTGCGCCGCGATCTGGCTGGTGCTGCAGCGCGGCCGGCTGGGCGAGACCTACAATATCGGCGGCCTCAACGAGCGTCCGAACCTGGAGGTGGTGCGGAAGATTTGCGCCCTGCTCGACCTGAAATCGGCGCGGGCCGACCGGCAAAGCTACGCCGCCCAGATCACCTACGTCACCGATCGCCCCGGCCACGACCGCCGCTATGCCATTGATTGCGCCAAGCTGCAGGGCGAACTCGGCTGGTCGCCGCGCGAATCATTCGAAACCGGCCTGGAAAAAACCGTGGATTGGTATCTGGCCAACCGGGCCTGGTGTGACGATATTACCAGGAAGAAATACGCCCGGGAGAGACTCGGCGGAAAAACCTGAATCCATCCATCCATCCCATGAACCGCAAAGGCATCATCCTCGCCGGTGGCTCGGGCACGCGGCTTTATCCGCTGACCATCGCCGTGAGCAAGCAGCTCATGCCGGTGTACGACAAGCCGATGATTTATTATCCGCTCTCGGTGCTCATGTCCGCCGGCATTCGCGAGATCCTGATCATCTCGACCCCGCAGGATCTGCCCCTCTTCCACCGCCTCCTGGGCGACGGGTCGGAATTCGGGGTCAGCTTCAGCTACGCCGAGCAGCCCAGTCCCGACGGGCTGGCCCAGGCCTTCCTCATCGGCGCGGAATTCCTGGGCGGCGCGCCGTCGGCCCTCATCCTCGGCGACAACCTTTTCTACGGCCAGGAGCTGAAGAAGTCGCTCCAGGAGGCGAATGCGCGCACGGCGGGCGCGACGATTTTCGGCTACCGCGTCGCCGACCCCCAATCCTACGGGGTCGTGGAGTTCGCGCCCGATGGGCGCGTGCTCTCGCTGGAGGAGAAGCCGGCGGCGCCGAAGTCCGGCTACGCCATTCCCGGGCTGTATTTTTACGACCGCGATGTCGTCGGTCTCGCCCGCCAGCTCAAGCCGTCGCAGCGCGGCGAACTCGAAATCACGGATCTCAACCGCCTATACCTGGCCGCCGGGCGGCTCCACGTCGAGGTGCTGGGCCGCGGCACCGCGTGGCTGGACACGGGCGCCCACGATGCGCTGCTCCAGGCGGCGCAATTCGTGCAGGTGATCGAGCAGCGCCAGGGGTTGAAGATCGCTTGCCTGGAGGAGATTGCCTGGAGCAAGGGCTGGATCGACCGCCAGCGCCTCGAGGCCAACATCGCCAAACACGGCAAATCGGCCTACGCCGGTTATCTGCGGGGCCTGCTGACCGGAGGCTGAACCAAGGCGCGTGCCCTATCCCCGCCTCAGCATCGTCGTCCCCCTTTACAATTGCCTGGCGCTCACGCGGGCGATGGTGGCGGGTTTGCGCGCGACGCTGCCCGAGGAACTCGATCACGAGATCATCCTGGTTGACGATGGCAGCACGGACGGCACCCGCGAGTGGCTCGCCACGCTGGGGGCCCCGTTTCGCGTTATTCTCAACGAGCGCAATCTCGGCTACGGGGCCGCGAACAACCGCGGTGCCGCGGCCGCCCAGGGCGAAATGCTCGCCCTGCTCAACAACGACCTGGTGTTCTCCCCCGGCTGGGTCGAGCCGATGTTGGAGGCCCACGCCCGGCTCCGCAGCCGGGCCGGAGTCGTGGGAAACGTGCAACTCGACGCGCGCACCGGCGCGCTGGATCACGCGGGCATTTTCATCAACTACAAGGGCAAGCCGGAGCACGACCGCACTCCCCGGTGGAGACTGCGGCTGGCCAACCGCGGCAAACCCCTGCGGCGGGTGCCGGCGGTCACCGGGGCCTGCGTGCTGATCCAGCAGGACCTCTGGCGGGAACTCCGCGGTTTCGATGAAGGCTACGTCAACGGCTGCGAAGACGTCGATTTTTGCCTGCGGGCCGCGGCCGCCGGCTACCGCAACGTCGTGGCGCTGCGCAGCGTCGTGCGCCATCACGTCAGCACGTCGCCCGGACGCAAGGGCCGGGACGAGGCCAACACCTACCGGCTGACGCTGCGCTGGCGCAATACGCTGGTCACCCTCGGGATCCGCTCCTGGTGCCGCCATCATTTCGAAACCTATCTCCCCGAACCCCGCGATTTCCCCAATGCGCCGCTGGCCCGGCAGGTGGCCCTGTATCTGCTCCGCCTCCGCCGCAACCCGCCGCCCGATGCCTACCCCGGCATGGGCGCCGCGATCCAGGTGGAAATCGAGCGCTGGAGGGAACTTCTCTCCTAATTCCGCTTTCCGCTTTCCGGTTTTCGCTTTTTCTTAATCCATGCCTCGCAATGCCACCGGCCCGGCGGCCGGCGCCCTCACCCGGCGTTTCACCCAGTACAGCGGAATCTTCTTCGATGAATTTGCCGGGGATTCGGCGTGGCTGCGCGATGAGGGCCGCATCAGCCTGCCGCCGCTCGACGGGGCGCACACCCTCGTGCTCCGGGGGGAATTCCGCCCACACCCGGATGCGCGCGGCATCGAAGCCGCGCCACCGCGGCTCACGGTTTCCGTCGACGGCCGGCCGGCGGCGGTCCTCTCCGGCCCGGGGCCCGGGCCGTGGGAAATCCGCGTGACGCTGCCGGCGGCAGCCCGCGCCGGCGGCACCGTGCTCCGCCTGCGCCTGGGCGGAATCGCCGGCACCAACGCACTGGCGTGGCTCGGCCGGGTGACCGGCCTGCGTCCCCTGCAGCGATTTCGCCTGCAAAACAAGAATCGCCAGCTCCGGCTGTCCACGATCAGCGCCGATGCGGGCCCGGTGATCTTCGATTTTTCGCGGCGGCATGCCCCGCTTTCCCCCGCCTTCGTGCGCCGCCATGCGCGCATCGGCATGAATATCGCCGGCTTCCTCCAGGCGGACCTCGGGGTCGGCGAGTCCGCCCGCTGCATGGTCCGCGCGGCCGACGCCGCCGGCATTCCCGCGGCGCTCGTTCCGCTCAGGCTCCACTGCCGCAATCGGCTGGGCGACGACACCTATGCGGCGCGCCTGCAGGAGGCGAATCCCCACGGGGTAAACGTCATTCACATCGATCCCCCGGCCTCCCGGGATATCGACCACCATCACGGCCCGGGCTTCCGGGCGGGCAAGTACAACGTCGCCTATTTCGCCTGGGAACAGCCGGAATTTCCGGACGCGTGGCTGCCGAGCTTCGATTTTTTCGACGAGGTGTGGTGCCCGAGCGATTTCGCCCGCGCGGCCATCGCGATGAAGTCGCCGCTGCCCGTCCTGACGATGCCCCACGCCATCGGGTTTCCCCGTCCCGCTCCCGCGGCGCAGGACGCCCTCCGCGCCCGTTTCCACCTGCCCGCCGGGTCGTTTCTTTTTCTCACGCTTTTCGACCTGAATTCCTATGCGGCGCGCAAGAATCCGCAGGCGGCGATCACCGCGTTCCGGCAGTCCGGCCTGGGGCCGCCGGAGGCGGCGCTCGTGGTCAAGGTCCAGAACGCGGCCGCGAACCCCTCCGATTTTTCCGCGCTCCAGGCTTCCCTGAGCGATCTTCCGGGCGCGGTGCTCATCGCCGAGACGCTTTCCCGCGACGAGACGTATGCCCTGGAAGCCGCCTGCGATTGTTTCGTCTCGCTGCATCGCGCGGAAGGCTTCGGCCTGGCCCTCGCCGAATGCATGTTCCTGGGCAAGCCGGTCATCGCGACGGACTGGTCGGCGACCGCCGAATTCATCACGCCCGAAAACGGCTGCCCGGTGCGCGCCACGGTCGTGACGCTGGACCGCAACCACGGGCCCTACGCGAAGGGCTCGACCTGGGCCGAGCCCGACGTCGTGCGCGCCGCCGAATGGATGCGGAGCCTGGCGGCCGATCGCGCTCTGGCGGGGCGCCTCGGCGCCGCCGCACGCGCCACGATTGAAGACCGCTTCGCCCCGGCGGTGATCGGGGAACGGTATCGCCAGCGGCTGGAGGCCATCGCAACCTTCTGACCGGACCCATGGAGCCACCGCTCACGAACCGTTCCTTCGCCCAGACCGCCCTGCTGCTCACCCTCGGTGTTTTCGTCGCGCTCGTGGCGATCAACTGGCGGTTCTACTTTGCCACGCCGTTTTTCGAGCAGGGCGATATCGCCGCGTACGGCCTGCAAATCTGGCGCGCCCGGCACGGGACCGAGATTCTCGGCAATTACTCCCGTTTTCACTTCAATCACCCCGGACCCGCTTTTTTTTACGCCTATGCCCTGGGCGAACGCATCCTGCTCGACGGCCTGGGCGTCGCTTCCTCGCCCCACAATGCGCATTCGCTCGCCGGGCTGTTGCTCCAGAGCTTCTTTTTCGCCACGGCGCTGGCGCTTTTTTACGAAAACCTGCGAGCCCCGCTTTTTCTTCCGCTGGCGCTCCTGCTCGGCGCCGCGCACTTCGGGCTGGCGCACCAGGCGTTTACGAGCGTGTGGCCGCCCCACGTGCTGCTGATGCCGTTTCTCTGTTTCTTCGCGGCGTGCGCCTCGGTCGCGAGCGGGCGCGGCGCGCGCCTGCCGCTCGTCCTGCTGGCCGGGGGCTTTTTGGTGCACGGGCACGTGGCCCAGCCGTTGTTCGTGGTCGTTCTTTTCGCCCTCGCCTATGGAATGCTCTGGCGCGAGACGCGCAGAAGGGGTCAGGACGCGTATATTGATATCGGGCAGCCCGATATCAATATACGCGTCCTGACCCCTTCTGCACCCTGGCGGTCCTTTCCCCGCGCCCACGCCGCCGCCGCCGCCCTCTTCGCCTTGTTCCTGCTCCCGATGGTCATCGACTGGCTCCGCTGGCCCAACGACAACCTGGCGCTCATCATCCAGCACCTGCAGGACAATGCGAACGAGCACAAGAAGCTCAGCGCCTCCTTCCTCTATTTCCTGTCGTTCTTCAGCTACCTCGACAACCAGGAATACCTGTTCCCCGTCGGAGCCCATCCGAGGCATTTCCTCCTCGGTCATGCGGCGTGGTACGCCGGATGGCTGGCGGTGGGGTGCTTCATCGCCTGGCGCTGGCGGCGGATGGGGAAGGTAGACGCCGCGTCCCGCCGCGTTCCTCTTACGATACGCGGCGAGGACGCCGCGTCTACTTTCGCACCCCGCTTTTTGCGCGCCGTCGTGATCCTCTGGCTCGTCGCCGCGCTGCTCTGCCTCGAATGGGGGGTCATCCAGGACGGCCCCATGTATCAGTTCAATGGTTACTTTTACTTTGCGCTGCTCTTCGTGCCGCTCCTGCTCCTGGCTGCGGCGCTGGCGGACTGGGTGGGGTCCAAGCCCCGCCTCTGGCTCGGCGCCGCGCTTTGCGCGGCCGCCGCCGCCATCGCCAGCCGCGGCATCGCGTTTCCCTCGATCTCGGAGGAAGCGTCCGGGCTGGGGCTGCTCGCCGCCACGCGGGCCGTGCTTCGCGCCGATCCCCGCCCGGCCGCGCCCAAGGTCCTTGTTTTCAGCCACGACGACTGGCCCGCCGTCGTCACCGCCGCGCTGGCGCTGGCCCGCGCCGGCCTGCCCTTTCAGGTCGATCCGTCCTGGGGATTCATGTTCGGACATGATCGCGATCTCCCGTCCCAGCTGCCCGCGCCCACGATCGGCGACTCCACCGTCTGGCGTTTCCTGCGGCATGCGCCGCCCGGGGTGGGCGTGCCTTTCTCCGGCAACCTGAGGGTCGCTTTCTCGCCCGGGAGCCTCGACCCCGCCCATGGCGTCATTGACTTTTCCAAG
>Ga0302325_10026368_pt1 | contig 12066 bp, 7 predicted proteins | sample Palsa_T0_2_FD_201948 | JGI IMG/M metagenome (GOLD analysis project Ga0302325, IMG submission 201948) | Peat permafrost microbial communities from Stordalen Mire near Abisko, Sweden - Palsa_T0_2 | ecosystem: Environmental > Terrestrial > Soil > Palsa > Peat permafrost | place: Sweden: Abisko...
GGACCAGGGCGAGCAGTGCCGCGACCCCGATCACCGCGATCAGGGCCGCGGCGGTGCTGCGCACGGTGCCGGCCGCGATCGTCAGCCCCGCGGCGGTCAGCCACCGCCGGTCGACCAGCGCGACCAGGGCCCAGATGGCCAGGGCGCAGAACAGCGCCTCGGCGTACACCATGGACAACACCAGCGAACCGGGCGCGATCGCCCAGATCGCGACCATGAGCACGCTGACGCGCCGATCGCCGGTCAGCTTCAGGCCCAGTGTCGTAAGACCCCACGCCGCCGCCATCCCGGCGACCGCCGTCACGATGAGGCCGGCCGCGATCAGGCTCACCCCGGGGAGCCAGGCGATGGCGTCGATGGCCGCCGGGTAGCCGGGAAACCAGGCGAAGACCGAGGCGTGGGCCAGCTGGCCGGCCGGGTAGGTGTAACCGTGCGCGGCAATGGCCCGGTAATGGCCGGCGTCGGCGGCGCTGGCCAACCGCAGCAGGCTCCAGTGCCGCAGCTGGTATTTACCGTGCTGCAGGGCGAAGGCGCTGATGGCTAGGCCGAGCGCGCGAAGGCCCGCGTAGCACAAGACCCCGACCACAGGCAACGGAAGTCCGGGTGGTACCGGAACAGGCCAGCGTCTGCCGGTGTCGGCCGGATCCGGCGACGCCGGTGCCGCGGCACCAGCCGTGTCCGGAATCAACCCAAATCTTGACATTCTCAAACCAGGCCTTTAGTCCGAAGTTACTTGGCGGTGGGCACGCCACTCGCGGCGCTGACCTGGGCCTTTGCGAGCTCGAAGGTCATCTCTTCTGGCTACGTGGTCTGACCAGCGCAAACTTCCATCATCGTAGCCGGTCATGGCCGCGGATTTTCTGTGCAGAAAAACCTTGCTCTCTTCAGTGTTATCGCCGGTCAGGGCAAAGATATCTACACATAGTGACGGTAACTTCGGTTTAGTTGATCAAGATCCGCCGGGCACGACATCTCCCGATACGTCAACGCATGTCTCGTGAGCATAGTTGCTAGCCATATGTCACAGATCGGGAAGGAAACAGTCAACGGCCTGGCCTCGCCCGCCCGCTACCCTTTGACATTCTTTTTACCGAACGAACCGGACTTCCTGCCCCGGCACCGGTCAGACCCCCGCCGAGCGCAGCGGCGTGGCGCCAGACCGCGCTACATGAGCTGCCGTCAGCACATGAGCCTCGGTCACGAGCGTGCCGGTGCCCACACGCCGGCCATCGGCGTAAACCGCGCAACTGGCCCTGGCCAGTTCCTCAGTGCTCACGGGCTCGCTCGCTCCCTGGTGGGCGCGCTAAGGCGGGTTTCTTCCACCGCAGGGTCACGTTCACCGCCGCCTCGCCGCTGGCCCGGGCAAAAAACCACCAGCCCACTTCACCGGAAACCTTTACTCCGAACGCGAGTTCTATCTCTTCCGGAGCTAGCCGTTACCGCAATCCCTTGGACACTTCGTCGGCCGCGGTCGCTATGTGGTTCAGACGGTCCCCGAGCTTCCCCGCATCCACGACGTCGGGAGAGCCTCGCGCAGTGAAACTAGCGAGGCTTCGGCACTCTCAAAGAACACCTCAGAACCATCATCAAGCTCATACTTCACGAAATCTGCCATTGCCGTCCTGCCCTCTCCAGCGAGCAGCATACGTCGGCCCGCATCACTGGACGGTTCGATAGCACGTCCCGTTGCGCTCACCGGATTCCCAGCGCCAGCTCGTTCGCCAGGCCCGACTGCACCGAGGCCACGGCCCGGAACGCCTCCCTGAGATAGGACCGGGCCAGCGGGTTCAGCGCCTTGGGGTCGATGAAGTCGTCAGGTTCCTCGCCGCGCCGCAGTTGTTCCACCTGATGATCAAGGCGCAGCGAGAAGATGAAGCCGAAGGCCTCAAGCAACGTGCGCGCCTGCGCGCTTTCCAGCGTCCCGGCCGCCTCGGCCGCCCGCAGCCGCTCCACGGTCGAGGCACTCGCGACACCGGCGGCCATCCCGGCCCAGCGGGCTAGGTCGACGATCGGGATCAGCCCGCCGTGCTTGATGTCGAGCTGTCCCCGGCGCTCGCCGGAATGCTCGACGACAAAATCGCGCAGGAACCCGGTGGGGGGCCGGAACGACAGGGCGAACCGGGCCAGCAGGCGCATCAGCTCCGGCCAGGGCCGGGCCCGCGCCTCCCACAGCCCGTCCGCGGCCCGGACCCCAGGACCCCCGGGAACCCCTGGACCCACCCAACCGGTGCTCCAGACCGGACGGTTGTCGGTGATCACCGACACCAGGATCAGCGCCTTTTCCTGGGTCGGATCCTGGGCCACGCTCCGCGCGACCGCGCGCCAGGAGGCCAGCGACCGCGCGAACAGCGGGCTGGATGCGCTCGCGCCGTGGGCGTCGGGCCGGATCCCGCACGCCCGCAGGCCGTCCTCCACCGCGCGGGCCACCCGGGCCAGGTATCCGCGGACCTCAGTATCAGCCGCGGAGTCCTGCCAGGCGAGCGCGCTGTCGACGTCGGAGGAGGGCATCACCTCCCGCCGGGCCAGGCTGCCGAGCGCGAACCAGGTGAAAGGCACCGGCGGGTCGCCGGCGTCCTGGACCGCCAGATCGACCAGCCGCCGGGTCAGCGCGTCAAGCACGACCGAACGGACCGCCGCCACGTGCTCGGCCGTCGCTCGCGCGTCGTGCAGCGAGATGATCACCGGGTTCAGGCCGGCCGCGGTGGCCGCCAGTTCCGCCGGGCTCGCCGCTAGGTCGATGGCGCGGCGCAGCAGGAACGGCCCGCGCGCCTCCGCCGCCACCAGGTCGCCATCGTCGATCACGCCGAGGACCTGGCCGGCCGGGGACAGCACCGGGATGTGATGCACCCCGCGCTCGAGCATGTCGAGCAGGACGTCGCCGCCCAGGCGGTCGGCGCTCACGGTATAGGCCGGATCGGTCATGATCGCCGAGACCGGCGCATCCGGGCTGAGGCCCGCCGCGATCACCCGGGAACGCAGGTCGCGATCGGTCACGATCCCGAGCCGGGCTTGGGCACCGGTACCGGTGCGGACCAGCACGGCGCTCGCGCCCTCGGCGGTCATCCGTTTTGCCGCCTCGCGGATCGGCTCGCTGCCGTGGCACAGCAGCGGCGGTGTCCTGATCAGCGTCGCGGCGCGCTGCTCCAGCGGGTCGGACCCAGCAGCCCCAGCGGCCCCAGTCTCAGACCGCGCGGCGACCTCGGTCCGGGCCACGATCGACCGCGCGACGAACCGGAGCACGTCTGGCCGGGCGAGCAGCGGCCGGACGACGTCCGCGGGGATGCGGTAGCAGACGGTGTCCTCGCCCGCCCGGGCCTCGAAGCCGGTCGGCAGCCCGGAGATCATCGACGCGTGCCCGAACAGTTCGCCCGGGCCGAGCCGGTCGAGTATCCGTCCGTCATGGCGGATCTCGACCGAGCCGACCCGGACCATCCACAGGTACTCGGCCGGCCCCGCGCCCTGCGGGAAGATCGTCTTTCCGGCCGGGCTGACCTCCGTCTGGGTCACGGCGGCGACGGCGGCCAGCTCCTCCGGCTGCACCGTGTCGAACGGCGGGTGCGAGCCGAGGAAACCGGCGGTGTCCCCGTCAGGACCAGCTAGCGGTCCCGGGTCAGGCTGGTTCGTCGCCGACACCGGCCGTAGCGAGGGTGGCATCGGCCCGGTGCTCGGCCAGGACGTTCGTCTCCCGGCCGTGGTGCTTCACCAGGTAGTAGATCACGCCGACGAGGCCGAGCCCGCCGGTGAAGGTGAACGCGCCCCACTGGAAGTACCAGGCGCCGCCGCCGTACACGGCCACCCGCGGCCAGGCCAGGTTGACCATGACGCCGATCTGGAAGACTACGGCCAGCAGGTTGATCACCAGCCCCCACCGGCCCAGCGAGAAGTACGGGCCGTGCTCGGCCGAGGGCCACCGGCCGCGGAGCCGCGCGATGAGCAGCGGCCCGGTGACGCACAGGTAGGCCAGGTAGAACATGATGATCGCGACCGAGGTGAGCACGAAGAACGCCCGCTGGTTGCCGACGTTCAGGACAAGCAGGAGGAGGGTGAGCACGCCGATGACGATCGAGGGGACCAGCGGCGTCTTGGACCGGCCGTGCACCCGGGCGATGGCCGAGGCGAACGGCAGCCGGCCGTCACGGCCCATCGTGAAGATCATCCGGATGCCGCCGGTGTGCACGGCCAGCGCGCACACCGTGATCGCGATCAGCGAGTCGACCAGGAACACGTCGCCGGTGGTGCCGCCGAGCGTCGACTTGACCAGGTAGGGCAGCCCGGAGGTGCCGAGCTGGGGGGCATGGATGTTGGGCACCGCCATCTCACCGAACAAGATGACAAGCAGCCCCGCGATCCCGGCGGCGGTCAGCGCGCGGATGATCGCGGGCGGCGCGTGCTTGCGCGGGTCGACGGTCTCCTCGGCCAGCGACCCGGCGGTGTCGAACCCGTACATCACGTAGGCGCTCATCAGCCCGGCCACCAGGAAGGCGCCGAAGTAGCCCCACGGGTAGCCCTTGCCGGTGCCGAACGTGTCGAAGATGACGCCCGGGCCCCGGCGGATGTGGAAGGCGAGCAGGATGACAAGCAGCGAGACGCCGACCAGTTCGGCCATGACGCCGAAGTTGTTGATCCGCGCCATCAGCTTGACGCCGATCATGTTGATGATGGTCGTGAAGACCACCAGGCCCGCGGCCAGCAGCAGGGCGTTCTTGGCGCCGCCCGGCGTCGCGACCTGGCCGATGTCGGACCTGGTGCCGATGATCTCGAAGGCCGCCGAGATCTGCGGGGCCACGACCTGATAGGCGACCGCCACCGCGGCGAGCGTGACGATCGATCCCACGCTCAGGATCCAGCCGCCGAAAAAGGAGGTGAGGGGCCTGGCGATCTGCTTGGACCACTGGTAGACCGAACCCGCCAGCGGGTACTGCCCAGCCAGCTCCGCGAAGCACAGCGCGACCAGCATCTGCCCCGCGAACACGGCGGGCCAGGTCCAGATGAAGGCCGGGCCGCCGGAGCCGAAGCCGAAGAAGAACAGCTCGAACACCCCGGTCATGATCGAGATGTAGCTGAACCCCGCGGCGAACGAGGAGAACAGGCCTAGCGAGCGATCAAGTTCCTGCTTATAGCCGAATTTGGCCAGCTCATCAGAGTCCGTGCTCGGCATAGCCATAGCTCACATACCTTTCTCCGGCGATATCCCACGATTTCCCGGCGGTACACCACGATGACAGCATGTGAATCGCGCGTCAACGCAGGTGAGGCACCCAATTTGACCGCCAGGGGATGCGGAGCCCGCGAACGGGAACAAGAGCGGCATGCCCGCCAACGGCGGCTGTCGGACCGAAACCAGTGCCGGCCAGCTCCGCTTCTGACTGCCGACCTCGGCGTTACCGGTCTCGATTAGCGCGTTCATCAGCTCGTACGTTTGGATGGGGCGATGGGCAAGCCGCGTCAGCAAGCTTCTCCCGGTCCCGGTCCCGGTCCCGGTCCCGGTCCCGGTCACCGTAGCCCCGGTGGGCCTGGCCGCGGCGCGGACGTGCTCAGCCTCGGCAGCTTCGTGGTCCTCGGCCTGCCGGACGGAATGCTCGGCACCGCCTGGCCATCGATGCGCGTCACCTTCGGCGCGCCGGTCGGTGATCTCGGTCTGATCCTGCTCCTCGCCACGGCAGGGTCGGTGCTGGTCACCGCGTTCGTCGGCCAGCTCATCCGGCGACTGGGCGTGGCCGCCCTGCTGACCGTGGCCGGCTTGGCCGCCGCGACGGGATACGCCGGCTTCGCCGTTGCCCCCGGGCTGTGGCTCGTGCTGGCCGCGGCCGTCCTGACGGGCGCGGCGGCCGGCATGATGGACGCCGGCCTGAACACGGCGGTGGCCCTGACCGGCCGGCAGCGGCTGCTGAACCTCCTGCACGGCGCCTACGGCATCGGCACGGCGATCGGCCCGCTGGTCATCACCGCGGCTATCCTCGCTGGCTCCTGGCGGCCTGCCTACGTGGCCTTGGTCGCCCTGGACCTAGTCGTGGCCGGCTTCTGGCTGCGCCAGCGGCGGCGCTACGGCCCGCCCGCGGCGCCGGACGCCGCGGCGGACGCCGCGGCGCCGGACCCGGCCGCCGGATGGTCCCGGCGCCGCTACCGTGCGGTGGTGGCCGCGGGCATGGGCGTCTTCTTCGTCTACACCGGGCTTGAGGTCGGCGCCGGGCAGTGGGAGGCGAGTTTCTGCCGCGGCCACCTGAACCTGTCGGCCGGGGTCACCGGCCTGGCCACCTTCGGCTACTGGGGCGCGCTGACCGCCGTCCGGATCGGCCTCGCCCTGGCGCCCCGCCCGGTACCGCCGCAGGCCGTGGTCCGGTGGGGGAGCCCGGTCGCCGTGCTCGCCGCCGCCGTTATCTGGTGGCAGCCAGGCACCGCGGTGACCGTGATCGGCTTCGTCGCGCTCGGCGGGGCCCTGGCCGGCGTCTTCCCGGCCCTGATCTCGCTGACCCCGGTTCGCCTCGGCGAGCGCAGCGCCGGGCATGTCATCTCCTGGCAGGTCGGCGCGGCGGCCGCCGGGGGAGCGGGCCTGTCCGCCCTCATCGGCCTGCTCATCGGCGCCACCAGCCTGGCCGTCCTCGGCCCGGCGGTCACCGTCCTGGCGGCGATCCTCGTACTCGCCGAGCTGATCCTGACCCGGCTCGCCCCGATACCGCGCCCCGCGCGCACGTCGTAACGATCCTTACTTGGGAATGCTTACGTCAAGATGGTAGCGATCCACAATGACCCCAGCGGACGGCTCTTTTCCGGCATTAGGTGCATTTCGCCTTCGCGGCGCCGGGCCGCGGAACAATCGTGTGCACTTACCCCCCGTGCGGCGGGGGGTAAGTGCACACGATCACTATCTTGGTCCGCTTGAAGCCGACAAAAGGAATATTTCGTCCGAGCGTGTCAGCTGCGGGCAACTCGGCCGTTGGGGACTTGCTACCCATCGCCATTGGGACAGCAACGACCGCGATGCCGGGGCTCAGGATTCGGCGTGGGTTAGCTGGACGGTGACGGAGGTGACGGTCGCACCCAGCGTGACCGTCCCGGTCTTATCGTTGACCGTGCCGGCGCTGGCGTGCACGATGTTGTTGACGAAGGCCGGCAGCTGGAACAGCACCGGGCCGGCCGGCTGGTCGCCGGTCAGCGTCAGCGTCACCACGTTACCGTGGGCCCGGATCGAAAGCCCGAGGTGCCGCCCGTCGGTCGTCGGGAAGTTCGCCAGGCTGATGACCTGGCCGCTACTCACCCATGAATCCGGCACGCCGCGGCCGACCACCAGGCTGCCGTCGGAGCGCTGCGCCGCCAGCGAGTCGAGCAGCACCATGTTGGCGTTGGCCATGCCCCAGGCGTGCGGGGACGAGCCGTTGCCTGCTTCGGGGTGGGTGCCGGTCCAGGGCGAGCCGGGGTTCGGGAACTGCTGGCTTTCCCACCACGAGTACGGCCCGCTCTGCCCGTTAGCGACCATGAACTGGTAGGAGAGAATGCCCTGGTCCCGGTAGTCGTTTGCTGGCCAGGCCCCATTCGCCGTAGCCGGCGTTGTAGGCGGTGCTCCAGTACTGCGTCGGGTACCCGCCGAACGTGTCCGGCGGCAGCTTCCCGGCCAGCCGGGCGAATCCGTAGGAGTACGTGGCGTCGATCAGCGAAATCCTCGGCCCGCTCTGCGGCGCGCCGAACAGGTAGCCGTCCCAGGCCCACCGGCCGAACAGGAACGGCGCCGCCTGGCCCTGGCCGACGGCGCGATACCGGTGTGTGCCCGGCTGCTGCTGCCCTACGACACCCGCAGCTTCCCCTTCGCCGCCGTACTGAGACAGGATGTGTTCGGGGTGCAGCGGCTAGCGGAGCTGCATGAGTACGCGCGGCGGAGAAAGCGCGCGCTCGGCCGCGACGACACTCTTGGCATGCCGGACAATCTCGCCCTCAGGCGGCTGATGCAGGACCTGCCCGACGACAGCCCGTTCTACCGGCTTTACCGGCATTTCATGCTGAAGGTGCTCGCGCCGGCGGCCGGGCGGCCGCTGTCGTACTCGAACCATCCGAAGATGCGCGTTCACCTGCCAGGTACGCCCTCGGTCAGCTCTTTCCACGCCGACGTCCCGGTCACCGGGCGGATCGATCAGCTGAACTTCTGGATTCCGTTCACCGACGTCCAGGACACCGCGACGCTGTGGCTGGAGAGCTCCTACGGCCGCGGCGATTATGCGCCGGTACCCAGACCACCCGGGTCAGCCTGGACATGCGCTTTTGCCTGAAGGGCGCCGCGACCCGGCTCGAGGGCGTCGACCTGATGAACACCCTGGCCGCGCGGGTGCGGGGCTAGGGAGTAACGGCCGCAGCTGATCCGGAATCTGCTACCAAGGACGGAACGGGCCCTGGTGCCTGCGGTGAGGGCCGGTCACGGCGCAGCACGGTGAGCAGTTCGTCGTACGGGCCGATCAGGTAGGCCTCGTCGTCGGGCCGGAACCTGGTGTTGCGCCGGGGCGGGTGTTCCAGGATCAGCTTGTCGGCGGCGCGCCGCAGGGCGAGCACCCGGGTCCTGGCCCCCAGGTCGTGCATGGCCACCCCGTGCAGCCCGCCGCCGGGGGTGACGGTCAGCCGGGCCACCAGCAGCGGCACGTCGCCGGCGTAAAACGTGCTCAGCACGTCGAGGCCGAGCGCGGCGCCCACGAACCACGGTGCGGCCAGCGCCGCGGTCGACCGGACCATGGTGAACCCGAAGCTGTCCTTCACCGACCGGGCGAGTTGCGGGTCGAAGATCCGCAGCACCACCGGCGTGGTCTCCCAGCGCGCGCCGAGCTGGTCCCGCACCGCCAGGCCGGTCTCCAGGTTGGCCAGGTCGTCGCTGGTCACCACGGCCACGGCGGAGGCGCTGGCGAGCCGGACCGACTCTAGTGTCTCCGGCAGCGTGGCGTCGGCGATGACCACAGGCACGCCAAGCGCGCGGAGCTGCCCGAGGTGGCGGTTGTGTTCGCTCTTCTCCACGACCACGATGTCGCGGCCCGCCGCGGCCAGCCGCTGGACGACCCTCATGCCGACCGCGCCCAGGCCGATGACCAGGACGTGCCCGCTCAGCCCGGTGATCCGCTGCCGCCCGAGCGATTCCTCGATTCGCCGGCTGACCAGCACGTTGGTGAGCAGGGCGAAGAAGACCGCCACGAACAGGGCGCCGGCCAGCATCAGGCCGACCGCGCAGGCCATCAGCCACGGGTCCTGACCCCGGAAGGAGAAGTCACCGTAGCCGACGGTGGTGATCGTCTCCACGGTGAAGTAAATGGCGTCCAGCACCGAGAGATGCTGTGTGCTGGTGAGCTGATAGGCCAGCCGCAACACGACGGTGGAAACGATCAGCACCGCCAACAGCGCGGCCAGGGCCAGCGCGAGCCGCCGGTCCACGGCGTGCAGCAGCGACAGCACGAGGTGCCGGGCCCGCCGGGCCGCCACGACGGCTCGCGGACTTCCTGAGTGATGCCCAGTGACGCCGGTGTGGCCGCTCACGCCGGCCTTCCGCAGCTCCTCAGGCGTGCCGATCACCATGACGTCATCCCCCGCCGCGACCTGGACGTCACGGCCAGGACAGACCACCACGTCGCCGCCGGAGGCGGGGACGACGGCGATCGGCGCCAGCGCGCCGTACAGCTCACGCAGGCTGGCGGCCCGGGATACCGAGGTCCACGCGGCGGTGAAACGTTCGCCGGACAGCCTGATTTCCTGCGCGCCTGACCGTAGGCAGGCCTCGACCACCGATGGTGCCGACAGCCCGGCGACATCAAGCACCGCCACCCCGACCTGGGCCAGCGCCCGGCCCACGGCCGGGTTCCCCAGCTGCGCGACCACCCGCACGTCTGCGCGGAGCTGGCGGGTCAGCAGCGCCGTCTCCAGCGTGTACAGGTCGTCATCCTGGGCGCAGACCACCGCCACGGCCCCAGCCAGCCCCGCTCCGGTGAGGGTCTCCGCGGCCCGTGAGCTCCCTGAGACGTGCGGCACGCCCCAGCTGGTGAGGATCCGGGCCAGGCGCACATCCGGGTCGTCGTCGATGACCACCGCCGGGACCCCGGACAGGCTCAGCTGCTCCACGATGCGCAGGCCGACGCCCCGAAGCCCGCAGACGATCACATGCCCGCGCCAGTCCCCATCCGCACCCGTCACCTCAGTTACCGTCGCACACCCGGATGACGGTGACGTTAGCCTCGTATATCAACGAGATGACCTCGGCTTTGACAGATTTTTGACCGAACGGTCGCTGGTTTCACCGCCCCGTCAGCCTCACCGCCAACCCGGACGCCGCGTGCCCCCCCGGGACTTGGGGTGTCTCGTTATCATGGCGAGATATGCGCCATAACCTGACCACCGCCGACGGCCGGACGCTGACCGTCGAGGACGCGGGGGTTCCGGATGGACTCCCGGTGATGGTTCATGTCGGCACGCCGAATTCACGGCACCTGTACGGTCGCACCGTGGCCGACGCGACCGCCCGCGGCTTGCGGCTGATCAGCTACGACCGGCCCGGCTACGGCGAGTCGACGCCGCGGCCGGGACGGACCATGGCCGACACCGCGGTCGACGCGCGGGCGATCTGCGCGGCCCTCGGGATCGACCGGCTCGCCATGTGGGGCCTGTCCGGCGGCGGCCCCCCGCTGCTGGCCTGCGCGGCCCTGCTCCCCGACCTGGTCGCCGCGGCCGCGTGCCTGGCCTCGCCCGCCCCGTACGACGCAGCCGGCCTGGACTGGTTCGGTGGGATGGGCCCCGGCGCCGCCGGGCAAGTCGCCCAGATGCTTACCGACCGGGCCGCGTCCCGTGCCCTGTTCGAGAAGGAACGCGCGGAGATGCTGGCCGCCTCGCCCGCCGACCTGGCCGAGCAGATGACGTCGGCGCTGCAGCCCGGCGACGACCCGGGGTTTCTCCTCGACGAGGCCATCTGCATGCAGCAGGCCTACGCGTCCGGCATCGAGGGCTGCTGGGACGACTGCTTCGCCGAGGTCACCCGGTGGGGATTCGACCTGGCCGAGATATCGGTTCCGGTGCTGCTCATGCACGGCCGCCGGGACGAGGCCGTGCCGTTCAGCCACGGCCAGTGGCTGGCCGCGCATATCCCGGGCGTCGAGGCCCGGCTGCTCGACGACGAGGGGCACGGCACCCTGCGGGAGAACCACATCGGAGAGGTACACACCTGGCTCGCGGACCGGCTCGTCGGCGAACCCGCTACCTGAGCAGCTCCCGGGCGATCACCAGCTGCTGGATCTGGCTGGTGCCTTCGTAGATCCGGAACAGCCGCACGTCGCGGTACAGCCTCTCGACGGCGATGCCGCGGATATACCCGGACCCGCCGTGGATCTGGACCGCGCGGTCGGCGATCCGGCCGACGGCCTCGCTGGCGAAGTACTTCGCCGCCGACGGGGCCAGCCGCCGGTCGGTGCCCGCGTCGTATTGCGCGGCGGCGTCGAGCACCAGGGCCCGGGCCGCCAGGTACTCGGTCTGTGAGTCGGCCAGCATCGCCTGGATCAGCTGGTAGTCGCCGATCGGGTGCCCGCCTTGGGTGCGCTCCTTGGCGTACCCGACGCTCTCGTCCATCAGCCGGGCGCAGACCCCCACGCAGACGCCCGCGATGGTTAGCCGCCCGTGCGCCAGGCTCCGCATGGCGGTGGCGTAACCGGCCTGAGCCGCCTCTCCGACCAGCGCCTCGGCCGGGACCCGGACGCCGGTGAACGCGACGTCGGCGGTCCAGGCCCCGGCCTGGCCCATCTTGTGATCCCGGGGCGCCACCGCCACCCCGTCGGTGCGGGCCGGCACGACGAACACGCCGATGCCCTTGCCCGGCGGCGCCTGCGGGTCGGTGCGCGCGAACACCATGAACACGTCGGCCGCCGGAGCGTTGGTGATGTAGCGCTTGAGGCCGTCGATGACCCAGCTGTCCCCGTCCCGCCGCGCGGTCGTCGCCAGCCGGCTCGGATCAGATCCCGCCTCCGGCTCGGTCAGCGCGAACGACGCGACCACCTCGCCGGAGGCCAGCCGGGGCAGCCACTGCTTGCGCTGCTGCTCGGTCCCGGCCGAGACGAGAACCTG
>Ga0302325_10026369_pt1 | contig 12066 bp, 12 predicted proteins | sample Palsa_T0_2_FD_201948 | JGI IMG/M metagenome (GOLD analysis project Ga0302325, IMG submission 201948) | Peat permafrost microbial communities from Stordalen Mire near Abisko, Sweden - Palsa_T0_2 | ecosystem: Environmental > Terrestrial > Soil > Palsa > Peat permafrost | place: Sweden: Abisko...
CGGCGCGGTCAACGGGAGACAAAAAGCCGGCGCAAATCATGCCCCTATGACGAATCCCAAAATCGCCCCATGGCAAGCGGTTTTTCGGACAATCGTTGAATCGGGGTATACAAAAGAAACCCAAAAGAAACCCGAAGAATTAAAAAAATCTGGCTGCTCAGCGGCCCAGAATCTAAATCTAAAAATTAAAGATTTTGATCGCCGTTCTGTCGAAGAATGAAGCATTTGGTTAAAATCGACGAGCGAACGCCCTGATTCAGTCTCCAGTTTTATGTAGCAAACCATTGATGTTATGGATATAAAATAGATATTGATGGCGTGCTTCAAATTTGACCGTTTTGGTGAAATTTTGTTTGACACACATATGGCTTTTGTTGGATAAATGGATGGAACTTGATTCTTTTATAGGGGAAATTAAATGTCCGGGTGGAAGTTTGGCGCTTTCTCGATTGCCTGTTTGGTTGGTTTGAGCATGGGCGCCGGTTTCTCGCGTCCCGCAAATGCGGAGACGGTCACCTATACGCTCGACTTTGAAGCCATCAACGGCACGGGTGGCACGGGCACATTGGTATTGAATTACGCGACTGCTCCGATCGGATCAAACACGCTGTCGGGGGCGTCCTTGACTGCGGATTTTGGCAGCTTCACCGAAACCGTTGACGGCAAAACGTTCACCACCACGCGGGCCGATGTCACTTCTATCTCGTTAACAAGTGGTACAACTTTAAGTAACATCGTTGCCTCAACCACTGAAACGGGGACGACGCTCAGCCTGCCCGATATTTTGAACACGCCAATGACCTGGACCGCGGGCGTAGTGGGTACCAATTACGGGACGATCGATGTCACCAATAAGGTCACTGCCGTTCCCGAACCCTCCACCTGGGCGATGATGATCCTTGGCTTCTTGGGTCTCGCTTTCGTGGCCTCCCGCAAGAAGAAGTCCGTGCTTAAGTTTGCCTAATTACTGAAAGCCGCCTGTTCCCCCAGGCGACTTTTTCTTGTTCATGGCCTGAAGGCGGCCTGCAGCTCCAAGCCTTCCGATCAAGATTTAAAACTAATATCCGGTCGAATTAATCTTTGGATGCAATAGAGGTTTATTCGGCCCCGCTTTTAACGCCTCTGATGATTGGACGAATATACGAGTAAAGTCAGTCAACTAGCCGTCGGTGACGCGTAGCTTATTGTTGAGTTCTGGTGTGGCCCAAGGCTGTTTTCAGCTGTTTGGTGGGCACTGCACCATTGTTGACGCACCCCCTAGGATCTGGTTAACTATCCTTCACGATTCGATCTGAGAGTTGTCTCCGGGTTCGATCTATGAGGGGTTTTCCATGTCGAGATTAGCGTCTGTCGTTTCCGGTTTTGCCGCTTTGGCGTTCGGGCTAGCGGTTTCCGTGCAGTCAGCAAAAGCCGACCTCATTTACGATCTGACCTTCGTGCCATCCAGCGGTAGCTCCGGTGGTACGGGCGTTCTGGATTTAACCGGTTCGGTCTATCCCACTTCCGCAACGATCACGTCCGCGTCCATACCACCCGGTCCCACGTTTGTGAGCTTGGATGCGACTGTCGGCGGCGTCATGTTCGATATCACCTCTCTGGGAACGAATGACCAGATCGTCATCACGGGTGGTCTTCCGACCACGATCGACACGTCGGGTACGGGTGCCGGACCGTCGGCGCTTGGCTATGTTAATAATTTGAACTATGTCGCCGATATCGGTGGCGTCTTCACATTCGGAACGATCACGGTCACAGCCGTTCCCGAAGCCTCGACCTGGGCGATGATGATCCTCGGTTTTATCGGGGTTGGCTTCATGGCTTGGCGCCAGAAGGCAAAGGGCCAAGCGTCGATGAGCTTCGCTTAAGAGCGTTGCCTTCGTTCGACAGGTTTTCTTATGTTTGAAAGGCCGCCTTACGGCGGCCTTTTGTTTTGTCCAAACGCCAGACCGTCACGGTCGCGCCCGGTCCGGTCGCGTTCGCCCGTGACCGTCTTTGCATCGAACAAACCAGCCGCCCGGCTTAAACAATCCAGATAATTCCTTCTTTATTCGCCGCCGATCAGGTTTAATCTGGACTTGTCGGCGGCGCGATCGTCCCTGCCGCGCCGCGATGGCCGATGCTTGCGGGGGTTTTTGAGTTGGGGTTTTTGAGTGAAGCTTCCAGTTGAGGTCATGAGTAAGCGTAGATGACGATCTCCACGGATGTAGCGATCGTTGGCGCTGGGCCCTACGGCTTGTCGATCGCGGCGCATTTGCGCACGCAAGCCATTGAACACCGCATCTTTGGATCGCCGATGCTCAGTTGGCGCGCGCAGATGCCAAAGGGCATGTTCTTAAAGTCGGAAGGTTTCGCCTCCAACCTGCATGACCCCAAGGGTTATTCGTTGCAGGCCTTCTGCGCCGAACATAGCCTGCCCTATGCCGACACCAATCAACCGGTGGCGCTCGATACCTTCATCAACTATGGGCGCGCCTTCCAGCGGCAATTGGTGCCCTATGTCGAGGAAAAATCGGTGGCCGCGCTCGAGTCCGCGCCAGGCGGATTCGCCTTGCGGCTCGACAACGGCGAGACCTTGACCGCCAGGCGTGTGGTGCTCGCCATTGGGCTCAACCATTTTCGCTTTATTCCAGACCATTTGGCCGGCTTGCCGCCGCAGCTTTTGAGCCACAGCGCCGATCATCACGATGTCAGCCGCTTCACGGGCCAGGATGTCACGGTGATTGGTGGCGGGGCCTCGGCGCTCGATCTGGTGGCGGCGCTGCAACAGGTCGGCGCGCGGCCGCGGCTGGTCGCCCGCCGCCGCGCCATTAAATGGAATCTGCCGCTTGGCGCCGTCCCAAAGTTGCGGTTATCCCCGATCGGCGGCCTCGGCGGCGGCTGGCGTAACTACGCCATCGAGCACGCGCCAATGCTGTTTCGCAGGCTGCCGCCGCCAACCCGGCTCCGCATCGTGCGCAACTGGCTCGGACCGGCCGGAGGCTGGCCGTCGAAAGAGTGGGTCGAGCGTGGCTCAGTATTGTTGGGACAAGCCTTGCGCTCGGCCACCCCGAACGGCTCAGGCGTGGCGTTGAGCTTGGGCGACCCAGATGGCGAGCAGGCCCCGCTCCATCTCCATACCGACCACGTCATCGCCGCCACCGGGTACAAAGTGGACGTGGCCAAGCTTGCCTTCCTCGATCCGAAGATTCGCGCGCAGCTTCAGACCATCGAACAAACCCCGGTTCTCTCGGCTGATTTTCAATCCTCGGTTCGCGGGCTTTATTTTGTCGGTCTGGCCGCCGCCAACAGCTTTGGTCCGGTGATGCGATTTCTGTTGGGCGGACGCTACTCGGCCCGCCGCCTGGCAAAGCACTTTGCCGGCGAGAGGACGCCCTGATGCCAGGCGCTGCAGACCCCGCAGCCCGATCGATCGCGCAGAGCTCGGACCGCTTGTTGACCGAGGCCGTGGTGGTCGGCGCCGGCGAACATTGCGGTGGGCTTGGCGTGGTCCGCAGCCTCGGCCAGGCCGGCGTGCCCGTCATTGTCGTCGACCCCGAGCCATCGGCGCCAGCCATGCACTCCCGTTTTGCGCGAAGGGCCATGGTCGCGGCACGTAGCGGCCCTGCCCTGATCAAGGATCTATTGGACTTGCGCGCCACCACGGCACATAAGCCCGTGCTTTTTTTGACCAGCGATGATGCGGCGCTCACCGTTTCCAAATATCGCGCCGACCTCGAGGCCAGCTATTATTTTCGTCTTCCGACCCATGAGCGCTTGACCGCGTTGATGGACAAAATCGGCTTCCAAAAGCTAGCCGAGACCCACCAATTTGCCATGCCGCGGTCGCTGACCATTGAACGCGTTGAAGATTTCTCTCAGCTATCGCAACTGCGCTTTCCCTGCGTCCTCAAACCGTCCGTCAAGACCGACGCCTTCTTCCAGAAAAATTCCTTTGGACGCGGCTACAAGGTCGCGACAAGCTTAGAGGCGGAAACTATCGGGCGCTTGATTTTGCCGCTGGTCCCCGCACTGGTCGCCCAGGAATGGATCGCAGGCGACGAAGACCAGATCTATTTCTGTCTGCAATATCGCGGCAATGACGGACCGATCAGTTCCTTCACCGGCCGAAAGCTCACAATCTGGCCGCCAGATGTCGGGACGACCGCAAGCTGCACCGGAGCCCCAGCCGAGCACGCGCAACTCGCCGCGTTAACCGAGAAATTCTTTGCGGCCGTTTCCTTTGTCGGAATGGGGGGCATCGAATTCAAGCGCGATCCGCGGTCCGGTCAGTTCCTGATGATTGAGCCGACCGCGGGACGAGTCGATTGGCAAGAAGAAGTTGCGACGTTGCACGGCATCAACATCCCACTGGCGGCGTATCTGTATGAGACCGGCTTTGGCGTACCCGAAACCACGCAGGCACCTGGCTCCATCGTCTGGCAGGACGGATGGATGCAATATAAGTCGGCGCGATATCATCGCGGTCCAAGTAATCGCGGTCCAAGTGATCGCAGTCCAAGTGGTCGCAGTCCAAGTGGTCGCAGTGCAAGTGATCGCAGTGCAAGTGACGTCACCAAGCCATTGTCGGTATACGACGCCTATTGGCGCTGCGATGACCCTTTGCCGGCGATCTATCGCGGCTTCGCGGGGGGCATGCGAATTTTGCGGCGAATTTTTAATCGGGGCAGAGCCGAGGGCGCCATCCCCGGCCTGAAGCGGCCGCCTCCGGGCGCTTCGGTGCTGAGACCTCGACCTCGGCCATGATGATCCCGGGCTTTATCGGAGTTGGCTGCATGGCCTACCGAAGCAAGGGCCATGCGTCCAAGCACCCCGCATCGACGAGCTTCGCTTAACAATCGCTGCCGTCGTTCGATAGGTCTTCTGTTGTTGAAAGGCCGCCCAAAAGACGTGCCCTTTTTGTTGGCAGGTTGAGCGTCCTTCAGCTCGGCCTGATCCGAAAATCCTCTATTCTGCGGCCGGACTTCAGCTGCTTGATCACCCACAGCGGCTTCTTGCCGCGGCCGGACCAGGTCTGATGCGGGGGTGCAGGGTTGCGGTATTTCGGCAGCACCTGCGGATAGGGCCGCCGCTCCCGACCATTGCCGAAGGTCTCCCCCGATCGAAGGTTGATCTGCTTCAGCCGCTTTTCCAGCTCACGTTTTTCCGCCGCCATTTTGGCGGCCAGCACGGCCGTTACATCCTGATGCAGTGCCCACAGCGTCTCGGTGGACATCGAGTTTAGCTCAGATTTTTTCATGGTTCGGCTCGCGTTTGCGGCGAGGTCCGCAAAACGCGTGGGGTTTTAATAAATCGAAAACCAACCCTGCTTATTCGGCGGAACTCCACCGCGACCTACCCGATCATTTAGTCATCAAGATGTCGCTTTGGGTTCTATGCCAATATAATAATACCCGCGTCGACCGCATTTAAATGGATCGGGCGTCCGGATCGGCGTCTGCCGCAAGGCCCAGCGGGGTTGGCGCGGCCCACAGGCTATTTCCCGTCAATTCGGAAATCCTCCATCTTCCTTCCCGACCTCAGCTGCTCGATCACCCAGCGCGGTTTCTTGCCGCGGCCAGACCACACCTCATGAGGCGGCGACGGGTTGCGATATTTCGGCAGAACTTCCTGGTAGGGGCGCCGCTCCCGACCCTTGGCCGTCGTCTCTCCCGCTTGGATACGGATTTGGCGCAACCGCTTTTCCAGCGCACGTTGCTCCGCCGTGATTTTCGCGATCAATGCTTCCGCCACCACCTCGTGAAGAGCCCGCAACGTCTCGGTAGACATCGATTTTAGCTCAGATTTTTTCATGGTCTGGCTCGCGTTTGCGACTGGGTCCGCAAAACGCTTGGGATCAGATCGGATGACTTCAATCTGAACACCAACCGAGCCGAGTGCTAACTCGGCGGACTTCCTCCATCACTCTATCCGATCATTTAGTCCTCAAGATGACTAATCCGGCTTGAGCGAAAAATAACAGTCACGCCGTCGACGCAGCTATTGCAGGGGCGATTTTGCGAAACGAACCCAATTTTTTGAAAGCCTACGTCTCGTTGACTGATTCTGCACGAGAAGGATCCACTCGACGCCTGCGACAACTTGCCGACCTCCGTCTTGTTGAAGGCATGGGAGCAGCAATCGCGGGAGAGACCGGGCGAACAGCGTCTCAGGCTCTGACGTGGTGCACCCGACCGAAGCTGTGGGACGCAGCCGATCGTTGCCACGGGCTGGCTTTCGCATCGATAAACCCCACGATAGACTTGCTGCGATCATCGCGGTGGGGAAAGCAGAAAATGAACCGACAAGCCTTGATATTGGCGATCTTGATGGCATCGAGCGCCGCGAACGCCCAGGTTGCCCTGCCGCCCACGCCGGCAGCATCCCCCAAAGCACCACCGCCAACGTCGCTCTATTGTTTGCCTGCGTCGGCCGGATTTTTAGAGAGTGACGCCAAAGCCTCGGATGAAATGCGAAAATGCGCCAAGGGCGACACCATTGTCGTCCCGGCTCGAAACCCCGGCGCCGTCGCCCGCATGTGCGACTTTTCAAAATCGATCGCCGCCTTCGGGGAAAGTGTCGTTTGTGTCATGGTATTTCCGGAACGTACCAACAGATAGACGTTGGTTAATGGCGCCCAGGGCTAGAAACCGACCACGGCACTGACGCAATCGAAAATCAACCACAGCCACCCGACGGTACCGAGCACAATGGCGACGACATAAGTGGCGTTGAAAACTGACATTTCGACCGCATCATAGCACGGCATCGCGCGGCTGGGGGGTGGAAGTTGCACCTTAACCTAACCACTCAATCTTAACGCGTGTCGGGTCACTTGCGGATCGCCCCACCGCCGGACTCTCAGGCCCGGCTTTGTTGGACCAGGTCTTGCCGTCCGGCGACGGGCCAGGGCATCGGGCCGCACGGCTGGCACAATCCCTGCTTACCGTTGAGGCGGCCGTCCATCCGACCGCCGCTCCGCACGGTCGTTGGAACCCATGATATGGGCATTCGATGAAAAGCTTTGCGCTGGCGTTGCTGATGACGATGGGCGTGATTTCCGCAGCTGCGGCCGAAGAGCCGCCGGCAGGCCTTCCAACCGGTATCACCTGCGACGATGTCAGAGCAAAAGTAGCTGAGCTCGGGAAAATCAAAGCCCTCGCCATGGCGATCGAAAAGGGTGCGACCTGGCGGCAGCTAGCTGCGGCGCGGCGGTGTCTGGCGACGAGGTAGTTTTAAGTCGCGGCGGTCTTGTCTTCTTTGACGACGTGCAGCCTCGCCAGTGCGTGAAGTGCCGTTTGCGCCAAGCTCGCTGCTTCAAGGCTCGCTGCTTCCAGGCTCGCTTCAAGCGCTGGGGAGGTTCAATAGGCGTTGCGCTTGCGCAATACCTCGAAAAACGTCTTGCCGACGATCTGCAAATCGAGCCATGGGCTCCAGTTATTGATGTACCACAGGTCCATCTTGACCCGCTTGGCTATCAGATCGACGGTCGGCGTGGCGCCGCGCAGGCCGTTGACCTGGGCCCAACCGGTCATTCCCGGCTTGACGTGGTGGCGGAACGCGTAGTCGCCCACCACCTTGTCAAAATAGTCGTCATGGGCAAGCGCATGGGGTCGCGGTCCGATCAGCGACATCTCGCCGCGCAACACGTTGATCAACTGCGGCAGCTCGTCGATGCTGGAAGCCCGCAGTATTCTTCCAATGGCGGTAACCCTCGGATCGTCTCGGGTGGCCTGCGTCACCGTGGCACCGTTTTCCTGCACCGTCATCGAGCGGAATTTAAGCATCACAAACGGGACGCCGTTAAAACCCTTGCGGGTTTGCCGAAAGAAAATCGGTCCAGGTCCTTCCAGTTTGATTGCAACCGCCGTCATCGCCATGATCGGTGTAAAGGCGATCAGCGCCAACAGCCCGAGAACAATGTCAACGCTTCGCTTCACCATGCGCTCGCCACGGCTCAGCGGAGCGCGTTGGATTTCGACCGATAGCACCTGCTGTCCCGCCGACGACGCATAATTCGTCAGCGTTCTGATTTGGGTGTCCGGCAATAGCTTGGCTGAAACCGGCAGACACTTCAGCTGGTCGCGGATGAACCCGATTCGGACCGTATCGTGCCAAGGCAATGCCAGCAGAATTTCCGACGAATTGTTGTTGCGCACAAAATTGGCGACAGCGTTCAGCGTTTTGACGTCGCTGGAGTGCTGCACCAACGGATCGCTCTCCTGCGCAAGCTGGAAGCGATTGATGTTACCGGTACCAAAGAACCTCAGGAGGTCGATGTCCTCGAGCGCCGCCAGCTCGACCGCGTCGCCGACAAGTAAGGCGTCGCGGCGGCCGATCACGCGACGGTCAACGGCTGTTCTGAGAACCTGCTTGGAAAGCCTTCGGCTAACCAACAGTCCGCCGGCCGCAGTCAAAACGAAGAACAAAAACGCTCCTCGGGAGTACGCCACGCCGATCTTGAGCAGGAACGCAAACAGCGCCAGAACCAGTGTCGTCACCAACCAGGAGATCATAACTTCGGTGATTTCGACGTCAGGCTTCGCGGCGCTTTCGAACCCGTAATAGCCCCGGCCATTTTGCCGAACAATATAGAGAAAGCTTGCGATCAAGCCGAGTGCGTAATATTCGACCAGATTAGGCAACGGGCTCTGGGATACCCAATGATAGGAAAATGCGCCAAACAAAGCAGAAAGCAAAATGACGAGTGCGTCCGTCGTTCTCAGCACGTAGGCGATCGCCTCAAAGGAAAAACTGATCTGCGACCACCTCGACGGCCGTTCCAATGCTGCACTGTGCTCACTGACGTTTGATCCGATCGACATTGCGACCCTTCCCGCAGTTTGTTGGCACTGTATACTTTGGGTGCCGCATCGCGACGACGCTGGCACCGAGCAACGTAGGTTTCCTTAACCGCGCGGAGACTAGCTTCGTTAATCTTATGTTGCAATGCGGTGAAGCAAACCAAAGTTCCCACAATCACCCGTCTAATCATCTTCAACCGATTGATTTTATTGGTATATTTTTCTATCTTCGGAGTCACGTGAAATTAACCAAAATCTTTAAATTTTATTTTCCCTCGTCGTCATATTAGCGGCGTTGTTGGAACTTTGGGAGTCGCGCAACCACATACGGCGTCCGATTATTGCGGCGATCCCAGCAAATTGTGCGCGCTGCTTCTTGTTTCGGGTTGTTTTGGTTTTAAAAGCGTTGCGGAGTGGTCCGAAAAAATTTGGCCCCTGCCCTCTAACCCTCCTGGCAATATCAATTGCGTGGCGACGATTCGTCGAATTTAGTGCTGAGGTAGCTTCAGCGCGTTGCCACGCTGGACATGAATGAACCATTGATCCGAACCATCCAAATATTGGCCTGGGCATTCTTCGCCGTGATTGTTTTCGCGACGCTGACGCACGTCGGATTCGCCAATTCGATGTACTATGCGGTTGCGCCATGGTTGCTGCGGCCGCAGATGAAGGCCTATGCTCTATTTGAGCATGTCATGGCGTTTGCGGTTTTGGGTGCGGCCTTTACCTTGGCGTATCCCCGACGCGCCCTTCTCGTTTGCGGTTTGGTTTTTGGCGCCGCCATTACGCTCGAATATCTGCAAACTTTGACGCCCGATCGCCACGGCACATTGATCGACGCGCTTGAAAAACTGGTCGGAGGTGCCATCGGCGTCTTGGCCGCAAGGGCGTTTCTTCATTTGGCCAAGAAAGCCCGGACCGGGGCGAGTGAGGGCGGGACATGATTTCACGTCCTCGGAGCCGGCCTCGAACGGCCGATTGGTCGTCGTTTTGGCAACTCGCAGGCCTCGACCACAACTGAGAGCGCGGTTATTCCGGCGGGATTCGCACAAACTCTAGGGAGCGGCGCTGTCCGACTTGACGGCGTTCCCACGCTTGACGACTTGCCCCCCGGGCCGCTGCCAACTAAAAAGTTGGCCGTGAAGTTGCCAGTTTCGTTGTTCGGTCTCATACTGTTGGGATGGAAACTGCCGCCGACGAATTTCTTTTCAAATGCCCAAAGATCGAATGTCCGGCCGAGTATTTTGCCATCCATCGAATTTACGCCCCGGATAAAAAGCCGAGGTGCCGTAAGTGCGACACCCCGTTTGTCGCAATGGAAAAGAGCCGATACGTGCACTATCGAGTTGCGTGGGACATCGTACCCCTACATCCCGACAAGAGTGATGACCCGTCCCAACCACTCTAAGTTGGCGCGCAGGGAGCGTAGATCGCCCTCGCTCACTCTATAAAGCCTGCCGGTGATTTTTTGCCTCAGAGGCCCTGCACCCATCGCCCTGCCAGTCCGCTAGATCGGCGAGCCGCTCCCAATACGCCGCGATACTCATCAGGCGCAGCACTTCGCTGTCGTCGCGCTCATTGGCGGCCTGATTGGCCACCCGGGTGGCCCAGCTTCTGAAATCCGGTGACGCGGACATGCCATCCCTCCAAATCCCACCCATTGGTTAGGACGCGCGACGGCCCGCTAGGTTCAATTATTTTTGTTTAAAAGGCTGGGGATCGGTGTCATGTCCGATGAACTTTATTGGAGTTTTACGAACAAAGACGACGCCAAAGCCGAGATCCGCGCGGCCGTCGACTATCTGTTGAGAGATGCTACCTGCGTCGCTCGCGCCGATCTCCTGACGGAGATAATCCAGATCGTCTGCGATCTCGCGAACGGCCTTCCGCCTAGCCCGCCGGACCCTTGGACGATTTGCCGGGTGGCTAACGGGCGAAATAGCCCCTGCATGAAGGCTTATTGTGTGAGCTATCGCACACTAAGCGAGCCGAATCATGGTGTAAGTCTGGAACATCATGAAAGCATCCTTCGTCCAGGATATCGCGCACGACTTTGCTGAAGCGCTTCGTGCCAACCCTCGCGCCGCGCGGGACGTGCAGGAATTGATGGACACGATGGCCCTCAGCTACGGAGACTTGGTTTCAGCTCAAGTGCCGGAATCAGACCTAAGACAGCTCGCCCGCCTGACATCGCCCATGACCGGAATGCGAACTCAGCCAGCAAAGAAACCCTCTCTGGTATAAATCGGCGGGATTGGCGCCTTGAATCCGTTGCTGTTATCGCTTCAGCCGCCTTGCAGCCGGTTCGGTGATCTTCATCATTTGCGAGGTGCAGCGCCCGCATCACCGCGAGAGAACGCGACTACTCAATCACGCGCCCCATTTGTTCTCCGAGCGGTATTCATGGAGTTGAGCGCTGCATTTTTGCAGCACACGAACCACCGAAGGGCAAACGGACGGTGTTCTAACCGTGAACGGCGCTGCATTTTTCCGCAACACGTTCACAGTCTAAAGCTCGGGAATCAGGTTTGCCTACCGAGACATCCTGTGCACGAATTCACTGGCAGGCTGTAGCTTGGCGGAGGTGCGCGGCCATTGACCCCCCCGGCGCTGGCCCGAAACCTGCTTGTCCAAGACGGCCCCTGGCGAGGTGATCGATCCGAAGGCCGCGCCCGGGGCTACCTACCTCAAACCTTGACCGTCGCATCTACCCGGCTGCGGCGGTCATTTTTGATTGTGACAGACTTCCGGGTTGGCAAACGGGCAATACGGGGCGCATCTTCGGCGCACGCAGACAAAATGCCCGAATTGGTCCACAACGGTAAAATCCAGCGGCGATGCTTGGGAAATCATTGGTGGCCCCTGCTTAGATCTGGCCGGGACGCACTGGATGAAACACGCTGAATTCTGCCCCACGCTTTCTAAGATCGCGCAACCTGACGTTCTTTTGCCTGGCATAACAGACCGTCTCAAGGTCCAGAATGAGATCGTCCGATTGCGGGTTGTACCCCGAACGCCCCAGGATCGAACGTAGTATCGCCGACCTTCACAATCAGTGGCGAAATGAAACGCGCCAGAATTTAACAAGACCAAGCAAACACTTGCTACCTTATTGCAGCAGGCCAAGGCCGCTTCAACCGTCGGTGGTGGCGGCGGCCCGGCGTCCGGTTGCGCGGACGCCAAGGAATCCTTGTATACCCCGATTCAACGATTGTCCGAAAAACCGCTTGCCATGGGGCGATTTTGGGATTCGTCATAGGGGCATGATTTGCGCCGGCTTTTTGTC
>Ga0302325_10026370_pt1 | contig 12066 bp, 7 predicted proteins | sample Palsa_T0_2_FD_201948 | JGI IMG/M metagenome (GOLD analysis project Ga0302325, IMG submission 201948) | Peat permafrost microbial communities from Stordalen Mire near Abisko, Sweden - Palsa_T0_2 | ecosystem: Environmental > Terrestrial > Soil > Palsa > Peat permafrost | place: Sweden: Abisko...
CTGAACGGCACCGGCGTCGCCTTCGTGGCGGCAGGGTCACGGTGGGGCCAGCCTGACGGCCAGATCATGTTTCTCTTCATCCTGGCCATGGCGGCGTCGGAGGTTGCCATCGGCCTGGCCTTGGTCTTGCGGCTCTATCGTCACCACCCTACGCTGGATGCCGACGCCATAAGCGACATGAGAGGTTGAGCATGCTTGACCTCCTCTGGTTGATTCCCGCGATTCCGTTTGTGAGTGCACTCGTATTGGCAGTGTTCCCTGTTCCACGAAAATTGGTGGCATGGATCGCAGTCGGCGCCACTGCGGCGTCCGCACTGGTTTCGCTGCTGGTAGCGATCGCGTTCCTGAGCGCTCCGCCGGCACCGAACTCTTATACGCAGGCTCTGTGGACATGGTTCGATGTGGGCGGGCTTCATCCGGAAATCGCATTTTATTTCGACCCGCTCTCACTCATCATGACGGTGGTGGTGGCCTTCGTGAGCTTCCTCATCCACGTGTATTCAACCGAGTTCATGATCGACGATGAGGCTTACAGCCGTTTCTTCGCCTATATGAACCTGTTTGTCGCCTCGATGCTAACCCTGCTCCTGGCGGACAATTTATTGCTGCTCTATCTGGGATGGGAGGGCGTGGGCCTGTGCAGTTATCTGTTGATCGGCTTCTGGTATCGGGATCCGGCCAACGGCCGGGCCGGCCGCAAAGCGTTCATCGTAACCCGCGTCGGCGACACGGCCATGGCGCTCGGGTTGTTCCTGCTATTTCATCACCTGGGCACGCTGCGGATTCAGGACCTCATGCATCGGGCGCCGCTACACTGGCAGGTTGGATCGTCCGCCGCGGTGGCAGCCGCGCTTCTACTACTGGGCGGCGCAGTTGGCAAGTCGGCGCAGTTGCCGCTGCAGACGTGGCTTCCGGATGCCATGGCGGGGCCTACTCCTGTAAGCGCCTTGATCCATGCGGCCACCATGGTGACGGCCGGCGTTTATCTGATCGCCCGCATGCACGTGTTGTACGCGCTCGCCCCCGTAGCGCAGTCCGCCGTCGCTGTGGTGGGCGCAGCGACTCTGCTCATCGCCGGCTTCAGCGCGCTCACGCAATGGGACCTCAAACGCGTGCTGGCCTACTCCACCATGAGTCAGATCGGTTACATGTTCCTGGCACTGGGTGTGGGAGCATGGCCCGCCGCCATCTTCCATTTCATGACGCATGCGTTCTTTAAGGCGCTGCTGTTTCTCGGGGCGGGCATCGTCATCAACGCCATGGATGACGAGCACAACATCTTCCATATGGGCGGATTACGCACGCGTCTTCCCTTTGCATTCTGGACATTCGTCATCGCAGGATGTTCCCTCGCCGGATTGCCTCTGGTCACCGCCGGCGCTTTCAGCAAGGATTGGATCATCTGGGGCGCATGGAGCGCCGGCAATGGTTCGCCAGCATTCTGGACGGTGGCGCTCATCGGCGTTCTATTGACCGCCTTATACACATTCCGGGTGATCTTCGTGGTCTTCTTCGGAGAAGCGCATACCGAGGTGACTAAGAGGCCCGGTCTCGCGATGCAAGCTCCCTGTTTCACACTGGCGGTGCTGTCGATCGTCGCCGGATACGTGAAAACACCGTTCGGGCGATTCCTCGAAACTGTCCTGCCCTGGAGTGAAGGGACGCATGCGGGCGCCATCAGCGAACTTCTATCCGAAGTAATCGCGGGATTGGTAGTTGCGGGCGGCGTCTACATGGCGTACATCTTCTTCCTGCGCAAGAGATCGTACACCGCGGCGCTGGCTTCGAGTGCGGCCGGCGACGCGCTACACCGCTTCTGGTTTTCGGATTGGGGCATGGACTGGCTCTATGACCGGCTATTGGTTCAGCCGTTGATATGGTTCGCGCGTGTCGACAAAGGCGATTTCATCGATGGTTTTTACACCAGCGTGGCCCGGCTGAACGAGTTCGCGTGGAGCGTGCTCAGGCGCACTGAAAACGGGCGGCTGCGCTGGTACGCCGCCGGCATCGCGGGTGGATCCGTAGTCTTCATTGCAGTGGTGCTGTTCTTATGATCCTCCTCTGGTTGATCGCCGTCCTTCTCGCCGGCGGACTGGCGGCCTGGCTGGCTTCACGCTCCAGTCCACTGTTGTGCCGCTGGATTTCGCTCGCCGCCGTCGGCATCGACTTCGTGCTGGCGCTGAGCCTGTGGACTCGCCACTTCAAAGTCAATCTCACTGGCACGAACAACTGGTTCGAGCAGGTGGACTGGAGCTGGATTCCGCAGTTTGGAATTCACTTTCACCTGGCCATGGACGGTCTCAGTCTTCTGCTGGTACTGCTGACATTGTTCCTGGGGATCGCGTCGGTGCTTGCGTCCTGGACCGAAATCACCACCGGCGTTGGTTTCTTCCATTTCAATCTTTTGTGGATTCTGGCAGGCATCGTCGCCGTCTTTCTCGCCCTCGACTTGTTCCTCTTTTATTTCGCCTGGGAGCTGATGCTGGTCCCGATGTATTTTCTAATCGCCATCTGGGGCCATGAACGCCGCGTGTACGCCGCCGTGAAGTTTTTTCTTTTTACGCAACTGAGCGGCCTGCTGATGCTGATCGCGATCCTGGCGCTCTATTTTGCCCACTACCGCAACACGGGCGTCTACACGTTTGAATACGCGGATCTGCTGCACACGCCGCTCACTCCCCATGCGGCCATGTGGATCATGCTGGGATTCTTCATCGCGTTTGCGGTGAAGCTCCCGATGATCCCGTTCCATACCTGGCTGGCGGATGCGCATACGCAGGCGCCCACGGCTGGCAGCGTCATCCTGGCCGGACTGCTCCTCAAGACGGGCGCCTACGGCTTGATTCGCTTCGTTCTCCCGCTATTTCCCGGCGCTGCCCGGGAGTTCGCTCCCGTGGCAATGACGCTGGCGGTGGCGGGGATTCTATATGGCGCCATCCTCTCTTTCGGACAGACCGATCTGAAGCGCCTGGTGGCCTATACCAGCATCAGCCACCTCGGTTTCGTGCTGCTGGGAATTTTCGCCGCCAACGCCTTGGCGCTCCAGGGCGCGTTGATGACGATGCTCTGTCACGGGATCAGCACCGGTGCGCTTTTCATATTGGTTGGAGCCTTGCAGCAGCGCATGCACACGCGCGAGATGGATAGCATGGGCGGCCTCTGGGCTACAATACCCCGCTTCAGCGGCGCCGCTCTCTTCTTCGCTCTGGCCTCGCTGGGACTACCGGGGCTGGGCGACTTCATCGGTGAATTTCTGGTTCTGATTGGAACTTACCAGGTGAACGTCGCCATGGCTGCCGTGGCCGCGATCGGCGTTCTGGCCGCGACCTTCTACGCGCTCCGGTTTGTACAGCGAGTGTTTCAAGGGCCCAATAGCCATGCATGGCAACTGCCGGACCTGGCCGTTCGCGAAGGAGTCATGCTGAGCGCGATGATGGCTTTACTGCTCTGGTTGGGCCTTTACCCGCAACCCGTGTTCCGCCTGTTTACAGAGACTGTAAACCAATTTCCCGCAATCTGGAGATGAGCCGTGACTGCCAGTGACCTGTTCGCCCTCTTACCGCTTCTTTCGGTCGCCGCGACTGCGGTCATTATTATGTTGGCCGTCGCAGTGCACCGTAGCCACGCGCTGGCTCTGGCACTCACACTTCTGGGCCTGGCGGGGGCCTTCTGCTCGCTTTTCTTCGTGCCTCTTCGCCCGGTCACGCCGCTGCTCATCATCGACAATTACGCGCTCTTCTTCATGGGACTAATCGTCGCGGCTAGTTTTGCCGTGGCCTTGCTGGCCTATGGCTATTTGGGCGCGCGCGAGGGCAACCGCGAGGAGTTCTACATTTTGATCCTGGTGGCGACACTCGGCGCGATGGTCCTGGCTGCCAGCACTCACTTCGCATCGTTGTTTCTCGGGCTCGAAATCCTCAGCGTGGCGCTCTATGCGCTCATTGCATATCTGCACGGCCGCGCTCTTCCGGTGGAAGCCGGTATCAAGTACCTGGTTTTGGCCGCGGCATCGGCCGCCTTCCTTCTGTTTGGAATTGCGCTCATCTACGCCGGCCTCGGGACCATGGAGTTCGCCCGCATGGCGCAACTACTCACAAATGGAGGCGCTTTAGATCTGACGATGCTGCTGCCCGGCGTGGCCCTGATCGTCACAGGCATCGGCTTCAAGCTTGCGCTCGCGCCTTTCCACATGTGGACTCCGGACGTTTATGAGGGTGCTCCTGTGCCGGTGACAGCCTTCGTCGCGACGGTCTCAAAAGGCGGCATGTTCGCTCTGTTGCTGCGCTACTTCCATCTATCGGGGACGCACAGCTTCGCGCCGGTCGTTTTGGCGTTCTCAATCATAGCCGTCGCTTCCATGTTTGCGGGCAATCTACTGGCGCTGTTGCAGAACAACGTGAAGCGTATCCTGGCGTATTCGTCCATCGCGCACATGGGATACCTGTTGGTGGCTTTTCAAGCCGGCGGACCCATGGGTGCGAGCGCCGCCGCGTTCTACCTGGTGGCCTACTTTGTGATGACGCTGGGCGCTTTCGGTGTCGTTTCGACGCTTTCCGAGCGCGGGAGAGATGCCGATCTAATCGATGACTACCGCGGGCTGTTCTGGCGCCGTCCTGCCCTCGCCCTGGTATTCACTGCCATGCTTCTTTCATTAGCAGGCATACCTCTGACCGCCGGTTTTCTCGGCAAGTTCTATATCGTTGCCGCCGGTGTCTCCGTGGGAGAGTGGGCTCTGATCCTGATTCTGGCAATCACCAGCGCCATCGGACTGTTCTACTATTTGCGAATTGTAGTGGCGTTGTATCAGCAGCCGGCAGACAGCGATCGGGCACACGAACCGATACCTCGTCGGGCGCCGGCTTCGACGCTGGTTCTGGCCGCTCTCACGATGATCCTTCTATGGCTGGGAATCTACCCGACGCCGTTGCTGAGGTTGATTCAGGCCGCAATCGGAAGCCTGGGGTGAGGGGCTGCGCCACCCAGAACGTATCTTGAAAAACTATGGCGTCGACCGGCGCCAGAATCGTTGTGTCCCGAGATTAGTGAGGCTAAGGCGCCCACTCGATGACCTCCTTAATCGCGTCGGCGTGATGCTGATCTATAAGTGCTGCGAATTGATCCCGTGGATACCGATTGGTGATCAATCCCGCGATTTGAGCGCCCCAACGCAGATGGGCCTGCGCCAGATCGTCCGCCGCCATTTGGAAATGTCCGCGCGCAGCATTCACGCTGCCCAGCATGACCTGATTGTCCAACACCAGTTGCCTGACGAGTTCGGCGCCGGGAATCTGGAGCGGCCGGTCGCCACCGGGAATGCCGGTGAGCACATAGATCCCATTCAGGCCCAGCGCATCCAGCAGATTGAACTCCAGTGCGGCGATCCCACTCGCGTCCAGGATTAAATCCATCGCACCGATCTTCTTCTCCACCTGGCCGGCCGGCACCTGGCGGCCGTCAACATAGCACCCGCCGATACCGGTCAGCCATTTGGGGCGTGCCGTGTTCGCATCGACCACATCCAGACCGTAAACCTCGCCGCCTCGCAAGCGCAGAACCATGGCCGCCAACAGGCCCACCGGCCCTAGTCCGGCAACCAGACAGCGGCGTCCATGGAACCAGTCGGGCGTGGTGGCGGCGTCCGGGCAACGCACCGTCTGCACGCGCAGGGTCTCATCGATCGCTTTTTCAACGACGGAAAGCGGTTCCATCAAAACCCCGACCGGCTCCAGTTCGTTTGGTACCCGCACGATGTATTGCTCTTGATCCACTGCGTACTCGGTTTGGTATCCGTCCAGTCCGCGGATGCCTCTCTCGCGGTACTTGCCGGTCTGACACATGTCAGCGCGGTTCATCAGGCAGCAGGCGCATTCACCGCATCCCCGCCGCACGGTGAACACGGCGTAATCGCCGGCCTTGACGCGAGTGACGGCCGAGCCGATACTCACGACCTGGCCGAACATTTCGTGCCCGATGACGAGTTCGGTCTGACCAGCCGGGGCCTGAGCACGGCCTCCGGATACCTCTTCCCGGTCGGTGCCGCAAATGCCCACCCGTATGATGCGAACCTTGACTTCATCTGGTTTAGCGATCGAAGGCTCAGACCTTTCCACCAGACGCGAACCGGCTTTACCCGGAACAATAGCGATTGCTTTCACGAGTTTTCCGTCCTTTCTTACTTACGGCTTTCGGCTCTCATTTACGGCATGCGGCTGATCCCAGCCGCTCCAGCAAATGGTCGCCGACGCGCAGCGCATTTGCCATGATGGTCAGGCTAGGATTCACAGCGGCAATCGACACAAAGAAGCTGGCATCGACCACGTATAGATTGTCCAGATCGTGCGCCTTGCAGTTCACATCGAGTGCCGATGTCTTCGGATCGCGGCCGAATCTGACGGTCCCGGCCTGATGCGCCGTGCCTCCGATCGGTATGTCCTTACCCAGATAAAGCGAACGGTGCATCAACTGATCGTGACAGCCGATCTCGCTGAGCATCTCCTTGAGTTTTGCGGTCAGGCGTTTGTGCCCTTCCAGGTTGGTCTCCTGGATGCTCAGTACGATCTCTCGATCCGGGTTGATGGTCACGCGGTTGTCGGGATGGGGCAAATCTTCCGACTGCAGCCAGAAGTCGATGGAATGCTCCGCTAAATAGTCGAGCGCGAACTCAGGCTTCCACACCGCCCACCCGGGCGCTTCCCCCTTGAGCATTTCTCCATCGGACTTGCCAAGCATCTGAATCTCGCCCAGAGGGTATTCCCAATCTTCGGAGTGAAAGTAGAAGTCGTTCAACGCGAGAGTCTTTTGGAATACGGTCGGATTAGGATCCTTCGAAATCGCCATGAAGGCGGAGCAGTTGTGACGCATGTAGTGCCGGCCGACTACATCGGAGCTGTTGGCCAGGCCGGCGGGGTGCTTCTCGTTGGCCGAGCGCAAAAGCAATGCCGCCGAATTGACCGCTCCGCAAGCGACCACTACGAAATCGGCGGAGTATTCTTCCACAGAGTCCTTGCGCGTGGCGATGACTTTGGTCACGACCCGTCCGGATGGGTCTGTTTCTAATCGTTCCACAAAGGCGCCTGTCAGGAGTTCGACATTGGAATGCTCCAGGGCGGGATCCACGCAGATCACCTGAGCATCGGCTTTGCCGTTGACCAGGCATGGAAACCCATCGAACGCGGCACATCGGACGCAGGCACTGTTGTGCAGGGCCTTTCCTTCGGCTTCGTCAAGCAAGATGCCGAGCGGCAAAGGGAACGGGTGATGGCCAAGCCGCCGGAGGTCGTCGAACAGCTCCTGAATGCGTGGCTCGTGGCTCACCGGTGGATAACGATAGGGCGCGCTGGCGAGACCCTCTGTCGGATCGACCCCGCGCTGCCCGTGGACATGGTAAAGGTATTCAGCCTTGGTGTAATAGGGTTCAAAGTCCTCATAGCTCAGAGGCCAGGCAGGCGAGATACCGCCGTGGTGGCTGACTTCACCGAAGTCCTCCTTACGGAACCGTAGTAAGGCCGCGCCATAGACCTTCGTGTTACCGCCTACGTAATACTGAATGCCGGGATAAAACGGCTTGCCGTCCTTATCGAGCCAGGTCTCTTTGGCCCGGTACTTCGAGTCAACGAAGACAGCGCGGGACTCCCAGTTATCTTTCTCACGAGGCAAGTAGCCGCCCCGTTCGAGCAGCAGAATCCGTTTTCCCGACGGCGCCAGATGGTAAGCGAGCGTTCCGCCACCAGCTCCCGTTCCTATGATGATGACGTCGTAATGATTATCCATAATCAAAATGCCTCGATCCGAACCCCGGTATGGCTATCGAGCTGGCAATTCGCGTGCCTTCTGGCGCGCCGCGACCTCCTCATCGGTGAGGCGGGCGTCATAGATCGACCGGGGTTCGATGGTCCGCGCCACGAGAGTAGCGGTTGCCACCGCCAGCAACAAAGGCACGATAAACGATCGATCCCGGCCGGTCAGTTCCATCATCAATACCACGGTTGAGATCGGGCCTTGCGTGGTGGCCGCGAGAACCGCCGCCGCACCCAACACGGCGAACAGACCCGGGGGCACACCGGGCCAGAACCAAGACCAGGCATGTCCCAGTACAGCGCCCAGCAAAGCACCTACCGTTAAGGAAGGTGTGAACAAGCCGCCGGGGGCGCCGCTGCATACGCACAGCGCGGTGGCTGCGGGCTTCAGGGCAAGCAGCATCAGAAGCAAAGCCGGCGCTACCTGGTTCGTGAACGCAAGTTGCGAGATGTCTTTGCCGTTGCCGAGCAACTGCGGGTACCAGATTGAGACCGCACCCAGCAGTCCCAATCCCACCACTGGGGTTGCCAGCCGGAGCCAGCCTTGGGGCTTATTGCGATCGGCGCAGGTGACTAGCCGAACATAACCGACCGAAGCGATTCCCGCGATTGGCCCAGCCAAGAGCGCCCATGCCACGCACGAGATGGAGGTGGGATAAGCCGGAATGAGGTAGGTTGGCGCATCCGGTAGCGCCACCCACGAGACCGCCGTTGCAACCACTGAAGCGAAAAGAGCGGGCAGCACGTACCGCAGCGCCAGCACCCCCCGCATCACCTCTAGCGAGAAAAGCGCGCCGCCCAAAGGCACGCCATAAGCCGCGCCCATCCCGGCTCCGGCACCGCAGGCCACCAGGAGCCGGCGCTGTTCGTCGGATAAGCGCGCTCTGTCCGAAAAGAAGTTGGCCATCACTGAGCCGGCCTGTTTCGGTGCGCCCTCGCGGCCCAGCGACACGCCCATACCAACGATGATCACCGAAAGCAGAGCGCTACCCAAAGTACGCCAAGCCGGCAGCCGGCCGGCATGGAACCAAATAGCGGCAGTAGTATCGATTCCGTTACCGCTGGACAAGTGCTTAAGAACGATCTGCCCCGCACCAGTCACCAAACCGGCGCCGAGCAGCACAAGAATGTGCCGCCAAGGATTGGCATGCTCGGTGGCGTCCAACAAGTTGGTGCCCGCACCATTCCACATGAAGTGCTGCACCACTTCCAGCAGCCGGGTCAATACTGCCGCGCCTATGCCTGTAGCGATACCCGTGAGCAACACCGCCAGCCAAAAGCGGGCGGCGCCTGAACGAGCGAGCGTAGAAGGTATCGCGTCACCGTTGGCGGGTGGCGGCATTTGAGACAGATGAATGTCCGTAGTCATATGCCTCTATCGGAATACCGGCGCTAATGAAATCGAAACCAGCCCCAGAACAAAGAGGGTGAACATCAGGACGAGCAAGCGCCTCACTAGGGTGTTGGCGCCGCGAAACTCGTTCCACACGAAAACACCCCAGACCGCGGAAATCATAGTATTGCCCTCGCCGAGCGAAAACGAAGTTGCCGGCCCCACTAGGGGCGTATAGGCCGCTACAAAGCTACAAACAGTCCCTATTCCCCAGATGAGACCGCCCAAAACGCCCCAGGTGTGTGCCGCGGCTCCGCCCTGGAAATAATCCCGGATTGAAAGCCTCGATCCGCTTAGCGGCCAGCGCATGAACGCATAATTCAACGGAAAGTTGGATACCAAAGCACCCAGCGCAAATACGAAGTACACCGTGTACGGCCCGAGATGTTTCTCTCCGATCAGGGCTTTCGCTACGAGAGGATAGAAGAGTCCAATGACCACGCCGCACATCAGACTTAGGACGATCCCTTTCGTTCCAGCCTTACCGCCCTTCGCTAGTCCACGATATGCCATTGCGTTGGCGGCAATAGCCCCGCAAACCAGGAGAATCCCGCCAAAGAGCAGCAACGGATTGCCCGTAGGCGAGATGAAGTAATTGAGGACCGCACCGATTACCAGCGCCAGGCCGGCTCCAAGCGGAAAGGCGACCGCCATGCCGGCGACCGAAATGGCGGCTACCAAAAGCAGGTTGCCGAGATTGAAAATCATTCCGCCAATGAACGCTTCAACCAGTGAGCGAGTACTTGCGCTATCCAGATTGCGAAAGAAACTTACCGGAGCCGCTGGATTCGTCCGGCCGAGGCTGAGACCGAAAAGAATGGCGCAGACTACAACCCCCCACACGTAGTCCCAGTAGTACAGCTCGAATCGCCACCCTTTGTCGATCTTTTGGGTATTGGCCCAACTGCCCCAGCACAACATGCTAAGCAGCATCATCAGGAGAGCAACCAGGTATCTATGGGGAGTGTACATTGGTCAGACGACTGAAACCAGAAAGTCGCGGCCTTCCCAGGAATTGCTTGCGGTCCAAAAGAAAGTAAAACGGATGGGTATGTGCTGCGCCGCAGGAATCGGAATGTCTACAAATTCAACTCCCAGCTTGGTCGGTGAAGAAGGAGTATCCTTCACGGTCCGCCATTCGTCGGCCGACCAGTGCAGCCGGAAAGAAGCCTGCGCCTGGACACGAAGTACGTAACCGTGTTTGACTGCACGCACCTGCCGGGTAAACTTCCAGACTTCGAATAGTTGCCGGCCGGCGCGTCCTCCAAGGTACCGCTTCGCTACTTCGGCGATCAGATCGGACACCTTCCCATCACGGGCGGAGCGGAGCAGCTTGGTGTACTCTGCGTGAGCCCACATCAATGGCATGGCCGAGCCTGTTGGCCGGCCGCGATACATGTAGACCTTGGGTTCGTCCGGGCTATCCCATGACTGCTCGGGCAAAAGGCCGGTGGCTGAGGCCAAGGTTTCCATCGCCCGAATGAATGGTCTGGCATCGTGCCCGGCGGCCAGTTCGTAGTGACCCCGTTCGCCTGTGAGCAGCGGCCAAACACGCCCCCGGCCCCAACCTACAAAGGGTCCGCCATCATCGCGCTGTCCATATCCATCATGGTTGTAGCGGTGCCAGCACGGGCCGAATGGAGTCTCCACCTTCAACACCGCGTCCACCACCTTGAGGGAATCCACAACGATCGGATCGTCAGCCCGACGTACTCCGTGACGCACCAGTTCCAGAAAGCCTGCATCCACGATTTGTTTGGCTGGAAAGACGTTCTGAGCGCCGGGCTGTAGGTTCGCAATCGTGATGTTTCCCTGGTCCGGATCCTCCTCCGGGGTTGGGTTGTCTGCCCGCTCCGGAAGAATTCGCAAGTAATGCCGGGCCACCCCTGGGAGCAGGGTGCCGTGCGTTGTGACCGTCCAACTCTCCACGTGACACTCCAGGAAATCGGCGTATTCCTCCAGGTACTTCGCGGTCGGCTCGTCACCCCTTTCGCGAGCAAAGCATGCGGCGCAGATTAAAGCTGCAATGTTGGACGCCAGCGTGGAAGGAGAATAACCGCTGACTTCCTCCCAGCGTTCCTGTGGAGTAACGGGGCCATGGCGCACGAGATAGGCAGCGGCGCGCAAAACCATGGGGTACGGGTCAAAGTCTTGTAAGGCTTTCTCGCACCTGAGTCGCCAGGCGAGCAGAATCGGGAAGGCGACCTCGTCGAGTTGTATCCCCCGCCAGTAGGGCTCCCCATTCACCCAGAAGTTCTGGGCAAAGCCTCCGCTCTCCTCTTGAGAAACGTCGAGGTAGATCAGTGCTCTTAAGGGAGTGGTACGATCTCCGGCGGCCAGCATCGCGCTTGCGCTATTTACCATATCCCGCGTCCATACCAGGTGGTAACCACCCTGATCTGCATCGCCTGAGGCTTCTCCCCAAGGAATTGCGAGTGACGCGATAAATGCGCCGGGGTACGACTTATCTTCGTGAGCCAGGAGCAAACTGCAACTCGCGCGGTACAAATTACCTCCATCTTGCGAGGTCTTCTCCAGAGGAAGAATGCCGGCGGCCGTTCGCCCCCACTGTTCCGCGTACCGCTTGCCATGCTCTGCGAATGGAGTACTCAGCGATTGAAAGAGGGTCGAGACGGCGTGGTGCTCGCTATTGCCAAACGCCAGCCCCAAAGTGAATTCACGGCTACCGGTCAGTTCCAACTCTCCGGTGAGAGCGATGTTGCCATCAGATGCGTGATCGAACTCCCAGTCCATTTGGAAATTGCCGGACAGGTCGGTCCAGCCATCGCTCTTCCCAACATAGCCGCACGAAACACGCGAAAAAGGAACCGTGGCGGCCATTGCCAGCCATGTTCCCTTACGCTCGGCAATCAGCAC
>Ga0302325_10026373_pt1 | contig 12064 bp, 7 predicted proteins | sample Palsa_T0_2_FD_201948 | JGI IMG/M metagenome (GOLD analysis project Ga0302325, IMG submission 201948) | Peat permafrost microbial communities from Stordalen Mire near Abisko, Sweden - Palsa_T0_2 | ecosystem: Environmental > Terrestrial > Soil > Palsa > Peat permafrost | place: Sweden: Abisko...
AGGAATAGCAATGGCGCCATTGTCGCCACCCGGACCACCGGAATCGGGTCCCGTTTGATCGGGCTGCTGTTGTTGCTGCTGGCCATTCGTAGGAGGCGTGGTGGTTGGCGCTTGGCCCTTGGCCAGCTGGTTCCCGCTTGCAACGGCCACTAGCAAAGCCACGGCGGCAACAAAGAATTTTTGCCCTTCTAACTTCATCTAATTACCTCAGCCCCTATGCTCGAACGATTGGAACGTCTAATCTGTAGACGTGTCTATCAGCCGTATATCAACCTGGATTTCGGTTTTAACCGCTGTTTTTGTTCTTCCGGGCAGCCTCTCTGCCCAGGCTAGCCCGGTTACTCCGCCTCCGTCTGCCACGGCTGGAATCTTCCCCTTATCCGAGGTGCACCGCGGCCTCCATGGTGTGGCCTATACGGTCTTTGAAGGCACACAGCCGGAAGCCATGGATGTGGAAATTCTTGGAGTTCTCAAAAACGTCCTCGGCCCGGACCAGGATATGATCCTGGCGCGTCTCCACGGTTCCAAACCAGAGTACACCGGAGTCGTCGCCGGCATGAGCGGCAGCCCGGTTTACATCGACGGCAAGTTACTGGGCGCCCTATCTTACAGAATAGGACAGTTTAGTAAAGAGCCGATCGCCGGCATCACGCCCATTGCCGAAATGCTGGCGGTCAACGGGCGTAATGCGGGAAACACGAATGCAGCCATGTGGACCGCCGGGACCGTCACACAATCGACGTCCTCGTCTTTGTCTGGCCCTGGGCCTACGCCGGTAGCTGACTCAACGGACATTCATCCCATCGAAACGCCGCTCGTGCTTTCCGGTTTTAGCCCGGAGGCGGTCAGGTTCTTCCAGGAGCACGTTTCGGTCATGGGCTTAACGCCGGTTGCCGGGCTGGGTGGCAGCTCCTCAGACGACGGGCATATCGATTCCTCTTCCGCTCCGCTGCTGCCAGGCTCAGCAGTAAGCGCCCTGCTGGTCCGGGGAGATCTTGAAATCGCCGCCACGTGCACCGTGACCTATGTGGATCCCAAGCAGGTGCTGGCCTGCGGCCACCCCATCACCCGCTACGGCGACGTTTCCATCCCCATGACCAAGGCGGACGTAGTCGCCACCCTGGCCTCGCCTCTGAATTCGTTCAAGATCGTCAATACCACCCAGACCATCGGCGCTTTTACCGAAGATCGCTCGTCAGCCATACGCGGCGTTCCCGGCGAATCGGCGCGTATGATCCCGGTGACCATCCACACCCATGGCGGCCTGCGCGATCGCACCCTGCATATGGAAGTCATCGACAACCCCGACATCACTCCCGGCGCGGTGATGGTTTCTCTTTACGAATCCCTGCTCGAAACCAACAGCTATAGTGAAGAGCTCACGTACGAGTTAAAGGGTACGGTCGCGATCGATGGGTACCCGCCGCTGCATCTGGACTCGTTCATTGCTCCTACCGAGCAATTACCTTCAGCGCTCCGAGCCGCTCTTACCGTGGGCCAACGTTTTCAAACGGTTTATGGCAATTCCGCCCGCGTGCGCAATATTCAGAGCATCGACCTCAACATTGACTCGCTGCCCGGCCGTCGCAGCATCCAGTTAGAGCGGGCACAGGCTACCCAGCCGGCTGCCCACCCCGGCGATACCGTGATGGTGGAAGCGACCCTGCGGCCTTTCCGCGGCGAACCCAAAAACCTCCGCATTCCCATCCCCATCCCCTTAACGTTGAATCCTGGACCGCTCCGTATTCTGCTCAGCGATGGCGCCACGCTTGATCGGCTCACCACCACCTCGTCATCCAACGAAGGTCCGCTGGAGCTGAGCAGCATCATTCACCAGATGAACTCGGCGCACGGAGACGACCGCTTATACGTCACTCTCCTTTTGCCCAATGCTCAAGCCGTGGTCGATGGGCGCACCCTGGCGTCGATCCCCATTTCCATGGCCAATGTACTGGAGCCCTTGCGGACCAACCGTGGCATCTCCCTCAACGGCGAATCGGTGGTTCCCGTGACCTCCATCCCGGTGGAAGCCATGCTCAGTGGTATGCAGGTGGTCTCGGTAGAAATCGAATAAGGTAGACTTACGCGGGCCCTCTGGAACTCTTCGCGCTAAATTCCACTGCCAAGGCAACGCTCATGCCGCTGTTTCAAGGTTTTGCAACTCATGCCGCCGGCGCCGAACTTCTGCCTTACAAGTACGATCCGGGAGACATCAAGCCCAATGAGGTAGAAATCGCCATCTCCCACTGCGGCATCTGCCGTAGCGACATCCACATGGTCGACAACGATTGGGGCATCAGCCATTATCCCCTCATCCCGGGCCACGAGATCGTGGGCAAAGTTATTACCACTGGAAGTGCTGTGCTGGGGCTGCTTTCCGGCGATCGGGTAGGTGTGGGCTGGCAAGCCAATTCCTGCGGTCACTGTGAGTGGTGTCTTCAGGGCGAAGAGAATTTATGTGCAGACGGCCAGGGCACCTGCGTTCAGCGCAATGGTGGTTATGCTGACCGGGTCCGGGTCAACGCTCGTTTCGTGGTGCCCATCCCGGACGGTCTGGAAAGCGAGCGGGCCGCGCCTTTGTTATGCGGCGGCATCACGGTTTACTCTCCCATTCGCAACCATGGCGTCAATCCCGCAGCCCGCGTGGGCATTGTCGGCATCGGAGGCCTTGGGCACATGGCGGTACAGTTTGCCCATGCTTTTGGAGCCGAGGTCACGGCCTTCTCCAGTTCTCCAGCAAAAGAGGCGGATGCCCGTTCTCTGGGCGCGGACCAGTTTGTCAACACTCGCGAGACCAAGACCCTCAAGAAACTGGCCGGCCAGTTCGACTTCATCCTATCGACCGTCGAGGCAGATCAGGACTGGGGCGCCTATGTCCGGGCTCTGCGTCCTCACGGCAAACTGTGTTTCGTCGGGATTCCGCCCGGCGTCCTCGGCTTGTCAGTCTCTCCGCTGGTGACGGGACAGAAGGTAGTGACCGGCAGCCCAGGAGGAAGTCCGCGCATGATCCGGGAAATGCTGCACGTGGCCGAGCGCCACAAAGTCCAGGCCATCACCGAACGCTTCGCCATGTCCAAAGCCAACGACGCGGTGACCAAGGTAAAGAAGAACCAGGTCCGCTACCGAGCGGTGCTCGCCAACTAAGCGCCTGCAAAAAAACATTTCCAGGCGAGGACCGCTGAACCGCAGGTCCCTCCACTGCGCTGCGCTCCGGACGGGATGACAAGGGGAGAGATGGCGCTTCCAGGGAGAGTAGTTGCTGAACAGGAGCTGTTTTTCATCACCTTGGGTGGGCCCGCTGGCCCATGACCTCTCCGGTCGGGATGACAAGGGGAGAGGGGTGGCTCAGGTTGGAGTTGTTGCGGGATGTGAGAAACCGCAGGTTCCCCCACTTCGCTACGCTTCGGGGATGACAAGGGTAGGGCGGTGCTTTCAGGGAGAGTAGTGCTGAACAGAAACTACGTGTACCGCTCTCCGCCGCTCCCCTTCATTTGTGGTGGCAAATGCAGGCTAGTAGACTCGGTTCAGCATGATGCCTCGTGTCGTAACCGCAAGTTTATTACTTCTGATCATTTATCCTCACGTCCTGCCGGCCCAGGGAACCCGCCTCTGGGTTCAATCCCGCTACGAAGATTTCGAAAAAGGACAACCGCAAAGTACCGCGATTTCGAGCCGCGGGTACCTGGAATCTGGCCCCGCGCTGCGGTCGGTACTGTTAACCCCGTCCACCTACATCTGGGCCGTCGCTTCCGACAGCCAGGGGAATGCCTACATCGGCACAGGTTCGCCGGCGACCGTGCTCAAAGTAACCCCCTCGGGCACCTCGACCAAATTATTCACCACCAAAGAACTGACCGTGCAGACGGTTCATGTTGGCCCCGACGGTTCGATCTACGCAGCCACCGTGCCCGGCGGGAAGGTGTACCGCATCAAGCCAGGCCAATCCGCCCTCGATGAAACCACCGCCCAAGTAGTCTTCGACGCTGCCACCGTCCATACCGCGGAGGCGGCTAAGCCAGGCGATCCCGCGCACTACATCTGGGACCTGGCCTTCGACGCACAGGGCGCCTTATACATCGCAACCGGCGGACCGGCAGCGATCTACAAGGTCGACCTGTCCAAAGAAACCGCTCACGCAGAACTCTTCTTCGAAAGTGACGAGCAGCACATTCGCTGCCTCCTCTTCGAGCCCAACGGAGATTTAATTGCAGGCAGTGACGGTGGCGGCCTGGTCTACCGCATCGGCAAAGATCGCAAAGGCCTGGTCATCTACGACGCGCCCAAGCGCGAGGTAACCGCCCTGGCCCGGTCTGCCGACGGGCGTTTGTACGTTGCCGCGGTTGGGGAAAAGACCAGAAGCCCCTTGCCGCCCCTCCCAGTGCAGGGAGTGGCCGTGGCCACCGCCACCATCACCATCGTGACCCCTGGCTCAGTACAAGCCTCCAGTAGCAACGGCCTCATTCCCGATGGATCCGAAGTAGACGAGCTAAGTCCGCAGGGAGCTCCGCGCAAACTCTGGTCCACCCGCGATGACGTGGTGTACGCCTTACGCGCGACGCCACAGGGTCTGCTCGCCGCCACCGGCAATCGAGGCCGGATTTATCGCATTGCCGAGGACGGCTCCTACCTCGACTTGGCCCGCGCTGAGACCGGGCAGGCAACTGCCTTCGCCGATGCTCCCGACGGATTTTACGTAGCCACCAGCAATACCGGCAGGCTCTATAAGCTAGCCAACCAGCCCGCGGCCCAGGGCACGTACCTCAGCGACGTCCTTGACTCGGGCGTGTTCTCTCGATTCGGCCGCATGGAGGTGAATGCCGACGGAGGCACTTACGAAATCTTCGCCCGCTCCGGCAATGTGGAGAACCCCGCGCGAAATTGGAGTGACTGGCGCAAAATCACGCCCAACACCGGCTCGTCCGGCGTCCCCGCTGCGCGCTTTGTTCAATGGAAAGCCGTCATAGATCCAGGGGCGCAGGTCGACTCCGTGGGCATCAATTACCTGCCGGTGAACATCGCGCCGGTGGTCGATGAGATCGCTGTCGAGCCGGGCGCCAGGGCGAACCAGAATCCGCCACAGGCAGGCCAGCCACAGCAGATCAGCATCAACCTGCCCTCTGCCCAGAACACCCTCAGCTACAACCAGGATCCGGCCACGGCGCCCCTGGCAGCGGTGCGCGACCGCAGTGCCGTAACCGTCCGCTGGGCGGCCCACGACGAAAATGGAGACGAGCTGGTGTTTGACGTGTACGTCCGCGGCGATGGAGAGAAGAACTGGCGCCTGCTCCGGTCTCACATCACCGACCGTTTTTACTCGTTCGATTCCATCCGGATTCCCGATGGCGGCTACCGGGTGCGGGTGGTGGCCAGCGATGCGCCCGCGCACATGCTGGGCGATGCACTGAGCAGCGCCAAGGAGAGCGACCGCTTCCTCATCGACACCACGCCCCCGGTGCTCACTGCGCTCCAGGGCAGCTTGCAATCCGGTGTGATCCATGCCGCCTTCGTGGCCACGGATCAGACCTCGCCCATCACCCGCGCCGAGTACTCGATCGACGCCGGCCGATGGCAGTTTCTGGATCCGGTAGGTAAGCTCTCTGATTCCCTCACCGAGCACTACGACTTCAGCGTTCCGCTCGCCGCCCTTCCCACCCGCGCTCCAGCAGAAGAGCCGGAGAGTGCCGCTGCGCCCCCGTCTGATCCGCAGGAGCATATTCTTACCGTTCGCGTCTACGACCGGTACGAAAACGTAAGCGCGGCCAAGACCGTGATCCGCTAGTCACGATGCGCTTCGAGCTGTTTGTCGCCGTGCGTTATCTCCGCGCCAAGCGCCGTCAGGCGGTGGTCGGCATCATCACGGTCATTTCGATCGCCGGGGTGGCGGCCGGAGTGGCATCCCTGATCGTTGCCCTGGCCATCACCAATGGCATGCGCCGCGATTTGCAGGAGCGCCTGCTGGGCTCAACGGCTCATGTGCAACTCATGCGCGTGGCCAGCGACGGCATTCGCGATTGGCGCGGCTTGACTGCGCGGCTGCTGCAGTTGCCCCATGTCAAGGCGGTAGCTCCCGGCCTGTACGAGCAGGTACTCATCTCCCACGGCGCTCGCTCCGGGGGAGCTATGATTGAGGGCATCGTCCCGGCGCAGGAGCGAACCGTCAGCGACTTGCTCTCGACTATCACCATGGGCAGCGCCGCTGCGCTCGACACTCAGGGCCAAAACCCTCCGCCCATCGTCATCGGACACGACCTCGCAGACACCATCGACGCCCGCGTAGGCACGACGATCCTGGTGACCAGTCCACAGGGGGAATTAACCCCGTTAGGTTTGATTCCCAAATTCCAGCGCTTCCGCGTCGCGGGCATCTTCCATTCCGGCTTTTATCAGTACGACTCAGGCATGGCGTTCACCAGCCTGGCCGATGCGCAGCGCCTCTTTGGAGAGCCGGACGTGGTCTCCGTTCTCTCTTTCAAAGTGGATGACCTTTATCGTGCCGACCAGATCGGCACTTCCATCGAGCAGGCCGCCGGGCCAGGCTTCCTGACCACCAACTGGATGGAACAGAACCGGCCCCTCTTTCGCGCCTTGAGGCTCGAGCAGGTCGTCACTTTCATCGTCATAGGTCTGATCGTTTGCGTCGCCGCTCTGAACATCCTCACGGCTTTGACCATGATGGTTATGGAGAAAACCCGCGATATCGCAGTCATGATGTCCTTCGGGGTACAGCCGCGCCAGGTGAGGATGATCTTTCTCCTGCAGGGCCTGCTGATCGGTTTGACGGGCACCATCCTCGGCCTGATCGCCGGCTATGCTCTTTCCTGGCTCGGCGGTCATTATCGTTTCCCTCTCTCCGCCGAGGTGTACTCCATCGATTACCTGCCCTTTGCCGCGCGCTGGACCGATGGGCTGATTGTGGGCGCGGTCTCTCTTGCCGTGTCCCTGCTGGCCACCCTGTATCCTTCTGGCTCCGCCGCCAGGGTTCTGCCTGCCGAAGCGCTTCGCTACGAATAGGCTTGAGTGGGTGGCCCAGGTCTCCTAAGGAACGAGTCTGCTTTCCGTGGGAGGTCAGGGGGTGAGACCTGACTATCCCACCCTTCGCAAAGAGCGCGAAGGATGGGGCACCCGTCGATTGCCCCGATTTCCTATACGCAGCTCTGGACAGGACCACGTGTGCGCCTTTCTCTTGAGGAAAGGCGCATGAAGTGCAGGGAACCCAGGAGACTCCACAGGAAATCGGGGTTAGTGGGGATAGAGCCCAAAAAGCGCGTTCCTTCCACTCTTCACTTGCCGCCGGCAAGCGAGTTTGCTCAAAAGCGAGACCTGGGCCACCCACTCATGTTCGTCGGCGCCATTTTCATCTTCTTAAGGTGGGGCGCAAGCCCGTCGATACTTGAGCCCGCAACAGCTTCCGCGGGCAATACTTGACGGAATCGTAATCGGTACATCTCGCATCAAAAGTATGTGTTTGGTCCCGCAGGGAAAGCGGAATGAGCAATCCAGAACGGAGCGGAGCAGGGTAACTCGTGTATTTTGAAGCAACCCACCCCACAAACACTCTTCCGTAAAGGGGTGCATTAGTGATACACGAAGGTAGGTCCAAATTGATTACCGACCTCAGAGGCACATGATGGAGCCGGCCGCCGCCACAGACGAAGCCCGACAAGGCCGCCTGGAAGTGCTCGGCAGCCCGCAAGGTCTTGCCCTGGTCGAAGTTCGCAATTTGCGGAAGCAGTACGGACGCCTGGTTCTTTTTGAGGAAGTCAATTTTGCAGTGAAACGGCAGGAGTTGCTGGCCATCGTAGGCCAGTCGGGCGCCGGCAAGAGCACACTGCTGCATATCCTTGGGGCTCTTGATACACCCTCGGCGGGTGACGTATACTTTGCGTCAACAATATTAAGAAACCTATCCCCCGTAGAAGCTGCAGCGTTTCGCAATCGCGAAATTGGTTATGTTTGGCAGTTCCATTATTTACTGCCGGAATTTACTGCCGCTGAGAACGTCGCGCTCCCCCTTCTGGCGCGAGGCAAGTCCAAAAGAGAGGCATTGCAGGAAGCCGTTCATTGGCTCGAAGAGGTGGGGCTGGGAGACCGGTCATCCCATCGCGCAGGTGAGCTTTCCGGCGGGGAGCAGCAGCGCGTTTCCCTTGCGCGAGCGCTGGTGACTACCCCGAAACTCCTTCTGGCTGATGAGCCTACAGGAGATCTGGATGACCAGACTGCGGATGCTTTGTTTGGCCTGATTCAGCGCCTGCACGAGAGCTATGGTTTGACGTCAATCCTGGTGACCCACAATCTGCCTCTGGCGAGGCGTTGTGAACGGGTGATGCGGTTAGCCCATGGCCGGATGGAAGAGTTGTCTCCGCTGGATCTTTAAGCGGAGCATGTAAGCCGGGTTACCCAAAAGGGTGACTCGTGACAGTGGTTGGGTCGATATAAGATTTAGAAAGAGCTTATCTCCGCCCAGCCGAGTGGTTTTCCCGGTTCCAATGGACTCGGGAAGATGGAACAGGACGAAAGCTGCCCTGGATCGTGGGAGGGCAGTTTTTAAGGGGGAACATGTTCGAACGCTATACAGAAAAGGCGCGGCGCGTCATCTTCTTCGCACGGTATGAGGCCAGCCAGTTTGGTTCCCCATATATCGAGACAGAGCACTTGCTGCTTGGTCTTCTTCGTGAGGATAAGGCGCTGACGAATCGCTTTCTCCGCTCTCATGCTTCGGTTGAATCCATTCGCAAGCAAATTGAAGGTCATACTACGATTCGAGAGAAGGTTTCCACCTCTGTCGATCTGCCTTTGTCGAACGAGTGCAAGCGGGTTCTGGCCTACGCGGCAGAAGAAGCAGAGCGCCTGTCGCACAAACATATTGGCACCGAACACCTGCTTTTAGGATTACTGCGCGAAGAAAAGTGCTTTGCTGCAGAGATATTGCACGAGCGCGGGCTGCGTCTGCTCGCCATCCGAGAGGAACTCGCGCGCGCCACGCAAGAAAAGGCGCCGCCGTCGCAGCGCAACCGTGAATCCAGCCTGCTGGTAGAGTTCTCGCGCGATCTGACCCAGGCAGCCATGGACAACCAGCTCGATCCGCTGGTCGGCCGCGATCAGGAACTCGAGCGCGTGGTACAGATTCTGTGCCGTCGCACCAAGAACAATCCTGTGCTGATTGGCGAGCCGGGCGTTGGCAAAACCGCCATCGTCGAAGGGCTTGCGCAGCGCATTTCCGATGGCGAGGTGCCCAGCTTCCTGGCCGACAAGCGCGTCCTGGCGCTCGATCTTTCGCTCATCGTCGCCGGAACCAAGTACCGCGGCCAGTTTGAAGAGCGGCTCAAAACCATCATGAAGGAATTGATGGAGAATCAGAACTCCATCATCTTCATCGACGAACTGCATACCCTAGTGGGCGCAGGTTCAGCCGAGGGTTCACTCGACGCGGCCAATATCCTCAAACCGGCTCTCTCGCGGGGCGAAATTCAGTGCATCGGCGCAACCACGCCGGCCGAATATCGCAAGTCGATCGAGAAAGACCGCTCGCTTGAGCGTCGCTTCCAGGCAGTGAAGGTACCGCCTCCGAATGAAGAAGATGCGATCAAGATCATCATGGGTATCAAGGACCGCTATGAGAAGTTCCATGCGGTCAGCTACACCGATGACTCCATTCACTTCGCGGTCTCTCACTCCAACCGCTATATCCCGGATCGATTCCTCCCGGATAAAGCAATTGATCTGATCGACGAAGCGGGGGCCCGCGTGAAGTTGCGCCAGACCTCGCTGCCCGAAGAGATTACCGAAGTGCAGAAACGTATCAAGTTCATCGTTCATCGCATGGAGAATGCGATTGCCAACCATGAATTTGAGAAAGCGCGCTTCTACTCCGACGAGGAACGCAAGGAACGCGAGAACCTGCGCGCCCTGCGTGACAAGTATCATCTGGACGATTCGACCGCCGGCATTGTAGGCCGCGAGGACATTGAAGACGTGGTGAGCCGCTGGACTGGCGTACCGATCACGTCGATCAAGGAAGAAGAAACCCAGAAGCTGCTGCGCGTCGAAGAAGAGCTGCATAAGCGGGTCATCTCGCAGGACAAGGCAATCTCTGCTCTGTCGCGCGCGATTCGCCGCTCCCGTGCGGGTCTCAAATCTCCTAACCGTCCCATCGGTTCGTTCCTGTTCCTGGGGCCGACCGGTGTAGGCAAGACGGAAATGGCGCGCACGCTGGCCCAGTTCCTTTTCGGCAGTGAGAAGGCTCTGATCCGCTTCGATATGTCGGAGTTCATGGAGAAGCATTCGGTTTCCAAGCTCATCGGTTCGCCTCCGGGCTACGTGGGCTACGAGGAAGGTGGACAGCTCACCGAACGGGTGAAGCGTTCGCCCTACTCAGTGGTCCTGCTGGACGAAATCGAGAAGGCTCATCCTGATGTCTTCAACATCCTGTTGCAGGTCTTTGAGGATGGTCAGCTCACCGATGGTCTGGGCAATACGGTGGACTTCAAGAACTCGATCATCATCATGACCTCGAACATCGGCGCGCGGCATTTGCAGCGCAAGCAGGGTTTGGGCTTCCAGTCCGATCGCGAAGACCTGCTGATGGACAAGATGGAGGAACTGGTCAAGAACGAGGTGAAGCGGACTTTCAATCCAGAGTTCTTAAACCGTCTGGACGAAGTCATCATCTTCATGTCGCTCTCGGATTCGGATCTGATTCAGATTTTGGAGTTGCTGGTACAGCAACTGAATTCCAACCTGATTCAGAAAGCGATCACGTTGTCGGTGACCGAAGATGCCAAGAAGTGGATTCTGGAAAAGACTTTAGTCGACCGCACGTATGGCGCGCGTCCATTGCGCCGTGCCTTGCAGCGCTACGTCGAGGATCCATTATCGGAAGCGTTGATCGCAGGCGGTATTGCCGAGCGTCCCGCCTTCCTCGAGGTTTACCTCGAAAACAACCAGCTCTTCTACCGCCCGGTAAGCGAAGTGGGAGAAGACAAGTCGACGGGTATCCTGCTCTTCAGCGCCTAAACTAAGTGAGCCAAAGGCCGGGGCAAAATGCCCCGGCCTTTTTTCGTTTGCAAGTCCAGCATTGCCTGCAACTCGAAAAAGGGGTACCGTTTTCGTAGCGGAACTTAGAGGGGTAGTTATGACTCGTGCCCGTTTCCTTCCACTCGTCTTTCTGTTCGCAGTCCCCACCCTATTCGCGCAGCAATCCGTCACGCCAGGCAGCACAAAGAGCACTGTGTTGACACTTCCGCGTGCCCCCGAAGCAAGTTGTCCTATTGGCATGCAAGCACGCCGTGCGGCCGGACTTCCGGTTTCAATGAATGCCCGACCTCCTATCGAAAAGAGCCCAAAAGCTCCCGATTTCCGAGCTTCCACTCAGAGAATCCAGCTGACGATGACTAACCGGCTGGCGCATGAAATCGTGAGCACACAATTCGTCGTTCATGGGTACAGTAACAAGGCGAGAGCGATGAATTTGGCGAACTCGTCTCAGGAACCTGATCTTGCAAAGACGGTGGATGTCGTACTGGACGTGAAAGGGAAGAGCGAGGCATCAAGCGACCTCTTGCTGAGCCGCTTCAGCGCTGTAACATCCATCGACTTAAAGTCGATTACTTATGCCGATGGCAACACATGGCACACCCCTTCGGCCGACGCTTGCAGCGTTACGCCCGACTTGATCATGCTTGTCGCCTCTACGCAGTGAATGGACCTCAGGGGCTCAACAGCCTGCGGAGAAATTCGCAACCGTGCAGGAGTTGCAGGGGCTAAAGAGCCTGCGTGAGAACTCGACTTACAAACTGAGTCCCGAAGGGACGGTTGAGAGTAGCCCAGGACGCTAGTCCTGGGTAGAGATGACATCCAGGAACAGTCCCGCCAGGGACGGCTGAGAGAATCACAGGACGCCAGTCCTGGGATTGCTAAGGGGCTGACGACTTTACGCGAGAACTCACAATCCGCCCAGGACTAGAGTCCTGGGACATTCTCAGCCGTCCCTGCGGGACTGTTCCTGGCTCTTGCCTAACCCAGGACTAGCGTCCTGGGCTACTCTCAGCCGTCCCTTCGGGACTCA
>Ga0302325_10026376_pt1 | contig 12064 bp, 11 predicted proteins | sample Palsa_T0_2_FD_201948 | JGI IMG/M metagenome (GOLD analysis project Ga0302325, IMG submission 201948) | Peat permafrost microbial communities from Stordalen Mire near Abisko, Sweden - Palsa_T0_2 | ecosystem: Environmental > Terrestrial > Soil > Palsa > Peat permafrost | place: Sweden: Abisko...
GGTCTTAGGAGACGATTTAAATCAGTCCGTCTCATCCAGGAGAAGATCCTGTATGTCAAAGCGGTCCTCGGCATCTCGATCATCTCCTTCGGATTCTCCGCCGAGGCTCGCGAGGTCGTCTATCACTGCACAAAGACCGGACTTGACCCGGCGATTGTGACTGCGGAAAGACGGTAGCGGCTCGTGAGTATTCCGGGGAAAAAGTACGGTTTGATTGAGAGGCCGCTGGTGAATGCTGCTTTTGATCATCCGAATTCTGCTCTATTGGGAGTGCTTTATTCGGACTGATCGTTGCAGGAAGGCGTGAGAATTGGAGCGGCTACCTGCTAGGGCCGAGATCCTCGCCTCGCGCCCGCAGACGCGCTCACCTCGCAGAAATCGCCCAACACGGGGTGGATGAGCTCCCAGAAATCGGAAACCCGCATGTGAATAAAATCGCGATGCGAGCCGGCATTGAAAGCGATGAACTCCCGGTTAGCCACTTTCCGGTCCAAGTAGACGCGAAAGTTAAACAAGCTTCCCAAGGGCGGCATCGCGCCTACTTCAGCATTGGGGAAGAATCGGAAGAGATCGCGCTCGTCCGCCGGGTAAAGCTCGGAAGCCCCAACCACCGTCCGTAACCGTGCAAGATCAACATCAGCATCGGCTGGTACCACAACCATTACATAGCTTTCGTCGTCCCGGACCATTACGGTCTTTGCCAAGCGATTTGCGGGGATGTGTTCCGCAAGCGCCACCTCCGCCGCTGTATATGCCGCGGAATGAGTGGTGTGGGCAAAGGGAACGCCAGTAGACCGGAGATAATTCACGCAGTTTTGTAGGGTGGTCATCTTGCTCTCTCCTCTAAATCGGCGATTTAAGCCGTTTGGGCAGCTGCGCGCTTGTCTGTCTTGAGCGATTGAGACTCGGCGAGATCCTGCTCGAAAATGATGTAGAAGCAACGGTTGGAACAAACCAGTAAAGTTCCTTGACGGGAGCCCTCTCCGAATTCGTGCAACTCGGCTCCTCTTGGTAAGCGAATCAGTGGACCCCAACGCGCTTGGCCGTTTTCGCTGGCAACCAGTTGCAGGGCGGGAATTTCCTGCTTCAACACATGGCTATGCGAACTGCTTGATTCTTTGGGCAATTGCAAGACATCAGATGCCATGAGTGACCTCTTCGCAAGGTGGAAACCACGCTGTGGGGCGCCTGGGATGCCTGGGGCAGGCTCCCGGTTGGCGCTCCACAACAGCAGTCTCCTCCGAAAACTCGGTGCAAAACTGACCGGCTGGTTTCTGTGCAACTAACATTGCGCTTCCTTTCGCAAGCAGTCTTTGCCTGGGACCTATTCAGACATTTATGTCCCGAAGAATTTCGAGCCTATTCGCCGGATCTGCAATCCGGTTGGAATTGCTATAGTTGACAAAATCCGCAGCGTTGCACTTAGAATGGATCTTCCCATTCTGAAAGTCGAAAGTATCAAGATTTGACAATAAGCGGACCTAGACAAATGACTAGGGGGTTGAACGCCTTATAACAAACGCGGTTAGTGACCTAGATCAAACCTTGTTCAATGGCATGTTTGGTTAGTTCGGCAGTAGTTCGCACACCCAGTTTTCGCTTGATGTTTTCGCGATGAAAGGCCACGGTTTTGACGGAGATGGAGAGCAAAAAAGCGATTTCTTTATTGGCCTTGCCTTCGGCGATCAATTGCAGAATTTCGCGTTCGCGAGCGCTGAGCCGGAGAGTGGCGGCGGCGCGAGACGGATCGTTGAAGCGTTCGAGGTGCTCGCTCGAAAGACTCGGCGTGACATAGATATGTCCGGCCATGACGCTTTTGATCGCATCCAGCAGTTCTTCGCGCGCGGCCGACTTCAGCACATAACCCGTCGCGCCGGTGGTGAGCGCAGCCTCCAGATAGGCGGGGTTGGCGTGCATGGTGACGAATACCAGCTTCACGCCGGGGAGGCTTTTCTTGATTTGTACGGCTGCGTCGATGCCATTTAACATTGGCATCGTAATATCGAGAATAATCAGATCGGGCCTCAAACGCAGGGCTTCGTCTACCAAAGCCCGTCCATCCATGACAGTGCCCACACTTTCGACGTTCGGCTCGAGAAACGCGCGCAGCCCTTCCAGGGTTAGTGGATGGTCATCGGCAATAAGGACGCGCGGACGTTTCATACTGCTGAGGACGGGATTTCAAGAGTAATTCGCGTGCCATGGCCGGGTTTGGCCGTGATAGATAGTTTCCCTTTTACTAATCGGACGCGTTCCTCCATACCGATCAAACCGAGTCCACCGCGCCCTTTAGCTGTTTGCAGGCTGAAGCCGACACCGTCGTCCGTGATGACTAAGCCTACGGTCCCCTTTCGGACAGTAAGCGCCACGGTAACATGTTTGGCGTTGGCGTGCTTGACGATATTCTGCAAGCTTTCCCGAGCCACGCTATATAGGCAGGAGGCTATCTCACGAGGCAGGGTTACGGGGAGAGGGTCATGGGTGATTTTTACGCCGATCTTAGTCTGGCGCGAAAACTCTTTGGCGAGGTCTCCGAGAGAGGCGATCAAACCCAAGTCGTCAAGAACGGACGAGTGCAACTCATAGGCGATATAACGGGTCTCATCGGACGCCTTGACTACGCGGGCCTGTAACTCTTTCAGACGGTTTTGCGCATCTTCGGGTAGCAGCGCATGAGCGGCCAAGCCACCCATGTCGAAAGCCAACGAGGCAAGTTGCTGGCAGATTTGATCGTGGAGTTCGCGCGACACTCTGCGGCGCTCTTCTTCTTGTGCAGTGAGAAGGCTGGCGGCGAGCGCTTGGACTTCTTTGGCGTGAGCCTGGGCGGATTGCTCGAGCCGCCGGCGTTCGGTGATGTCGCTCACGAAAGCAATGGCAAGCTTGCCCTGTGCCGTGTCTATGGCGCTGAGGCCAATCTCCACCGGGAAAGTGGTGCCGTCTTTGCGGCGGGCCTCAAGATCCAAGCCAATGCCCATCGGACGGCTTTGCATCTTAGCGAAGTACCCTCTGCGGTGCGCCACGTGACGGGCGCGGGCGCCTTCCGGCACAAGAATTTCGAGTCGCTGGCCACGCAACTCCTCGCCGCGATAGCCGAACATCTTCTCTATGTTGCCGTTGACAAACACAATTTTTTCGTCCGCGCCGACAGCGACAACAGATTGCGGAGCAGAGGCCAATAGAGAGCGAATGGTGGATTCGCTTGTCTGGAGAGCGATTTCGGCAAGCTTGCGATCGGAGATGTTGGTATGGGTGATGACGGCGCCCGGCATTCCGCTCAAGGGCGAAACGCTCATGAGAAACCAGCGCTGCTGGGTGGGTGAGTGGCAAGGGTATTCGAACTGGAAGAAGGCGCGGCGGCCTTTGAGCACATCCTCGACGCCGTCCATGGCGATTCTCGCATCTTTGTCGCCGATGGCTATGGCACGCGCGCAGGCCTCGATATAGTTGGCGCCGGGGCCGACGGCCGATAGGGGCGGGTTACCGTTTTCGCGCGCGAAGCGTATCCAGGAATCGTTGGTGGCCACCACGTTTCCATCGGCATCGACCACGGCAACATTGGCCGGCAGGGAATTTAGAATCGAATCGCTGAGATGCTTCGCCTCCTCGGCTTGTTCGAGCGCGCGCAGGCGTGCGTCGGTATCCAGCAGAACCACCAAAACCCCTTCGATGTCGTTGCCGGTGGTCTTATACGGACTCATTCGCAGAGAATAGCGGTGGCCGGTCCGGTCAGTCACATCGCGCTCAATGGGCCGCCCTTTCCTTTTGACTTCTGAAAACAGCGCCGGCCAATCGACGGCGGCCAAGTCCGAGGCGATATCGGCGAATGGACGACCCACATCTCCTGGAATGAGATTCAGCAATGCGGCGGCGACGGGTGTAAAGCGTCGAATGCGCAATTCGGCGTCCAGCACGAACACGGCAATGTCGATTCCAACGAGCAGATTGCCGAGATCGTCCATCAGAATGTTTAATTCCAGGTTGCGGTGTTGCAACTCGTTGTTAAGCGTTGTGAGTTCTTCGTTGGAGGATTGTAATTCTTCTTTAGCCGTTTCGAGTTCTTCGTTGGTGCTTTGCAGTTCCTCATTGCTGGAGAGGACTTCTTCGTTGGCGGCTTTCATTTCTTCCTGGGCCGTGTCGTGCTCTGAAATGAGCGCTTGCAAATGCTCGCGCGTAGTGGCTAGCTCGCGTTCCAGGGCAGCTACTTTCTTAATCCCGCTTGCCGCGTATCTTTTTAATGTAGTCTCGTTGTCCGGCGCGTCAGTCTTCTGAAAAACGACGAGCAAGTCGGCTTTCTTGCCAGCGGGAGTTTTTAGCAGCCGCACTTCCAGGCGCACGGGGGTGGTCTGACCTTCGTGTTGAAAGGACACGGTGTCTTTGTGGACGCTTACCTGCTCTTTCCTAGCCTTAGAGATGGCGGCACGCAAATCCATCATCAACTCGGGCCTGACCATTCTCAACAAATGAAAGCTAGGCTGGCCTGTCGGGGGCGCCAGATATGGGCTGGTATCGCCCTGAAAATGAACGATGTGGAGATCTGAATCGACGATGAGGGCAGCAGGGGTGTAGTTTTCTAATAAGACTTTCTCCGCTTCCCGGCGGAAGTCAACCGTCGCGCTGGGCGGGGTGGAGCGCTGAGGTGGCGCCGCTGTGAGTTGCGAGTGTTCGACTACTTGGCTGAACGCCTGGGACGAGACGGGAACAGCCTTGCGCAAGAAAATATGGTGCTTCCGATCATCGACCGTGAAGGCTTTGAAAGAATCCCCGACGGATTCGGCGCTTCCCAGGAATAGAAAGCCAGCGGGCTTTAGTGCGTATTGAAAGATGGAGAGAAGTCTTTTCTGGAGCGCGGGGCCCATGTAGATCAATACGTTACGGCAACTGACGAGATCGAGCCTGGAAAAAGGCGGGTCTTTTGCCAGATCGTGGCGCGCGAAGACGCAGAGGTCGCGCACAAATTTCTGGATCTGATAGCCATGGTCGGTCTCTTTGAAAAACCGCTTCAAGCGGGCGGCAGAGACTCCGGCAATAGCAGTGGCCGTGTAAGTTCCGGAGCGAGCCTGCTCTACGGCGGACTCTTGAATGTCGGTCCCGAAAATCTGGATCTTATGGCGAGCGCCATGATCGCCCAATTCCTCGATCAGCAGCATGGCGATGGAGTAAACCTCTTCGCCGGTGGAACAACCGGCGATCCAGATGCGCAGCGGTTCGTCGGCGGGCTGCGGCTTGCGAAACGCGGCCAAAACTCGTTTGCGCAAAGCCTGAAAGGACTCGGGGTCGCGAAAGAAGCTGGTGACGTGAATGAAGATATCGTTAGCCAGGGATTGCGCTTCTTGGGGGTTCTGCTCCAGGATCTGCACATACTTGGCGAGCGAGGCGATCTTTTGCAAGGCCATTCTGCGCGCAATACGGCGGCGGACGGTGGCCTGTTTATAGAGGCGGAAATCAATGCCGGTGGCGGATCGGACGGAAAGACAGACTTTGTCGAGCTCGCTCCCTTCCTGAACGTCGCCAGCCGCGGCAAGGTAGGGATGCCTGCCGATACGAGCGAGTTCAGCCGCGATCCGTTTGGGCGGCAGGATGAAATCGACAGATCCGGCGGCGACGGCGCTAGTGGGCATGGCAGGCCATTGGGCGCTTTTCGGATCTTGCGCAAAGGTCATGCCGCCACCTGCTTTGATGGCCTTCAGCCCGTAGGTGCCATCGGAACCGGTGCCGGAAAGAAGCACACCGATTGCGGCATTACCTTGCTCTTCCGCCAAAGCGAAGCAGAACTCGTCTATGGGACGCTGCAGACCGCGCAGATCGGATCGCGGCGCCAGACGGAGGATACCTTGATGGATGGTCAGGTTCTTGTTGGGCGGGATGACATAAACGTGGTCTGGCTCAACAACCGTGCCCTCCGACACTTCAATTACGGGTATAGTGGTGGCCTTTGAAAGGAGAGCAGTTAGAGCGCTTTCGTGTTTCGGCTCCAAATGTTGGATGAGCACGAACGCCATGCCGGATTTGGGCGGGAGTGGCTCGAGCAACGCTTTGAAGGCAGCGAGGCCGCCGGCAGACGCGCCGATAGCGACTACGGGAAATGGAACCGCTGGTTGGGCGGTTGGGGAATCCAACGGCTTGCGGTTTTCGACCGACTCTTGCTTCTTGGCCAAGGGAAGCTACTCCCGGGTAGCTTGCATGCAAGATAGCATGTCGGCGACCATCAGTGGCGGCTCGGTTAGAGGTGATTTTGACTCAAGAGGCGAAGAAAAGGCGTTTTTTGCGAAACCAGCTTTTGGAAAACGGGTGTTTTGCCAAGGAAGCCAATCAAACGGGGAAGAGGGTGGCCGCGCATTGTGCCACCCCACGACTTTGGCCGGCCCAGGAGACACTACGGGCGTGACTGGAAGCCGTGCGTATTCGGTTGTCAAGGAACTGGCGGCCCACGCTTCGAACACCTTGCGGCGAAGAGAGATGGGCGCGTAACTTGGTTTAAACATAACGTGCGGCTGTCGGGCGCGAGAGGGACTCGTTGGAGGGGAAACGGGCAAGTGCCTCGTTTTCAGCACAATACGAGACGAAAATATTTTGGGAAGATCTGTGACGCGCCTTTTTGGGGCAGTCGTCCAGACTTCGCAGCGGATGGTCTTGGAAACATGGAAACATGCGGACTGTCCCCAAGTTTGCAAAGCAGCTGACTGCTTATAGGTTCCTCCGATACCTACAAGCAGAACCAGCACGGAACTATATTAACTATGTAAACCTTACTTGGTCTTTTTTACAAGCTGTATTAGTACCAGTAACAAAAGTACTATTGGTTTGTCGGGGAGGGAGGCGGCGGGGCTGTGGTGCCGGCATTGTTGTTCTGATTGAACGATGATGATCCGAATGAAGTGGGTTGAGCGGGCTGGGTTCCGTTCGGGTTAGCGCCATTGGTACCGTTTCCGGCCAAGCCTGGGGCGTTGGCGGCGGCTTCCTTCTGCATATCGTAGACAAATTCCCAGAGCGAACGATCTGTTTGCTCTTTCAGGGTCTTGATGGTATGGCCGGTGGATTTGCTGGCGACGCCGGCGATGCCGCCACCCATGGTTGTGCCCATACTACCTGGCTGAGTGGTGGGGGTGGATCCGAAAGCGGAAGTGGTCGTGGAGGCAGTAGTTGCGCTGCTGTTTTGTGGGGCTGGCTGGGGGTTCTGGTTAGTAAGAAGAGACTGCATGGCGCTTTGCGGATCGGTTGGAGGGGCAATAGGAGGATAGGAATCGCCAGTAGGACTGACACCTCCCCGGTAACGGCCTGGTGTGCCAGCGAAAGGAAAACTGCTGGTGGACATGGGGTTGCCGGGCTGGCCACCGTTTTGTGCGGGGTTCTGTGAAGGATCTGTGCTGGTGGGTTGGCCGTCAGATGATCCGCCACCAGCCGCAAGGTCAGTGGAGACGGCGGGGGGGCGCTGAGGAAAGCTAGGGGCGGTGCCGGTGGAGGTTGGATTTGAGCCGTCGAATGAGTTGGCGAACGGGTTGGTGACCGAGGAAGGCGCACCCACCGGGGTGCTACTGAAACCGTTGGAATTAGATCCAGCCGCGCCATTTGGAACAGGCGTGTTTTGTTTGATTTTGGAATCGATAATGGTGCCGCCTGGGCCCGCATGAAGAAGACGCCAATCGTCTTTGCCGGTGTAGGGATCGACGTAGCGGCTGCGCAGGAAGCGCATGCGGTTGGTATTTTCCAGCGCATCGATAGAAGGCGGGAAGGTTTGAAGCTTGCGCACGTAGAGTTTGATGGCGTGCTCGTATTCATTGCCGCGATCGATGAGCAGTTCTTCTTTTTGGCGCTGGGCTTCGAAGGTGGCCACGGGCATCTCCTGGTAAAGCATGATGGCCAGCATGGCGGCGAAGACAAGAACAATGAGAAGAGCGGAGCCGCGTTGATTGGCGCGCCGGCGATTGGTAATCATTGTGTGGTCACCGCCTCGGGAATGAGCTGCAAATCTTGCCCTTGTTTCATCTGAATATCTTCGACGCGCGCGGTATTGGGAGAAAGAGCGACGACGAGGAAACGCGATTTGAGGACATCCCCTTCGGTGGCCATGAGAATGTTCTCGCCGTCCATGAAATAACCGCGGTTGCCATCGCCGCGGACACCAGGCCGGACAAAGCCGTAGTAGCGCAGTGGAATATTGACCGGAGCCGGCGGCGGTTTGGGCGGGGGCATCTGGGGACCAATGGGCTGCGTCTTAGGGAGCATCTTGTTTACTACAGGTATGGGAGGGAGCTTGGCGTCCGCAATTTCCGCGCCGGTCTCAAATAGATTGCGGCCGCCTTCGACAAGTTTGACGGAGCGGACGCGATCGAGGAGAGCGAGTTTCAGGGTAGGATCGATGACGCTGGTTGGGTCTACGGGTTTCAGACGCAAGGTGTTTTGTTTGTTTTTGTTGACAAGGTCGGCCCGGCGAGAAACGGTGGGGCTTAAGGTTGCGGGAGAAGTGGGAGAAATGGCTTTGAGGGCGGAAGGCTGCGAGGAATTGGCAGCGGCATCGTTGCCGCCCCAAAAATTGTAAGCAGCGACAGCAAGGAGAATTCCGAAGAGACCACTAACGAGAACTTTTTGGCTGACGGGGATCTGGAAACCGAAGAGTTTGGTGCCTTGGGTCATTGTTGGAATCCTCCTGCCGACGGGGAGGCCGCAGCGGGTTCGCGAACAATGGCTTGAAAACGGATGGCGGTGGTGATCTGATTGCCGTGCTGCTGGGGCGAGGCGGCGAGCTGATCGAGAATCAGCAACATGGGCGAGCGATCAGCTTCATAGAGAAACTTCATTAAGTTGCCGTTGGTGCCTTCGTAGTTAGCGCTGACGGTGAGCAGACTAAGATCAGACGTGCCCTCAATGGGTTCCTCTGTCCAGCCGGCATCGCGAGGCTGAATACCAGACGCTTTGGCCATGCGCTGGATTTCTTCGAATATGGTGACATAGGCGGTGCGTTTCGGCAGAAAATATTTATCGGAAAAGGCGGAGGTCTGCTCACTGGCGGTTTGGACATGGTCGGCCAAGCCGTGCGATTTGGCGGCCTGCGCTTGGGTAGCGCGGATTTGAGAACGGACCTGGACGCTTTCGAGTTCCAAATCCTGTCGGCTGCCGCCGGGAGGCGAAAGAAAGAAGTAGAGGGCGATGGCATTGAGCAGCGCCAATGAGCCGGCAACCAAGCGAGAGCGCAATTGGGCGGGAGAGAGTTTGCGGCGCGCAGGACTGCCGCCTGCCATAACTCCGACTAATTCGCTGGATTCAGAGTTTTTGGTCATAAGGCACCGTCAAGCGATATTTGTAGAGCGGATCGTTTTGGGTTGGCGGGATTTGGCTGACGAGCGACGCTGCGCCAAAACGACTGGACTTCTGTAAATTCTTTAGCAATCCGATGACCGCTTCAGGCTGGGTAGAGCCAACGAACATATCGAGTTCGACGCGGCTGGCGCTGTTTTCGTCATCGGAATCGACTTGGGGCAGGCGGATGGCCACCAGGCGGACATTGGACGGGATGACGGTAGCGAGATCCTGGAACACGCGAGTCCAACTGACCCCGCGGCGAGCGATGATTTGATTCATGAAGACGCTGTAGGCAAAGGTGCCGGCGTTTTCGGGTTTGGTGAGGACGGCGGAATACTGGCTTTGCTGGCGGCGAAGATCGGCTAATTGCGTTTCCTCGAGAGCGATTTTGCGGCGAAGATCGGAAGCTTGCGAACGGGCATGGAAAATGAGGCCGAGGAGGATGCACAGCGAACAAAGCAACAAACCGCAAAGCAGGGCAAAGGTGAGATTATCGGCACGTTCGCGGCGGAACGGATCGGACGCCAAATTGATTTCGATGGGCAAGCGCGTGGTCATGCGGTGAATTGCTCCAGAAGGCCGAGCAGCCCGGCATTTTCGGCCAAGGCTGGGCCGAAACGTGAGTTGACGAGGGTGTAGGGGATACCGAACTCCTGCTCTATTTGTTCACCGAGAGCGCCGGTATCGACGCCGAAGCCGCAAAGCAGCGCGCGATTTACTTTTTGGTCTAATTGATCTTCGGCAAAAGCGAGGGTTTGCTGTAACGCGGCAAAAGCGGCGCGCGTTGTTTCCAAATCGCCGGCGGGGTAATCTTGCGAACTCAAGTCGATACAGCGCACGAGCCGCAGGTGGCCTTGCTCGATCAAGCCAATGGAAAGAGTAGAACCGGCGCCTTTGGCGAGCAAGGTAATGCCTTCGGAATCGATTTCGCAAAAGGGCAAAGCGGCGATTAAGGAAGGGACGACCAAACCGACACGATGGCCGGCTTCGGCAAAGATGGATTCGTATTCGTGCAAAATGGGGTTGGCAACGGCTACGGCGAGAACTTCGATGTGGCCGGGGCGGGAATTCTGAATGGAATAGGCGAGTTGAGCTTCTTCAATATGAAAGGGAACGGTCTTGCGAAGGCGGAAACGCAGCAAGGAAATGCGATCTTCTTCGCGCGTGGGGAATTCCTCAAAATCGAGAATATTCATGCGCACGGCGTAATCAGGGATGACGAGGGCGGTGGTCATGCGGCGAGCGCCGTTCGAGGCGGAGACTTTAGGGAGGGCGTCGCGATAGAGCTGGGGCTTAAGGAGATTCGGCAGACTGGGGGACGCAGTGAGGCCGCGTTCGTGGAAGCGCTCGCGAGTCTGGCGCTCGGGGGCGCGCGGGGAAACGCCGGACAGGGCGAATTCCGATATTTCGAAGAGGTGATCCGGAGGGGGATCGGATAACCAGTTAGGCATGGGCGCTCCCTATGCTGAAAATCACCTCTTGACAGCAATAGACCGCTCCGTGACCGTCGCGGCTGGGAACAGAGATGTTTTCATTAACATGGGTGGAATTTGGCATTAGGGTTCCCATTATTCGATGAATGTCACCTTATTCGCCTCGCGCAAGGTGGTGATGCCTTGTTTGACACGGTCGAGCGCGGACTGGCGTAGGAAAGTCATGCCGTCGGCGCGGGCCGAGCGTTTGATTTCCGAGACGGGGCGGCGTTCGAGAATCTGTTCGCGGATCTTTTCGGTTAGATCGAGCAATTCGTGAATGGCGGTACGGCCGCGGAATCCGGTACCGGAACATTCCATACAGCCACGGCCTTCCCAAAACGGGAAGGTGCGCCATTGGACAGGATCGAGCCCGCTTTCGACAAGGTATTCGTCGTCGTAGGTGACTTGCTTGCGGCAATGGGCGCAGATAATACGGACGAGGCGCTGGGCGAGGATGCAGTTCAGAGAAGAGACGAAATTATAGGGCTCGACGCCCATGTTGAGAAAGCGGCCTAAGACATCGAGGACGTTGTTGGCGTGAACGGTGGTGAAGACGAGGTGTCCGGTGAGAGCGGCGTTGATGGCGATTTGAGCGGTTTCCTGATCGCGGATTTCGCCGACGAGGATTTTGTCGGGATCGTGGCGCAAGATAGAGCGCAGGCCGCGGGCGAAGGTGAGGCCTTTCTTTTCGTTCACCGGGATTTGGGTGATGCCTTTGATTTGATATTCGACCGGGTCTTCGATGGTGATGATTTTGTCTTCGTCGTTCTTGATTTCGCTGAGGGCGGCGTAGAGGGTGGTGGTTTTGCCCGATCCGGTGGGTCCGGTGACGAGCACCATGCCGTAGGGTTCTTTGATGTAGCGGCGGAATTTGACCAGATCGTGATCGCCAAAGCCGACGACATCGAGCGAAAGCTTGGAAAACTTTTCGCTCATGGATTCTTTGTCGAGGACACGGAGCACGGCGTCTTCACCATGAATGGTGGGCATGATGGAGACGCGGAAATCTATGAGGCGGCCTTTGTAGCGGACGCGGAAACGGCCGTCTTGCGGCACGCGGCGTTCGGCGATATCGAGTTCGCTCATGACCTTGATACGCGAGATGACGGCGGAATACCATTCTTTGGCGATGGGCGTCATGGCGTATTGCAGAACACCGTCAATGCGGTATTTGATGGCCAATTGCTGATCGCGCGTTTCGATGTGGACATCGCTGGCGCGGCGTTCGAGGGCGTTGAAGATGGTGGTATCGACGAGTTTGATGACGGGGGCGATGTTGGCATCGTCGGAGG
>Ga0302325_10026378_pt1 | contig 12063 bp, 11 predicted proteins | sample Palsa_T0_2_FD_201948 | JGI IMG/M metagenome (GOLD analysis project Ga0302325, IMG submission 201948) | Peat permafrost microbial communities from Stordalen Mire near Abisko, Sweden - Palsa_T0_2 | ecosystem: Environmental > Terrestrial > Soil > Palsa > Peat permafrost | place: Sweden: Abisko...
GTCGAGATCGAGTAGGAATTCGACCGTGCCGGCATTGCGATAATTCGCGCCGGCACAAAGCCGACGGGCGGCTTCGCAAATTTCGACACGTAATTCTCGTGGCAGATTGATGCTGGGAGCGACTTCAACAACTTTCTGATGCCGGCGTTGGACGGAGCAATCGCGTTCCCAGAGATGGACGAGATTTCCGTGCTGATCGCCGAGGATTTGCACCTCGATGTGCTTGGCGCGTGGGATGTAGCGCTCGAGGAAAACTTCCGCTCGGCCGAATGCGGCGCCGGCTTCGCGCTGGGCTTCTTCGAGTTTGCCAATCAGTTCTTCGGGCTTGAGCACAACGCGCATTCCGCGCCCGCCACCGCCGAAGCTGGCTTTGATGATGAGCGGAAATCCGATGTCTTTTGCAGCGGCTTTGATTTTGGCCGGCTCGGCGAGGGCTTCATCGGTGCCGGGGATGGTTGGAACATTCGTTTCCCGGGCGAGTTTTTTCGCTTCAGTTTTGTCGCCGAAAGTTCTGAGCAAATCCGGCGTTGGTCCGACGAAAGTGATTCCGGCATCGATGCACGCCTGGGAAAGGGCAGCGTTTTCGGAGAGGAATCCGTAGCCGGGATGGATGGCATCGACACCGTGAACCTTGGCGATCTCCATCAATGCCGGGATGTTGAGATACGATTTGACCGGCTCGCCGCCCTCGAGCGGTCCGATCAGATAAGATTCATCGGCTTTGAATCGGTGGAGGGAAAACCGATCTTCATAACTGTAAATGGCGACGGTGCCGAGTCCGAGTTCGGTGGCGGCACGGAAGACCCGAATCGCTATTTCACTACGATTGGCAACAAGCAGCTTACGCATTGGGGCAGCATCGCCGAGTTTGGTTCGCAAAACAAGTTGGGCTTTTGGGGGTTAAATCGGAAGAGATTGAACCACGAAGGCACGAAGACACGAAGCGGTTTTCGTGGCTCGAACGGGCTTTGAATGAGCTTTTCATTTTATGTTTTGAAATTGAATTAAATGGTTGCCTAGCGCGGGTCCATCGGAACGTCGAAAGCTGCTTCGTGTCTTTGTGTCTTGGTGGTTCATATTCTTGGATTTTCCGGGGGGGAGGGGGTGTAACCGTAACAATCTGTAACATTGTGTAACAGCGCCTATTAAAACCTTGCGAAATCGACGATTGAACCCGCAGGCCATAACCTAACTTTACCTGAACAAATGCCGGTTTGCAAGGGGAAAATCCAAATTTTTACGGCGTCACGAAGAATCCCGCCTTTTGTTGGTACAGGCCGAATTCCATTTCCAGCCGTTTGTGCAGGGCGCTGCCGATCCATTTGTCGCGCCAATAGTTCATGTCGGCGGCGAAGAGGGGGGCGAGGACCGAATTGGGTTTGCTGGAGACGCCGGCCTCGTGGACGACCTCGCAATCGGCACAATACCAGACTTCCCAGCCGCGCGCTCGGGCGGTGTAGCACCAGTCGGAATCGGAGCCGAGCATGAGCATGTTTTCGTCCATAATTCCGAATTCGATCACGGCATCCAATCGGGCAAAGATGCAGGCTCCGTTGACCCAGGGCATTTTGGCGCTATAGGCGCATTGGCCCCTGGATTTTCGACCGGCATGATGCCGGCCGGCGGGGTAGGCGATGGTGCAGCCGGCGTGGAGAATGAAATCCTCATCGGCCGCCAGGAATTGCTTGGGTCCGCTGAGGGCACAGCGCGGATGCTCCTTGAAGAACGCGATCGCCTTGCTCACCGCATCCGGACGCATGTACACATCCTGCGTGCAGCAGACGGCGAATTCGTGGCCCTTTTTGATGGCCCGTTTCAATCCTAAATTCTGTGCCTTGGTGTAATAGAGATTGTTGATGGAATTGTCGTAGACCCAGGGATCGACCGGCGTGTCCTGCTTGGCGAGGGCAGCGAGGCACAGATCGAGCTGGCGCTGGTCTTTGTAGAACGGGATTATGACGGGAACGGGCATGTCGGGAGGATAACGGAAGTTCCGAGCGCTCGCCAAGCCGGCCTATCTTGTCCCCTCGCCCGGTAATCCGGGAGAGGGTTAGGGTGAGGGTCGACTTCTTAAAACCTCGCGGCCAATTCTAAATCCCGCCCTCACCCCTGCCCTCTCCCGGATTACCGGGCGAGGGGGAAAAGGTGCTAATGCCCATGTGCGCCAGCACACGATCCGTCATCGCCTCGACACTGAAGGTCGCGGCGATTTTGCGAGTGTTGGCCGAGAGGGACGCATGCAACGCATCATCCTTCAGCAGTCGAATCATTTGCTCGGCCAGATCGCGCGTGTCCCAGACTTTGAACATCAATCCACCCACGCAATCGCCGGCGCGGATGGCTTCGGTCACGCCGCCATGATCGGGGATGATGACCGGCGTTCCCCAGCTCATGGTCTCCGCGGCCACCATGCCGAAGGGTTCGCGGTGAATGGAGGGATAGACGATGAATCGGCTGTAGGCGTACAACCCGGCGCGCATCTCATCGCTGATCCGGCGTTTCCAGTGGATCGGCAATCGCAGGTGGTGGGCAATCTGCTTGCAGGCGTCCTGATATCCCCAGCCGAAACTTGATCCGCCGCAGATGACGAGCTGAAATTTCAGGCCGGTTTCGCGCACCAGTCTGGCGGCATAGAGCAGCAGATCGATTCCCTTCTCCGTATCCTGCCGGCCGAAATAGGTGACGATGGGAATGGTGGGGTCCAACCCCGGAAGTTTTTCCGCGAAGACCGAGAACGGCGGCTTGGCGCGATCGCCGGGCAATTCGATGCCGGGATAAATCGTCGTCATGCGAGACCGGTCAAGGTTCATTTCCTGTTGGAGCCGCGCGGCGTAATCATCGCTGACCACCACCGACGGCCACGGGCTTCCCGCCATCACCCGGCGGAGCTGCGCGAAATAATCCTCCAATCGCCCGGCCATCTCGGCGTAATTGGCAAAAATCTCCTCTCCTTGAAACGTCGGCAGATATTCAAACTCATGCTTCTTCCGCTCTTTCACCGCCAAAGCCAGGGGGCAGCACATAGCAAATGTCGGCAGCAGATGCGTGACATGATCCCGAATGAGAAAATTTTCCAATCGCTGGATCAATCCCGGATCGCCGCCATCGCACATGCTGCGGACGAAATTTTCCAAGCCGCGCGCGACGACTCCCGGATGTTCCTGCATGAATCGCCGCCGTCGGGCAAGTGGCGTGATGTTGAAAATCCTGGCGGTCTGGTCGAGCAGGGGGCTGGGCTTGCGGGAATAAAATCGCAGCCCGCGCACCAGAACATGTTGCTCAATCCCCGGATCGACGAGTTCGGAGTTCGTCTCCATCATCCAGTAAATCAGCACCTTGAATTTGCGGCGATGCAGGGCGTTGGCCAGCCGCATGTCGCGGATGATCGCGCCTTCGTAGGAACCGCTGGTGAAGGCGAGAAAAGCGAAAACCGGTTCGGGCATGATTGCTTTTAGAGCGGAAGTTTTCGGGCGATGGCCAGGAAATTTTCGTAATTGGCGCGAATCTCCAGAATCGAATCGCCGCCGAATTTTTCGAGGAACGCGCGCGCGATCTCGAACGCCACGACATTTTCCATGATGACCGATGCGGCGGAGATTGCGGAAATATCGGATCGTTCCCACCCGGCTTCGGACGGCTGCTTGGTGTTGAGATCCACGCTTCGCAGCGGCTTGCCGAGGGTGCTGATCGGTTTCATCGCGCCGCGGACAACGACCGGATTGCCATTGGTCATGCCGCCTTCGAGTCCGCCGGCGTTGTTGCTGCCGCGCGTGAATCCCAGGCCGGGGGTGTCCTTGAGCGATGGATCAAACTGAATCTCATCATGCACCTGTGATCCCGGCAGTCGGGCGGCGGCGAATCCCATGCCGAATTCGACGCCCTTGAACGCCTGGATGCTGGCCACCGCGGCGGCGATGCGGCCATCCAATCGGCCGTCGATGGTCATGCAGCTCCCAAGTCCGATGGGGCAACCGAAGACATGCGATTCGACGATTCCACCAGCGGTGTCCTTGGCCATTTTCTGCTGATTGATAAATTCCCGCATGGCCGCATCCGTCGCGGGATCGGGGCAATAGACTTCCGAGATGTCGCGGGCTTTTCGCAAATCTTTCCAGTTTTGCGGCGTAACATCGAATTTCCCCTCGGCCGGGCCAACGGCGCGGACGAATCCGAAAACTTCTATGCCGAATTCCAGAAGTAGACAGCGCGACAATGCCCCAGCGGACACACGCGCTGCGGTTTCCCGCGCGCTGGCGCGCTCCAGCGTCGTGCGGCAATCGGTGGTCAGCCATTTCACGGAGCCCGCCAAATCCGCGTGTCCCGGGCGCGGCCGATACAGCGGCGGGGTGGCGGCGGGATCGTCCAGCCGGGAATCCTTGTTGGGCACCAGCATCGCGATCGGCGACCCGATGGTTTTCCCCATCCGCACCCCGCTGAGAAACTCCGCATGATCCGTCTCAATCTTCTGCCGCCCACCCCGGCCATATCCACCCTGTCGGCGGCGGAGTTCGGTGTCGATGAATTCCGAATCAATCGTGACGCCGGCGGGCATGCCCTCGACCAGCGCAATCATCCCCTTCCCATGCGATTCACCGGCGGTGCGATAGGAGAGAGCGCCCATGCGTTGATCCTAACAAATTTCGTGGGAACTGTCGCAGGGACGCGCGTGACGGGTTAGCCCGAAATGGCTTTATTTCGAAGCATGAACCTCGCGGCCCAGATGATCGGCAGCACGGATAAGGCTGCGGGCGCAATCCACGCCCGCAGTTGGTTCGGGGGATCGTAGTAGTAAAAGGTCCAGACCTTATCCGCAGACTGCGTCATTTGCATCGTTGGGGGCGACGTTTGATCGGAATCGAACCGAAGGATCAGCACAACGATTAGTAACAACAGTGACATGGCGCTAAGCCCATTGAAGAGCCGAATGAGCGGGCGTTTCATGGCGTCGAATTGTACTGTGCGGTTGAAGCTCATTTCGATCAAAAAATTCGGTTGCTTGTGAAAGAATGAGCAATGGATATCGGCACATCGAAGGGCTCGATATGCAAAACCGTTTAGCCGCGACCCGAAGGGGAGCGCGTTGTTGGGCGGGCACGGACGCGCTCCCCTTCGGGTCGCGGCTAAACAGTTCGGTTCGTCGTGAGGTAAGCGCGTGACACGATTAAAACGGGCGGGGACCATCGGGTCCACCAGGCCCGCCCGGTCCATTGGGTCCGCCGGGTCCGCGCGGGATTTCGCCGTTGAACGGTGGACCGATCAATTGGTTCCAGATTTCTTTTTGCGCCGGCGTGAGTTGATCCAGCGCGCGTTTGACGGCATCGGCGTCGCGGGCGGGTTGATTGGGATCGGGGCCGCGGTCGAAACGTTGAAAACCTCTGAATTGCGGCGGCGGCATGCCGGGTGGGGCGTCGTGGGAAATTTGCAATTCCAGAATCGCATCCTGCTGTTGGGGTGTCAGGCCAAGCGCGGCGACGACATCGGGGTCGCTGAAGGTGCGGAGGAATCGGTGCTGGCGGAGAATTTGTTGCAGCCGATTCCACTGGGCGCCCGTGAGCAGCGATTGCATGGCGGTCTGGGCCTGCAGCGTGTTGGCAACCATTTTTGCATGCATCTGCTCGGGCGTGAGTTGTTGCGAATCCTGCCAACCGCCTGGTGGGCCGGAGTCAAAGCCGGTGGGCAGATCGTTGACTTTGTCGAGCTGGGCGGGTGTCAGATTCAATTCATCCTGGACGGATGGGACTGTGAGCAACCAAACTCCCTGGGCCACGCGCTGATTGTCGTCCATCGCATGAATGTCATCCAGCAATTCCTGGACATGATCCTGCGCGGCCGTGAGTTGGGCATCCAGCGATGCATCCTGACTGTGCTGGGCAATGAAGCTCTTGTAATAGTACAACGCACTTTCCAACAATTCGGTGCGAGCCACGACCGAGCGCGGATCGCGCGGCATTTCCTGGTCGGCGATCTTCACCATCAAATCAACCGCCTGCCGGGCTTCCTGGAAATTTTGATTGGCCTCGATGGAACGGGCTTTTTCTTTTGCCTCTTCACGGGCAATCATGAAATTGGCGATGAGCAAGCCGATGGTCGCCAGGAAGAGAACAACGATGGCGGAACTCGCCAATGCCTTGTGCCGGCGGGTCCATTTCACGCCTTTGTCCCAGAGCGATGGGGGTCGCGCCTGGATCGGTTCGTCTCGCAAAAATCGGCCCAAATCTTCAGCCATGGCGCGGGCTGAGGCGTAGCGATCGGCTGGGTCTTTGGCGATGGCTTTGGCGATGATGGTCTGCAGTTCCACCGGGGCAGATTTGTCCAGCGCCCGCAGCGGTTTGGGATCGACGATGACGATGTTGTGAAGAATTTCCTCGCGCAACTCGCCGGGGATGGCGCGTTCCAGCGTGATCAATTCATAGAGCGTGATGCCCAGGGAATAGACATCGGTGCGCTGATCGAGCACGGCCGCGCGGCCGGACGCCTGCTCGGGGCTCATGTAGCGGAACGTGCCGACCAGATCGCCGGTGTGGGTGAGATTGCTCTCGCCGTAAAATTGGGCGAGGCCGAAATCGGTGATCCAGAGAATTCCGCGCTGATCGATCAGCAGATTGGCGGGTTTGATGTCGCGGTGAACCACACCGAGTTGATGTGCGTAATCCAATGCTTCGGCGGCCTGGACTCCAAGTCGCGCGGCCAGCCGGTGCCAATCGCCTTTTTTGCCGGCGCGCATCGTGGAGAAACTATTGGTCGGTTCGATGGCCGCTGCAATGCTCGGTCCGGCGGCCAGCGCGGAACTGTTGGTCCATGAAGCGTCTTTATCGGCCATGGTTTTGGTCGCGCCATGAACATCCGAATCGCCGGGCCGCATTTGCTTGATGATCTCCGCGAGACTTTGTCCCTCGATCAGTTGCATGGCGTAGAAATGCACGGATCGCTCGCATCCGACGGCGTACACCGGCACGATGTTGGTGTGATGCAATTGCGCGGCCGCCTGGGCTTCATTTTTGAACCGCTGCAAATGCTTTTCATCAAGCGCGGCCGCCAGCGGCAGGACTTTCACGGCCACCCGACGATTGAGCGAAAGTTGCGTGGCTTCGTAAACCACGCCCATTCCCCCGCGGCCAATTTCGCGGATCAATTGAAAATCGCCGAGCGGTTGCGAAGTCGGCACGCCCGCATCCGATGCGCGAGCGGAACTTAATTGCCGATCAATCCCGCTGCGCATCTGCCCAACGGCTGAATCCAGGAATGCCAATCCCTGCAAACAGGCCGACAATTCCGTGGCGATTTCGGAGTGTCGGCCAAGAAATTCCTGGCGGTTGGGCCGTTTGCCGGCATCGACGGCGGACATGTACTCGCGCATCGCATCCACGAGCCGGGGGTCGTCGTTGGGATCTTTGGTCGATTCGTCGCTCACTGCGATTCCCCCAGACTTTTCCGCAAACTCGCCAGCGCCCGCACCCACAATTTCTGCACGCTGTCTTCGCTGCGGTTCATTTCCTCCGCCACCTTGGGAAAGCTGAGCGCTTCGATGTGCCGGAGGATAATCACCTGTCGATAATCCTCGGGCAATTTCGAAAGTGCTTCGGCCAGCAAGACGGCCTGTTCGCGGCGGGAAACGTGCTGACTCGGCGTGCTGCCGGACTGGGCGAGATTGCGGTCCAGTGCTTGCGAGGATTCGTCAATTTGCACCATCAGTTCACGCTCGAGTTTCACATCCCGGCCCTTGGTGCCAAGGAATCTGCGGCACATCAGCGCGATCTGCCCGGCGAGAATCCGGCGAAGCCAGGCGAGCAGTTCGCCCTCGCTGTGGCCGCGAAAATTGGCGATCTGGCGATGGGCTTCGAGGAAGGTCTCCTGAACGATATCGGACGCATCCATCTTCCCCTGAAGCCGCCGGCCGATCTGCACGCCGGCGAGGAGATTCAGGTATTTGGCGTAGGATTCGAGCAGTTTGCCGGTGGCCGCTTCATCGCCGGCGCGGGCGAGCTGGAGCAGTTGCTGGACATCGTCGGAACTAAGCAAACCTGCGGACATAGGGGTTCCATATTGTAGGTTGCGAAAGGGGGAATCATACCGCCGCACTGCGAGGAAATTGGGAAAGAAATGAAGGGTGCCCACGGCCAATTTAGTCCGCAATCCGAGGGACGGGCAACAGGTTGGAATAGGGCGACAGAATATTTTTATCGGTTTTAGTTTCCGCGCCGACGATGACGCGTTGGCTCGCATATGGACACGCGCCGCCGCGTCGGAACCCGCCGGCTTGCCCGGCGACGGTCGTGCGCTCCTTCTCGATGCGGCAGAATGGAGCTCTCGCCTGCGGCGACCGATGCCGCGGAGTTTCGCGCTCAGGCGCGACCCTCAACCGTCCGTCACGCCCCAAGTCCGACCTCTGGCTGGAAGAGCAAGACCAGCATTCCTTGGAAATCCCCAGGGCAGGTCGGACAAGCGGGGCTGTATTGGACGGTTGAGGTCGCGCTTGGGCGCGAAACTCCTCCGCATCCCGCCGCCGCAGGCGGAATACTCCCTCTTCCTCGTCCCATCGAAAATGCCGCGGCGAACGTCGCCGGGCCAGCCAGCGGGTTTCGCGGCGGCAACCCTCTCACCCATTCGAGCCAGAGCACCCTCGTCGGCGCGGAAATCGTAATCGATCCAATTCGTCTTTCTAAAGTGTTGTCGGGAATCGAAGCGCACACTCGCGCAGCGTCTACTGAAACCCCTCATATTCCGGCAACGGTTCGGGTGGGGGGATTGTGTAGGGCGTTTCACCACGCAGCCGCCGGGAGATGTCGGCCAGGATTCGCTCATCCAGCACGGCTCCCATATGCGGCGGAAGTGGGGCGTTGCTGGGGAGCCAATAGGGATTTTGCCCCGGCGGGGCGGCGTTGCGGTCGCCGACAATTTCATCGTCGAGATGAACATACGGGTAAATCTCGTAGCTCGCTGTTCCGTCGAATTGGGCGACATATTTCAGAAAATCCGATCCCGGTGAAAGTTCCGGGCCGAAACCGGTCAGGGGGATTACCCCGGCGATCTTCGCGCCTGAATGCGGGCTGCTGATCGTGAAGAGATGAGCGATTTTCAATCGGCGGAGATGATTCGAATCCTGCGAAGGGGCGGCGGCATATCGGCCGGCCAGTCCGCCGAGCGAAGCGCCCACCACATCCACTTCCGTCGTCCAGATCGGATCAGAATCCGGACACGCCTTGTCCACCGCCTCGATCACGGTCTGTCGGCAATCTTCCATGTTTCCGCACAAGAGCAGTGAAACTGGAATGATCTTCGCTCCGCAACTGATGCTTTGGAAATAATCCGCAAAAATCGGCGGCGAGACGTCCGGATCGAGAAACCCGCCGATCACCACCAGCGGCCGCTGAAACGGAACCGGATGCTTTTGCATGCGGGCGATGTCGTCGTGGGCTTCGGATGTCGAGACGGGAAACGAGGGATTGTCCGGTGACGTTGCGCAGCCTGAGAGCAATAACCCCACGATTGCAAGACATGGCAGGTATCTCATCGCCACATGTTAGTGTTCATAAACTTAAATTGCAAGTGTTTTTTGCATTTTGATGCAGGCCATTTCAATCCCGCCGCCAATGGGATGCATTCCGCGTTCCAGCGATTCATAGCCGTGTTGCAAATAGAAGGATTCGACATTGATCGCGCTGCTGAGATTCAGCGTTTTTACGCTGTGTTGACGGGCGAGGTCTTCCAAAGATTTCAGCAATGCCGTCCCCACTCCAAGCCGCTGGGATTCCGGATGGACATACACGGCTCGCAGTTCCTCGTTCTTGGGAACGATGACTCCGAATCCAATGACTCTGCCGGATTGCCTCGCCACCAAGACGAGTTCGTCGGGGTCGGTGCGGATAATGCGTTCCATCCGCGCGATTCGTTCAGGCGTCACCGGCGCGGACCAGCGATCGAGGATTTCGATTGGATAGGCCGATGCGCCAGTGACATGCACGGCGGCAAAATGCACGATCACGATCGCTTCCGCATCAGCGGGCATCGCCGGTTCGATTTGAAGATGTTCTTTTTCCTGGCTCATTCTATAGAGTCAATGTACCCGAATCGCCACGGCGGTTTGGTCGTCGTCGGGGCGTCGGCCGCGCTGGTGGGCGAGCAGTGACGCGCGCAGCCGATGAATCACGGCATCGGCGTCGTCGGACGATTCTTGCAGCGATCGTTCGATTCCTTCAATGCCGAACATATTGCCATCTGGGGCGCGGGATTCTGAGATGCCATCGGTGTAGAGCAAAACCGTCTGACCGGGGCGAAGATGGATCGTCTCATCGTTAAACGAAGCGCCATCGTCGATGCCGAGCGGAAGCCCGCCGGCGGCGTCGAGGAATTTCGTCGCATGTCCTATCAATGACGGCAGCAATGGGCCCGGATGTCCGGCCGAGGCGTAACGCAATCGCCGGGTGGATGGTTCATAGAATCCGATGAATGCGGTGACGAACGAACCTTCGATCCGTTTCTTGCAGAGCCGGCGGTTGAGCATGTGAAACAAATCGGCCGGCCCCGACGAGAAGGGGGCGCAATCGTTCAAAGTTGCCTGCACCATCGCGGCGACGACGGCTGCGGATGGGCCATGTCCGGAAGCGTCGCCGATGAAAATGCACCATTGATTTGAATTCTCGTCCAGCGGAATGAAGTCGTACAAATCGCCCCCGACCTGGCCGAAGGTTTCGTAGCTGGCGGCTAATTTTATTCCGGGGATTTCCGGAATCGGCTCCGGCAGAAGGGCGCGCTGAATCCGGGCCATTCGCTGAAGTTCGGATTCGATGTGGGTGCTTGCGATAGATAACTCGCGGCTGACATGCAGACTCCCCAGCAATGAGCCAACCAGCGTCGCCCGCATCACCGATTCTTCCAGATGACTCGGCGTGAAATAAGTCGGCTCGCGCGTCAACACGATCGACCAATTCAATGGCAGCCCCTCGTTAAACAACGGCACCGCGAGCATCGACCGATATGGCCCCAGCAACTCCGCAAAATGCGGGTCGTCGCTCCAGTCGATGTTGTGCACCACAAGCGGAGTCGCATCTTCGATGACTTTCGCCAGAACTCCGCCGGAATAAATTGGAAGCTGCAGGTTGTCCCAGGGATTGGTCAATTCAAAATGTTCAGTGCCATCATCCCGCAGCAACCGCCACATCCGATATTCGCTCGGCGGCAATCCCACAGTTGATAACACGATGTGCGCCCGGCCCGGATTGGCATCCCGCAGATATCGAGTGTACATCAGCAGCGCTTCGTAAGGGCTCTGGCAACCTCGCAGCTCTCGCGTCAGGTCCATCAGCGCCGCCATGCGCGAGCTGCCGGAAAGGTCCACAAAGTTCATGCTCAGGTCTCCAATATGCATTCCCAACGGGGGAATACCTTACCCGCTCCGAAATTTTCCTGTAAGAAACATCCCACCCCCATCGACTACACTTTCGCCGGCAACTGAGCCGGCGGGAGTTTCAGCGAATGACTGATTGGGAAGGCATCCTTAGCCGCGATGGGCCAGCCGTATGGCGAACCGCCTGGCGCGTGCTGGGAAACCGAGCTGACGCCGACGAAGTCTATCAGGAAGCGTTCCTGGCGGCCGTCGAATATTCCCGCAAGCATGAAGTCTCTCACTGGCGCGCACTTTTGCAGCGACTGGCGACTGTCCGGGCGATCGACAAGTTGCGGCAGCGAATGCGCCGGCGGGGGCGGGAAATGCCTTTGCCCGATGAACCGCTTGAATCCTCGGATGCGATGCCATCGCAGCGTTCGGAGAATGCCGAGTTATCCGCCAAATTGCGGGCGGCATTGACGAAAATCAGTCCGAGGCAGGCCGAGGTTTTTTGCTTGTTTCATTTGGATGGCTGGAGCTACCCGGAGATCGCCGAGCATTTGGCGATCTCCAGCGATGTCGTCGGCGTCTGGTTGCACCGGGCACGAGGACAGCTCCGCGAATTGCTCAGCGAGAAGAACGAGGTGTCGTCATGAACAATCACGATGGAAATCAATTGGACTCCGACGATCTGCTTGCCAAATCTCTCGCCGCGATTAATGCCGAGCTCGTCCCCGAAG
>Ga0302325_10026379_pt1 | contig 12063 bp, 12 predicted proteins | sample Palsa_T0_2_FD_201948 | JGI IMG/M metagenome (GOLD analysis project Ga0302325, IMG submission 201948) | Peat permafrost microbial communities from Stordalen Mire near Abisko, Sweden - Palsa_T0_2 | ecosystem: Environmental > Terrestrial > Soil > Palsa > Peat permafrost | place: Sweden: Abisko...
AGTTGCGCGTGGGCGAACTCATTCGTCACGCGCTCGCCGAGATATTTTCGCGCGGCGACATCCACGACCCGGTGATCGAAGCGCATATGATCACCGTTCCAGAAGTGCGCATTAGCGCCGATCTGCGACTCGCCACGATCTACATCGTGCCGCTCGGCGGACGCGACTAGGAGAAAGTGCTCGAGGCACTGGAAGGCAACAAGCGGCATGTTCGTGGCGAGATCGCGCGGCGCGTTAACTTAAAATTTGCGCCTGAGATTCGTTTTCGCGTCGACGAGCGATTCGACGAAGCAGAACGGATCGAGAAGCTTTTGCGAACACCCGGGGTCCAACGCGATCTCGGCGGTGAAAAGGACGAATAATGTCGACAACGAATCACATTACGTCCGCCGGTGGCGAGATCGATCGCGTGCCTGAAGTGGCGCCGACAATTATTTCGATCTCGCGGCCGGACGACAAAACCGCGAACAAAAAACGCCAGAAGCGGGACGTGCACGGCTGGCTCGTGCTCGACAAGCCGGTCGGCATGACTTCGACCCACGCCGTCGCGGTCATCAAACGCCTGTTCTCGGCCAAACGCGCCGGTCACGCCGGAACGCTTGATCCGCTGGCCTCCGGCTGCTTGCCCATCGCACTCGGCGAGGCGACCAAAACCGTTCCCTTCGTTGTCGACAGCCGCAAGGTTTATGTCTTCACCGTGCGCTGGGGTGAGGAGCGCGATACCGACGATGCCGAAGGGCGCGTGGTGAATATGGCGGAGGGCCGTCCCGAGCGGGCGGCAATCGAAGCCTTGCTGCCGGGCTTTGTCGGCACGATCAGCCAGGTTCCACCGCGCTTTTCCGCCATAAAGATCGATGGCGAGCGGGCCTACGACCTCGCGCGCGAGGGTGAAACCGTCGAGATCGCCCCGCGTCCGGTAACAATACACCGGCTCGAACTGCTCGAAACGCCCGATCCGGATCACGCCGTGCTCGCCGCCGAGTGCGGCAAGGGCACCTACGTCCGCGCGCTCGCCCGCGATTTCGGCCGAGCGCTTGGTGCATTCGGTCATGTCTGCGCCTTGCGGCGCAGCAGGGTGGGCCCGTTCACCGAGAGCGACATGATTTCGCTGGAACGGCTCGAGTCTTTGTGCCATAGAGCGGCCGCTGGCGAGGGAAACCTCGCCGATGTGCTACTGCCGGTCGAGACCGCGCTGGACGACATCCCGGCGCTGGCCGTTAGCCCGGCGGATGCGGCAAGGCTCCACAGGGGTCAAGCCGTTTTGTTGCGTGGACGGGACGCTGCCGTCATTCGCGGCACGGTCCAGGTCGCTTCGGGCGGACAGCTCGTAGCCATTGCCGAGATCGACCGCGGCGAGATCGTCCCCAAGCGCGTGTTCAATTTAACCGGCGTGACAGGTCGCGCCGAAAGACAAAAGGGTTGGTGACGATGTCGATTACGACCGCGCGTAAGGCGGATGTTATCAAAACATACGCCGTCAAGTCCGGTGACACGGGTTCGCCGGAGGTTCAGGTTGCGCTGCTTTCGGAGCGGATCAACAACCTGACGGATCACTTCAAGACCCATATCAAGGACAACCATTCCCGGCGCGGGCTGCTCAAGCTCGTGTCGCAGCGGCGCCAGGTGCTCGACTATCTCCGGCGCACCGACGAAGGACGTTACAAGGAGCTGATTGAACGGCTGGGCATTCGCCGTTGAAAGGTTTGCGCGCGGGAAACCCCGCGCGCTTCGTGGCGGAGCGCATCAGGCGTCCGCTCACATGTCCGGCAGCAACGCTGCCGATTAGGAGGATGGCCGTTGGCCGTCCATATCAAAGTGGAAGGTCCGAAGGCCATGGCAGGATCGCCAGACGCTGGCAGGCATTGCAGCAATGCTGCGCCGACAGCGTCTCGCCGTCTTGCTTATGGCTTTCGCATCTCCGCGAAAACCATGAGAGACAATAGCAATGTTCAATATTCATCGTGTGCAACTTGACTGGGGTGGCCGCCAACTCACGCTAGAGACCGGAAAGGTCGCGCGTCAGGCTGACGGCGCCGTCATCGCCACTTACGGCGAGACCACCGTCATCGCGACCGTCGTGGCCGCCAAGCAGCCGAAGCCCGGCATCGACTTTCTGCCGCTGACCGTCAACTACACTGAAAAATATTACGCAGCCGGCCGCATTCCCGGCGGCTATTTCAAGCGCGAGCGCGGTCCGACGGAAAAGGACACGCTGACTTCGCGCCTGATCGATCGTCCGATTCGTCCGTTGTTCGCCGAAGGCTGGCGCTGCGACACGCAGGTCATCATCACCGTTCTCTCGCACGACCAGGAGAACGATCCCGACATCGTCGCGATGGTGGCGGCTTCGGCCGCGCTGACGCTTTCCGGCGCGCCGTTCATGGGCCCGATCGGCGGCGCGCGCGTCGGCTTCACCAACAACGAATACGTTCTCAACCCGACGATCGACGAGATGAAGGAAAGCCAGCTCGACCTCGTCGTCGCCGGCACGCAAGACGCCGTGCTGATGGTCGAGTCGGAAGCAAAGGAGCTGTCCGAGGAAATCATGCTCGGTGCGGTGATGTTCGGCCACCGGCACTTCCAGCCGGTGATCGATGCCATCATCAAGCTCGCCGAGAAGGCGGCGAAAGAGCCGCGCGAGTTCGCCATGCCCGAGACAGCCGCGATCGAAAAGGAGATGCTCGGCGTCGTCGAGCAGGACCTGCGCGAGGCCTATTCAATTCCGGCAAAGCACGAGCGCCAGGACGCCGTCGCTGCCGCCAAGAAGAAGGCGATGGAGCACTTCTTCCCTGACGGCAGGGACAACCTGGAACGCCCGATGGCGCAAATCGCCGGCGTGTTCAAGGATGTCGAAGCCAAGATTGTGCGCTGGAATATTCTGGATACCTCGAAGCGCATCGACGGCCGCGATCTCGTCACCGTGCGTCCGATCGTGGTCGAGGCCGGCTTCCTGCCACGCACCCACGGTTCGGCGCTGTTCACCCGCGGCGAGACCCAGGCAATTGTTGTCGCCACACTGGGCACCAGCGAGGACGAACAGTGGATCGACGCGCTGCAGGGAACGTACAAGGAAGCGTTCATGCTGCACTATAACTTCCCACCGTTCTCGGTCGGCGAAACCGGCCGGATCGGCGCCCCCGGCCGTCGCGAGATCGGCCACGGCAAGCTCGCCTGGCGCGCGATCCGCCCGATGCTGCCGTCAAAGGAAGACTTCCCCTACACCATCCGCGTGGTGTCGGAGATCACCGAATCGAACGGCTCTTCGTCGATGGCGACCGTTTGCGGCACCTCGCTCGCGCTCATGGACGCCGGCGTGCCGCTGAAGCGGCCGACCGCCGGCATTGCCATGGGTCTCATCCTCGAAGACAAGCGATACGCGGTGCTGTCCGATATTCTCGGCGACGAGGATCATCTCGGCGACATGGACTTCAAAGTTGCGGGCACCGAAGCTGGCGTGACCGCGCTCCAGATGGACATCAAGATCGCGGGCATCACCCAGGAGATCATGAAAGTCGCGCTCAGCCAGGCGAAGGGCGGCCGGATGCACATCCTGGGTGAAATGGCGAAGGCGCTCGACAAGGCGCGCTCGGAGCTCGGCGAATATGCACCGCGCATCGAGACCTTCAAGATTCCGACCGACAAGATTCGTGAAGTGATCGGTACCGGCGGCAAGGTCATCCGTGAGATCGTCGAGAAGACCGGCGCCAAGATCAACGTCGAGGACGACGGCACGGTGAAAGTGGCGTCGGCCGACGGCGAGTCGATCAAGGCCGCGGTCAACTGGATCAAATCGATCGCCTCGGAACCCGAAGTCGGCCACATCTACGAGGGCACCGTCGTCAAAGTCATGGACTTCGGCGCCTTCGTGAATTTCTTTGGCGCGAAGGATGGGCTGGTGCATATCAGCCAGCTTGCGCAGCGCCGGGTGCAGAAGACCTCCGATGTCGTCAAGGAAGGCGACAAGGTGAAGGTCAAGCTCCTTGGCTTTGACGAGCGCGGCAAGACCCGTCTATCGATGAAGGTCGTCGACCAGGAAACTGGCGAAGACCTCGAGGCGAAACAGAAAGCCGAAGCCGGTGAACCGCGCGAAGCGGCGGCCGGCGAGTAACTCCGACACTGCAGGCGTTCATTTGACGCGGAAGCGGGACCTGACGGTCCCGCTTTTGCGTTATTCTGCTATCACGACCGGAGCGGCCCCGCCCTTCGCGGGCCTTTTGAAAACGACGAGCAAGGGAATCACGCAAAGCGTCGCGATCATCAACAGCTTGTAATCGTCGATATAAGCGATGATCTGCGCTTGCCGTGTGATGACGGCGTCGAGCGCGGCGCGGCCGGCGGCCGTGAGCGGATTCCAGGCTTGCGCGACCGCGGGATTCTCGAACGCCCGGTTGACCGACGTGACGTGCGGCACGATAGCCGCGTGGTTCGCCTGCGTGTTCTGTGTCAACAGACTGTTGACCACCGAAATGCCGACGCTGGAACCGATGTTGCGCGAGAGGTTGTAAAGACCGGCGCCTTCCGTGCGCTCCTTTTGCGGCAGCGTCGATAATGTTGCCGCGCTCAATGGCACGAACAGGAAGCCGAGGCCGGCGCCCTGAACCACGCCGACGCCGATGATCGTCCCCTGCGACACATCCGGTGTCCACCCAGTCATCTGATTGAACGACCACGCAGTAAGCCCGAGGCCGATAGCGAGCAGGATGCGCGTATCCAGACGCCCGACGAGCCGCCCGACGATCAGCATCGAGGCCATGGTGCCGACGCCGCGAGGTCCCATGACGATGCCCGCAGTGACGACGGGGTATCCCATCAACTCCTGGAGATAGGGCGGTTGCAGCGCCATCGACGCGTAATAAGTAAGACCGACAATGGAGACGAACAGCACGCCGGCCGCAAAGTTGCGGTCGCGGAACAGGGACGGTCTGACGAACGGTTTCTTCGCCGTGAAGGTATGAACAAGGAACAAATAGAACGCCGAGGCGGCGACGATCGCCTCGATGATGATCTCACCGGAGCTGAACCAGTCTTGCAGCTCTCCGCGGTCGAGCATGATTTGGAGCGCGCCAAGCGCAAGACTCAGCGTACCGAAGCCAAACCAGTCGAGCTTGTCGCCGGAGTTACGCTGCGTTTCCGGCAGGAAGGCGACGATGCCGAGGAGCGCGATAATTCCGATCGGCAGGTTGATGTAGAAGACATAACGCCAGCTGTAGTTTTCGGTGAGCCAGCCGCCGAGGACGGGGCCGAGCACGGGACCGACCATCACGCCCATGCCAAACAGCGCCATCGCAAAGCCTTGACGCTCGCGCGGATAAGCGCCGAGCAGAACGGTTTGCGAGAGCGGCACGAGCGCGGCGCCGAATCCGCCTTGCAGGACCCGGAACGCCACGATCTGCGTCACCGACTGCGCCATGCCGCACAACATCGATGCGACGGTGAAGCCGCCGATAGAAACGAGAAACAGGCGCTTCAATCCAAATCGGCTGGCAAGGAAGCCGGTCGGCGGTGTCATGATCGCGGCGGCCACGATGTAGGACGTCAGAACCCAGTCGATCTGGTCCTGGCTCGCCGAAACGCTGCCTTGCATATAAGGCAACGCAACATTGGCGATCGTGGTGTCGAGTGCCTGCATCAGCGTGGCGATGATCGCGCATGCCGTGATCCCCGCGCGGTTGCCGCCGCCCTCTGCTACCGGCGCGTCCGCCATCACGGCGCCTGATGCGCTCGGCCAAACAGCGCCTTCAAGAAATGCGGAACTCCGCGCGCGTGTCCGGTATCGACGTCGACCACGACGCTCATGCCGGCGCGCAGTGGCGGCAGATTCTTGTCGCTCACGTCGAGACGCACGCGCATCGGGACGCGCTGCACGACCTTGACCCAATTGCCGCTGGTGTTTTGCGCCGGCAACAGCGAGAACTCCTGCGCCGCGGCCGGACTTACGCTTTCGACGACGCCGTGCCACTCGAGATCGGGATAGGTGTCCACCGTCACCGTAACCGGTTGCCCGACCCGAACGTATGTCAGTTCCGTCTCTTTCGGGGTGGCGTCGACCCAAACGTGGTCGATATCGACGAGGAAAAACGCCGTCGTCGAAGCCGCGAGATATTTTCCGGGCGCGATCGCGGGCACATTGGTCACGATACCGGCGAACGGCGCCGTGATCACCGTGTGATCGAGCTGACGTTGGGCCTCTTCGACTTGCGCCTGCGCCTGCTTGTATTGCGGATGATCCGTCACCACGACATCGGGATTGCCACCAAGCTTGGCGAGCTGCATCTGCGCCTGCTCGCGCAAAGCCGCAAGCTTGCTCTTGTCGTTGTCGAGCGTGTAACGCACCTGATCGAAAACCGCCTGGGAAACGGTAGCGCTGTGCAGCAGCATGGCGTTGCGGTCATAGTTGACCTGACCGAGATCGACCTGCGCCTGCTGCGCGGCGGTGTCGCTCAGCATCCGCTTGTAGTCCCGTTTCATCGCTTCGATCGAAAACGCCGTCTGCGCAAGATTGGCCTTGGCGTTATCGAGCGCGATCTGGAACTGGCGCGAATCGAGCCGATAGAGAACCTGTCCGGCAGCGACGCGCTGGTTCTCCGTGACGTTAACTTCCTGCACGATGCCTGAAATATCGGTCGATACGCCGACCTTGGCGGCGTCAACGTAAGCATCGTCGGTCGACATCACCTTGCCGCCGGTGACATACACATAACCGCCGACGACGAGCGCGATCGGTAGCAGGGCGAACAACACCCAGCGCACGCGTTCGCGCCGCCTTGTCTGACGGACTTTGTCGGCGGCGGGCGTTCGCCCCTTGGAGCGCTTTTCGGCCGGAGCGGGCGGTGCGACGGGCGCGATCGGCCTTGGCGACTCCGGCGCCTCTTCGCGCGCGGGCGGCACGGTTTTGCGAAGCGCTTCAGCCATAGCGCCGATCTCCCGCCGCGCCGTCAGGGCCGCGTTGCTGAATCAGCCGCCGCAAATTGTCCTTCACTACCGCAAGTTTGGAGATCATCTGTTGAACCCTCTCGGCGTCGACGCCGGCCAGCGCGCTCGCCATCATTTCCTCGCCGAAGGCGCTTAATCGTTCGAGTAAAGGTCGCGCCGCCGCCGTAAGGAACAGGCGCTTGGCGCGGCGATCGTTGGGATCCGGTCGGCGCTCGATGAGACCACTGTCGCAAAGCTTGTCGAGCAGCCGCGTGAGCGTGATCGGCTGCAAATCGAGAACTTCGGCAAGCTCCGATTGGTTGAGACCCTCGGAACGGTCCAGCCGGACGAGCACCGCCCATTGTGCACGGGTGATCCCGAACTGCGCCGCCTTGTAATCGGCATAGGTCCGCAGCAGTCGCGCTACATCATTGAGAATGAAAGCGAATTCTCGGTTAGGCGAAGGTCGCGCCATGGCTGCGTGTCTTCGTGATATAACTAGCAATGCACAATATAAGGCACCTTATATAATTTCTATTGAGGTTCTTGCAGAGCAGAGTTGCAAAAGCTTCAAGCCCGGAATTTGGGCGAGCCCGAGGTCGGCGAAGGCGGCCAGATGATGCTCGGCCGCGGCCGGCGCGAAGCAACAGAACACGACGCGATCGATGCGGCGCGGTGCTGCCGCCAGTTCGGCGGCAACCGTGCCCACGGCGACGCGCGCCGCGCGATCGGGCGGAAATCGATAGTCACCGGTGGAGATCGCGGGAAACGCGACCGAGTTCAGCCGATACGCGGCGGCAAGATCGAGCGCGGTGCGGTAGCAGGATGCCAACAGTTCATCCTCGCCCGTGCCGCCGCCGTTCCATACCGGCCCAACGGCATGGATCACATGCTTCGCAAGCAGCCTGTAGCCACGCGCGATCTTCGCGCCGCCGGTCTCACAGCCGCGGAGCGTGCGGCACTCGCGAGCAATTCCGGCCCGGCGGCGCGATGAATCGCGCCATCGACGCCGCCACCGCCGAGCAGCGAACCGTTTGCCGCGTTGACGATGGCGTCGAGCGCAAGCGCCGTGATGTCGGCAACGCAGATGTCGAGCCGGGTGGTGCCGACTTCGGCGGAAAGGAGTGGCGTCTCATTTGCCATGCCGCGAACGTATCAAGCCCATTCGGCCTGCGCTTCGGCGCGCAAATCCACGGTGCTGCGCACGCCGATATCGTCAAAATGCTCGTCGAGGAAACGCCGTGCCGCGCGCTTGCCGCTGACCCGCAGCATTTCGAAGAAATCATAGTAGGTCGTCAACTTGCTGGAAGCATCGAGTTGGGCGCCGAAACGGTCGAGTACAATGCGGTGGATATTGATGCGGCGGTATTGGCCGGTCCCGGTGCCGCGCTCCAACCGGCCCTGATCGATCAGCCGGGCGACAAATTCGATGGCGCGATATTCCGCAATGAGCGGTGAGTTGAAAGTGATCTCATTGAGGCGGTTCATGATTTCCCCGGCGGATGTCGGCGTCTTTTGCCGCACCAGCGGATTGATCTGGACGACAAGAACGTCTTCGGCCTGGGTGGTGCCGAAGAACGGAAAGATCACCGGGTTGCCGAGATAGCCGCCGTCCCAGTAGGGAATGCCATCGATCTCGACGGCACGAAACAGTTCCGGCAGACAGGCGGAGGCCATCACCGCATCGGCGGTAATCTTCTCGCGCGAAAAGACGCGCACGCGGCCGGTCTGCACGTTCGTTGCTGAAATGAAGAGTTGAAGATCGGAAAAGGCGCGTACCGCGTCGAAATCGACGAAGCGATCGAACAGATCCTTGAGCGGATTGATGTTGAGCGGGTTGAAATCGTAGGGCGAAAAATAGTGCGACATCATGTCGAGCCACGCCTGCACGGGCGTACCTTCAAGCGGTGCGAACGCCAACAGGCGTTCCACGACTGCGCGCTGCAGCGGCGGCAAATCACCGGTGCTGCTTACGGCGCGCCAGAAATCGGTAAGCCGCTTTTGCGCTTCCGGACGCCCGCCGCGCGCCAGGCCATCGGCCAGCATCACGGCGTTGACGGCGCCGGAGGAGGCGCCGGAGACGCCATCCACAACCAATCGTTCGTCGCCAAGCAGGTATTCCAGCACCCCGCAAGTAAAAGCACCGTGCGCGCCGCCGCCCTGCAATGCGAGATTGATGCGCTTGGTCGCTTGCGGGGACTGCGCGTCTGCCGCCTTGCCCGGCAACAACGAGGTAAGCAGGGCTTTCACGGCCATACGAACCTCACAATGGCAAGGCTGAACGGATCGCGTCGAAGCAAAGCATCATTCCGCGGTCCAGCCGCCATCGATCGAAAGATTCGCGCCGGTAATCGCTTTAGCCGCATCGGAACAAAGATAGACGGCGAGCGCGGCTACTTCGTCGACAGTGACGAATTCCTTGGTCGGCTGAGCCGCCAGGAGGACATCGCGTTTGACCTGCTCCTCGGTCATGCCCCGCGCCTTCATCGTATCGGGGATCTGCTTCTCGACGAGCGGCGTCCAAACATAACCCGGACTGATGCAATTGACGGTGATGCCAAAGGTCGCAACTTCCAGCGCGACCGTCTTGGTGAGACCGGCAATACCGTGCTTGGCGGACACATAAGCGGCCTTGAATGGCGAAGCCACGAGCGAATGCGCGGAGGCGGTGCTGATGATGCGGCCCCACTTGCGCGATTTCATACCGGGCACCGCGGCCCGAATTGCATGGAACGCAGACGAAAGATTGATCGCGATAATCTGATCCCACTTCTCGATCGGGAATTCTTCGATCGGCGCGACGTACTGGATGCCGGCATTGTTAATCAGCACGTCAAGCGAACCAAAGGTTTTCTCGGTCGTGTGCACCATTTCGGCGATCTCCGCGGGCTTGGTCATATCGGCCGCCGAATAGAGCGCCTTCACGCCAAAGTCCGTCTCTATACTGGCGCGCTCTTTTTCGATCGCGGCCGCATCGCCGAACCCGTTGATGGTGATGTTGGCGCCCTGCGCCGCAAGGGCGCGCGCGTAGCCCAGCCCGATGCCGGAGGTCGAGCCGGTCACCAATGCAGTCTTTCCTTTCAGCATGATCATCCTCAATTCAAGAAGGCGCGCCTTGGCGGAAAGCGCCGGATTGCACGACTTTTGCGCGAAGCGGCGGCAATTTGAGACGCTTTGTGCTGCGGCGCAATATCAAAATCGGGGGTATCGTCACGTTTCCGCGATACTCGGTAAGCCAATACAATGGTCCAAGTCTCTTGTGTTCCGACGGAGCTTGGCGTTTCAGTGGCCGGATGACCGCAATGCCGCAAGTTGTTTTCCCCTCGCCTGACCACGATCACGGCAGCTGCACGAGCGCCGCGATTACGCACGCCGAAGAACTCTGTGCGGCGCGCTCGCAGCGTTTGACGCCAATGCGTCGTCACGTGCTGGAGGCGCTGCTCGCCAGCCACAAGCCGCTTGGCGCATATGAAATCATGGACCGGCTGTCGGACCAGGGCCGTCCGGCGCCGATCACGGTTTACCGGGCGCTTGAGTTTCTGCGGCATAACGGGTTCGTCCATCGCATCGAGAGTCGTAACGCGTTTGTGGCTTGTGTACATCATCACGCCGGCAGCGATCCGGTCGTCTTTCTGATCTGCGAACGTTGCGACGCCGTCGGCGAGGGGCCGGGCGGCGCTGTCGCGGAAACTCTCGCAGCCTCGTGCCGCGCGGCGGGCTTCGCGCCAAAAAGTCCGGTGATTGAAATTGCCGGTGTTTGTTCGCATTGCCGCGAGCGATGACGCGTTGCCTTTCTTTGCGTTTGCACCGTCCAAGTTATGTCGGCATGACCTCCGGCCCTTCCTCCGCACACTGAAATTGAACTGAGTTTCTGTGCCTCACTCGCCACAATCCCGTCCGCTCGACGCGCTCGCCATTTCGGTGACCGTCGTTCTGTGCCTGACCTGGGGATTCAATCAGGTCGCCATCAAGCTCGCGATTCACGACATCCCGCCGCTCACCCAGGCAGCGGCCCGTTCGGTCATTGCCGCCATCCTCGTCGGCGCGTGGACGCAACTCCGTGGAATTCCTTTGTTCAAACGCGACGGCACGTTGCCGGCGGGAATAGTGGCCGGCGCGCTCTTCGCGCTCGAGTTTGTGCTGATTTATCGCGGTCTCGTTTGGACCACCGCCACCCGGGCCGTTCTTTTTCTATATCTGGCGCCGTTCTTTGTCGTCCTTGGGTCGCGGTGGCTGATCCCCGGCGATCAATTTCATCCTTCACAATGGTTTGGTCTGTCGTTGTCCTTCGTGGGCATCGTCATCGCCTTCGGCCTGCCCACGCCGGCCGCCGATCCGCATCAAATGCTGGGCGATATCATGATGGCCGGCGGCGCGGCGGCGTGGGCCGCGACAACGCTGGTCATCAAGGCCAGCGCACTCAACCGCGTCAGCGCCGAGAAGACGATGCTCTACCAGCTCGTGGTTTCGGCGCCGCTGCTCGCCGTCGCGGCCTTCGTGTATGGCGAACACATCGGCGCGATGCCCTCGGCGCTGGCATTGGGCGCCTTTTTTTACCAGGCGGTGTGGGTGGTGAGCGTCACCTTCGTGGTATGGTTTGCGCTCATCGTGCGCTATTCGGCCAGCCGATTGTCTGCTTTTACCTTCTTGACCCCCCTCTTCGGCGTTGCCGCGGGCCATATCGTTCTCAACGAGCCGTTGACTCCGCCCTTCGCCGTGGCGGTGCTCTGCGTCGCGCTCGGCTTGGCGCTCGTAAACCGGCCGCGGTGAGGCTATATCGGTGCTGATTGCTCGCTTATTATAATTGGGGCCCCCCAGAGCCGGGCGGGCAATCCGGATCGTGCCGCGTACCAAAGGGAACTAGCCCAATGATAGAATTTTCCGGCCCTGCCGAAAGGCACCGAACCGTCGCGGTGAGGGTAGGCAAGGTCACAGTCGGCGGCGGCGCGCCGGTTGTGGTGCAATCGATGACCAACACCGATACCGCCGACGCCGAAGGCACGGCAAGGCAGGTGGCGGCGCTGGCGCGGGCGGGCTCGGAACTGGTTCGTATCACCGTCGACCGCGACGAGGCGGCGGCCGCCGTGCCCCACATCAAGGAGCGGCTTCTGCGCATGAATGTCGACGTGCCGATCGTCGGCGATTTTCACT
>Ga0302325_10026380_pt1 | contig 12063 bp, 7 predicted proteins | sample Palsa_T0_2_FD_201948 | JGI IMG/M metagenome (GOLD analysis project Ga0302325, IMG submission 201948) | Peat permafrost microbial communities from Stordalen Mire near Abisko, Sweden - Palsa_T0_2 | ecosystem: Environmental > Terrestrial > Soil > Palsa > Peat permafrost | place: Sweden: Abisko...
CGCTGTACCGTCTGCAAAACATCTTCCAGCGCAACGGCTTTGAGATTAACCGCGCCACACAGAGCGTCTGGTGCGGCGACGTGGCCGACCTGCTGCATTCACTGTGCGACCTGATGATTCGGCGTGTGCTGCAATCGCACGTGATCGGCACCGATGACACGGTGATGCCGATGCTGGCGCCGGAGAAGGTTCGGCAAGCCAGAATGTGGGTCTACGTCGGCGATGCGGCCAACCCGTACAACGTGTTTGATTTTACGCTGAGCCGATCACGCGACGGGCCAGCTAAGTTCTTGGCTGGTTACAGGCAAACCCTGCTGGCCGATGCCTACGGCGGATACGACGGGGTCGTCGTGGGCAACGACATCACGCGGGCCGGATGCTGGGCGCACGGACGAAGAAAGTTCGTGGACGCGGAGAAATCGCATCCGCAGATCGCGGCCGAGGCAGTCGGCTGGATCAAACGGCTGTATGCCGTGGAGGAACGCGGCAAAGCCCTCGACGTTGCGGCGCGTCTGGCCTTGCGTCAGCAGGAATCGACCCCGACCTTGTCCTCGTTGAAAGATCGGCTCTTCGCCTGGCGCGATCAGTTGCTGCCCAAGCATCCAATGTCCGAGGCAGTGGGCTACCTGTTGAACCAATGGAATGAATTGAACGTCTTCACGACCGATGGCGCCGTGCCGCTCGACAACAACATTTGCGAGAGGGAAATGAAGCGGATTTGCCTTAATCGTAAGAACAGTCTTTTCGTTGGCAATGAGCGAGGTGGCAAAACGGCCGCGAGCCTCAGCAGCATCACCAGCACCTGCCGTCGGCACGGCATCGATCCCCAGCGGTACCTGACGCAACTGCTGACGAACCTGCCAGCCACGCCAATCAGCCAATTACCCGACTGGCTGCCGGATAAGTGGTAGCGGCAGAATCCGGCATTGTCAGGGTAGAAATGCGGTTAGCGTAGCGATTAGGATGCAACGGCAATGACTCAATTCCATCAACTGAATAGCGGCTGGAATGCGGAACCGAATGCTCCAGAACCTGTGGTACGAGTCGAGGAGCGAGACTGCGTCTTAACGTTTCGGATGAACCCCTACCAATTTCCAGCCTTCCACGACGATGACGTTGGCGTGCTGCGCTTCTTGCAATGCCGCCGTTATCGGCTCGGAGCCACCAATGATGAAGGCTGGTACCGGGGACAGTGCCGGTTCAGCGGGCTGGCTCCAAAATGGGGTGAGTTCTACGAAGTGAAGGGCGATCTCCGGCTCAGCCAATGCCCCGACGATTGGGTTGTAATCGACGCGGACGTGAGCGGGCCGCGCCATTTCCTATTCTATCTACGCGACGAAACATTTGAATGCGATGCCTTAGACTGGAACTTCACCGTCGTCAAAGTTGCCCACGACCGACGGGCCCCCTGACCGCGACCGCCAATCCAATCAAGTTAGAGGCGGGATGCAGTTGGCGCATCGCTCACGAAAGAATGGTGCGGCCGGTGGCGCACGCAGGATTCGACGCGGGATACCTCGAAGCCGCCAACATCACCTGGAAGGACGAACCGCGCGGGCGCGGCCCGGCGGGAATCGCGATCCGGACCGGAAAACCCTGCGTCGCGCGCGACATCCCGAACGACCCCGCCTTCGATCCCTGGCGCAATGGGGTCGTGCGACTGGGGTACCAATCCGCCATCGCCTTACCCCTCGGCGGCGATGAGCGCATCTTCGGCGTTCTCGGCATGTACGCTGAAGAGGTCGACGCGTTCGGCGCGGAGGAGATCGAAGTCCTAAAAGAGTTGGCCAACGATCTGGCATTTGGCCTTATCGTTGTTTTTCGTACAGCCGTTCAGCGGCAATATGCCACCGAAGCTCTGGTGGAAAGCCAACGTCAACTGCGGCAGGCCGAGCGGATGTCCCATCTCGCGCAATGGGATCGCGACCTGGAAACCAACGTCATCAAGTGGTCGGACGAACTCTGCCGGATTCTTGGTGTGGAGCCGCAAAAGGAGACGGTCTATTTCTCGCAGTTCGTGGAGTTGATCCATCCCGACGACCGGGCGGGTGTTTTCAAGGTGGTGGATGAGGCGATTCGCAAGCTCGAACGGTTCCATTTGGAATATCGAGTGATCCGTCCCGATGGTCAGTTGCGTTTCCTCCGCGGCGAGGGTGAAGTCATCTCGGACGATGCCGGTCGGCCGCGCCGGACGGTCGGCTTCATTCAGGACGTCACCGAACAGCATCTGGCAAAAACCGCTCTGGAAAATGCCAATCGATCGCTTGAGGCGAAGAACATCGCGATGCGGGAAGTTCTGGCGAATATCGAGGCGGAGCGGCACAAAATCGGGCAGCGGATCAACAAGAACGTTGGGGAAATCATTCTTCCCCTCCTCCATTCACTCCGGCAAGGCGCGACGCGCCAGCAACAGCGCGGCATCGACCAGATCGACAAGTGCCTCCAGGAGATTATTTCTCCGTTCATCGACAACGTGGACCGGGCCATGACGGGCCTGACGCCGACCGAGCTTCGCGTTTGCAGCTTCATCAGACGAGGACTGGCGGTCAAGCAGATCGCCGATCTGGAGCATCTCTCGCCCGAAACCATTTCGGCGCATCGGCGAAACATTCGGCGCAAGCTTCAAATCGCCAATCGAAAGATCAATCTCACCAGTTATCTGCGAAACGCCTTTTCCGACTCGCCCCCCGCCTCGGCCTGAAGCACATCGGGTAGTTCAACTACCCGATCCCTACCCGGCAATACACCGCTTAACGTGCATTGTCCGTGGGGCGCAATGGTGATTCAATATAAATGAAAGGCCGATTATATCGGCCGCCAGGGATGGCAAGGACGCCTGATCGTTTCCGGAACTCTCGTTCATCCCGTTAGCTGGGCAACCGCCCCGACGAGATCAACTAGATGATCCTCGCCCCCCAAAAACCGAAGGGAAACCGCCCATGCTTCGACCGGTAGCCAAAGGTCAGCGCGATCCAAGTTCGACCGAACATGAAGAAGATCGACCAACCCAAACAGCACGGCGTCTGGAAAATGAATCATCGGCTCCACGATATCGGGCGCACGGAGGCTCGACGGATTCCGTCAGCGATCTTGAATCCTTGTGCTGGGTCGATGTTTTTGAGGAGGAATTTTTCGGCGGCCGATTGACGCGCCTTCGCCCCGGCGATCATAAAGACATGACAAAGCCCGGAAGCATCATCGTCGGCCCCGAAGCCACGGCTCGTTGCACTGATGCAAAAGCGAACAAAGTGCGCCACCTTCAATCGCGTACGGTATGCCCTTCGATATCGTTACCCCGCAGCCCTTTCTCGATGAGGGTCGAAGTAGTCTCAGCTTGACCTTTGCCGTTTTCGCCGCGTGACTCAGCCCCGCGTCAACCCGCGGCGCCCACCGTTCGTGGCGAAGCCCACCGGAATTGGCCAAATCGGTATGATCGGGATCGACGAGCAGGAGAATTGTTATCGAATCGTCAGCGGGCAGTTGTCCCTCCTCTAAGTTTAGCCGCCGGGCCGCCCGGGCGCGATCCCTAAATCAGTGATGTCCCCCTAAGTTCATTCCGAATGTGCACGTTTCCACAGAGCACCTCCCGACCGTTTGGAATTATCCGCCTCGTTGCATTCCCTCATTGCCAGCATTACAAATTCTTGGCAGGAGCCGGTAGCCTGCAAAAACAATGAGATGCCATTTGCTCTTTTCAATCGGTTTCCTCGTAGCGGTTCTGTTTTGCTCGAGCGTGTTTGCCGGCAACGATGATCCCCAACAGCCGGCACAACCCGCTCCGCTCATTCTCTCCAGCGTTGTTCCGCAGGGACTTCCAAGCGATGCACTGGGGGAGATTTACCAACGGTGGGGCGGCCTGTTTTCGCACACTCCTTTTGATCACGCTGGTTTCAACGCGATGTCGCTGCCGTTTCATTATCGGGACCCCGAACGTCTCGGCGATCCCGCCGAGGCTCAGGCGTTTGCTTTCCTGCTGTCAAACGATCTCGATTGGGCGCCCGGCTGCTATTGCGCTCGCCACGCTTATTTCGTTTTCAAAGAATCGCCTGTTGACATGAAGGCCTTGGTCGACAAATACACCCCGGACGTAATTGCTCAACTCACACAATATTGGGGTGCGACCCACGCCCTGGGTGGGACGCTTGTTCGAGCCAAAGATGGATACACGGCTCAGGTTGTGATCTACGACAGGACCGGGGCTGTCGTCTGGAGAAAATCATATCCAGTCGCACAATCGTACTGGACCCTGCTCGGAACGGTCGACGCAAACGTGATGGCTTTCCTCGGTGAAAAACCGAGCGATGCGCTCGCGGCCTACCTCTGCATGCCTCGTTGCAAGCGTATGGATTCCCTGGTCTCGCTCGGGAATGCAGCCTTCCTCCCACGGCTGTCAAATGAAGAATTCGCGATCTACGAGGACATTCTGAGCAAAGATCGCGACTTCGCGGAAGTGCGCCACTGGTGGTCGGATCAAAAAGCGTGGGCAGACGGCGATTGGGAGGAGGAATCCCGCCAGACGGTTCTTACCTTACGCGCCCGCCTCTCTCCCGTTGACCTCACCGGTTTCTCACTGCGGGGCGATCCCTCAAGAGTCGCGGAGTACGCTCGGTGGATCGAGGACGTTGGAAAATTGTGCGGCGAGGATCATCCTCTGACCCTCGATGGAAAGGTCCGCCTGCTTCTGAATCAGCCGGCCAAATCACCGGAACTTCTCGCTCGCGCGGTAAAGGCGGCGCAGCGCTGGCCAAATGCCAACTTTCTACTTTTGGATCTCGCCAGCGCTTATTCAACGCCCGAGATCACTGGGAGAGATGAAGACATGACCGCGAGCCTGCTTTGCGCGTCGGTTCAGAATTTTTATGTGCCAGGCCTCGGAAAAGGACCCGTATCTGTGGCTGAGCTGGCCATCCCTATGGAGACACTGGGTTACTATGACATTGCCGCGCAATTGCTGATCAATGACGCCGAGCCCACTCCGCAGTCGGAAGCTGACATCATCTGGTGCCTCACCCAGCTAGGACAGTTCGATGTCGCGCTTTATTGTTGTGAACATTTCACCGGTAACGTTGAAGTTCAATTCTACCTGCTGCCCGATATGGTTTTTCTCGCTGGCATGACTCACAGTCGCCAGGTTCTGACAAACATCCTTGAACGCCACGGCGACTATCTTCAAAAGACAAATGGCCGGGACGTCGTGGATTGGTTCCTTGCGCGAATGGACGGCAAAGTCCCTGGCAATTCCGAACTTCTCCAGCCTAAGACGCAAAACGGTCCGTTCGCGACGGATCGCATTGTGATCCAATTCGAAGAGGACATGCGCCTCGGCACATCCAGGGGACTCCCGCAGCTCAACCAGGAGTTGCAGAGGTATCCAAACATGCGGCTCGGCTGGATCATGAAAGACCGCTACGAACGTCAATCCCCCTCCGCTGACGCCGCGGACTTCTATCAATCGCTGCAATGGCTCTACGGCGATGATCCGTGGGTTCAATCCGCGGTCGCGGATTGGAATTCACGATCCGAAGGGTCCGGCGTGAAACCGTCTGATCCGCTTGCGACGCTCGAGATGTTCAAAGAGTTGAATGCTCAACTGGATAAAGCAGTCGTCGGAAAGGAACCTGCGAACCTATCGCCAAAGGCTTCGCCGTGGGTGGCCGCCGCCGGAGTTAAACATTTCATCGACGCGCGGAAATTTAACGAAGCTCGCGAACTTGCCGCCCAATTTCGAGACCTCGCTCAACGCACGCGGCACTACATTACGTCCGCGTTCGCCATCCACCTCTTGCACCTCGCCGATTTTGCTGGAACGAACTGAAGGTGACGCGAACAAGCTTGCCGATCTATTTCCGCGCCGTTAACGTTTTGGCTCGCCCGTTGGCAGACGCCTTCTGCGGCGATTTCCCCAGGGCGATCTTCATCGCCTGATCGATGTTCTCCACGAAATGAAACTTCAGCGAATCGCGGACCTCCTGCGGAATGTCCACAAGGTCGCGCTCGTTGCGCTTCGGAACGATTACCTGCCTGATCCCCGCCCGCTTGGCGGCGAGGGTTTTTTCTTTCAGGCCGCCGATCGGCAGAACCAGGCCGCGTAACGTGATTTCGCCGGTCATGGCGACGTCGTGACGGACGGGTTTGTTGAGCATCAGTGATGCCAGCGCGATGAACATCGCCACGCCGGCGCTGGGGCCGTCCTTGGGGACCGCGCCTTGCGGGACGTGGATGTGGATGTCGCTCTCGGCGACCAGTTTGGGATCGATGCCGAGACTTTGGGCGCGGGAGCGGATCAGGCTGTATGCGGCTGTCGCGGATTCCTTCATGACCTCGCCGATCTGGCCGGTCATCGTGATTTGACCCTTGCCGGGCATACGGGTGGCTTCTATGAAGAGAATCTCGCCGCCGACGGGGGTATACGCCATTCCCGTCGCGACGCCGGCGACGCTGGTTCGGCTGGCGAGTTCGGGATCGAATTTTCTTGGTCCCAGAACCTGGCTTACGCGGTCCTTGGTGATCGTGAGGCGATCGGTTTTGCCTTCGACGATGTCCGCGGCGACCGAGCGGGCGATCGAGCCGATCTGCCGCTCCAGGTTTCGCACGCCCGCTTCGCGGGTGTATCCCTCGATGATCCAGTTCAATGCCTGGTCCTGGAATTTTACTTTTTTGGCCGAGACGCCGTTGGCGTCCAGTTGCCGGGGAACGAGGTAGCGGCGGGCGATGTCCAGCTTGTCGCTGTTGGTATAGCCGGGGATTTCAATCACTTCCATGCGGTCGCGCAGCGGTCCCGGCACCGGGTCCATGGTGTTGGCGGTCGCGATGAACAATACGCGGGACAGATCGAAAGGAACGTCCAGATAATGATCGGTAAACGTGTGGTTCTGCGCCGGGTCCAGGACTTCCAGCAGGGCGGCCGCGGGATCGCCGCGAAAATCAGCGCCGACTTTGTCGATCTCATCCAGCATCATCACGGGGTTGCGCGTCCCCGCCTTGCGCAATTCAGCGATGATCCTTCCGGGCATGGAGCCGATGTACGTTCGCCGATGTCCGCGAATGTCCGCCTCATCGCGCACACCGCCCAGGGCGACGCGGATAAATTTCCGGCCCATCGCTTCGGCGATGCTTTTGCCGAGGGACGTTTTTCCAACTCCGGGCGGACCGACGAAACAGAGGATCGCGCCGCCGCCGTCCGGCTTCAATTTCCGCACGGCCAGGTATTCGAGGATTCGCCGCTTCACCTTTTCCAGATCGTGGTGATCGCGATCGAGGATTTTGCGGGCTTCTTTCAGATCGAGCTTGTCCGTGGTCATGACCGACCATGGCAATTCGCTGAGGATCTGGAGATAGGTGCGGATGACGCCATATTCCGGGCTGGCGCTGGGGATGGAATCGAGGCGGCTCAATTCGCGGTTGGCCTCCTTCATGACGGCCTCGGGAAGCTGGGCCGCTTCCAGGCGCGTCCGCAGCGTCTCGGTTTCCCCGCCGCCGCCGGCATCGCTTTCGCCCAGTTCCTTGCGGATCGCCTTGAGTTGTTCCTGGAGGTAATAGCGCCGCTGGCTCTTGTCGATGTTTTCCTTGACCTGCGATTGGATTTTGCTTTGCAGTTCCAGGACATCCAATTGCGTGGCCATGCGGGCGGCGATGATCCGCAGGCGTTTTTCGACATCGGTTTCATCGAGCATCCGCTGTTTCTCGGCGATATCATCTCTTTCGATCGGGAGATTCGCCGCCAGAAAATCCGCCAGCGCCGAGGGGGCGGCAATGCTGTTGAGAACCTGCGCTGCCTCATCGGGAGTGTTGGGGGAAAGCTCGATGACGCGATTGGCCTGCTGCCGCACGGATGCCACGAGCGCATCCAGACCCGTCCCCGGAGACAGCACATCGTCCAGGACTTCGATCCGTCCCATGGCGAACGGCTCGGTCTGTTCGATTCCCATCAGGCGGAACCGGACCAATCCATGCACGATGATGGACTGGTTTCCATCCGGCAGCTTGAACAGTTTCAGGATCATGCAGGCGGTGCCCACCGTGAACAGGTCGGCGGCGCCGGGGTCCTCCACATCCGCGTTTTTCTGAGTGACGACGCCGATCAGCTTTTCCGCGGGCATGACCTCGTCCAGGAGGTTTTTGCTCTTTTGCCGCCCGACGTTCAGGGGCATCACGGTGCCGGGGAAAACGACGATGTTGCGGATCGGCAGGATCGGGATCAGGCTGGGGATGGTTAACTGCTGCCCATTGCCCGCTGTCCGAATGACTGTCGCTGTTGGATTCCGCTCGACGATTTGTGATTCAGCCATGTCAATGCTTCTTCGGCAGTTCGATCCAGAGCATCCCATCCTGATAGCGGGCGTTGATCTGCTCGTGATGAACATCCTGGGGCAATTCAACATCACGGCCGAACGAGCCGTGGTCGATCTCCATCAAATGCATTTTAACCCGGACATTCGTGCTGGTGGTTCCATCAGTCCACATCGGAACCACGCGGTTTCCGCTCAACCGCAGCCGTCCGTTGACCACCTCGATGTCGATCTTCTCCTTCTCGACTCCGGACAGATCGACGCAGACCAGGTACGCCAACTCGGTTTCGTACAGATTGACGTTGGGCGTCCAATTCTCGTTGGAGAAAAAGCCGTAATATCCCCTGTTTTGAAGTTGTTCCAGGAGTTTACTGGGCGACGAAGCGGGGTTTCGGACGGGCTTTTCGGCACAGCGAATGGCAACCATAGCTACCTCCCATCGTAACTTATCGTATCTTAGGACGCGTTTATTCAATTTCACCAGCGAAGACCGGACTTTTTTCCTGCGAGCGCGAGCCGGCCGTGATCTCCAGCCGTAGTTTGCCCGCCGTTGTCTGCCAAATCCGGAACGGATATACGCTGTCGCCGGGCCTGGCGTCGATTGTGGCAACTTTCACCGGATCATCCGATCCGCTCAGCGCCCAAAGCTCATATCCCTCGCCGGCATCCAGAACCGGTAAATCGTCGCAGAGGAAATAACCCTGCCGCTGGGGCGAATTCCAGGCGATCACCGCCGGCCGGGCGGCATATTCGCCCGAGCGAGTCAGCGAGATCAACCGCGTATTCGGATCGGCCAGATATTTCCCGAGGTCCTCCAATTTTCCTTCGGCCGTCGAGCATTCGGTCGCCAGCAGCTCGGCCTCATTGCGTTCACGGCTGGCGACGATTCTTTCAAAGTCCGCCGCGCTGGCGGTGAATCCGAGGGCCACACAGGCGAAAATGAGGACAATCGACCAGCCGCTCCGCTGCGTTTGATAGACCTGCCGAGGATAATCCGGCCCCGAATATATAGGATCATTCATACGGGCGCTCCTGCCTGATGGATCATCATTCTCCCCGGTATTTCCCGCAATAGAAAGTCTTTTTCTCTCTTAAAATATTCTGTTCACCCCTGGGAATTAGACCTTGGGTGTTCAGCGGACACCTGATACACTTCCACCCGCACCGACCGCCGGAAAGATAAGTCGTTAGTTATATGCTTATCCGCATTGGTTTTGACCTCACATTTGAGTTGCCATCCCCCGTTCCGATGATTCTGATGCTCTACACGCATCCCTCGCGCTCGGGGAGCCTGTCGGGGCCGGAAGTCATCCAGACGTCGCCCTCGATTCCGATTTCCACCTTCACCGATCATTTCGGCAATCGCTGCGGTCGGATTCTGGCGCCTGCGGGAGAAATCCGGCTTTGGCATCAAACCCTAATCCGCGATTCCGGTTTGCCCGACCCAATTTCCCCCGATGCGGCACAATGGGACGTGCATGATCTGCCGCCGGATGTCATCCAATTTTTGTTCGCCAGCAGGTACTGTGAAACCGATCAGCTCAGCAACATCGCCTGGAATTTGTTCGGCAACACGCCGCTCGGATGGAGCCGCGTCCAGGCCGTTTGCGATTGGGTGCATAACAACATTCAGTTCGGTTACGGATTTGCCCGGCCGAACAAGACGGCATTTGAGGTCTATCAGGAGCGGCAGGGCGTTTGCCGGGATTTTTCGCACCTGCTGATCTCTTTTTTGCGGTGCCTGAATATTCCCGCGCGATACGCCACGGGTTACCTGGGCGATATCGGCGTGCCGATCAATCCCGATCCCATGGACTTCAGCGCCTGGACCGAAGTTTTCCTCGACGGCCGGTGGTACACATTTGACGCCCGGCACAATCACGCGCGGATTGGAAGAGTGGTCATGGCCCGCGGCCGCGACGCGGTCGACGTTGCCATCACCACGTCGTTCGGCCCATCCTTGCTGAAGAAATTCGTTGTCACGACCGAGGGCATCCCGTCCGACGAAGACACCATTTCCCGGCCGCGCTACGCCAGCGTGCCCGCGGGCGCGCAAATCACCTGAACTTTATTGGCGGCTGGCGGAAGCCGCATCGCCTTTGGCGCGGTACCAGGCCAATACCGCTGAAATCCCCCGGTTCTGCATGGGTTGAACATCGGTCAACCGTCCCGGCATTTTTTTCAACCAGTAGTCATATTCCACGGGGTCCAGCAGCATCCACCGGCTCGTGGGATATTCGCGCGGGATATACATCGAAAACGGATACGATTCCACATTGACGTGCGAGTAATAAAAAATCTCCGGCTGATCAAGCACCAGATGTCCTGTCGTCACCGTCTGTCCGGCGGGAACCCGGGAGCGGACGATGGCCGCCAGCTCCGCCGCAGACCGGCGCCAGCGATCGGCGGCTTCCCTCATGCCATACAGCGGCCCCGTCAACAGAATCATCGCGATCACTCCACCCACCGCGCGGGATAGATGATTCTGCACCGTCCATCGAATGATCAAGACGTTCAGAATCAATCCCAGGGCCACGGAACCGAACAACACCACCGCATTCCCTGTGTGTTCCTTGCTGCAAAGAACGACCAGCACCACCATTGCCACGGCGAACCCGATGCCCGCTGCCACGAGGGCGACATGCAGCCAGTCGGTGATTTTGCGCGGATAAATTCCCCGCATCCATGCCTCGACCACCGCGCCCGCCACCAGGCAAATCAGCGGCAGCCATGAGTAGCTGTAGCGCGGAAAGCTGAATCCACAAAGGATCGTGATCCCGCACGCAACCGCCAGCGTGCCCGCCACCGCGCGCAGCAGTTGCCGCTGGCGATCCGGAAATATCTCCTGGGAGATCGTTCCCGCATTCCACAGTGGGCCGTAGAACGCCATCGGAAAGAAAAATGAAACCGGCATCGCATAGACCAGCAAAATCACCGGCAAAAGCAGCGTCGGAATCAGATAGGTGATGCGGTCCTGATTCCAGAGGTTGATCCAGACTTCATTCACCCCCGACGTCTCCAGCGGCAATCCGAGGATGCGGAATTCCCGCAGCGCGGCCACGACATAGAGGCCAAACAGACCGCTTCCGATCGCCAGCGCAATCCACGGCCATGGCTGCTTGAGCGCTCGACCAGTCCGATTGAAAATCGCCGGTCCGATCAAAGCGGCGCTGATCCCCGTCAATCCCACCGGACCCTTGAGCAGCATGGCGGCCCCGAACGCCAATCCGGCCGCCACTGCGATCGCGGCACGCCCGCGCTCGGCGAAGAATCCCGCATCAATCAGCAGGCAGGCCGTGACAACGCAGGCGAGGGAATTCAGCGCATCGATCTCGGCCGTGTGATTTTGCCCCCACAACGTGATCATGCTGCAACAGCCGATCCCGGCCGCGAATCCTCCCAGTCGTCCGAACCACCGCCCCCCGATCCAGCAGAGGAAAACCGCCATGAGGCTCCCCGCGATCGCCGAGGGGAGCCGCCAGATCCATTCGTTGGCAATTCCGGTCAGCTTTTCAAGCGACGCCAGGATCCAATAATCCAGCGGCGGCTTGGCGAGATAAACCTGATCGTACAATTTCGGGACAAGCCAGCTTCCCCCCATGGCCATCTGATGCCCCACCAGCGCCCGATGCCCCTCTGTTCCCGCCAGGGGGCCGCTGCCCAGATAAACGCAATTCACGAACAACCCGATGCCCAGCACCAGCAGCAAATCGAACCATCTCGCTCCGCTCTTGTGGGCAGTCATGCCGGCGTTCGCTTCAATCATGTTGAATCT
>Ga0302325_10026381_pt1 | contig 12063 bp, 11 predicted proteins | sample Palsa_T0_2_FD_201948 | JGI IMG/M metagenome (GOLD analysis project Ga0302325, IMG submission 201948) | Peat permafrost microbial communities from Stordalen Mire near Abisko, Sweden - Palsa_T0_2 | ecosystem: Environmental > Terrestrial > Soil > Palsa > Peat permafrost | place: Sweden: Abisko...
TACCAATCAGACGATTATCTGCAAGCTGCTTGAGAGCGCGGGTCATACAGTCCTGCTTGCGTCCGACGGAGAACAGGCGCTTGATCTTTACGAGGAAGGGAATGCTGAGCTTGCGATACTTGACTTCAATATGCCAGAGCGGAACGGACTAGAAGTCGCTACGACTATTCGTACAATGGAGCCAACTGGCACACGACTGCCTGTGATAATACTGTCGGCGTCGGTCACAGCAGAAGCGCGTGATCGCGCAAGACAAGCCGGTGCCGATGAATTTGTCGGTAAACCCTTCGAGGCTGCTGCCTTATTGCAAGTAATCGATCGCCTTGCGCGCCGTGCTGGTCGTCAGCAAGTACGTTCCCACCATACAACTACGAGACAAGCTAGCACGATTGCGTTGATTGATCACGCTCGGATACAAGACGTTGAGCGCATCTCCCATAATGCGGAGTTCTTGTGGCAACTCCTGCGCGGTTTCCACAGCGATGTTGAGTCCCTGCTAGTACGTCTTGACACGGCCGTTGCGGCTGGACAGCGTGCGACAATAGCCGACATTGCTCATGCAATTCGCGGTGCGGCCCTTGGCATCGGCGCACAACAACTGGCAGCACAGTGCTGTGGAATCGAAGAAGCCGCCTCCAATGGTCACATGGGCCAGCTGCAGCAGCTAGCTGCAGACATGCACCGCTGTTTCGATGCGACCGCTGTCCAGCTCAATAGTTACACGACAAAGAAGGGCGCCGCGCAATGACCGAAGCGGTTAGCCGTTGCTTACCGCAGCAAATTCTGTCGACGCACACATAGCTTCGACGGCCGCATCATCAGGCGACATCGAAAGCATTTTGTCTTGTGCTCGGACTAGGCGCGCCATCATACGTATGTCACGTGTTTCGAGGTGCATTGCGGCATCGACCCAAACGTCGACGATCGACTTGAGCTCACTCAATTGCACGGGTTCAAAATACAACTTCGCGCGTTGCATTGCTCGGTAGGCGTTCTGGCGACGAAGGCGATTTTGGATTAGGCGTCTTGTTGCTTCTAGGCCAAGACCATCTTCCACGACTTCATCGATCACACCAAAGTCGTACATCTCCTTGGATGAGAATACAGCGCCGCTATTGATGATTTCTTCTGCCTTCTTGAGCCCAATCCGGCGTGCAAGGAAACTAAGGGCCCCCATCCCAGGAAAGAGGTTGAAAAGTATCTCCGGGAACGATACGGTCGCGCTTCGTTCGGCGATGATCAGATCCGAAGCGAGAGCGGCCTCGAATCCGCCACCAAGTGCCTTGCCCTGCAAGAGCGAGACAGTTGTAATTTGTGCACCAAAACCCGTTGCACGACGATACTGATTATCAACACAAAGATGCGCATAATGGGTGAGGGACTCGCGGTCCTTGCGCATAATTGCTTCGATGAACATGCTCAGGTCGCCGCCCAGATTGAAGACGCCGGGAGTCCTGCTCCCAAATACGACGTAACTAACGCGCTCCAAACGCCCGCAGTCGTGGATGTGGCCCTGGTGGAGCTCCAACGCGTGTTCGTAGCGTCCGATCTCTTCTAGTAGCACAGGATTGAAACAAGGCCTAGGCGCGGGTTTCATCCACGAAAATAACGTCCTAAGCTCGGCGTCGAAGTCGAGTTCTAACTGCGTATAGGTCTTAAATGTAGTCGGGAAATCAACAATTGCGTTCATCGAAACCTCCCTTTGGGCGCGTCAAGTGGGCAGAAACAGAGCACCTTCGATCTTATTGTGACGCACAAAAGAGAACGTTACTAGATAGGTTGGGGCTTTTTTGGCGCTAGGGTTGACCTTGGGCGAACAAGATCAGCTGCTGCGAGCGAAATTCGTTAGGGCCGCGAAGCGGGACGCTCGTAATGATTAGTGCACTACAACTTGTGTGTTTCTGACTGGGGCCTGGTCGCTAGACGTCCGCAAAGGCAAGCTATTCCGGATGCTGAGTCCACCAATTTGGCAGAAGAAACGCGCAGTTAGCGCGTTTTAGGGGCAAATATAAATGCCCGCAGTGTCGCGGCCCGGCCCAAGCAAGGCTCGGGTTGGCGCCCGCTTGCTAAATATCAGCGTACTGTCCTTGAATCTCCCGAACCTTGTCGGTGTTGGCCAGGAAAGCATCGACACAGGTCGCGTCGAAGTGTTTGCCCTTTTGCGAGACCAGGTAAGCTAGCCCGTCGTCGACAGTCCAGGCTTGCTTGTAGGGCCTCTCACTGACCAGGGCATCGAAGACGTCGGCAACCGCGACAATGCGGGCGACGATAGGAATGTCCTCGCCGTGCATCCCCGTCGGATAGCCTGATCCGTCGTATTTCTCGTGGTGCCCCAGCGCGATAATCGCTCCCATCGCAAGGTATTTCGACGGACTACCCTTCAGGATGTCATAACCGATGCGCGGATGATTTTTCATTACCGCATCTTCGGCGGGTGTCAGCGGACCGTCCTTGAGAAGGACCGAGTCGGGGATGCCGATCTTGCCTATGTCGTGCATCGGCGCGGCGAACTCGAGAACGTGCACCGTCTCCGGCGCCAGGCCGAGGTTGGTGCCGATGAGGGCCGAATACTTGGCCATGCGCGTCAGATGGTTGCCGGTGGTGCGGTCGCGGAATTCTCCCGCCTTCGCCAGCCTCGACAGCGTTTCCAACTCGCGCTCGTGAATCTCGGCCACTGATTTGTCGACCTGATATTGCAGCACGCGGGCCTGATCCGACAGGACGATCTTGTGACGGCGCAGCTCAAGCAGATTGGCGCACCGTGCCCGCGTCTCGTGCTCGTCCAACGGCTTGATCAGGAAGTCTGTGGCGCCTGCCTCGAGCGCTTCGTAGCGAACGCGGCGATCATCGACCACCGTGATTACGACGATCGGTACATCGACGCAGTGGGGCAGGGCGCGAAGCTGCCGAACCAGTTGTACCCCGTCAAACTCGGGCAGCTTGTAGTCCGTCAGGATCATGTCCACGCGGTTGTTGCGCGAGAATTCCAGAGCCCGACTTGGCGTGTCGAACAGCTCGAGGTTGAGCTTGCCATCGATCTGGCGCACGATTTCCGCCAGCAGCAGGCGGCTGCTAAACAGGTCGTCGACGATGATGACCGTGTTGCGCTGCGCCCGTGCCAGCGCCAGCTCGGAAACAATGCCGGATTTTCCGGGGCTACGCGTTTGAGGCAGACTCATGGGATGGTCTTCTAGATTGATTTGCTTTGGGATTGAGGAGGCAAGCAACTAGTATGCCGTTTATAGGCCCTTTCGCCTATGCCCGGCCCGCACCGTAACTTCGTGCCGGTCTGATCGAACACTAGGTGAGGTCCCGGGCCGAGAAGCTGCCGCGGCGCAGGCTGGGGCAGCCCCGACTTGCCGGCTGCCGGTTTCAGGAGAAAATGGTCGGGGCGATGTGATTCGAACACACGACCCCCTGCACCCCATGCAGGTGCGCTACCAGACTGCGCTACGCCCCGACACCACGTTGGGTATTGTACCGACATCAGCTGTCCGGACCCAGGATTTGACGGATTTCCTCGATAACCTGCCGTATTTCGGCAGGCGAAAGCGCCGCCATGGGGCCCGCTGCAGGCCGCGACATCCGCGAGGGGTGCGGCAGGTCGCCATCGCCCAGGGCTTCGGTTTCCAGACGGTGGCGGGCGCCGTTGATCGTAAAGCCCTGCTCGTAGAGCAGATCCCGGATGCGCCGAATGAGCAGCACCTCGTGGTGCTGGTAGTAGCGGCGGTTGCCCCGCCGCTTGACCGGCTTGAGTTGCGTAAATTCCTGCTCCCAGTAGCGGAGCACGTGCGGCTTGACCGCGCACAGGTCGCTGACTTCGCCAATCGTGAAGTAGCGCTTGGCGGGGATCGGCGGCAGGTCCGCCTTAATCTGCCTGGGTTCGGCCATGGTTCGCTGCTTCGACCATTGCCTTCAGTTTCTGACTGGCGTGAAAGGTAACGACGCGGCGCGCCGTGATCGGAATCTCTTCGCCTGTCTTGGGATTGCGCCCCGGCCGCTGCGGCTTTTCGCGGAGCTGGAAGTTGCCGAACCCGGAGAGCTTGACGCTGTCTCCGGACTCCAGGGCGATACGAACCTCCTCAAAGAATCGCTCGACCATATCTTTGGCTTCGCGCTTGTTGAGTCCGAGCTGCTCAAACAGCAGGTCGGCGAGTTCGGCTTTGGTGAGCGTCATCGGAGTCCCCGGAATCCCTACTGGCGTAAAGCACCGCCGAACCGATCTTGGATCACACGCAGCAAGGAAGCGACTGCGGCGTCGATCTCGGCGTCCGTCAAAGTACGTGCAGTATCTTGCATAAGCACAAGAATTGCAAGGCTTTTTTTGTCCACCCCGATTCGAGGGCCGCGGTAGACGTCAAATAGGGCCAGGTGCTCGACAGACGCCGGCTTGGCGGCGGCAAGGGCGTCGAGAACGCTCTGAACCGGGATCCCCTCGTCGATGACCACGGCCAAATCGCGACGCACGACGGGGAGCTTGGAAACCGGCCGGGCGAGCGGCCGGGGCAGTCGACTCAGGGATGCCAAGTCGAGTTCAAACACGACCGGCGCTTGCGGCAACGCGAAGGATCGCACAAGGCGTGGATGCAGCTCCCCCAGCCACCCGGCAGCCTCGCCCCCAAGCCACACCCGGGCCGAGCGGCCAGGATGCAGGGCAGGGTGCGGCGCCGCTTCAGTCCGGACCGCCCAGGGTGCGGCAAGGGCCTCGATGTCGCCCTTGACGTCAAAAAAGTCCACCGCCCGCTTTGTTTCGCCCCATTGTTCGGGCCCTGCGGATCCGAAGGCGAGTCCGCCAACGCGCAGCGGCTGCTCATAGCCATCCCGGCCGCGCGGAAAGCAGCGCCCGGTCTCAAAAATTCGTACCCGCTCCTGCTTGCGATTGGCATTGGTGCGCAGGGTATCGAGCAGGCCGCCAAGGAGCGTGCTGCGCATCACGTCGAGGTTGCTTGCGATCGGGTTCAGCACCCGGATCGGGTCAGGTTCCATGCCCAGTGCTCGCTCCCACTCCGAATTGACGAAGCTGAAGGTGATGACTTCCTGGTAGTCGCGGGCGTTGAGCAGGGCGCGCAGAGCGGAGGCCGGGCGCGTGTCCTCGCGCTCCGGTAGCATCGCCTGCGGCTGAACCGGTGGCGTCGAAGGAATACGCTCGTAACCGTAGAGGCGCGCGACCTCCTCGATAAAGTCTTCCTCGATGGCGAGATCGAAGCGAAACGATGGGGGGCTGCAGACGAAATCCGCGCCGTCGCGCTGCGGGTGGAGCTGCAGTCGCTCGAAAATATCGGCAACCGTTTCGGGCGCGATGGTGACGCCGAGCACGCGGGCGATGCGCGCGCCGCGCACGCGTACCGGGTCGCGCCGCGGCATTTCGCCACGCACGTCGATAAGGGGCCCCGCGGCCCCGCCACAGATCTCGATGATCAGTTGGCTGGCGCGTTCGACTGCCACCGGCGTGTTGGCGAAGTCGACCCCGCGCTCGAAGCGAAAGCCGGCGTCGGTGGCGAAGGCCAGGCGGCGTGCCTTGCCCTGAATCACCGCAGGGTTCCAGAACGCGCCTTCGATAAAGACGCTACGCGTAGTCGCTGCGATGCCGCTGTGCTCGCCCCCCATGATGCCGGCGAGGCCAAGGGGCTTTTTCTCGTCGGCGACGAGCAGCAGGTCGGGTTCGAGCGCGAGCGTCTGACCGTTGAGCAGGGTGAGTTTCTCGTCCCGACGCGCGAAACGCACCACGATATCGCCATCGAGCACCGCGTCGTCGTAGGCATGGAGAGGCTGGCCGAGTTCGAGCATGACGTAGTTGGTGACGTCGACTACGGCAGAGATGGAACGGATGCCGGAGCGCTCGAGGCGGCGGCGCATCCACTGTGGCGTAATCGCCTGCGCATCGATGCCTTCGATCACGCGTGCGCAAAAGCGCGGGCAGGCGCTTGCATCCTCAACCCGCACCCGGCGCAGTGTCTTGGCCTTGACCGCGGCGGGCGAGAGCGGGGGCGGCGCTAAGGGCGAGTTGGTGATCGCCGCGACCTCGCGTGCGACCCCGAGTAGTGACAGGCAATCGGCGCGGTTGGGCGTGAGCTTGAGCGTGAACAGCGGGTCGTCGAGGTCGAGCGCGACCCGCAGGTCTTTGCCCGGTTCGAGATCGGCCTCGAGCAGCAACAGGCCGGAGGTGTCTTCGCCAAGACCGAGCTCCGCCGCGGAGCAAAGCATCCCTTCCGATTCGACGCCGCGCATGGCAGCCTTCTTGATAACCACGTCGCCCGGGAGTCTGGCGCCGACGAGTGCGCAGGGCACAACGCCACCACGGGCGACATTGGGTGCGCCGCAGACTATCGACAGAGCTTGCGCTTGCCCGACATCGACCTGGCACACCGTCAGGCGCTCGGCGTTGGGGTGGCGGGAGACAGCGAGGACGCGGCCAACGACCACGCCGCTAAAAGGTGGCGCAACCGGCCTGCACTCCTCGACCTCGATTCCGGCCATCGTCAGACGATGCGCGAGCTCCTTGCTGTCGAGCGGCGGATCGACGAGCGTACGTAGCCAATGCTCGGAGAATTTCATCGCGGACCGGGGCTAGACGAACTGGCGCAGGAAGCGCAGATCGTTCTCGTAGAAGAGGCGCAGGTCATCGACGCCGTAACGCAGCATCGCGAGGCGGTCCGGTCCCATGCCGAAGGCGAAACCCTGGTAGCGTTCGGGATCAATGCCTGCCGCGCGGAGCACGTTCGGATGCACCTGGCCGGCGCCGGAAATCTCGAGCCAGCCGTCGCCAAATCCCATGTCGATCTCCGCCGAGGGCTCGGTAAACGGGAAGAACGACGGGCGAAAGCGCACCTTCAGATCGTCGCGCTCGAAAAAACGGCGCAGGAAGTCGGTGAACACACCCTTCAAGTCGGCGAAGGTCACGTGCTCGTCAATCCACAGACCCTCGACCTGGTGGAACATCGGCGAGTGGGTCGCGTCGTTATCGACGCGGTACACCCGGCCGGGCGCGATGATCTTGATCGGCGGTGCATGGGTTTCCATGTAGCGCACCTGCACCGGCGAGGTATGGGTGCGCAGCACCATGCCGCCTTCAATGTAGAACGTGTCGTGCATCGATCGTGCCGGGTGGTTCTCCGGCGTGTTGAGTGCGGTGAAATTGTGGAAGTCGTCTTCGATTTCCGGGCCGTCGGCCACGGCGAACCCGAGCGAGTGAAACAGGGCCTCGATGCGCTGCATGGTGCGCGTGATCGGATGCAGACCGCCGACGCCCAAGCCCCGCCCGGGCAGCGACACGTCGAGCGCGTCGGCGGCGAGTTGTTGCGTCAGCTTGACCTCGGCTAGCTCCTCGCGTCGCTGTTCGAGCGCAGCCTCCAGGCGCGACTTGGCGGCGTTGATGCGTGCGCCCTCCGCCGGCCGCTGCGCTGCCGGCAAGCTCCCGAGCTGTTTCAACAGCTCGGCGATGCGCCCTGTCTTGCCAAGGTACTGCGCCTTACGGTCTTCGAGTGCGGCCGCGTCGGCACAGCCGGCGAAGTCGGCCAGTGCAGCTGCAACGATCGATTCGAGTTCGGGCATCGCCGGAAATAAAAAAAGGGAGGCGTTTGGCGCCTCCCTCGTTGATTTGCTGCGCTTAGGCCAGAGAGGCTTTGGCCTGCTCCGCGATCTTGCCAAACGCCGTCTTGTCGTGCACCGCCAGATCGGCCAGGACCTTGCGGTCAATGTCGATCGACGCTTTTTTAAGGCCGTTCATGAACACGCTGTAGCTCATGCCCAGTTCGCGCACGGCGGCATTGATGCGGGCAATCCACAGCGCACGAAATTCACGCTTGCGGTTACGACGATCGCGGTACTGGTACTGCCCCGCCTTCATCACCGCTTCCTTGGCGACGCGGTAAACATTGCCGCGGCGGCCGCGATAACCCTTCGCCTTGGCCAGGATCTTCTTGTGCCGCGCTTTGGCTGTTACGCCTCGTTTGACTCTTGGCATGACCGGCTCCCTTAGGCGTAAGGCAGCATGGCTTTCACCGAAGCCGCGTTGGTGCGGTCAACTCCGGTGGGGCCGCGCAGGTGCCGTTTGTTCTTGGTCGACTTCTTGGTAAGAATGTGGCGCTTAAACGCCTGCGAGCGCTTGACGCTGCCGCTTCCGCGTACGCGGAAGCGCTTCTTTGCGCCGCTCTTGGTCTTCATCTTGGGCATGATGTTTCATTCCTATTTGCTGCCCACGGCGGTGCTCTCCGGAGGAGAGGCTTTCTGCGCCTTTTGCACTGGCGCCTGACCGGCCTCGGGCTTGTTCGGGTGATGCTTCGGTACCACCTTCTTCGGCGCCAGCAGCATCACCATCTGCCGGCCCTCGAGTCTCGGAAACTGTTCGACGACGCAGAACGGCTCGAGATCGCCGCGGATACGCTCCAGCAGGCGCACACCGAATTCCTGGTGTGCCATCTCCCGGCCGCGGAAACGCAGCGTCACCTTCGCCTTGTCGCCCTCACCCAGGAACCTGATCAGGTTCCGGAGCTTGATCTTGTAATCCCCTTCATCGGTACCGGGGCGGAATTTCACTTCCTTGACCTGGATCTGCTTGAGCTTGAGCTTGGCCTCGTGCGCTCGCTTGGCCTCGCGGTATTTGAATTTGCCGAAATCCATGATCCGGCACACCGGGGGCTTCGCAAGCGGCGCGATCTCGACCAAATCGAGCTCTGCCGCTTCCGCTCGTGCCATCGCATCCGCGACCGGCACGACGCCGATTTGCTCACCGTCTTCACCTACTAAGCGGACCTCGGGGGCGGTGATTTCCCCGTTGATTCGCTGCGCTCTTTCCTGGGCGATTGCGTTCTCCCGTGATCTGAAAAATCCGGCCGTGCCGCCCGTCCGTGCTCGCGCGCTGCCTATGGGTCAGCGGTGAGCTTTTGCCTCGCGGTCAAGTCGAGACACGAAGGTTTCCAGGGGCATCGCCCCCAGGTCTTCGCCGGTGCGGGTACGCACGGCCACCTGTTGCGCCTGCAGTTCCTGGTCGCCCAGGATCACCTGGTACGGCAGCTTTTGCAGGCTATGTTCCCGAATTTTATAAGTTATTTTCTCATTGCGCAAATCGGCAAAGGCGCGGTATCCGGCGGCGTTGAGCGCCACGGCGACCTCCCGGGCGTAGGCCGCCTGGCGGTCGGTGATCGTCAACACGGCTACCTGTTGTGGCGAGAGCCATAACGGCAACGCGCCGGCGTAGTTTTCGATCAGGATGCCGATGAAACGCTCAAACGAGCCGATGATCGCCCGGTGTAGCATGACCGGCACCTTGCGCGTGTTGTCCTCGGCGACATACTCGGCACCGAGACGTTCAGGCATCATGAAATCGACCTGCATGGTGCCGCATTGCCAGGATCGGCCCAGGGAGTCCTTGAGGTGGTACTCGATCTTGGGTCCGTAGAACGCGCCTTCCCCGGGCAGCTCGGTCCAGCTCACCCCGCACGCCTGCAGCGCCGCGCGCAGCGCCTTTTCAGCGCGATCCCAGACCGCGTCCTCCCCCATGCGCTTGTCCGGCCGCAACGCGATCTTGATGATGATGTCCTCGAAGCCGAAATCCTTGTACACGGACAGCGCGAGTTGGTTGAACGCCGTGCACTCGGACTGGATCTGCTCCGGGCTGCAGAAAATGTGGCCATCGTCCTGGGTGAACGCCCGGGTGCGCATGATGCCGTGCAAGGCGCCTGAGGCTTCGTTGCGATGGCAATAGCCGAATTCGCCGTAGCGCAGCGGCAGCTCGCGGTAGCTGTGCAGCCCCGAGTTGAAGATCAAGACGTGCCCCGGGCAATTCATCGGTTTGATCGCGTAGTGGTGCTTCTCCGACTCCGTGGTGAACATGTTCTCCTTGTAGTTCTCCCAGTGGCCGGAGCGTTCCCACAGCTTGAGGTCGAGAATCATCGGCCCGCGGACTTCCTGGTAGCCGTTGTCCTGGTAGACCTTGCGCATGTACTGCTCGACCTGCTGCCAGAGCGTCCAGCCCTTGGGGTGCCAGAACACCATCCCCGGCGCCTCGTCCTCCTGGTGGAACAGGTCGAGCTGGCGGCCCAGCTTGCGGTGATCGCGCTTCTCCGCCTCCTCGATACGATGCAGGTAGGCATCCAGGTCGTCCTTCTTGGCCCAAGCCGTGCCGTAGATTCTCTGCAGCATCTCGTTGCGCGAATCACCGCGCCAGTACGCGCCGGCGAGCTTGGTCAGCTTGAACACCTTGAGCCTGCCCGTCGATGGCACGTGCGGCCCGCGGCAAAGGTCGGTGAATGCACCTTCGCTGTAGAGCGAAATCGGCTCGTTGGCGGGGATCGAGGCGATGATCTCGGCCTTGTAGTGTTCGCCGATCGATTCGAAGTAGCGCACCGCGTCGTCGCGCGGCATGAGCTTGCGGCTCACCGGTTCATCGCGCCGGGCGAGTTCAGCCATCTTCGTCTCGATCGCTGCGAGATCCTCGGGCGTGAACGGCCGCTTGAACGAGAAATCGTAATAGAAGCCGTCCTCGATCACCGGGCCTATCGTCACCTGGGCATCGGGAAACAGTTCCTTGACCGCGTAGGCGAGCAGGTGTGCTGTCGAATGGCGCAGTACCTCGAGACCCTCCGGGTCTTTGTCGGTGACGATGGCGAGCGCCGCGTCGCGGGCGATGACATACGAGGTGTCGACGAGTTCCCCGTCGACCTTGGCGGCGAGCGCAGCCTTGGCGAGGCCCGGACCGATGGACTGGGCGACAGCAAGTACGGAGACGGGCGCGTCGAAGTGCTTTACGGCGCCGTCGGGCAGGCGGACATCAGGCATGGCGGATCCTTGAAAAAAAAGTGCGGACGAGCCGCACTTTTTCACCTCACACCGGCGTGCGAACTCGCGCTTCGATCAATCGGTCTCCTGCCACGTTCGCGGTGTCATAACGCTGCCTTTCGGTCTTTCGTATGGAGCGCTTTGGTAGGCGCGATTGGACTCGAACCAACGACCCCCACCATGTCAAGGTGGTGCTCTAACCAGCTGAGCTACGCGCCTGTAAGCAATCGATTATACGGTAGCCGGGCTTGGCAGGCCAAGGCGCGCCTAGAGAATCACACGCAGGATGCCGACAAGCAGCGGCTGGTGCAGGAGGTAGATCAACAGGCTGTGCCGTCCCAGCCACGCCAACCAGGCGGGCGTTGCGCGACCGAGCGTTGTGATGGGCCCGCGTTCACGTGCGAGCAGCCAGTGGCCAAGGGCGATACCGATGAGCACAACACCGAGCCAGGGTAAGACCGGCACATAGTCTTCGGTCAACGGCTTGTGCGTCATCATGCCGACCCAGTTGAGCCACGGCATATCGAACAGCGCCAGATGCAGTGTATTGCCGATGGCGATCACCGCGGCTCCCAGGAGCAACGCGAGCCGCGGCGAGTCGACGAGCGGCCGCGCCAGGATGGAGCACACGGCGATGCAATGCAGGATGCCGAAGCGGATGAACGTCTGCGGAAAAGCCAGGTAGCTTGCAATGCTTACCAGCACTGCGCAGCCAGCAATCAATGCGACGCGGCGCCAGAACGCGCGCGGGCCCGGGTGTTTTCGTTGCGCCAGCACCAGGCTCACGCCTACCAGGCCGACAAACATCGTGACAACGAGGCCGCGATAGCCGAGCCAGAACGGATCGTGGTTGAAATCGGCGCGCAGGATGTGGAACCAGACCAGATCGAACACGAAGTGATAGACGATCATCAGGCACAGGGCGAAGCCGCGCAGCGCGTCGATCAGCGCCAGACGCTGCGGCGCTGGCGGAGCCGCGGGCGCGACGTTGCGGGCACGGCCTTGCGCGGCGCCGCGGCGGGGCCGACGCCGGCTCATCGCCACGTCCCGGACCAGCGTACGCGGTAGCCGCCTTGTCCATCTGCAGTGCCGAAGTTGGAGATCGCGCCCGTGAGCAGATCGGCGCGTGCGCGGTCGGCGTCGCGCGGCCGCAGCGTCGCCTCGAGGCTCAACCCGCCGGCCGCCGTCAACGTGAGCTGGCCAATGATTTCGACATCGCCCCCGGTGTTGTGCACCGGACCGGCAAGCTCGACACCGTGTCCGCTGAGATCGATGCGCAAGTCACCG
>Ga0302325_10026382_pt1 | contig 12063 bp, 10 predicted proteins | sample Palsa_T0_2_FD_201948 | JGI IMG/M metagenome (GOLD analysis project Ga0302325, IMG submission 201948) | Peat permafrost microbial communities from Stordalen Mire near Abisko, Sweden - Palsa_T0_2 | ecosystem: Environmental > Terrestrial > Soil > Palsa > Peat permafrost | place: Sweden: Abisko...
GCCGCCGGCCTAACCAGCCGGTTTCGATTTCCGGGCTTCGTTTCGAACGTCTACGGATGTTTGTGCGCCTTCGATATATTGATCCACCCCACGTACAAAGAATCATTTGGCCGCGTGATCGCAGAAGCCATGGCGACTGGCTTGCCGGTGGTCGCGACCAACGTCCGTGGTTGCCGGGAATTGGTCGTGTCCGGCGAAACCGGGCTATTGGTTCCGTACAAGGACGTCGACAGTCTGGTAGAAGCCGTTTCCACTCTCCTGGACGATGGCGCAATGCGCCGTTCCCTCGGGGATGCCGGCCGGCGCCGCGTCGTAGAACGGTATGACCAACGAGCGGTGGTTAGCCGATTTGTCGGCCACATTCATGGCGTTTGGCAGGCACATGTCTCGCGGCGCACGGACGCCCTTACCGAGTGCCGGAGTTCCCACCCATGAACGACCGCCTGGAGACTTTCATGCTCGCCGCGGTGTCAGCTGCCCTGGCGCTTTCCCTGATGAGCGACACGGTTTCCGCCACGTTTGGGGTGTCGCTGCTCGCCGCTGCGCTGCTGATCCCCATCGCCTGCTGTATCCGCCTGCACCGCGATCTGAACTCGTTGATATTTTCAGGTCTGTTGTGGCGCCTGGTGGTAATTGGCCTCGTAACATTTTGGATACTGCCGTATTACGCAGCCCGCAACTCCGCGGATGCAGTCTGGTACAACAACCAGGCCGCGGACCTGGCGCAAGCAATTCGAGCAGGGGACTGGTGGCAGCTCCCTCTGAATGTGGGCTCCGATTTAGTGACCGTGGTTACCGCGCTGTTCTACGTGCCCTTTGGGCCTTCCTCCGACGGAGTGACTTTTTTGTCCGGCCTGCTCGGGTTTGTCGGGAGCTTGTGTTTTGTCGCGGCGGCTGCGGCCGCACTGCCGGAAAAAAACCTTCGGGAGTATGCCATTTTCGCGATGCTCCTCCCCTCGATTGTCTTTTGGAGCACCTTGTTCGGGAAGGACTCCTGGGTCTTTTTCGGCCTCGGCATCAGCGCCCTGGGGGTTGCTCAGTGGCTCAAGTACCGCACCTGGAGCGGCTTACTGAAGGTATTGATTGGCATGGGTATCGTGGGGGTGTTTCGACCGCACATCGCGCTGGCGACCGCGCTCAGTTTCGCTTTGACTACGCTGGTCTGCCGTAAGCGCAGTGCGCCACTCTCAGGCACTAAGTCCGTTGCCGTTCTGCTGGTTCTGGCGCCCGCGACGTTCTTATTGTGGCGGGGCGTGAGTTACTCGACGGGTATCACTGAAGTTTCCGAAGAGTCCATCGTCGGCCGAACCTCCGAACAGGGGGTTTATACCCAATTGGGAGGCGGGTCGGATGTTGCGACGAACGAAATCCAGGGCACCCGGGGATTCGTCTCTCAATTGCCCGAGGGCGCCGTTCGTTTGCTCTTCCGGCCGTGGCCATGGGAGGCCAAATCGCCCTTCATGTTTCTGGCTGCTCTCGACAACCTCATTTTGATCGGCATCCTCGCGGTGAGGCGTCGCGACGTGATGGATACCCTCCGGAACTTGAGGACCCGGCCTTTTGCGTTCTTCTCGGTCGTGCTGGCGATCGAGCTGATTATGATCTTTTCCACGATTGCCAACCTGGGCCTCCTAATGCGAGAAAAGACCCAGATTACGCCCTTTCTTTACGTCCTGGCATTCTGCGGGAATCGGAGGGCGGCGTCGCGGACGAGGCCGGTTCGGCGGAACGAAGACGCGCATGCGCGGCTTAATCGGATTCCGGCCCGAGCCCGGCTTGACCCCGCGGGTGCCGGCGCTTCGAATACTCAAGCTTCCTGAGCGATGGATCTTGTTCGTTCGGCATATGACCAAGCGGATCAAGCGCGGCATTATCAAGCGCGGCGTGGACGTAACGGCATCGCTGATCCTGCTGGCGGCGCTTACTCCTCTGATGCTGGCGACCGCCCTCGCTATTATTTGCGGGTCCCCCGGCGGCGCATTCTTTCGCCAGCGCCGCGCTGGTCTTCAGGGCCGGGAGTTCGAGGTCATCAAGTTTCGTTCCATGCGGCCCGGCCCGCCCGGACAAGGACACGCCACAGGCGTACGCGATCCACGCGTCACCAGGCTCGGAGGTTTCTTGCGCCGGAGCAGCCTGGACGAACTGCCCCAACTGTTCAACGTGCTCACCGGTGACATGAGTTTGGTGGGTCCGCGGCCCCTGCTCTTGCCGTCTATCCGTTTGGACGAGAGGATTCGGTTGGAGATGCGGCCCGGAATTACCAGCCTGGCAGCGGTCAGCGGGCGCCAGTCGCTCACATGGGACCAGCGAATGGAGCTGGACCGCTGGTACGTAGAGAATTGGAGCCTCTGGCTGGACTTGCGCATTCTGGGGAGGACCATACCGGTCGCGCTGTCGCAGGCGAACGTCTACGACCTGGACGGAGAGATGAAGGCGCGCTCGTGAAGATCCTGGTGACCGGGGCTTCCGGTTTTCTGGGCAAACACCTTGCCGCGGGCGCCGCCGCGCACGGCCAGGTAATTGCCACCAGCCGGACCGGCGCCGGCATGGCCGATGGGCGCGCCGTGGAACGCGCCGATCTGTCAAACCCTGGAGAAACGCGGGCTCTGTTCGAACGCTGGCATCCGGACGTCGTATTGCACGCCGCCGCCCGCATTCCACAATCCCGCGGAGAAGACATCCACGCCTTCTTCGACGACAACGTGCGCGCTACGGTGAATGTCTATCAGTGCGCGCTCGATAGCGGAGTGCGCCGCATCGTGTTGAGTTCTTCAATGTCCGTGTACGGGCGGCCGCAATCGCTGCCGGTCGGCGAGAGTCACCCGGTTGTTCCGGAGACCCCTTACGCGCTCAGCAAAATTCAAGCCGAACTGACCGGGCGGTGTTACGCCGAGTCAGGGCTCGAAACCACCGTGCTTCGATACTCGGGGATATTCGGCGCCGGCCAGAGGTCGGGCGCCGTGCCCGCCTTCATCGCGCGATGCCTCGAAAATGCCCTTTTGACTCTGAATGCCGGTGGGCGCCCATCCAGCGATTTTGTATGGGTGCAGGATGCGGTTCAGGCGAATGTTCTCGCGCTTCAATACGCCCAGAGCACCAGTTTCGAAGTCATGAATATCGGGTCCGGAGTGGAGCTGACCGTGAGTCGATTGGCCGGTATGATTCGGGATTTGTGCGGATCCCGCTCGGCGATTGGAACCGTCGAAGACCCCAGTCCCCGCGATTTCCGTTTCTGCTACGACATCGGCAGAGCGCGTGAGCGGCTCGGGTTCGTACCCACTCCAATGGAGGTGGCGCTCAAAGAATGCATCCGCCAGAAGCAGGAAGGCCAATGCTGAGACGTGTCGACCGGGCTCGGCCCTGCTTCCCGGAGCGCGACATTGATCACATTCTTGCCCTCATCCGGCGGAGTTTGTGTTCGGGCCATCTGACAAACGGTGAGCATGTCAGGGAATTCGAGCAGCGGTTCGCGGCCGTCACCGGGGTGCGGCACGCCATTGCCGTGAGTAGCGGTACCGCGGCGCTCGAGATCTCGCTCAAGGCCATCGGGGTCTCCGGCAGAGAAGTAATTCTCCCCACGGAAACGTTTGTCGCATCGGTGAACTCCATCATCCTGGCTGGCGGAGTTCCGGTTTTCGCGGAAATCCATCCGGACACTTATTGCCTGGATATCGAGGATGTCGAGCGTCGGATTACGGGCCGCACAGCCGCGATCATGCTGGTGCACATCGCCGGCCTGGTCGTGCCGAATATCGGCCAATTTCGGGAATTGTGCGAGCGGCGCGGAATCGATCTCATTGAAGACGCTGCCCACGCGCATGGAGCGTCGCACGCCGGAAAACACGCCGGCTCGTTCGGCCGCGTGGGGTGTTTCTCGTTCTATCCCACCAAGGTAATTACCACGGCCGAGGGCGGCATGATTACCACGGACGACGATGCTCTAGCTGCGGCGGCCCGCAGCCTGCGGAACCACGGTGCAAATCCGGACGGATTAGACTACACCGAAGTATCTACAAACATGCGGATGGCGGAGCCGCTCGCGGCCATCGGACTGGTCCAACTAAGCCGCCTGAAGGAATTCGTGGAGCATCGGAACCGAATCGCTGCCCGCTATACCAGCGGGCTTCGGGATGTGGAAGGAATTCGTTCTCTGCCGGTTTCGAGCGGCCTGCACAGCTATTGGAATTACCTCGCCGTCCTCGAGGACCATCGGATTTGCCGCCCAAAATTAGCCCAGTGCCTCCAGCAGCAATACGGCGTCGAGATCGCGTGGCCCTACGACCCCCCCTGCCATCTGCAGCCGGTCTTCCGGCGCCTCCTCGGCACTAAGCCCGGAGACCTGCCGCGCAGCGAGGCGCTCCTCGAGCGCCACATTGCCCTTCCCATTCACAGCGCGCTCACTGGCGAAGACGCGGAGTATGTTCTCGAAAGCCTTCAGGGCGCTTTGTCTTGCTTGCGGAAAACATGAGAGTTGTCGCCATCCATCAGCCTCAGTACCTGCCGTACCTCGGGTTCTTTCACAAGCTGGCGCACTGTGACGTCTTCGTCGCACTCGACCACGTGCAGTTCCAGAAGAACGGTCTGCAAAACCGGAATCGCATCAAGACTGCGTCTAAAGAGGGGTCGCAGTGGATCACGGTTCCGATGCGGCACAACTTCGGTCAGGCGATCAACGAGGCCCAGATGGATTCCTCTCTTCCCTGGCAAAAGAAACATTGGAACGCTCTGCTGGCGAACTACTCCCGAGCCCGCTGCTTCCGGACATACGCCGACCCGTTGCAGAGATTGCTTCACGGCGAGTACACGAGTCTTAGCCACCTCGATATGGACCTGACTGCGTGGTGCATGGAAGCGCTGGAAATCCGCACCCCAGTGGTTTATTCGTCGCAATTGGGGCTGGACGGCCGAGCCACCTCGCTGCTGGTGAATATCTGCCGTGCTGTGGGCGCCGACGCCTACCTTTCCGGACCCGGCGGCACGCGCTACATGGAAATGGCTCTTTTTGAAGAGGCCGGATTACCGGTGTTATTCCAGAATTTCGACTGCCCCGCCTACGAACAACAGTTCCGGGAAACGGGCTTCGTGCCCAACCTTTCCGTGGTCGACGCCCTTCTGAATTGCGGCCGGGATGTCATCGCTTTGGTGAATTCATGAGTGCCAGTCAACACGTCCTTGTAATTGCTCCGCACCCGGATGACGAAGTGCTCGGATGCGGCGGCGTGATCGCCCGCCACAGCGCTCGCGGAGACCGGGTCCACGTCGTGGTTGTCTCAAGGGGTGTACCCGATATCTTCCCGTCCCAAGAAATAGAGGAGACTCGCTCTGAACTGGCCGCTGCTCACCGGTTGTTGGGAGTCGAAGAGGTTCATTTCCTGGATTTTCCGGCTCCACGTCTCGACACCATACCTGGTCACGCACTGGCGGACCGGCTGACCCGCTTTGTCCAGGAGATATGCCCGCGCACAGTGTACACGCCCCACTGGGGGGACCTTCACTCTGACCATAAGGCGGTTCACTGGGCCACCATGGTTGCCGCGCGGCCGACTCCTAAACCCATTGTCGAGCGCTTGCTCTGCTATGAGACTTTGTCGGAAACAGAATGGAGCGGCCCGTCTGCCGAAAGTGCTTTCTCGCCGACCGTGTTCGTTGATATCAGCGATTTTCTTGCCGTCAAGTTGCAGGCGATGGCTTGCTACCGCACTCAACTGAAAGAGCACCCCAGTTCGCGCTCGCTCCGCAGCATAGAGGCGCTCGCGACTTTCCGCGGCTCGACTGTCGGCCTTAGCGCAGCCGAGGCGTTTGTCATGGTTCGGGAGGTCGTAACTCCTTGAGTAAGACCCTTCGGTCCGGATTGAAGCGATTTCTGCCCCGCGGAGCCCAGGCCCCAGCCATTCGTTTGTGGACAAGCTTTATTCAGCGGGGCTACGCTCCGCTCGCCCTCGCCGACACGTTCGATCGCATCTACCGTTCGGGAGCATGGGGCGGAGGTCAAGAGGGAAGTTTACGTTCCGGAAAGGGGTCCACCGGAAGGTACGCCGAGGAATACGGCCATCTCATCACGCATCTCTTGCGAGGGTACAGCATAGAGTCGGTAGCCGATCTGGGATGTGGCAACTTCAACACAGGAAAACTCATCGCCGCTCTTGGGGTCGGTTACACAGGAGTCGACATTGCGGAATGTGTGGTTCATGCCAATACGCGCGCGTATGCCAAGGCCAGAGTGGCGTTCGTGCGCTGCGACCTCACCTGCGACCGGTTGCCGTTGGCGGACGCCGCCATCGTACGACAGGTACTCCAGCACCTCACTAACTCTGAAGTCTCCGCTGCGCTCGACAACGTCTTGCGCACCTACCCGCTTGCCTTTATCACGGAGCACGTTTACATCGGCCGGAATGCCAAGCCGAACCTCGACCAGTCGCATGGTCCGGGGACGCGAGTTCCCTTTCATTCCGGAGTTTTCATCGATCAGCCACCCTTCAACCTAACGGCGAGACAGGCAGAAGACATTCACTACGCGCCCGGCGAAGTCTTGCGGACTTGGGTTGTGGCAAGTACCAAGTTGCGGAAGTCCGCGTCCGCTCCCTGACGGTCGCGATTCGGTGCAAACCGCCGACAGCACTGAACCGCGCGCGTCAGCAAGCGGACTGACGTCGTACGCCAACTTCCGCAATTTGGCGCAAGGCCCGGCGGGCCAACTTGATTCTCCCGTCATTAAGACCAACCGGAACACGAGTTGCTTTGAAAAGGGGAAACACACGCCGCTCATGAGTGGACTTGTACTTTGGGGCGCCAGCGGGCACGGGAAGGTGGTCCTGGATGTCGCCAGGGCGATGGATGAGTTTGAAACCATTTCCTTCCTCGACGATGCTTGCGGGGAGTCTGCACCTGAGTTCTGTAACTGCGAAGTCTTCGCTGCCGGCCAGCGCCTGCAACTGCTGCGGGGCAAGAGTTGCACTCAATATGTGGTGTCCATAGGGAAGAACGAAACCAGGGCGGCCTGCTTTCAGAGAGCCTTCGAGCATGGCTTGCTGCCCGCCACGCTCGTCCATCCAACCGCGGTGATCTCGGATTCGGCCCGGCTCGGGGCTGGGACCGTCGTCATGGCGAAAGTTGTAATCAATGCGAATGCTCAGATCGGAAAGAATTGCATTGTCAACACGGCCGCGGTCGTCGAGCACGACTGCCGAATCGGCGATCACGTCCATCTTTCGCCGGGAGTGCTGCTGGGGGGAGGCGTGACCGTGCATGCGTTTGCGCATGTCGGGATTGGAGCGATTGTCCTCCCCGGCGCTGAAATCGGCGACGGTGCGGTGGTCGGAGCAGGCGCTGTAGTCCTGAGCGCAGTTCCGCCCGGCACGACCGTAGCCGGAATTCCCGCAAGAGCCCTCGCTCGAGCGGGGAGTTAGGCTGCATTCGTACCCGGACTGTCGTGATGATGTGGCGCGGGCACTCGTGCCTGCCGCGTCGGCACTCTGCCGACGCTTGCCCTCGACAGTGTGTCACGGTGTCCGAAATGTGCCGAGAAAGTCTCGACACGGCAGGCACGAGTGCCCACGCCACAAGGGCATGTGGGCGTGAGAAATGCAGGTTGGGCTCTCCCCCATTTTATGAAGCGCATTCTGCTCTCGGTTCCGCACATGGCCGGCAGCGAAGAAGCCTACGTGCAGCTCGCCTTCGCCTCCAATTGGCTCTCTACCGCCGGCCCCAACCTCGCTGCTTTCGAGCGCGAGTTCGAGGACCGCATCGGTCTGCCGTCGGTCGCGCTGGCGAGCGGTACCGCCGCCATCCATCTCGGCCTGCGGTTGCTCGGAGCCGGTCCCGGCGACAGGGTCTTCTGCCCGACGCTCACGTTCGCCGCTAGCTGTAACCCGGCCCGCTATCTGGGCGCCGAGCCGGTGTTTCTCGATGGCGACCGCGCTACCTGGAACCTGGACCCGAATCTTCTGGAATCTGCTCTCCGCCGTTGCGCCTGCCGGAACCAGCTGCCCCGGGCCCTGATTGCCGTGCACCTTTATGGGCAGTGCGCTGACATGCAACCCATCCTCGCCATCTGCCGGAGCTATGAAGTGCCTGTGCTGGAAGACGCCGCCGAAGCCCTGGGCGCCACCTATCGGAGGCAGCCCGCGGGAACACTCAGTGAAATTGGGGCGTTCTCCTTCAATGGAAACAAGATCATCACGACAACCGGGGGTGGCATGCTCGTCAGCCGCAACCCCGCCTGGGTCGAGAAAGCGCGCTTCTGGTCGCAGCAGGCTCGCGATCCCGGTCTGGCCTACGAACACTCCGAACTCGGCTACAACTACCGCATGAGCAACGTGCTGGCGGGTATCGGACGCGGGCAGCTCGAGGTCCTGGATCTGCGCGTCCGGCAGCGGCGCGCCATCGCCTTCCGCTATCGTGACGCATTTGCGGACCTTCCCGGAATCTCGCTCATGCCTCAGGCTCCCTATGGCCTGCACACGAACTGGCTGAGCTGCTTTCTCATCCAGGAACGGAAATTTGGCTGCTCACGGGACGAATTGATCCGGGCGCTCGACCAAGCCGGCGTCGAGTCCCGCCCGGTATGGAAGCCCATGCACCTGCAGCCCCTCTACGCGAAATGCGAGCGCAACGGCGGAGAAGTAGCGGAGGACTTGTTTCGGCGGGGGATCTGCCTGCCCAGCTCGAGCAGTCTCTCCGAGGACGACCAGCTGCACGTTGTGAACACGGTGCGCAAAGCCGCCGGCGCGAACGAACTGGTCGAGCTCAACCAGCCCGCCGCCGTGGAACGGGAGTGCGCGATGGAGGCAGGTAGTTGACAAACTGCGGGCGGCGTTCAACCGCGTGGCGCGGGCAATCATGCCTGCAGCGCCGAGATTTGTCTCGGCGTTTTCCAAGCTAGGTCGAAGGGATCGGATCGTGCGTAAAACACTGCAATTCATCGAATCACTCAGAACACTGCACCGGCCTGCAGTCTGGGCGGTGCAGATCTGGATATTTGCACTCTCGGCAGTGCTGGCTTTCCTGCTGCGGTTCGACTTCCGAATTCCGCCCGTTCATCTGAAGCACCTGGTTTACGCGCTTTCGATCTGGATTGTGGTCAAAGCCGTCGTATTCCGCGTGACGGATCTCGATCGCGGTTGGTGGCGATATGTCTCGGTCGCCGATCTCGCGCGGATCGCGACCGGTAACCTCGTGGCTTCCTCGCTCGCCTGCGTCGCGATCCTTGTGATTGCGCCGTCGGGATTTCCACGCTCGATTTTCGTGCTGGATCTGATGATCTGTTTTCTCGGCACAGCCGGAATCCGGATGCTCGTGCGCATGACGGCGGAAGCCGGCGCACAGGGGCGAAACGCCGCCGGGGGAAAGAACACGTTGATCTATGGCGCGGGTGACGCGGGAGTCACTCTGCTCCGTGAGATTCAGAAGAACCCGAACCTGCCGTATCGCGTGAGAGGGTTCCTCGACGACCGGCCGGACAAGAAGGGTGTGCACATCCTCGGAGTGTCAGTACTCGGAGGAGGCGATCAGATTCGCGAAGTGGCAGCGAAGAGTAACGCCGCCATCATCCTGATCGCTATTCCCTCGGCTACTGGCGCCGAGATGACGGCCATTTTGAAGCGATGCCACGCGGCAGGCGTCGAGTGCAAGACCATACCGGGTTTGAGCGACGTGATCGAATCCAACGGCCTGGCTGCGCAAATCCGCGACGTGGCCGTCGAAGACCTGCTGAGCCGGACACCTGTACGCCTCGAAGAAAACCAGATACGCGCCAACCTCGCAGGCAAGGTCGTCCTCGTCACCGGGGCGGCTGGCTCCATCGGCTCTGAACTCTGCCGCCAGATCGCCCGTTTCAGCCCCGCCGGCATCGTGGGATTCGAAATCGCCGAGTCCCCCCTATTCGAAATCGACCGTGAAATGCGACAGGCCTTTCCCCAGACGCCCTTCTACCCTGAGATCGGAAGCATACAAAATCGCCTGCGCCTCAGCGAGATCATGCGCCAGTACTCGCCGTCAGTGGCGTATCATGCCGCGGCCTACAAACACGTCCCCATGATGGAGGCGCATGTTTTTGAAGCAGTCGAGAACAACGTTTTCGGGACCTACAACGTCGCCATGGCAGCCGCGGAGTGCGGTCTCGAAGATTTCGTTATGATTTCCTCGGATAAAGCAGTCCGGCCCACCAACGTCATGGGAGCTACCAAACGCGTGGCTGAGCTGCTGCTCTTGGCCTTGCAAAACGGCGGAACCAAGTACGTGGCCGTCCGCTTCGGCAACGTGCTCGGCTCCAACGGCAGCGTCATCCCCATCTTCAAGAAACAGATTGCGGCCGGGGGGCCCGTGACAGTGACTCATCCGGACATGCGGCGCTTCTTCATGACCATTCCGGAGGCCTGTCAGCTGGTGTTGCAAGCCGCGGTCAACGGAGAGGGCGGCCAGATCTGCGTCCTGGACATGGGCGAACCGGTCAAAATCGTCGATTTGGCCCGGAACTTGATTCTTCTATCGGGGCTGCGGCCGGATGAAGACATCCGGATCGAATTCACGGGCATGCGTCCTGGAGAGAAGCTTTACGAAGAGCTTACGACCCTGCTGGAAGATACCGCGCCGACAACCCACGAGAAGATACGCGCTTACGTTGGCAACGGCATGGCGGCAGGCGATACGCTGGCATGGCTCGACGACTTGCGCGAAATCTGTGAGACGCGGGATGCCGGCAGGTTGGTGGTTGCGCTAAAAGAGATCGTCCACGACTACAGCCCCAGCGCCCACCTCTTGAAGCGTGTGATCGAGCCCAAGCGTCGCCGAGCCGCATCCGCTGCACACGCTTCTCTTCCGGCTTAGTCGCTTTACGTGACTCGCATCGGGGAATAGCTGGCAGCCTCGCCAGTCTAAGCACGCCGGCGACGTGACGTCCGTGAGCACCAGGCCATTCCAGACCCTCCACGCGGCGGAGCTTTGCCCGAGCTGTCTCGCCGAGCCGTGGGCGATTCCTGGCTACCCCAGCCGTCTCGCTACGCGACGTGGACGCTTCGTGATCACACGCCCAGGCGCGGGCGGTTCTCGCGAACGTTGAGCATATTCTGTTTGGGCTCGCCCTCGCATACCAGCTCGATCACGCTCGCCAGTGGGTCCGGTTCGGTCGCCGGCAAGCCTGAGATCTGCGTTCGAAAGCCATCCTGATGCACAGTCAGGGCTCGCTCCGATCCATACAACCTCGCCGACAACACCTTGTTATTGAGTCCACCCACCGAAACCGTATCGCCCGGCCAGAAATGCACGTGCACGTACAGTTTGTTGCCCATGCGCGTGAAGCCCGCGAACACCGAGTTCTGCACCTCACACAGTTCTGCCTTGTGAATCAGCTCGCCGTGCTCGTTCATCCAACGCCCGGCCTCCGTAAGTATCTGGACGGATTCAGCCGGTATTGATCCATCCGGCTTCGGCCCGATGTTGAGCAGGTAGTTGCCGTATCCGCGCGCGCACGTCACCAGGTTGCTGACAATCGTCTTGGGCGATTTCCAGTCGTCGTCGGCGCGCTGATATCCCCAACTGCCGTTCATCGTCATGCAGGCTTCCCATGGCTGGGCGAAGGTCTGGATGTGCTGCTCCGGGGTTGTGAAATCTTCCGTGATTTTGGCGCGGTTGTTGATGAGAATGTCGGGCTGCAACTGGCGCACCATCTTGTTCAGTGCCACCGACTCCCAGCCCTCGGCCGTCAGCGGCCAAGCCACGTCATACCACAGGATGTCGACCTTCCCGTAGTTACTGCACAATTCGCGCACCTGGCCGTGAATGTAGTCTACGAATCGGCGCCGCGCGGCTTCGTCGTGGGCGCATATCGCGCCATCCGGATGGTGCCAGTCCATCAGCGAGTAGTAAAAACCGACGTGCATCCCGGCGCTTCTCGCCGCTTCATAGTATTCCGCCACCAGGTCGCGCCCCGCGGCTTGTTTCGGCGCGCAGTAATCCGTTAGCTTCGTGTCGAAGTTGCAAAACCCCTCATGGTGCTTGGTGGTCATCACCATGTATTTCATTCCGGCTCGCTTCGCCAGTTCCGCCCATTCGCGTGCCGCGTGCGGG
>Ga0302325_10026383_pt1 | contig 12062 bp, 12 predicted proteins | sample Palsa_T0_2_FD_201948 | JGI IMG/M metagenome (GOLD analysis project Ga0302325, IMG submission 201948) | Peat permafrost microbial communities from Stordalen Mire near Abisko, Sweden - Palsa_T0_2 | ecosystem: Environmental > Terrestrial > Soil > Palsa > Peat permafrost | place: Sweden: Abisko...
CATACAAAACAACAATAGAACGAAGGATGTCGGCCGCTTCTGCAGACGTGTTCGAGAACCAAACTAGGGCCATCTCATGGGATATTCTGACTCCGACTATGCCATTTGCCCTGATGCACGTTATTCAATCGCCAGCTGGCTTTCCTGCTTACAGGAGCTCCAGTGTTCTGATGCTCGCAACGCGAAAAGAGCACTTCACTCTCAACAACGGATGCTGAATGAATTGCAGCTGCAGAAGCTGCGCGTGAGGCTGTTTGGCTTCGACGATTTGTCAATGATCTACACACGCAATCAATATCATCCCACCACAAAACTTCCCAGAGGAAGCCGATATATACGACGAGCCTGGCCAACACTCAACCATCGAGATAATGGAGAGTAGCGAGAAGAAGCAAATACCTTCTCGGCAGACATTGGAGGCAGTTGATGTTACCTGGATAACAGAGCCGGGCGGGAGAATCAACTTTGTGGAATTCGTTGATCACTAACAGAAGGACGAAGCATGAGCACCGTAACAACCTTCTCAAAGCCACAGCCTGAGGAATATTCAATCAACAGGACAAAACAGCAGGGAGATCTTGGACAGACTTGACGGCTCTTTCCAGGCCCGACCACAGTTGAAGCTCACGCTGCTCCCTTGAGCAGCAGAAAGCATTAGAAGTTGGAGAGAAGAGCGCGAAGAAACAGGAAGCTAGCTATACCCACTCAAAGCTTGTTTACTAGCTCAACCAGAGTGTAAAACGCTTACAAGACTTGCCAACGAGCTACAGGAGGATGACCAGATCTGCTAGGGGCAGTGATAACAGATCCTCCAACTATGAACTCCGACAAACGGCAGACAAAATTGTCATCAAGAACAATCATGGAACACATCAACCACGCGTACCTATTCCTTGTCAACAGCAAGAAACATATGTAGACTTCAAGTCCTCTCCTGAACGTCAGCTCAAGGACAGTTCCCTCCTCAAACGCAGATCGAGATTACTTTCGCACCACCACCCACCACCAAGTGCCCAACATCTCAAGCCGCTAACGGGGCAAGATAACTGCGACAATAGCAGCAACGACTTACCGGCACCTTCACAAAGGAGACAGATTCCTCCTTCCGGGTTGAGAGGGTCATAAGTAGACCTCAACCACCTCCTAGTTCTAGAACCGACAGCATTAGAACAACGCATCTCGTCCTTGCGCAAGTCAATACCGCCCCTCAAAACACCACGGACGTCTATTTAATACGAAGAGAAGAAAGAATTCATCCTCGAGAAAGCCAAGAACATTACGCTTTGGCCGGAATCGTGGTCTTCAATCTTCAGCCACCTGACGACATTTTCAGCTCCTCAAATGCGGAGAAGGAAAGCGCCTCACGAACATCATATCTTAGGTGACGACATCGACACCGACGCCATCAGAATCCCAACTCCGAAAGAAGGACCAATACAAACTAGATTTTGGCGGATCGGAGGAAGAGGGATTAGAGAAGGAGCACCCTTAATCATTACACAACAACGCAAAACTTACATAGTAACAGCATCCATGAGTGCAGCTGCAGCGATGGCACTTACACCTGCCAACCGAACCGATTCTACAATTTGAGAGGGCTGTATTCTGCGATCCTTCTCGCATGTGTCACCAGTCAAGAAGAGTAAGACAGAAACGGAGTATCTATGGGGAGCGTTGGATAGTATTTATTAAGGAGACGGGATTGTGAGCGTCAACGCAGCGACGGGGATGTTGGTCATGAATGATATGATATTAGAGCAGACATGAGAAATACAACAGTCGCACACAACTTTCTTGTCTAGTTATCGATTCTTTGCACAAATTACAATGTGAAGCGCTTGCATGGTTTTCTGGAACTGGACCACGAGGTAGATTCTGAGCATTGTTTACAAGTGACTTGTTCTTCAATTGTATATTTCTATTTTCAGGTGTATCTGCGCTGTCAAGCAGCATGCTGCTGCTACCTCCTCGAACTACCTAACCCCCAAGCTCACCGTTCACCAGAAAGCGAGCTTGGACGTATGTACCAAGGTATATCCATCTCAGGCGTCTGCTAATTCCATGATTCGTATTTCATGGTAAACCGAAATTCCACTCATTTTCTGTCTACTATTCATTATATCCCCTTACAAACTTCCGAACTCTTCCTCATGCCACCTAACCTCAACAAAATCCTCATAACAGCTCCTCAAAGGATTATCCTCACTCCCCTTAAAAAATCCCTTCAGCTCTTCACTCTCAATACCAACCCCCCTTTCCAGTCTCCCATCGCTAGGCTCAAAACACCTCTCTAACTCCAACCCAATCCGCTCCATCGGCACCACTCCTTTAATTCTCTTTCTCCTCACCTTCCCAGCCCCAATTCCACTTATTGTATTTTTACCACCTTCAAACTGCACCCCAAGCAGCAAGCACAAATCATCGACAATAACAGCCCAATCCGGCGACATCCTTGTCAGTCTCACCTCCTGTAGCCGCAATTCCTCGGGCGCTGACTGCCCGCTCAGAAACGTGACAAGCGCAAAGCCCTCCATTGGCACACCTTTCAACACTAATGTTCTTAGGAAGGGAAATAAGGTTAGCGTGAAAGAGAAGAGCGTTGTAGAGAAGAGTAGCGTGTCAAGCCGAGCTCCTGGTGGGAGCGTCTCTTGTATGGCGACTTCGAGGGTTTGCAGGCAGGGGCCGGCGGTTGATATGAAGGCGCAGAGGTTGTTGATGAAGGAGGAGGAGCTTTCGATGCCGGTGTGGTGGTCTAAGGATTTGGTTGCTATGCTGAGGTGGTGGAGGTCTTGAAGAATCGGCAAGGCGGTGGTCAGGCAGCGATCGAAGAGGGTGGGTGAGTAGCGGCTGCCGTAGCCTGTGCCGTAGCCATTATTTGCGCTTGGGATGGTGTGCGGTAGTGGTGTAGAAGGAGTTCCCGTTATGCAGCTTTGGAGGGAGATTCTGAATGTTTGTGGTCGACAGTGGACTGCTGAGAGAGCATGCAGGAGGATGAAGAGACAGCTCGCCATTTCTGGTTCTTCTTTCGTCGATTGACGTCGAGATGAGGGAGGGAGTCGTGGAGCTTGAAATCGGTGATTGTAGGATTCTATCCGTGATGTTTATCTCGTGTAGCATTGGAAGGCGTGGTATGCCATAGCACAAGAGGTCGTAGACGCTGTAACACTGATCGAATGCATCCGGCGCAGGGTGTTGTAGTTCTTCATATTGTCCACTTGGAAAGAGCTTGTCTCGCTCTCCAGTTGATGCAGGACGTAGTTGGGTATTGTAAATAACCTTAGAAATACCTTTACGAAAGATATTATCCGACGAGATATTCTTGTAAAAGTGAAGGCTCCTGTCTGCAGAGGAGATGTTAAGGGATCAAAGTAGGAACTGAGATGAGCAGCTGTGAAATTCGTGGCTAACAAGACGCAAACATTTAATATCTTGTAACAGTAGATAGCTGAAAATCATGAGCAGGAGTTCATCAGGCAAAAAAACAGACTGGAGCGTCATTTGGACAGGGGTTAAGCGGCTGGCAAGAGACAAGAAAAGTTGGACATAATAGCATCAGCATCAACACAAAACCAGAAACTCAGCCCAGCATTTAACATTTACTTTATAAGAATATTACCTTTCATGTCATCAAGAGCCAAACAAGATTTGACTGCAGGACTGATGAATCCATTATTAATCCTCTCTAAAATGTGCAACGTTGCAAATGCCGCCAATTCATAGCCAAAGAAAACCAAGCATTGGCCAACTCTGAAATGGCATGAAATAAGCCTTCAAGAGGAAAGCTGGCTGAACCTGGGCGCACACAGGCTCTCAAGCCCGCCTCCGCTAGCTCCATCAGATGAGAAGGGCTCACCTCGATGCTGCATACCCCAGAATGCTCCGAAAGCGGACCCCGCTATGCAGATCCGATGACTTAACCAGCATGCTTCAAACTGCTTAGCAGCACAGTTACCCAATAAGAAGAGACGTGAGAGTTGAATGTGGAAGTAGAATTAGTGGATCAAACAAGAATATCCGCATCCAATTGGTTGGAACCGAACAAAACTTCAGGAATGCACTGATCGCCAAGGTCCTTGCCAAAGCCTTTCGATAGGTACCAAAATCGACAGGAGGGGAATCATTCTCAACGGAGGTGTCTCCGTTGAGAATTGCATCACTCGAAATAGGCACGTTTCCTTCACTGAACTACCTTGCAAAAGTTTAAATGGGGCTGTCTCCCCCCCCTGAGAACCATCGATAGCGCCACAGGAGTTAGCCGCGTATTTCGATCATGAACTGATGGCAAGAAAAATCTTATGGGCCAGACAGCGAGACAGGAAGCTGCATTTCTGGGGACATGCAACAAACCGCACAAACATACACAAACTACAAACTACTAGTAAGGAGTCTTTGCGCACTCGTCCTCAAATGATGCTCGCGACTTGTAGAAGGGTGTTATCTTGCAAGCATATAGAGAGCGGTCTGGATCCAACTTGATAGCATCACCGACGTAGAAGACCTCATTGGTTCCAGCAATTCTGCTGAGAATGTACAGGCCGGGCGAGAGTATTCTCTGATCAACAAAAATCTCAGTTTGGCGGAAGTAGCAAGCTTAGCAAGCTGATTTCACAAGGGTTGACCTACATACTTCTTCCGCAAGAAGATGCAAGCGCGACAATAGGAGTTTTCCCGCCGCAACCATGACGAAGGCAACCTAGGAATTCCGCCCTCACGTAGTGGCCGATTGGACATGAAAAGGAAGCTCAGCACCGATGTCGCAAAATATTGCGATTTTGATAGATTCAGAATCAGCCGGTGGATTAAATTTCAAAGGTACGATGTGCAGGAGGATTTTCCAAACTAGGCCTAGAGATAGTCGAATCAAAAATTCGACCCTTGGATCGAACAGGTGAAGCCAAGGTTGCGTGTTTGATGGATTAGTTTGGGAGAACCTGAACGCCCCCAATACAAGAAATATATTGTACTGTACTTCTCTCGCACTCTTTTTGTTTGGGACTGGTAATGGCGGACCGTTTCCTCGAAGTCAACGAGCCAAGGTCACGTGTGCGACGGAAAAAGGGGTGAGATTAAGTAGGCATCCAGTTCCGCAGCGCCTCAGGGTCCTGGCCATCCCATTTAGTCGACCATCGAGCCAAGGAAGAATAAGCATGCGTCGATGTTGATGTACTATAAGTTTCAACGTACCGAAAGAATGAGAGAGGTCATTCGGTCGAGCGAGAGGGTGAAGACGTGGATCGCGTGAAAGATGTTGTTGACTTCTGCGGATTGTTTCCCGAATGGACCCTAGCCGCGTGGAAGGTGGCGTGACGTAGTTCTACTTGCAACAAAAATGCCGTTGAGGTATGATCATCGTGAGAGAACGCTCCATGGAATGCGTAAAACAGAAGATGATCAGCATGGTCCCTCAACTAGAGACGGAAGGCCGTGGTCCCAGTTTTAACATCGAGAGAATGCAGTACCAGTATATGGGGAAGAAGGAAAGAATGTGGGCCTTTGAAGCTTATCTTACATGGAAAGCGCAAGATGTCACTGTTGTCCTTGCTGTTCTTGGATTGGTCGTTTTTTCCTACGTTGACGTCGATAAGACTTGCTTTAAAAAGCTAGTGTTAACTTTCTTGTCTGCATTTTAGAAAAAACATAAATCGACTTCTATTTAGCGCTCATTTGTCTCTTCAACGAATTTTATTTAGATGTACCGTACATGCCTACATGGTAGGTCAAAATGGACAAACCAAGAGTTTGACCCTCTGTGCCTCTTGTGGCTTACTTTAAAGGAGTTTTTCTGGATGTCCAAATTTCTTCTATTGTACTCCCAGGCAAGTTTATAACCATAGTAACATCTGTTCCCTCAAAGTTGAACATATATAGTCACGTGCACGCAATGAAAAGGGGCTGCACCGAGCGGGAGCGCACTGGAGGTAACACTATTCTTCAGTTGATAACAAAGAAAACACGAGAAATATTTCGGAATTAGAGAGTCAATCAAATTCTATACTACTCGATCAAGTGACTTTCTTTCTACAAGTTAACACCGTTTCTAATGTCTTTGTGTATGTTGTGTGGAACAATTGCTTGAAGGTAAGGTACTGTAACCCTTGCCGAAGAGCACGTGGCAAGAGCGACGACGTCTTTACAACAATCTCACCCTCGCGGAAAACACCAACTGCTCGACTTCAATTTCAAACAGGTGTATTGTTGTTGCATCACGACTTCCACCGCGTGCCTTCAAATGACTTATTGATGGACCTCTCGTCACGGTACAACACCCTCATCACGACCGCCACATGCGACGCAACCCCTTCGATCAAGCAGCCTCTCCGTCATGTCTTCTGCTGACAAAGAACCTGTCATCACCAGGAATAAATCCCTCCAAAACTATTATACCTCGCTCGAGTCGAGAATAGGATACAGATTTGTGTTAGGAGGAACTCGCCACTTCGGATATTACAGTCCTGGTACAAATTGGCCATTCCCTATTGGCAAATCTCTCAGGGCTATGGAGGACAATCTAATTGGTACCCTGGGTCTAGAGAAAGGTTCAAAGGTGCTAGACGCAGGATGCGGTGTCGGGCATGTTGCCATTCACCTGGCTGAGGAGGGCTACCGTGTGCATGGAATTGATGTTGTGGACCATCACATTGAAAAGGCACGACGGCATGTTAAGGCCCAGGGACTAGAAGGGAGTGTCACCGCCACAAAGGGTGACTACCATCACCTTGATGCTTTTGCGGATAACAGCTTTGATGGGGCATACACAATGGAAACTTTCGTCCATGCAACCGAACCAGAAGTCGCGGCTGCAGAGTTCTTCCGCGTCATTCGACCTGGAGGTAGTATCGCCATGTATGAGTATGACCACGTTGACTTCAGCACCCAACCTAAAGAGGTCGGCGATTCGTGGACAACTATCAACAAGCACGCTGCGATGCCGGCATATAATCGATTTCAGCAAGGCGTATTAGAAATGATCCTGGAGGAGGTTGGGTTTGAAGACGTCGTTGTCAAGGATCTTTCGAAAAATGTTCTCCCAATGATGAGAATGTTCTATCTCCTGGCTTTTATACCATACTTCATCATTGCGTTTCTGGGATTGAAATCTTATTTTACAAATACTGTGGCTGGTTATGAAGGATATGTCTACAGGGATGCGGTCCGGTATATTTCTGTCTCCGGAAGGAAACCCCTGACCGCAGGCGAGGTCAAGTCAAGTGAGGGGAAGAAGGTTCGGTGAAGAACTGCATATATCTGTGAACACGGCCTTGTGGCCGAAAGGCTTCAGGAGGCTACTGTTGAATTTCTCCGCTGAGGCTGAACAACTTAGTCACGTGCCACTCGGTCAAAGCTGCATCGGGGAACAGCTCCGGCAATGGTCCATGTACGGAAAACAAGGAGGGGAAGCAGGTACTATCATGATAAAACAGTCGCACGCAAGAATTCCACCACGAGATTAGAAAACTTCTATGACATTCATAGACTGCATATGTTTCTAGTCGTTTATGGCTGAGCAGACCTTCTCCGGTTTTGCTTTTGAGCATTTTCAATCACGGAGACGAACTCGAGGGGGGAAGTGTAGAAGCATTGCATTTTTGTTTTTAATAAATGATCACGGAATAGCACGGTATGTAGTTTGTATACAAATCGAGATGCCATTGAGAAAAGCCTAGGCGTCCAGACCTCAAAGTGCACCGTCTCGTTCCACATCGCTGCGAATTCAATGTTGTGCAACCATCGATTGAGGCGCTATGGCAGCCGCGTATTTGAGCCTCTCAATCGGATTAATCGAGTTCCATCTGGTCTTCAGGGAAGTCACCGAATACGTCGAAGTACGAAGGAGTAGCATCCAAGACCTCGATGTTGGGTTCATTATTTATGGGAATATCGTGGTCTCCCAAGCTACCTGCGGATCTGAAGCTAGCTGTATCCCAACAAAGGGATTTGTTCAAGCTGGAGTCCACCATGGTTGTTGCCACTGAGTATCCGATCGGGAACGAGTTTGAATTTGATAGACTCGCCCATGGCAGGGTTTTACTCTGCGGGATATCGATAGGCTTAGATCCTGCAACCCCAGGGTCACTCTGACTGGAAGTCGGGTAGTCGGTTTCAGTTGTATCCGCCATACTCTGCTTCTCCTTATGTCGCTGTGTGACTATTCATGAGTTTAATTGTCAGTAGGTTTCAGAAGTGCGGTGGGATACCAGAGGCGGAGGCTCCGACTTACTCGGGCTGTCAATCTTTGGCAAAACTGGACGCTGCGAAGCTTCACTGAACAGGCGAGGCCCCGTAAATACACTTGTTGGCCAATTTTGGGATTTGAAAGCCTCGAGAACTTTCCGGACGAGTAAGAGGTCACTTTCTTTTGACTATTAGCACAATCTCATGGCTTTATACCACGGTCAAAATATACTTGGAGGACCTGCAACTGATATTGTGAATGGAATGTAGGCTTCCTCTTCTGTGTATTTCGAAATGAACTTCGTTTCATCGACTAAGAATTCCAGTCAGGACTTTAACTGAATGAAACTGCAGGGAGAATTGACTTACTAGGCAGAATCAGTTGTGGCAGACCCAAAACGGATACCAACATTATCGGATCGAGCGGATCCGATTATTGAAATGTTGGATCGTTCGTCTCCTGGCGATACTGGGGTTTAATTACAGCACATGGGATTACTACAAAGGGACATTCAAAAGCATCCAGTTGTATGACGTTTTCTTTAAACCACTTCCTAAAGATGTCCAGCTTTTGTTTGGAAATTTGTCTCTGTTGTAAGGTGATTTTTGAAGCAGTTTCCCTAGAAATCCAAGTCAGTAAAGGATAATTTCGCAATACTAATGATGAGCTTACCATCTATGTGTTAATTTAGGTTCATGAATAGGTTTAATACGGGAATTGCGCGTGTAATCCTTCACATACTGGAGGTATTCGTGGTAGCTATCGTAAAGATTTACAGTAGAGGCGGCCTGTGGCAAGATTAGCAATAGGAGATACCTTTGCCCCACAATACAACTTACGTTCCCAAGAAATTCTTCCAGTGGCTTTTCTTCTGCCTCTGGTGGCGGGTTATTTGCCCATAGCTGACAGAGGCTCAATGTAGTACGGTCGGCGCCCAAAGCAGACGCAAGGTCCGAATAAAAGTCATTGAATATCCTCATCTGTTCAGGGGAATAGTCTTTTGTCGAAAACTCTTCGAATTTGAGAATTTTTGACACTGTGCATTTCTTATGGGGGTCAATGCCCTCCAAAATTTGGCTTGTAATAATATTTAGGATGTTTAAGTCTCTAGTAAAAAGTCCTGCCGTGTCGAAGTCCCTAAAGCTTACATTAGATGACGAATTACTTAGATTCTAGGCCACTTACCCGCAAGATTTATAAACACCTTCAAAAGGGGCTAAACCAATAGTCGGGCGTAGTGCGAACAGCCCATTTTTCATAGCCGGTGAACGAATGCTTCCATTTGCTATGACAGGATAAGGCAATGATCATTATTCGCCTTACAGGAGAACTTACTGTCGGTGCCGAGTGCAAAATCCAACCATGGGTAGCTAGCAATAGCAGCAGCTGATCCAGTGCTGCTGCCTCCCGGGTGTAGTTGACCATCGCCGCGAGGATTGAACGGAGAACAAAAATCTCTAGGCCAGTCGTTTGGGTCACCTGCGGTTGCAAAAGGAATCATTTTGGCCTTTCCGACAATAGTTGCACCTAACTGTAAAAGACGGTCAATAAGAGATGCTGTATGCTTCTCTATATCGTAAGTCTTAGAAAACATTGTAGATTGGAGGTATGTTTGGATGCCGGAAAGGGCAAAATTATCTTTGACTAGAAAACGCATTCCATGGAGAGGTTGCTTTTGGCCAGTGAAATAAAGTCTACTTGGGACGGCGACAACAACATCGATGTTGCCAGAAATAATTGTAGGCAGCTCCTTGAAACTAGAAATTCGTCAAAAGATTTCAGCAATAAAAGCTTGGTAAGTTTTTGTACCTTCTGGAATTGTGTGGATCTGGTGCTACTGGTGTCTGGAATGACTTGGAATCATCTATGTAGAGTCTAACCGCTTCGTGGAGATGGAAGTTAGTGAGGAAATAAGGACCATCCGAGCTCTTCGTGGTCTCCTGTGAGATTAGGACAACGGCAGGGACTGTTGAAACTCCAACCTCCCTAAGCGCATCCAGTAAAGCAAGTTTGAGAGATGAATGAGTTTTTTCATCGGCAGATAATCTATCAACTCGTAGAAAAATAAGACAAGACAGAAATTTTTTATGAAAGACGTCGTCAGAAGCCAGCTACTCTTTAAGCTTTTCTCTGAGTGTCTGGCTGCTGTCATTATGGGTGGCGGAGATGATAGCTGCAAATGTCAGACACTGAGAAGAAGGATCTGTTTGTCGGGCTTTTTGTAGGACCTGTATGCCATAGATGAGTATTGTTAGTCAATATATGAAGGAGTTGTGCTGCTAACTTGTTTAGGCACATAGAGCTCCGATCGAATCGAATCGAATCGAATTTGGACATTTAATATCCGTCCGGATCGAATATAGGCTAATCAAAATTCGATTCGATCGAATAGGGGGGGTGTTCGATCCGACTCGATTCGATTCGAATTTCTTGCACGTGACAAAAAACGTGATTTGCTAACCCGATTAGGCAACCGCTAAGCTTAAACGAGACAGTGTTTAAAAACTTCTTCCCGGGCGCAATTCCCCTATAAACCTACTATCTACAACTTACCCCTTCCCCCTTAACGCAACGTCTTTTTATTAATTTAAATACGCGAGAAGAATTGTCTTTATCCTTATTATACGCTATTATGTTCAAAATTATGCCTTTTAAGCTTGTAGCGATTTTTAATCGTGCGAGACAAGAGACTCCTCTTCTAGGGTCACCTAGCACCCCTAATACTAGGAAACGCTAACGAAACTACTATAAACTCTATTACTATAGCCTTTAAGGATCTTTACAAGCTTCCTTATCACAAGCATCTCGTCTTATAAAAAGAGTTCGTCCGAATACCTCTAGAAGCTCTCGGCTTGCACTATAAACTACTACTAGCAGTAAAGCCGAAGACTCGATTACTCTTATCCGCGACGACGACCTTAAGCCTCTTATATCCCTTATACCTCTCCCGAAGAAGAAAGACTAAAATATTAAGAAGGAAGTATAGTAGTAAGTATATTTTAATACTAGGATACTCGATACCAAGTTTATTAAGGGCAAAAAGGGTTACAAGGGAGATAAAGTCTAAGATAAGCACTACACTTGCAACATTAAAAAGGGTTGCCCTTTTAATTAATACGCTAGTAACCTTTATACCTTTATTAGTGCTTTAAAAGATCACGTCGTTATTACCTACAAAATATATAAAGAAATGGATAAAACTGTCGCTCGAGCTTAAGATCCTATAATCCTTAACAACTAGCTAAAACCCGACAATAACGACTATTTTACATTTGAGGAAGCATTGCTTAATTGGATTGTATATGAATGCTAACCTTTCGTTACTACTAAAAGCAAGTGGTTTATAAGAATGCTTCGTACTAGCAACTGCAGTTCGAAGATTCCTAGCGCTAACGCAATTAAAAACAAACTAAGGGCCCGAGTTAGTACTATTAAGGGGGGGAACACGAAGCTATTTGCAAATCAAGCATCGATAGTAGCAATATCCTTAGATGGCTAGACGAGCTAAAACAATTACTCCGTTATTGCTATTAATATAAGCTTCTTAGGCCCGAACTTCGAAGTCTATAAGCGTTGTATCGAGTTTATTAAAATCGATAAATCTCATTTAAGTAAGAACTTAGCTCGATATGTCGAAAGAGCCCTCGATAAGCACGGCTTGCTTTTAAAGCTCCTTTTTATTACCGCAAATAACGTGTCGAATAATAATACCCTTTATCGACATCTTTACAATTCGATAGCTTGCAAGTACGACGATCATTTGGAAGAGTTCCCTTCGCGGGAAGGCACTATACGATTTAAGGGCGAGGCCTCGCAGATTCGATATTTTGGTTATATCCTTAACCTTGTTGTAAAGGCAATATTACATGATTTAGGCTCGAGTATATAT
>Ga0302325_10026385_pt1 | contig 12062 bp, 9 predicted proteins | sample Palsa_T0_2_FD_201948 | JGI IMG/M metagenome (GOLD analysis project Ga0302325, IMG submission 201948) | Peat permafrost microbial communities from Stordalen Mire near Abisko, Sweden - Palsa_T0_2 | ecosystem: Environmental > Terrestrial > Soil > Palsa > Peat permafrost | place: Sweden: Abisko...
CGCCGCGCCAGTCGGCACCTAGCTTGTCGATCTCATCGAGAAGGAAAAGCGGGTTGGCCGATTTGGCCTTCTTCATCGACTGAATGATTTTTCCTGGCATCGAACCGATATAGGTGCGCCGATGACCACGGATCTCGGCTTCATCGCGAACGCCGCCCAGACTCATGCGCACGAACTCGCGCCCGGTCGCCTTGGCAATCGATTTGCCAAGCGACGTCTTGCCCACACCCGGCGGACCTACCAGACACAGAATCGGGCCTTTCATTTTCCCTGCGCGTTGCTGTACCGCGAGATATTCGAGAATGCGCTCCTTTACTTTCTCGAGGCCGTAATGGTCGTTGTTGAGGACGTCCTCGGCGAGCGCAATGTCCCTCTTGAGTTTTGACTTCTTGCCCCACGGCAGCGAAAGCAACCAGTCGAGATAATTGCGCACGACTGTGGCTTCCGCCGACATCGGACTCATCTGGCGCAGCTTCTTCATCTCGGCCTGCGCCTTTTCGCGGGCTTCCTTGGAAAGCTTGGTCTTGCGAATACGCTCGTCAAGTTCGTTCAGCTCGTCACGGCCCTCTTCTCCCTCGCCCAATTCCTTCTGGATGGCTTTGAGCTGCTCGTTGAGGTAGTACTCGCGCTGCGTTTTCTCCATCTGGCGCTTGACGCGTGAACGGATTTTGCGCTCGACCTGCAGAACGCCGATCTCGCCCTCGATAAGGCTCAACACGCGTTCGAGCCGTTCGGTCGTGTTCAAAGATTCCAGCAGCTGTTGGCGATCCGCAATTTTCACGGACAGGTGGGAAGCGACCATGTCGCTGAGCTTCGCCGGATCGTCGATCTGGGCCAGCGACGCAAGCGTTTCCGCGGGAACTTTCTTGTTGAGTTTGATGTAGCTTTCGAAATTGGCCTTCACTGTACGCACAAGCGCCTCGGTTTCCTTCGTCTCGCCGCCGTGGTCGGTCAAATGTTCGATACTGGCCTGAAAGAAATCCGCCCGGGGGGCGAAACCGGTCACACGCGCACGCGTCTTGCCTTCGACGAGCACCCTCACCGTCTGATCCGGCAGTTTCAGAAGCTGTAGCACCGAGGCCATTGTACCGATGGTATGAAGGCCGTCCGGCGTCGGGTCGTCATCCGCTGCATTCTTTTGCGTCAGAAGCAGAATCTGCTTCTCGTCGTTCATCACCTCTTCGAGCGCGCGGACGGATTTTTCACGCCCCACGAAAAGGGGCACGATCATATGCGGGAAAACCACGATATCGCGCAAGGGAAGCACCGGGGCTAGGACACGGCCGGGCTCTACGGGGATGACGCCAGTAGCTTCACTCATTTCTTTCTCCTGGCCGGGCTCTCACGCCCGGCTGTGCCGGCATCGTACCTCGATTGAGCATACGCGCCAGATAACGCCGCCCATTCGGGCCGGCTGCTGGGGACCTAAAGTGGTTTCCGAGTCCGGCGGTTTCAAGATAGCCGATGCCGACCCAGCCGGTTGTGGCCAAAGCGCGACAGCCACAGATATTTAGGAGGCCGTTTGCTCGCGCGCCTGACCCTTGTCGGAATACGTATAGAGCGGCCTCGAGCGCCCGTCGACGACGTCAGAGGTGATGACGACTTCCTGCACGCCGTTCAAGGTCGGCAGCTCGAACATTGTCTCCAGCAGAATGCCTTCCATGATCGACCGAAGACCACGGGCACCTGTCCTGCGCTGAATTGCGCGCCGCGAGATGGAGTGCAACGCTTCCTCCTGGAAACGCAGCCGAACGCCTTCCATTTCGAACATCCGCTGATACTGCTTCGCGAGCGCGTTTTTCGGCCGCGTGAGGATCTCGATGAGTGCTGTCTCGCTGAGATCGCCAAGCGTCGCGATGACCGGCAATCTGCCGATAAATTCCGGGATCAGCCCGAATTTCAGCAGATCTTCCGGCTCGACTTCGCGAAGTACTTCGCCGGTCCCGCGTTCATCGGCCGAGCGTACGGCTGCGCCGAAGCCCATTGAAGTGCCGTGCGTGCGTGAGGAAATGATCTTCTCGAGCCCTGCAAATGCGCCACCGCAGATGAAAAGAATGTTAGTCGTATCCACTTGCAGAAATTCCTGCTGCGGATGTTTCCGCCCCCCCTGCGGTGGCACGCTGGCGACCGTGCCTTCCATGATTTTCAGGAGTGCCTGCTGTACGCCTTCACCGGAAACGTCGCGCGTGATGGACGGATTGTCCGATTTGCGGCTGATCTTGTCGACTTCGTCGATGTAGACGATACCGCGCTGGGCCCGCTCGACATTGTAGTCCGCGTTTTGCAGCAACTTCAGAATGATGTTTTCGACGTCCTCGCCGACATACCCCGCCTCGGTGAGCGTCGTCGCGTCGGCCATCGTGAAGGGCACATCAAGGATGCGGGCAAGCGTCTGCGCGAGCAGCGTCTTTCCACAGCCGGTAGGTCCGATCAGCAGGATGTTCGACTTGGCGAGTTCGACGTCGCCGTTCTTCCCGCTGGCGTTGATTCGCTTGTAGTGATTGTGGACGGCGACAGAGAGAACCTTTTTTGCATGCTGCTGGCCGACGACATAGTCGTCGAGCACCTTGAATATCTCGGCGGGGGTCGGGACACCGTCGCGGGATTTGAGAAATGAGGTCTTGTTTTCTTCCCGGATGATCTCCATGCACAACTCGACGCACTCGTCGCAGATGAAGACCGTTGGTCCTGCAATCAGTTTGCGGACCTCATGCTGGCTCTTGCCGCAAAAGGAGCAGTATAGGGTGTTCTTCGATTCGCTGCCGCCCGCCTTACTCATGAGCACTCCTGGGACAGTCTCCTGCCTCCAATTTGGCCGGAATTTCCTGCATCCCGGCTATCTACCCTACCGATTGCATCAGGCGCGCCAAGTCGGTCTGGCTCCACTTTGACACATTCGACCACGATAGCCGGAGCCGGATCAAGATTTGTTTAATCGGGTTCCTTGCGTTGGCAGAACGCCCGCACGCAGTCGCATTACAGCGCATCATCGGGTTCCGGCCGCCGGGCAAGGACCTTGTCGATCAACCCGAACGTCTTTGCCTCCTCGGCCGTCATATAAGTATCCCGATCGAGTACCTTTTCAACCGCCTCGACCGCCTGACCGGTGTGCTTGGCATAAATCTCATTCAACCGCCGCTTCAGCTTTACCACTTCCTGAGCGTGCCGGGCGATGTCCGCCGCCTGCCCATAAAACGACGCCGACGGTTGATGAACCAGCAGCCGGGCGTTCGGCAAACTGAAGCGCGTCCCCTTTTCACCAGCGCATAGAAGCAATGTTGCCGCCGAGGCGGCCTGGCCCACGCACAGCGTCTGAATGGTCGGACGGATGTACTGCATGGTGTCGTAGATCGCGAGCCCTGCGGTTACCACACCGCCTGGCGAGTTGATGTACATCGCGATCTCCTTCTTCGGATTCTCGGCTTCGAGAAACAGAAGCTGCGCCGTGATGAGACTCGCACCGTAGTCCTCGATCGGACCTGTGATGAATACGATTCGCTCCTTGAGCAATCGCGAATAGATGTCATAGGCGCGTTCGCCGCGGGCGGTTTGTTCGACCACCATCGGCACCAGCGTGTTCATGTAAATATCGCCCATTTCGCTCATGCTTGCATCCTGCAGGTGGTTCGAATCCATCCGACTGACACTGACGACCGGCCATTGGCCGTGTCAATTGGCGGACACGCCCGTCCGGTAAATCGCCTGTTGCCGGCCGGTTTTCGCCAGCTTGCGGCCGGTCTACTCGCCGGTCTTCAGCTTTTCTGCCGCTTCGTCCGGGTCAAGGAAAAGCGTCTCGCGGTCCACTTTTCGCTCCGAGACGTTGGCCAGTTCCGCGATGAAGTCGACGACCTTTTCCTCGAACAACGGGGCGCGTATTTCAGCCTGCGCCTGCTGATTTTGCGCGAAGTAGTTGAAAGCTTGTTGTTGCTGTTCGACCGGAAACTGGCGCGCGCGTGCTGCGATAGCGCGCTGGATCTCGTCGGGCGCAATGGTGATGCCATTTTGCTCGCCGATTCGGGCCAGAACCAAGCCTAGGCGAACGCGACGCTCCGCGATATCGTGATATTCCTTCTTCAGGTCCTCTTCACTCTTGCCTTCATCGCTGGCCGTCTTTCCCTCACGTTGAAGTTCGGCTTCGACCTGTCTCCAGATTGCGTCGAACTCACCTTCGACCATTGTGGGTGGAAGCGGGAATGAGTGGGCTTTGTCGAGAGCATCAAGAATTCGACGCTTGAGGTGCATCTTGCTCGCACGCCCGAAATCCGTCTTCAGCTGGTCGCGAATGCGCTCTTTCAGGGTGCCGAGAGACTCGAGCCCGAGCTTCTTGGCAAGTTCGTCGTCGATTTCAAGCGGATCCGGCTTTTTGATCTCCTTTACCTTCACGGTGAAGACCGCGTCGGCTCCCGCCAGCTTTGAATCCGGATAATCTGCAGGGAACTTGACGTTTACCTCCCGATCCTCACCCACCTTCGTCCCAATCAACTGATCCTCGAAGCCGGGAATAAACTGGCCGGAACCAAGGACCAGGTTGAACTCCTCAGCCTTGCCGCCGGCAAATTCCTCACCGTTGACGCGTCCCAAAAAGTCGATGGTCAGCGCGTCTTTGTCCTCTGCCGCTTCACCCTCGTCGCGCAGGGAATATGTCCGGGCCTGTTCTGCCACCCGCCCAAGAGCCTGGTCGACCTCATCCTCGTTCACATCGGCCACGAGTTTTTCCACATTCAACTTCGACACGTCAGCAAGTTCGAACTCCGGCATCAGGTCTACTTTGACGGTGAACTCCAGGTCGGATTTTCCTTCAACGACTTGAGCCATCTCACTGACGACGTCTACGCGCGGCGGAAACGCCGGCTTTAGTTCCCGATCGGTCACCGCCTTCTGGCTTGTCTCGTTGACCGCCTGCTCGACGATCTCCCCCATTACGGACTTGCCAAACGTCTTCTTGAGGTAGGAGAGAGGTGCCTTGCCGGGCCGGAAACCCTTGAGGTGCATGCGAGGTTTCATTTCCTCGATTCGTCCGGTCAACCGGGCGTCGAGGTCGCCAGCTGCGATGACGATCGTGAATTCGCGGCGCAAGCCTTCGGAGACAGTTTCAGTAATTTGCATCTTCTGAAATCCCTGCGCCTGGATGCCGGCGCTGGTGCGGGCGGAGGGACTTGAACCCCCACGACTTTCGTCACGAGAACCTAAATCTCGCGTGTCTGCCTGTTCCACCACGCCCGCGTCCGGGGCCCGGCCCTGGCCGGAAGCGGGCCGCTATAGCAGGGGTTTTTGGGGGTGACTAGGGCCATCCTCCAGCAGATGCGGAATAACCTTGGGACGCTAAAATGACGTCACAGCCGCTGCACCCGTCCCCTTTTCAACCCAGGCGTTCGCGTAGCGCCCGAAGCACAGCCGGAAACGCCTCGGACAAATCCTCCGCGATCAATCCGGGGCCGACCTGGGTCGCCGCCTCGCCGTGCAGCCAGACCCCCGCCGCCGCAGCCTCAAACGGGCCCATGCCTTGAGCGCGAAGACCCGCAATTATTCCTGTCAGGACATCTCCGGAACCCGCCGTCGCGAGCCATGCCGGCGCGTTAGCGTTTATCGCAGCCCGGCCGCAAGGTTCGGCGATGATCGTATCGGGCCCTTTGAGCAAGACTGTGCAACCCGCCGCCACCGAGGCGGCACGAACGGCCTCGATGCGGGACGGAGCGGTCTCAAGCCTGCCTGGAAAAACACGAGCGAATTCGCCCGCATGGGGTGTCAAAACCGAAGACTCAACCAATTGGCGATAAAGGCAGCTGGGGTCTTCGGCAAAGGACGACAGCGCGTCGGCATCCAGAATCGCGCCTGCCCCGCTCGCGAGAGCGACAGCGACGAGTTCCGCTGTGAGGGGACCTACGCCGCAACCTGGTCCGATTGCGACCGCGTTGAACCGCTTGTCGGCCAGCAGGGCCGCCAGCTCGGCTGAATCGCGGAAGGGCTTCACCATCACGGCTGTCAGTGCTGTAGCATTGACAATCACCGCGTCGACGGGGCTTGCCACGCTGACGAGCCCCGCGCCGGCGCGCAGGGCAGCACGCGCAGCGAGCCTCGCGGCTCCGGTTGCATGCACAGGCCCGCTGACGACGACTGCGTGCCCCCGCGCATATTTGTGTTTGAGCGGATCCGGCCAGGGAAAATGCTTGCCCCAGAGCGCAGGACCGTTCTCGAACAACGACGGCTGAATGGAATCGACTGCGACCTCGGGAACACCGATGTCGACCACAACAGTATCGCCGCAGTACATACGCCCTGGCATCAGCAAATGCGCTGGCTTGCAACGGAAGAACGTGATCGTCAGATCGGCATGCACGCATACTCCGCTATCAGAAGGCGCGCCTGTATCTCCGGACAGCCCGCTCGGCAGATCCACGGAGACAACAGGGACTTCCAGCGCATTTGATGTCTCAACCACGTCTCTGGCCGCGCCGTCGAGCGGACGCGACAATCCGGCACCGAACAGCGCGTCGACGATCAGTTCGCAATCCACAAGTACACTCGGCGACAACGCCTTGATCGGGCCGCGCCATTGCTCTGCCATGGACCTGACATCACCCTTAAGCGCGGCGACGTCACCGAGAAGTGCGACCGTGATCGGCCACCCACGGTCCGCCAGGGCGCATGCAGCCACAAATCCGTCGCCGCCATTGTTGCCGGGTCCACAAAGCACGACTGTGCGGCGTGGTGAAAAGCGAGTCCCGATTGCATCCGCCACCGCCCGCCCAGCGTTTTCCATCAACGTGCGCAATGGCCTGCCGGCCGCGGCAGCGATGCCATCGGCCGCATAACACTGCGCAACCGTCAAAATCTCCGCTGCCATGCACCAACTCCGTGTAAAGTCTGCATTGTCCACTGAGCTGTTCCGGACATCAATTGTCCCGTGCCGCGAGTGGAAGCGATGCGTTCCTTACCGCTTTCATACGAACCGGATATCCGGAACGAGGTACAGAACGGCTTTGCAGCCGCCGGGTACCGCCATTTCATGTAGGTTTCTGTGCGTGCGCCACGGGCGCACCGTCGGCACCGCCGAGATGTCGCCGTCTATTGGCTGACCATCTCAAGCTCTTCGGCCGGCAATCCTACGCTCAACATGAAATCGGTGAACAGCGAAATGACCTGCTCGGGGTCCACGGGTTGCATGCGCCGTTTGGGAAAGCGATAGCGCCAAAAGCTTGCTATGTGGCCAAGTCCGCCGAGCTTCTCGCCCAGATTTGCAAACATATGTGGCGCTTGAAGAAGAAAATCGCGAAACATCTGCGGCTGTCCGCGGTGGACAAGACCCGCATAGTAGCCGTCATAAACACCGAGCGACTTTCTGACATCACCAACCGTCTCTACCATCCTGTGGCCGAGCCGCCTTTTGCAATTCGCGATATACCTCAGCTCGTCGGGGCGCGCCGAGCGATCAACTGGCAGCGCAGTAATTTCGCGCGCCACTTCCGTGATCCTGGGCAGCAGAGTTACGGCGCTCCATTTGTAGTAGAGAAATCCCCGCCAGCTGAACACGCCCTGGCGAAACTCGTTCTGTCCAAGCATGAGCGTGATCCGTAACGGCTCGAGCTGATCCTCAGCACCGCTCGACAAAAGCGCCGACACCAACCGGGCCGTCGAAGCGAAGTCGCGTTTCTGCGTCGATGCGTTGCCCTTAACGGCCAGCTGGATCAGCTCTTTGATTTCACCCGTCGCAAACTCATGCATGGCGAGTTTGTCGGCCTTGGACAGATCGAAGTAGCAGGGGCTGACCACTATTCCTTCGCTATCGAGCTGTTCGTGAACGATGAACGGGTCGAGAGAAGGAAGCGAATTGAGAAGATCCAAGACTGTCTTGTCCCTCTCGAAATTGCGCCCGCCCCCATACTTACCGGCTTCGCGCATTGTTTCGAGATAGCCCCGTTGGCCATACAGAAACGAGGTTCCGCCAAGACGCAAATCACTCTTGTCGAATGGAATCACGATCTTCGTCGTAACCGGCTGCGGATCCTCGAACAAAAAATATTCGTCGGAGCGAAGGCGGTGCTTCAGGAGAAGGCAAGTATTGAGCACGGGCGAGTCGAAAAGCGGCGCCTTGCGATACTCCGGATTTTCCCTGTTCGCCTTCTCGATGGCGATCAAATTGAGAACACGTGCGCTCGACGCATCGCGCAGTGCGCTCAGACACCGTACCGCCCCCGAATCCCGCATGCTTTAACCTCGGCGTCCCTGCGCAGTGGCGCGGGTCCAACTCAGACTAGCAGCGAGATCGTTAAGCCGAGCTTTACCGTGCGGCCGCCGGGTCAGCGTCGAGGCAGCGCGTGAATGTATCGTCACGATACAGTTCGAGGAGACGTCTGCCGGCGGGTGAAATTCTGACCATCGGGGAGCGGCCTACCAGCTCGCGCAGAATCAGCCCGCGATCATTGGCCTCCTCCCACACAGGAAGCCGGGGACAGGACGTTCGCCAGGCTTCCATGGTCTCCGCGTAAGTGCGGTCTGCCGTCCCGATCCATTGGAGCAGGTCGAGAATCAGGGCCTCCGTCGGGTCCGCCATGTCGCCTCCATAAAGAGAAATTTACAGCCGCCTCGGCAGATGAAAAAGTGAAACCTCGTCAACCTGTTACGATTATTAACTGCCGGAGATCGCCGAATGACCGCAATTGCCTGCGTATTGTTGAGCGCTGCCGGTTTTTATTTCTCCCTTGGCCTGGGAGATTTGTGGTGGCTGGCGTGGCTGGCACCTGTTCCCATATTGTGGCTCGCCTTTGGCGAAGCGAAGCCCTGGCCGGTTTTCCTTTCGGCGTTGATTGCTTACGGGCTCGGAGCCACGAGCATTTTGCGGGCATACGCCGGCCTTCTCCCCGTACCGGTTCTGATCCTGGCGATAGGAGGGCCCGCGCTCACGTTCGCGGCCTCGGTCGTGGGCGCCCGCCGGGTGCGCTTTGCGTTCGGTGCGGTCCCGGCGATGTTCGCGTTCGCGGCCCTGTGGACGGCGTGGGACTTTCTCGCTGCATTCAGCCACGAAGGTGGTTCGGTCGCAACGCCCGCCGCCAGCCAGGTGGGTGCGCCTTTACTGATCCAGAGCGCTTCGATTTTCGGATTTCTGGCGATCACGTTCCTGCTCGGCTTTGTTTCCGCAGGCGTCGCGCTCAGCCTTCGATTTCGTACGCCGGTACCGGTTGCTCTCGCGACGGCGGTCTTCGTGTTAAATGCGGCATATGGGTACTGGCGCATCTCCACGCCGCCTGCAGGCTTCATCCATGTCGCATTGATCGACAGCGACGACACAATGGGTCCCACCCGACGCGCCGACCGGGTCGCAGCGCTCAAGGACATCAATGCCTATGCGCACCAGGTCTCGAAGCTGCGCAATGCGCATGTATCCCTGATCGTGCTGCCCGAAAATATCGCATTGATCGCGCCGACCTGGCGCAATCAGGCGCAGGCACTATTGTCCGCTTCGGCGAGCGAGGCCCACACGACGCTTGTCGCGGGCTTCAACACAAACATCGATCACGCACAGAGAAATATCTCATGGGCGTTCTCGCCCGGTGCGTCGGAACCTGTCACCTACATGAAGCGCCAACTCGTGCCGGTGCTGGAGTCCGCGATCTTCACGCCAGGGCCAGGACCAAAAACAGTCTCCGACACCATTGGTTTGGAGATTTGCAAGGATATGGACTTCCAGGCGATGGTGCGGAGTGACGAAGTGACCACGAAGCCCGTATTACTCGCCGTACCCGCCTGGGATTTCGACAAGGATGATTGGTCGCATGCGCGCGTGGCGATCCTGCGAAGTGTGGAAAATGGTGTACCCATGGCGCGCACCGCGCGCGACGGCTTGCTGACATTGAACGACCGCTACGGCCGCATTGTCGCTTCTGCTCGCTCAAAAGGCGAATTCTCGATTCACATTGGCGATCTGCCGCTCGACGGTCGCGGTGGACAGACCCTGTATGACCGCATCGGCGATGTATTGGGGTGGATTTGCATCGCCTTGGGCGCCGGACTTGTGACCGGTTCGTTTGTACGTCGACGGATGAACCCGGCCGAGGCTCCTGCAACCGTCTAAAACTCAGGCGGCGCTACCGTGTAGATCGGGTTGGCCGCTTCATACGCGGCCGACGCGGCAAGCACTCCAGCGTCGTCAAACATCCGGCCGACAATCTGCAGCCCGACGGGCAAGCCATTGCTCGTGAAACCGCAATTGATGCTCACCGCGGGTTGTTGGGTAAGATTGAAAGGAAAGCTGAAAGGCGTCCACGCCATCCATGCGTTCCCGTCTTCGTCGAGCGGCGTCAACTGACCGACATCGAATGCCGGCGTAGCGACGGAAGGCGTCAGCAGAAAGTCATAGTCCTCCATGAACTGACGCATCTTGCTGGCATAGGCTCCGCGCTCGGCATTGGCCTGCAGATATTCCTTTAAAGCAATTGCCTTGCCTTCTTCCGCCATGCGCCGCAGACCGGGGTCAAGCTGGGCCATTTTTGCCGGCGGCAGATCACCGAGAAGCAGACCGGCGCCTGCCCACCACACCGTTCGAAATGTTCGCCCCGGATCGGGAAGGTCGGGGTCGACCCGTTCGACGTCGGCTCCAAGATCGGCGAAACACTTTGCTGCCGCCGCCACGAGAGTATCAACCTCGGGAACGACGCGCTCGACATATCCAAGTCGCGGACTGAATGCGATGCGTTTACCCTTCATGCATTCGACCAGCCGAGCGGTGTAATCGACATTTTCGTATGCCAGCGAGTACCAATCGCGGGCGTCCGGACGGGTGATTTCGTTCATCAACAGCGCGCTATCTCGCACAGTCCGGCTCATCGGCCCAACATGCGCAACGGTACCGAATGGTGATAATGGATAGGCCGGCACACGACCAAAGCTCGGCTTCAAACCGAAGATGCCTGAGAAGCTCGCAGGAATACGAATGGATCCTCCACCATCCGTGCCCAGCGCAAGCGGCGCAAAGCGGGCTGCGACGGCCGCCGACGAACCTCCCGATGATCCCCCGGGTGTCTTCGCCTTGTTCCAGGGGTTGCGCGTAATCCCCGTAAGCGGACTGTCTGTCGAGCCCTTCCAGCCAAATTCTGGCGTAGTCGTTTTGCCGACAAGTACTGCGCCTGCTTCCTTCAGTCTGGCAACACTGGGCGCATCCTCCGCCCACGGACCATTCGGATCAACGGTCAACGAGCCACGCCGCGTAGGCCAGCCTTTTGTGAGAAGGAGGTCCTTGACAGCGACAGGCACACCGTCAAGCGGCGACAGCGGTTCGCCTGCGCTCCAGCGCGTTTCGGACTCCTCGGCGGCGCGCATGGTGGTCTCTGCGTCGGTCAGGCAGAACGCGTTGGTCCCGGAGTCGAGCGCTTCGATGCGCCCAAGACAGCATTCGGCGACTTCGACAGGCGAAAGTTCGCGCAATTCGTATGCGGTGAAGAGTTCCGCCGCGGACATCTCATGCGGTTCTTTGCTCATACGTCGTACGTTTCCTAGTTGACCTTTGTGAGCGGGGCCTCGACGCCCCTCTCCACGACCTTCAGCGTTCCGTCTTCAACATTGAAAATCGTCACGGAACAATTGTCCGGCGAGAATACGACGACGCGGTCGTCACGCTCTGCCGCGCCGACCGCGACGTTAATTGCAATGTAGTGGGAAAAAACGACTGTGTCCGCGCGACGGGACAAAAGCGTGGCCACTGCATTCATGCGCCAGGCAGCTAGCGCCGGCGACGCGTCTTGCCAACTGCCCGCCATGAACTTTCTCAGCCAGGCCACACGCTCTTGAAGATTCACCGACGGTGACGGTATTTCCGCGACAGCGGGCTCGATTGTTGGCGCAGTATTCCAGAGCTTCGCCAGAGGTGCTGCCGTTTCCCTGGCACGCGCGAGTGGACTTGAGACAATGGCGAGCGGCCCAAGAGATTGAAGCCTCGCTGCGACGTCTTCGGCTTGCGATTTCCCGAGCAGATCGAGCCCAGGATCCATCGATTCCCCAAATCCAGCCGAGGCGCGACCATGACGGACCATATAGAGACGTGCCATCGCTGCTCCATCCTCTTGCAAAAT
>Ga0302325_10026387_pt1 | contig 12062 bp, 8 predicted proteins | sample Palsa_T0_2_FD_201948 | JGI IMG/M metagenome (GOLD analysis project Ga0302325, IMG submission 201948) | Peat permafrost microbial communities from Stordalen Mire near Abisko, Sweden - Palsa_T0_2 | ecosystem: Environmental > Terrestrial > Soil > Palsa > Peat permafrost | place: Sweden: Abisko...
GTCGTGCATCCAGCCCATGTTCCACTTGTAGTCGAAGCCGAGGCCGCCGTCGGCGGTCGGCCGCGTCACCTTGGGAAACGAGGTGCTTTCCTCGGCGATCATCAGCACCCCGGGATGATAGCGGTGCACGAGGTCATTCACCCCCCGCAGAAAATCAATCGCCTCAAGGTTTTCCCGCCCCCCCAGCCGGTTGGGGATCCACTCCCCGGCCGGTCGCGAATAATCGAGGTAAAGCATGGACGCAACGGCGTCCACCCGCAACCCGTCGATGTGGTAGCGATCGAACCAGGCGAGCGCGTTGGCGGTGAGAAAGCAGCGCACTTCGCTCCGGCCGTAATTGAAGATGAGGGTGCCCCAGTCCATGTGCGCGCCCTGCCGCGGATCGGCGTGCTCATAAAGGGCGGTCCCGTCGAACTCCGCGAGGGCGAAGGTGTCGCGGGGGAAATGCGCCGGCACCCAGTCGAGAATCACCCCGATTCCGCGCCGGTGCAGATGATCGACGAAGCCCGCGAAATCCTCCGGCGATCCGTAGCGATGGGTGGGCGCGTAGAATCCCGTCACCTGGTATCCCCATGAGCCGTCGAAGGGATGCTCGGCGAGCGGCATCAGCTCGACATGGGTGAAGCCCATTTCGTTGACGTAGTCGGCCAGTTCCAGCGCCAGTTCGCGATAGCTCAGCGGCCGGTTGGCATCCTCCGGTTTCCGCCTCCACGATCCGAGATGCACCTCGTAAATCGAGACGGGCCGGTCGATTTTTCCGGCGCCGGCGTGGCGCAGCTCCATCCAGGCGCCGTCGCTCCAGGCGAATTTGCCGGGGTCGCAGACGATGGCCGCATTGCCCGGAGGACTTTCGAAGCGGGTGCCGTACGGGTCGGTCTTCAGGCGCACGGAGCCCTGGCGGTCCCGGATTTCAAATTTGTAAAGCTCCCCCTCCGCCAGCCCGGGAATGAACAGCTCCCAAACCCCGGACGCCCCGAGGGTCCGCATCGGATGGTAACGGCCGTCCCAGTGGTTGAAATTGCCCACGACCGACAGGCGCGCGGCCGACGGCGCCCAGACGGCAAACGACACGCCGCTCACCCCGCCGAGATCGCGCGGGTGCGCTCCCAGCTTTTCGTAGATGCGGTGCTCGTTGCCCTCATTAAAAAGGTAGAGGTCCTGCTCGCCGAGGGTGGGCAGGAAGGTGTAGGGATCGAAAAACTGGCGGATTTCGCCGCCAGGATATGCCGCCCGCAATTGATATTTGAACACGTTCGGACGCCGCGCGATGGCAGCCTCAAAAAGCCCCTCCCGGGCGAGTAGTTCCATGCGATGCGGACGCGTGGCGGGCGCGTCCACCTCGACCACCTCACAGGACACTGCCCCGCGCAACAGGGCGCGGACCACGACCCCGCGGCTCCGCCCGCGAACATAGGGATGCATGCCGAGCACGGAATGGGGGGTCGCGTGCCGCGCTTCCAAGAGCGCCTGGAGGTCGTCCTGGGTCATCTTCGTCAATCCTAGGACGGAAAGTAGTAAGTAGAAAGGAGTAAGTAGTAAGTTTTGTTACTGCCCCCTTCCAACTTCCCACTTCCCACTTCCAACTTTTCTACCCTGTATTTTTCAGGCCGCCGCTGATGCCATTGATCGTCAGCTCGATCACGGCGCGGATGGCCTCTCGCTCGGCCGGCGGCAATGGCGGATCGCTCCGCAGGCGGCGCATCATTTCCACCTGGATATAGTTGAGCGGATCGATGTAGGGATTGCGCAATTGCACCGACTTCAAGAGGACCGGCTCGCGCGCCAGGAGCTGCTTGTGCCCCGTGACGGCGAGCAGCGCGGTCTCGGCGCGGGCAAACTCCGCCGCGAGCTGGGCAAAGATGCGCCGCCGGATCCGCCCGTTTTCCACCAGTTCCGCATAGATCGCGGCGATGTCCATATCGGCCTTCCGCATGGTCAGCTGGGCGTTCTCGATCAGCGTCTGGAAAAACGGCCACCCGGCATACATCACGCGCAGGAGGCGGCGCCCCGCCGCTCCGCGTTTCAGGACTGAATCCAGCGCGCTGCCGAGTCCGAACCAGCCGGGAAAATTAAACCGGCTCTGCATCCATGAGAAAACCCAGGGGATGGCCCGCAGGTCGCCCACGTTCGTCGTCGCCTTTCGGTAGGTGGGCCGGGAACCGAAATTGAGCGTGCTGATGTCGTCGATCGGCGTCGCCTGGCGCCAGAACACCAGAAATTCCGGATCGTCGTGCACCAGCGATTTGTAGGCTGAAAAACCGGCGGCGCTCATCGACTCCATCGCCTCGCGCCAGGCCGCCGGCACGGCATTCTCGGATTGGGCGGCATGGGTGCCCAGCATCACGCCATAGGCCATCTGCTCAAGAATGCGGTGCGCCAGATCGGGATCGTGGTAGCGGGTCGAAAGCACTTCCCCCTGCTCCGTGACGCGGATGGCCCCGTCGGCCAGCCCCGCCGGCTGCGCCAGGACCGCTTTGGCGGCCGGACCTCCCCCGCGGGCGATGCTGCCGCCGCGCCCGTGAAAAAGGGTCAATTTCACGCCGTGTTCGCGGCAAATCCGGGCAATTTCCTCCTGCGCCTTGTAGAGGGCCCAGTTGGCGGTGAGATAGCCGCAGTCCTTGTTGCTGTCGGAATACCCCAGCATCACGTGCTGGCGGACCGGATTGCCGCCGGCCGTGGCGAATAGCGCCGCGAGAATCCCCGGGGCCCGGTCCAGATCGGACAGGGTTTCGAACAACGGCGCGATCGGCAGCGCGGCTCCGGTGAGCTTTTGCAGCAGCTGCGCCTCCAGGATATCCGAGACGCCATTGGTCATGCTGATGACATAGAGGCCGAGCCCGTCGGACCCGGAGGTCGCCGCGGCGCGCGCCGCGAGCGCCAGCGGATCGAGAACGTCGCGCGTCGCCGCCGACAAGCGGGCGAGCGCCGCGGCGCTCAACGGCACGCTTCCCGCCAGGGTGGTCTCCAGCAGGCTGACCTTTTGCTCCTCGCCCAGGCCGGGGTAATCCGGCCGCGCGAGGGCTTCCGCCACGGCCGCCTCGTGCCGCGCCGAGTGCTGCCGGATATCCAGGCGCGCCGTATGCAGGCCAAAGGTGTCGAACTGCACCCGCAGGGTGGCGAGTTCGCCGCCGGTCAGCAACCCGCCCCGTCCCGCCTCCAGGCTGGACTGAATGACGTTGATCGTGTCGCTCACCGCGGCCCCGTCCCCGGCCACGCCGCCCTCGCCCGCTCGAACCTCCGCGACCGCCTGTCCCAGCCGTTCCCGCAGCGCGCCGAGCAGCAGCCGGTAAGGCTCGTGCGGATAGCGGCGCCCGAGTTCCTCGAGATGCGGCGAAAGATTCCGGTTCTCCCTCACTTTTTCCCGCAGTTCGGCCGACACCGAATCGCGGCGGTCGCTCACCGTCAAGGTGCGGGAAAGTTCGCGCGCCGCGAGGCGGATTTTCTCGATGGCCAGGCGGCGGTTCAGCAGCAGGATTTCCGCGGTGACCGCGGCCGTCACGTTCGGATTGCCATCCCGGTCGCCGCCGATCCACGAGCCAAAGGTCAGCCAGCGCGCCGGCGGCCGCACCCCGGGGAAATAGAGCGCCAGCGCCCGCGCCATGTCGGCGTGAAGCCGCGGCAGGGTATCGTAAAGCGTCATGTCAAAATACCAGAGGCCGGTGCGCGCCTCGTCGGCGACTTCCGGGCGCGCGGAGCGGCTGCGATCGGTCAGCCAAAGCGAGGCGATCTCCCGCTCCACGCAATCCGCCTCGAGCAACGCCGGATCCGGCGTCCCGTCCGGATGCGACCTCTGCCGCAGGATTTCGGCCAGCCGGCGAAGCTTCGTGAGCAGGGTGCGGCGTTTCGCCTCCGTGGGATGGGCCGTGAATACGAGCTCAATGTCCAGTCGATCCACCAGCGACTGCATCTGGGCGGTGCTCAATCCGCGGCGCTTCAGGTCCACGACCGCGGCTTCGATCGACTCGCGCATCGGCTCGCCGCCGGGCGCCGTGGCCAGCAGCCGCGCCACCCGGCGCCGGCGCAGGAGCGTGATCCGGAAGTTTTCCTCCGCCAGGTTGACCAGCTCGAAATAAAGGGTGAACGCCATCGCCTGGTTGAACGCCGCCGCCGGGGTGAGCGCCCGCACCACCTCGCCGAGCTGGCGGGCCGCCTCGGTGTTGCCCGAGCGGCGGGCCTTGGCCAGGCGCCGGAGGGTCTCCACGGTATAGAGGGTTTCGCTGCCCTCGAGCCGGGTGATGACGCGCCCCAGCGCGCTGCCGAGCTGCCGGACCTCCGCGCGGAGCTGCGCCATCTCACGAAGGGCGGAAGATCGGGAAGGCATGGTTTGGATAGAAGGCTGAAAACTGAATTTGAAACTTGAAATAGCAATCTTCAGGCCAGCCGATCCGCCTTTTGGCGTTTGGCTTGCCAGCTTGGATTGCCCTGATTTGCTCCGCAGCGTGACTCGCCGTCTCGCACTCGCCCTGGCTTTGGCCCTGGCTGTCCCGCGCGCCTTCGCGTTGGTACCCGGGCTGCCGGATACCTACGCTGACCACGTGGAGGGCGACCTCGACACCGGCATTTGGACCGGCCGCGGGAACGCCTGGATCAAGGACGGCATCGTGCTGGTCACCGCCGACCAGATTCGCTACAGCGAAAAGACCGAGACCGTCACGGCCGACGGGAGGGTTACCTTCACGCAGGGGGACCGGCGCCTGCTGGCCGATCACCTCACCTACCGGCGCATCGACGCCTACTTCACCGCGACCAACGTGCGCGTGGGCCGTTATCCCTTTTATATCCAAGGCGCCACCGCCGAGGGCAACCGCACCCAGGTGGTCGTGCACCACGCGAGAGTGACCTACGGTGAACCGGGTCCTTGGCAGCCCACCGTCAGGGCGGACACGATTATCTTTGAGCCGGGCCACTATCTCCGGTTCCTCAGCTCCATGGTCGGCGTGGGCAGCAAGGATTTTTTCCCCATCCCGAGGTTCAACCAGAACTTTGGCCAGGCCAGCGCCCTGGCCCTGCTCACCTTCGATGTCGGCTATCGTTCAAACCTCGGAGGGACCCTCGACATCGGATTCCATCCCACCGTTTTTCCGGGCGCCCAGCTCGGGGGCGATCTCGGGATTTTCACCGCCCACGGCGTGATGCTGGGGCCGAGCGGAACCTACAAGTCGGCCGACGGCAGCGACGACCTGGCGGGCTCCCTCCAATCCGGCTACATCCACGACTTCGGAAATCGGTTCAACGATATACTCGGCAACCCCATCCAGCCCAACCGTGCCTTTGTCGAATGGACGCATCGCGATCAGGTGACGGACAATCTGTCCGTCGACGCCGACGTAAATTATTGGTCGGACTCCTACGTGACCCGCGATTTCCGCCTGAAGGACTTTGATACGGTCGAGATGCCGGATAACTACGTCGAGTCGGTTTATACCGGCGACGATTATTTCGCCTCGGTTTTCACCCGCTTCAGGCCGAATTCGTTTGCGCCCGTCCAGGAGCGGCTCCCGGAATTGAGCTTTGATCTGGCGCCGACGGCCATTGGCGGCGGATTTTACGAGCGGGTCGAGACCAGCGCCGTCTCCTTGGCCGAGTGGCCTCCCGGGGGCGGCGGCCAGGAGCTGGCCAGCGACCGCCTCGACGCCTTTTACAGCATCGAGCGCCCGATCAACCTGACCGATTGGATGACCTTTACGCCGGTGGCCGGAGCCCGGATCACCAACTACGCCGACACGGTGGGAGCGGCGGAGCCGGGCGGCTACACCCGCACGCTTGGCGAGGTCGGATTCGACGCGCTCATGCGTTCCAGCGGCACGTTCGGCTACGAGAATCCGATCTGGGACATCGACGGGCTGCGTCATCTGCTTACGCCCCATCTCAACTATCGCTATATTCCGGACGGGAATGCCGGGGCGCAGTACATCCCCGATATCGACGCGCAGACCTTCAACACTTACCTGCCGCCCCTGGACCTGGGCGACCTCCGCAGCATCGACCAGCTTAATTCGGTCAACACGCTGCGGGTGGGCGTCGACAATACGCTGCAGACCCGCGACAAGACGTATGGCTCGCGCGACCTGGTCACCTTTGATGTCGATGAGGATTTTAACTTTACCCGCTCGCCCGGTGAGCCCGACGTCTCGGATCTGCACACCAAATTCGCGATCACGCCGGCGCCGTGGCTGATCTACGACGTGGAGAGCATCGTGGCGCCGAAGAGCATGAGCCTGCGGGAATACGACTCCGGACTCACCATTCACGACGGCGACGCCTGGTACCTCGACCTGACCAGCGCATTCCTTCGCCACGAGGACGACGACTATAACCTCGATTATCGCCTGCGCCTCACCGAGGTCTACCAGGCGGTGGTCGCGATCGAGTACGGCGCGCGCCAGTTTCGCTTCAACGCCATCGAGACCGGCCTGGTGCAAAATCTCGCCAATACGTGGAGCATCCGCTACCTCGTCTCCTGGACCCGCCTCAATCGCGAGGGTGGCGGCTTCAGCATCGCGCTCACCCCGTTGCGTTTCTAAGATTTGAGCATTGTTGAGAACCAGCGTCGGATCCTCGGGGAACTCCTCGGGCGGCTGCGTCCGCATTGGCGCCGGGACCCGGCGTTGCCCGACCGCATTGAGCAGCTTCTCCGGCGCGACCGCCGCTTCGGCTCGCGGGACCGGCGCCTCTACCGGGAGCTGCTCTACACGGCCGTTCGCCATCTTCCGTGGATCGAGCCGGCACTCGATCGTGATCCGGACCGCGCGGTGCGCGCGATCGCCGAGCTGGCCGCCGACACCCCGTCCACCCACGACTTCCGCGCCAGCCTAAGGGGTCAGGCCGGGGTAGACGCCGCATCTTGCCGCGTATCGACAAGGAGCGCGGCGGGACGCCGCGTCTACTTTACCCTGACCCCTTCCATTGCGGAGAAAGCCGCCGCCCTGGCCGGGATCCTCGGCGACGCGACGAAAGAGCGCCTGCTTCCCGCCTGGTTTGAGGCGGAGTGCCCCGAAGCTTTTGTCTCCCCGAATTACGACGTACTCAATACCCGCGCTCCCCTGTGGCTCCGCCTTCAAACCACCGATGCCGGCCCCGTGTTCGCTGAATTCACCGCGCGCGGCTGGACGTGGCGGGTCGCCGGGGATCTTCCGGCCGCCATCGAACTTCCCGGCGAAGTCGACGTGACCAGGACCGAAGCCTACCGCCTCGGCCTGATCGAAATCCAGGATGCCGGCTCGCAGCGCATTCTCGAGGCGATCGGCCTGACTCCCGGCGAGAGCTGGCTCGACGCCTGTGCCGGCGCCGGGGGAAAAACGCTGCAACTGGCCGGATTGCTGGGCCTCGACGGGCGCGTGGACGCCTCGGATGTGCGCCCGGACGCCCTGCGGGAACTTGGCCGCCGGGCCGTGCGCGCCGGATTGGCGGACCGCATCGCCCGACCGGCGAAACTGAAGGCAGCCTACGACGGCGTTCTCGTCGATGCTCCCTGCTCCGGATCCGGCACGTGGCGGCGCTCGCCGCACTTGAAATGGGTCACCGCCCCCGCCCGGGTCCGGGCTTCCGCGTTGCAGCAGCAGGCGTTGCTCGCGCAATTTGCCGCGTCTGTGCGACCCGGCGGCCGGTTGGTCTACGCGACCTGCTCGTTATGCCGAAGCGAGAACGAAAGTATCGTGGCGAACTTTCTCTCCGCCTTTCCCTCCTTCGCCCCCGCCCCCTTCGCGAACCCAGCCGGCGGGGAACCGCGCGGCGCCGGGCTCATCTTCTGGCCTGCCACCCACAACGGCGACGGCTATTTTGTCGCCTCGCTCAGAAAAGAAAGGTAAACGCGACGTCCACGTCGCGTTCCGGTACGACTCGTGGCATCGCGCCGCGTCTGCCTGCGGCATTGCGCAAAATAGAAGCGGCATTCTGCCGCTGCCCGATGAGAAACGCAGCGGGACGCAGCGTCTACTTTGGGCTCGACGCCAGTTGAAGGTAGACGCTGCGTCCCCGCTGCGTTCCTCTTTTATCCGTGGCGTCCCGCCGCGTCTATCTTGGGCTCGCGCTGGTCGAAGGTAGACGCTGCCTCCCGGCTGCGTTCCTCATCTGCCAAGCGGCGCTAACGCCGCTTCCGCCCTTCCTCAGAGCAGCGGCGCCAGCTTCGCCTTGAGCGTCGCTTTCGGGAGCATTCCCACCAGCCGGCTGGCCAGGGCGCCGCCTTTGAAGACCAGCAGGGTCGGAATGGAGCGAACGTCGAATTCCGCGGCGATCTCGGAAAAATCGTCGATGTTGATCTTCGCGATCGCCAGCTTGCCGTCCAATTCCACGGCCAGTTCCTCAAGAATCGGCGCGATCGCCTTGCACGGCCCGCACCAAGGGGCCCAGAAATCAATCAGCAGGGGCGTGGACGCGGAGGCCACGGTGGTTTTAAAGGACTCGGCGGTGAGGTTGGCGATTTTTTCGGACATGGGTGTGACTTATAGAAGTGAGATTGATGTGAAAGGCAAGAGGCCCGAAACCCTCACTTCGGCGGGGTCACTTTGTGCACGATTTCGCTGAGCTCGGAGGGTTCGACCTCCTGCAGGGTCTTCCCGCGTTGTTTGAGCTCCTCGAAGGTCTTGACGACCGTCTCGGTCAGGCGTTCATGCGTTTCCGCCGATCCGCCGACCACGGCGAACTTGTCGCCGGTGGTGATGCGCTTGTGGCCATCGTCGTTGTCGAGGCCGAGCCCGAGGAGCCCGACCGGACGCCGGGGCTTTTTTCGTTTTTTGGTCACGCCGGCACGGTGTCCGGGTTGGCCTGGGTTTCAAGCAGGTTTTCGTCCGCCGCCTCGCAGACGATGTCGGTAAATGCCTCATTCTGGCGCAGCTTCAATTTCCTCAGCCGCGTGAGTTCGAGCAGGGCGAGGAAGGTCGCGACCAGGCGGCGCAGCGACGCGCCCCGGGCGAAGAGGTGGGAAAAGACGAAGGTTTTTTCGACCGACAATCGCGCCAGCAGCCATTCCATCTGGTCGGCAACGGTCACGGTTTCGCCGTGAATTTCGCCCACCACGAGCTTTTCGGCGAGGCGCCGCAGCACGCTGTTGAAGGTGCTCCAGAATTCGATGCGGTCCACACCCTGCAGGGGGCGGTCCAGCTGGTTCGCCCGGGTGGAGAGATGGCGCTCCATGAGATTCTGCTGGAGCGACGCCAGTTCGTCGAGTTTCGCCGCCGCCTCCTTGAATTTCTTGTATTGCAGGAGCTGATAGACGAGCTCCCAGCGCGGATCGACGCCGTCATCCTCCGCGTTCGGATCCACGGCGTGCTCCCCCTTGGGCAGCAGCAGGCGGCTCTTGATCTCCATCAGGGTCGCCGCCATGACGAAAAATTCCCCCGCGAGGTCGAGATCGAGCTGCTGCATGGCGCGCAGCGCCTCGACGTATTGGCGGGTAACCGACTCGATCGGTATGTCGTAGATATCGAGCTCGTTTTGGCGAATGAGGAAAAGGAGCAGATCGAGCGGACCCTCGAAGACCTGGAGCTTGATGCGATGGGAGGCGTCGGGGACGATCATGGGCGGAAATTAAAAATGCGCCTCAGGGCCGTTTAGTAAACGCGAAAGACAACGGAGATTCAAAACGCCCGTCAAAGTAGACGCCGCGTCCCGCCGCGTTCCTCAGCAGCCACGCGGCGTCCCGCCGCGTCTACCTTAAAAACAACCCTGCCGCAAACAGCGCCGCATAATAAGCCAGGAATTTCCCCGCCTCCCCCAACAGCGCGATGCGCTCCCCGGCGGTTTCGCTCAAACGCAAGCGCCTCACCTGCCGCGATGCCAGCGGTGCGAGCACCAGTGGCAAAAGGCAGGCAAGACCATAACCCCGCCGCCAAAATACGACCGGCACCACGAAGGCCACGCCGAGCGAAAGCGCCACCTGCACCCGGGCAAATCCGCGTCCAAAACGCACCACCAGCGTGCGTTTGCCCGCCGCCGCGTCGGTCTCGGCATCACGATAATTATTGATCACCAATATATTAGTGGCAAGCAGGCCGATCGGGACGGCCGCCAGGATCACATCGGCGGTCACCCGTCCGGCCTGCACAAAATAGGTGGCACCCACGGCCACCAGCCCGAAAAACACAAATACGAATACGTCGCCCAGGCCGTGGTAGCCGAGCGGGTACGGGCCCCCGGTATAGGCGATGCCGCATGCGATGCTCGCGACCCCGATCGCCAGCATCCACGGCCCGCCGTGCGCCAGCAGTCCGAGCCCGGCCGCAAACGCCGCGGCAAACACCGCGGCCGCCGCGCCCCGCATGACCGCCGGCGCCACGAGCCCCGCGGCCACTGCCCGCCGGGGCCCCACCCGGGCACCGGTGTCGGCCCCCTTGATGAAGTCGAAGTAATCGTTGGCGAAATTCGTGCCCACCTGGATCAGCAACGAAAAAATCAGGCAGAGCGCGGCGGCGGTCCCGTTGAAGCCCCCGTCGTGCGCCGCCAGCGCCGAGCCGACCACCACGGGCGCAATCGCCGCCGAAAGTGTCCGCGGCCGCGCGGCCGCCACCCAGATTTTCCACCGCGGCGGCGCCTTCATCTTATCACAAAACCCAAAAACTGCGGCGATCGAGTCCGGGAGGAGCGCTCCATTTTTCTGATATAGCCATGCATGCGTTCCTCGAGCGCGGTGAGATACGCCGCCAGTTCTTCCGCGCGGCCCTCAACCTCCACCCGCACCCGGCCGTCCGGCAGGTTCTCCACGAAGCCGGCCACCTCGAATTCCTTCGCCACCTGGAACGCCGCATAGCGGAAACCCACGCCCTGGACGCGGCCCGAAAAACATACCTCGGCATGATGCACTTCGGCCATCCCCAATCACGCGCCACCTTTTCCGCCGCCGTCAAGCCGATCGAACGCCACCAGGGGTGGAAAGAGCCGCATCCAGAGAGCGCCGATGACGATCGTTCCCAGGCCGCCGAGCACCGTCGCCGGCACGATGCCAAACATCGAGGCGGTCACGCCGGACTCGAATTCACCCAGCTGATTGGAGGTGCCGATGAAAAGCGTATTCACCGCACTCACCCGGCCGCGCATCTCGTCGGGTGTCCCAAGCTGGACGAGCGAACTGCGGATCACCACGCTCACGATATCCGCCGCCCCGAGCGCGAACAGCGCGACAAATGAAAGCAGCGGGGAGCGGGAGAGCCCGAAGACCACCGTGGCCAGCCCGAAGGCGAACACCGCCGCAAACATCTTGTGCCCCACCCTTCGCCCGAGGGGATGGCGGACCAAAAAGGCCGACATGGCCAGGGAACCGACCGCCGGAGCCGCCCGCAACACCCCCAGTCCCCAGGAGCCAACCCCCAGGATGTCGCGCGCATAGGCCGGCAGCAGCGCGGTCGCGCCGCCCAGCAGCACCGCAAAGAGATCCAGCGAAACACTGCCCAGCAGCACGGGGCTCCGCCGGATGAAATGCAGTCCCGAAAACAACGACTTCGCGGTTGCCGGTTCCCGCTCCCAGGCGCTGCGCTCGTAGCGGATCATCATGGCCACGCCCGCCCCGGCCAGCGCCAGGGCCGCCGCCAGCCCATAGGGCACCGCCGCGCCGAATGCGTAGAGCAAGCCTCCGACCGCGGGTCCAACGATCGATGCGGTTTCAAAACAAGCCGCAGCCCAGGCAATGGCCTTGGGCAGCAGGGCTTTCGGAACCAGGCCCGGCATCAACGCCTGGGTCGCGGGCCGTTCAAACGACCGGGCCGCGCCGATCAGCGCCACCGCAGTGAATATCCCGGCCGGGCGCAGCCAGTGCCCCCAACTGCCAAGTGCGAGCGCGCCAATCACCAAACCCTGCACGGCCATCGCCATGGCAGCGATCTTGCGCCGGTCGTAATGGTCCGCCGCATGTCCCGTCACCAGCGTCAGCAGGACCATGGGAAGAAACTGCGCCAGTCCGATCATGCCCAACTCGAACGTGCTGTGGGTGAGCGCGTAGATCTGCCATCCCACCGCCACCGCCTGCATCTGAAAAGCCAGCGTCGACGCCCCGCGCGCGCACCAAAACAGCCCAAACGAGGGATGCTCCACCAGGATCGACCTGTTCTTCGGCTTTTGTGGAACACTGGGTG